>SAMEA3663208__coassemble_43_pt1 | contig 115783 bp, 115 predicted proteins | sample SAMEA3663208__metabat2_high_PE_016 | metagenome-assembled genome bin SAMEA3663208 (sample SAMEA3663208) | pig gut metagenome | biome: pig gut; feature: pig-associated habitat; material: faeces | place: China | collected 2013
GTACATCAAACCAAAAATCATACTCTACATATAGATACTATACAGATAAAGTGCTATAATATAGTCATTGGGAATGCCTGATTCCCAGGCGGCGTCTCCCAAACTCAATCGGCTTTATGTCGAAATTTGATGAAGGGAGGCTTGCATATGACTTGTTCAGATATTATTGCGTTAGTAACTTGCGTTGCTACGCTGATTATGACAGTTATTGCAGTGCTCTCATATTACAAAAATAATAAAGAGTAAAAAATAAAGCCGCCCTGATTGAACCCACGGCGGCTTATACAGCTTATGTGGAGACGACCGACGGAGTCGGGCGCTTCCTTTATTTTTAATATATCACAATCGCTCACCGCCGTCAATTTTAAAAACCTTCAATTTCAAAAACCGACAGGTACATCAAACCAAAAATCATACTCTACATATAGATACTATACAGATAAAGTGATATAATATAATAATTGGAAGTGCCTGATTCCCAGGCGGCGTCTCCCGGACTCAATCGACTGTATGTCGAAATTTGATGAAGGGAGGCTTGCATATGACTTGTTCGGAAATTATTGCGTTAGTAACTTGCGTTGCTACGCTAATTATGACAGTTATTGCAGTGCTCTCATATTATAAAAATAATAAAGAGTAAAAAATAAGGCCGCCCCAAGTTTTCCACAAGCACAGGGCAGCCTTTGTACAACAACGTGGAGACGACCGACGGAGTCGGGCATTTCCTTTATTTTTAATATAACATAGATCCATTTTACCGTCAATTTCGTTATAACGAAATTGATAAAGCAGGAACTACGCCGAACTTAGTATAGTTGTCAAGCATTCTGGTAAGTGAAAAAAAGCTATTTTTCCCCAAAATAACCGAAAATTTCAAAACAAAAAGGTATCTATAATTAACAACTACCACTTAGGAGATACCAACTATGAAATCATTTAACAAGCAAAAAATTCCCTTTGCCAAACCACTCAATGTAAATTCACAAAATAATGTACCATACCAATGTAACTTGACACGTTACACGTAACGGGATAAATTATGATTAAATCATGGAGACACAAAGGTCTTAAAGATTTTTTCGAGACAGGTAGTAAAGCGGGTATTATCCCGGAACATTCCTCTAAACTTGGACGAATTTTAGACCGTCTTGATGCAAGTGTAAATCCACAGGATATGAATTTACTTGGTTATAGACTACATCAATTGCAAGGACAAGATGCAGTTCTTGTCGATTACCAGGATTATCACTAGGAGGGCATTATGACAAGAAAGCCTGTACATCCAGGTGAAGTTTTTTTAAAAGATGTACTTGAACCACTTGGAATAAATATTACAGATGCAGCAAAGATGCTCGGTGTTACAAGAAAAACTCTTTCTGAATTTGTAAATGAAAAATCTGCCTTAAGCCCGGAGATGGCTCTTCGAATTGCAAAAGCCACAAATACAAGCCCAGAAAGCTGGATGACTATGCAGATGAAACTTACCTTATGGCAAGCTATGCAAAGCAAACCTTTGAACGTAAAAGTTGCCTGCCTAGCTTAACCATTGGCTCTATTGAACTAAATCCCAGTTGATTAATTCCGACTTTCGAAATCTCTCACCCTACAGCGCACAACCTCTGAAGTCTTCGATTGTTTTAAATCCTTTTCTTGCCATAAATGACTTAAGGCCGTCAACAATCTCAACCATTGTATTTGGATTTGCAAAAGTATTTGTTCCAACCTGAACGGCTGTAGCTCCTGCCATAATGAACTCAACTGCATCTTCCCATGTTGCAATACCGCCGATTCCAACTACTGGAACCTGCTTTTCTTCAGGAAGCTGCTTGATTGCCGAGCACACTTCGTAAACCATGCGAACCGCAATTGGACGAACAGCCGGTCCTCCAAAGCCTGCCTTTACTTTATCAAATACAGGGCGGCCTTTTTCGATGTCGATTGCAACACCCTGGAATGAGTTACACAAACTGATTCCGTCAGCGCCGGCTTCGATACATGCAAGGGCAACACCTACGACGTCTGATGCCTGAGGTGTAAGTTTTACGATAAGTGGCTTTTTAGTTACGGCGCGAATTGCTTTTGTGATTTCGCCTGCTGTTGAGCAGCTCATTCCGAATGCTGCACCGCCTGCACTTACGTTAGGACAGGAGATGTTAAGTTCGATAACTGGAACTTTAGTTTTATCAAGAAGCTTTGCGCCTTCAACATAGCTTTCGAGAGTTGAACCTGAAAGGTTTGCAATTGTCACAGGTTTGAGCTTTAACATTGCAGGAAGTTCGTGTTCGATAAAGTGAGGAATGCCGGGATTCTGAAGTCCGATGGAATTCATAAGGCCTGATGGTGTTTCCCATACGCGGATTCCTGTGTTTCCCTGACGAGGTTCGAGTGTAAGACCTTTGCTTGAAATTCCTCCAAGTTTGTTTACATCAAAAACATCTTTGTATTCAACACCAAAACCGAATGTTCCTGAACTTCCGATTACAGGATTTGGAAATACAACGTCTTTGATTTTTACGCTCAAGTCTGGTTTTACTTTTTTATTTTTGCGTGCTTCGATTACCTGTGGGGAAGGAGCGGAAGGTTTGTTAAAGATTAATTTTGTTCCGTCAAAAACAGGTCCGTCTTTACAGCAGCGTTTGTAGCCTTCTGTTGTTTCGATTGTACAGCCGAGACACACGCCCATTCCGCACGCCATTTTAGATTCCATGCTGAGCCAGCATTTTACTCCGGCTTTTTCTGCAATTGTCTTTACATAAGAAAGCATTGGGGTTGGACCGCAGGCGTAAATAACAGAATAACCTGCGGCTTTGATTTTTGCAGCATCGAGGGCGTCTGGTAACATTCCCTTAATGCCGACTGAGCCGTCGTCTGTTGATACAACAAGTTTTGAAGCCTTGATATTTTTTACGCCGTACTTTCCTGATTTGAAGCAGGCATAGAAGTCATAAGATTTTGGTACAAGTGATTCTGCAAAACCAGCAACCGGAGCAACGCCGATTCCACCGCCGATGATACAGATTTTTGGTTTTGAGGAATTTTTATCGCCTGCTTTTTTTGCTTTTGCCGATTTTGGTTTTGGAAAAATATTTCCGAGCGGACCGAGGATGTCTACCTTGTCTGCTTTTTCGAGTGAGCAAAGTTCTTCTGTTCCCTTTCCTTTTTTGAGAATAAGGAATTCAATCTGACCGTCACTGAGTTTTTGATTTTCTTTATTTGGTTTTGAGATTTCTGAGTGGAACACACTGATCGGGCGGCCCAAAAGAGTTTTTCCCTTTGTAGCACGGATCATGTAAAACTGCCCTGGCTTTGGAAATGATTTTTCCTTTGCTGTTAAATTCACCTTTAATGAATAAACGCTGTTTTCTGGAACGGCACCAGAAACAGTGCCACAGCTTACTACAGTTCCTTTTGCGTAAACGGGAATTGTGTTTCCCTGACAGTCTTTTGTATCACTCATCTTAATTTCTCCTAGAAATTCATCAATTCAGTTTTGGAATCGATTGCAGCTTTTGCACTTGCGTTGATGATGTCATCCATTGAAAGTGTGCCTGCATTGCGTTTTTCTTCGAGGCTTGCGTCTTTCTTCCATGCACACAAAATACCGCGGCTTGAATTTACTGTACCGCCACATTTTTCCAAAAGGATTCCACAGATTTTTGCAGCACCACCCTGAGCTCCGTAACCCGGAATCAAGAAGAAAATTTCGGGATATGCATCGCGGAGAGCGCGAGCATCACTTTCTTCTGTACAACCAACTACTGCACCTACTGGAGAACAGGTTTCGTCTGTGTATTCTTTTTTGCTTTCTTGAAGAATATTGTTAAGTTCGTTACCTACACGGTCAAGAACACGGCCGCCGTCTTTGAGTTCCTGCTGTTCAATATCAACCATTCCAGGGTTAGATGTTCTTAAAAGGACGAACATTGCTTTGGAACCCTTTTCAGCTGTTGTGTATTCTGTGAAAGGTTTTAATGTATCGAATCCCATGTAAGGATTGATTGTGATGATGTCTGTTTCAAAGTCACCGGTAAAGTGGGCACGGGCATAAGCTCCGGCTGTTGCAGCAATGTCGCCGCGTTTGATATCGCTGATGGCAATAAAGCCTGCGTCGCGGACAGCCTTAACTGTTTTTGCATACACTTCCATTCCTTTAAGTCCCATTGCTTCGTAGTAAGCAACCTGAATCTTAAAGCAGCATGCACTCTGGTCTTTTTTGATTCTTTCAATCAAAGCCAGATTGTAAGCGAGAACAGCTTCTGCAGCTGACGAATAATTTTTGATAATGTTTTCTGGAATGTAGGAAGGATCAGTATCAAGACCAACACAAAGTGGTCCGAACTTTTTAGCGTCTTCCTGTAATTTTTGCATTGCGTGTTTCATGCAGAATATTTTAATGAATTTCAGGAAGATTGAATAGTTAGGATTTCGTCTTTTGAAAGTTTTGTTATTGAGGAAATTGTATTGAAGTCGATGTTGTTTTTTATCATTTCTTTTACGATATTACGGATGGTTTCTTTGCGGTTTTTGAGTTCTTTTTCGACTTCCATACGTTTTTCAACTTCTTTTGCAACTTCAGTTTCCATGCGTTTTTCAACTTCTTTTGCAACTTCAGTTTCCATGCGTTTTTCAACTTCTTTTTTAACTTCGGCTTCCATGCGCTTTTCGACTTCTTTTTTAACTTCGGCTTCCATGCGCTTTTCGACTTCAGTTTCCCAGCGTTCTTCAATTCCTGCCGCTATTCCTTTTTCTAGCTCATCTCTTATCCAATCATTAATTGTCATATACTCTTTTCTCCACTTTGTACTGTGCTTTATACTTTCGACTTCTTTTGAAATCAAATTGGTAAAGCCATCATTGGGTCTGTTTGTTTCCAGATAGCGTAAAAAAGTTCCAAGTTTTGAATCTTCCCGCTGAAGCTCACTTGCACTCAAATTATAAAATACTTTGTGGGTTTTGTCATCATAAGTAATCGTCGGGTATTCAGCAAAGACTTGCTTTACCGTATAAATCATTGAGTCAATGCCAAATGGATCAAAGGTACATCGGTACCTCTCGTGTTAATTTTTACCACATATAGATACCGATTACTTTTATTTTTTTCGTGGTATTTTGAAAAAATTATCACTTCCTCACCTTAACCCCGACACTGGTAAAATTCCTGACATCACCTTCAGTACAAATCAGCATATCCTCAACCCCGACACAAAGCCAGCTCAGAATTTTAAAATCTACCGAAACACAATCTTTGTTATGCCAGACATTCTGCGGGAAAACGTAATCAAACTCACTTGATGCGCGAACTGCGACGCGTTCCGTTTCAAGACCGATTTCAAGTTTTGCTTCAGGACCGACATTGTAATAATTTACGTTATCAATTTTGCTTGTTTCAAGAAAAATAAAATCAGCTTCGGCATTCCACCAGAAATAATTTTTACCCGAATCATCAAACGGAACCTGCTGTCTTCAACAAACGCCGACTGCGTTTGTTGAATAATTCAATCTGTCAAAATAATTAACTTTGTAATTAAAATTGATTCCGATACTCGCCGGTAAATCTGTGTTACAGAAAAATGGCCAGGAATAAAGTGCGCCGTCAATTTCTACATAGCCCATCGTCTCGTTAAATTTTGTCATCAACATTGCATCGAGTGAAAACTGGTCGAACGGTTCTTTTGTTTTGTGACCAAAAGGATTTTGATAAACGATGTACGGATGGAATTCTGCAAGCGGCAAAAACTCAGTCGTCTTACCTGTAAATTTTTCTGCGGCACAAAAGGCTGTAAAAAATTCTGCAGCATAAATCACTTCTAAGTCTTCAGGGGCGCAGTGACGGTATCTTTCTCCACGAAGGAGTCTGTTAATTCCGTCAACAGGGCTTACTAACCAGATAAGAGGTTCCCAGATTGCGCCTGCTGCGTATGCAAGGCGATGGAATGTTTCGCCGGTAATAATACCTGCAGCTGTGGTTGTAATCAAATCGTTGTAAGATGTTACTGAGTTCTGATAAATATTTTCCCAGCTCCAGGCACCCCAGACTGTGTATGCGGCCGCTGTCCAGAAGTCGAGGTTGTTTGCACGAGCTGCGTTGAAAAATAAATTACCGGCATACGGATGAACAATTTGATTTTGAAGGAATTTTGTCTTGTCCCACACGTATGGTTGTTTTGTAATGCTGTAGATTATGCTTTCAAAATTAATGCCCTGAGGCTTCGGAGATTTTAAATTAACAAAGGTTGCACCGAACAGTTCGATAAACGCTTCTTCACCAAAGGCAATAAAGTAATCGCTTACTCGCGGCGCGTATTTCAGTTCCCCTTGCTTGTCAGATTCCTGCGCAAAAAAAGATAGAGAAAACACACTTATTAATAGAAGAAAACAAATAATTCGTTTCAAATTCTTTTCCATTCCTTGCAATTTCTTCATAATATCGGCAAAATGAATTTATGTTAATTTCTGTCACATTTTAAAAGCCATCATCAGAAGTCGAAAACCTCTTAGGTAAACCATACAAGAAAATCCGGATAAAGACAAACTCTTCAAGCACCGGTCAGTCATTCTTTGCAGAATTTTTTACCGACACTCAGGCTTTTCACAAAACATTTTCAGAATCAGAACTTAACGATTTTATTGACCAGCACGCAGGCACAACCTTCAAAAACTGCATCAAACGATACGACGACAGAGAAGTAACAATTCTCGCAAACAATAAAGGAAAGATTTCAAAAATCGAACGTAAAATTTCTCTCAATCAAGTTTCACAGAAATCAAATAATTCAGAATCCGATAATGCAAGAAACTCAAAGTATTTTTCAAAGCAGGACAACAGTAATTCCCGTTCACAGTTTGCCAATGGAGTTATTCCACAATCTTCAGGTCATAACAAAATCAAAAATTACATCATCGCCGAAGGAACTCCTGTTCTGTTTTTGATAAGCCTTGGAATTATGACTCCTGAGGGAAAAGTTATAAATTCCCGATACGACAAATTTAAACAGATCAACCGCTTTCTTGAATACATCAATGACATTCTTCCGTCAGTGATGGAACAGAAAAAATCAGAAAGCCATCCGCTTAAGATTGCAGACTTCGGCTGCGGAAAAAGTTATCTCACTTTTGCAGTTCACTATTTTCTGACACAGATTAAAAAAATTGACTGCCGCATTGTAGGGCTGGACTTAAAGAAAGATGTAATCGAACACTGCAACAAACTTGCAAAAGATTTCGGCTGCGAAGGACTGATTTTCAAAACCGGTGACATTGCAGAATATTCCGATTCAGAACCGGAAAACAATCCTGACATTATAATCACACTTCACGCCTGCGACACTGCAACTGATTACGCATTAAAATATGCAGTAGAAAAAAACGCAAAGGCAATTCTTAGCGTTCCATGCTGTCAGCACGAAATAAACCAGCAGCTTGAAAAAAATAAAAAACTGCTTTCAGAAAGCGAAGCAAACGTTCTTGCTCCTGTTTTCAAGCACGGACTTTTACGCGAAAGAGTTTCTGCACTGCTTACAGATTCACTTCGCGCAGATTACCTTGAAAGATACGGGTACAAAGTTGACGTTATGGAATTTATCGACATGAGTCACACTCCAAAAAACATTCTTCTTCGCGCAGTAAGAAAACAGAATGTAAAAAATATTTCCGATGGCAAAAATCCTCTCAATAAAGAGAATACACCAGAAGGCAAACCGGACCTTATTGATTTCCTTAAAATTTCCCCGTCAATCTACCAATAAAACCGCAATTTCTGTATAATCTCAATTATGAAAAACAATCCAGATTATTCAGTTATTTATTCTGACGATGACATCGTAATTTTAAACAAACGCTCAGGTCTTTTGATTGCAGCTGACCGCTACGATCCTGATGCGCCACGCCTTGATCTTCTTGCACAGCAAGAATTCGGGCGCCTGTTTGCAGTTCACAGAATCGATAAAGATACATCCGGACTTGTTGTTTACGCACGAAACGAAGAAGCTCACAAAAACCTTTCGCTTCAGTTCCAGAACCGCGAAGTAAAAAAGGTTTACCATTGTCTTATCAACGGCCGCCCTTTGTGGACTGACCTTCATGTTGACCTGCCACTGCTTCCGGACGGAGATGCAAGACACCGCACTGTCGTTAACAAACGTCAGGGCAAAAAATCAGTTACAGATTTTAAAGTAATCGGAATCTGCGGCCCTTACACCTGGATCGAAGCCCGTCCGTTAACAGGACGCACTCATCAGATTCGTGTCCACCTTGCGGAAAACAAATTCTGCATTGTCTGTGACCCGCTCTATTCTGGAAACCAGAAACCAATCCGTTTAAGCGAAATCAAAAAACGCTACAACGGTGACACATACGAAGAACGCCCTTTACTTAACCGTCTCGCCCTTCACGCTTATCAGATTTCATTTACTCATCCAAAAACAAATGAAGTTATGACATTCAATGCTCCTTATCAGAAAGATATGGATTCAACACGAAAACAGCTTGCAAAAATTTTCGGAGCTGATCCACTTGCTCCAGCTGAGGAACAGGCAAAATAACACGGTGTTTAATTTTGAAAAAGATTTTAATTTCTGCAATCACTTCATTGCTTTTATCAACTCCATCTTTTTCTCTCAACAATGAATGGGATTTTGAAATCGAACCATACTGTGGTGTACGAAATGCTTTACTGAACGAATATGTTTACGGAAAAAACTCACAGACCGGTGAAGAATATCAATTAAGCCTTCTCAACTGGAATCTTAAGAATCAGGTATATGCTGGTTTTAATGCTGATGTTCGTTTTTTGGATTTTCATCTTGCAGGAAATTTTAAAGGAATTCTTCAAAACAACTCAGGTACAATGGATGACTCTGACTGGATGCAGGATGCCGGTTATAAAACAGGAAACACTTCAATAAAGACAAATTATTCAGAACACGAGCTTAATTTTGTTCAGGGCTTTAATGTTGACGCAAAAGCACTTTACGATTTTAAACCTGCAAAAGGTCTTACTTTTTCTCCATCAATTGCATTCTCATACGAAACTTATACATTGACTGCAAACAACGGAACTACATATTACGGATATGGAAAAAATGGAATTATGTGTTCCTACTTTTCATACGACGATACTGAACACAGAACTGTCACTCAAATATCCGGCGAAGTAATCAAACTTGAACGTTACGATTATTACACCTGGTTTGGCTTTGACGTAAAATATACAACACCAGACAATATGTGGAAGTTTGGAATCAGCGCAGAAATTTCTCCGTGGGCTTACATTTTTTCAAGAGATTCTCACGTAGCAAAAAGCGTATACTACATTGATATCGGACAGGGATTTTTCTCTGCTTACAGAGCTTCTGCATTTATACAATTCAATCTTTACCAGCATTGCGGAATTAAAATTCTTGCAGACGGAATGATAACCGGTGAACTCAAAGGTAACGACTACACTTCAAGTTCATACAACGGAACGTTTAAAAATAACGGACCCGTTTCCGGATCCGCTACTCGTTATTTTGACTTTCAGCTTTCTGCAGTTGTATCATTCTAATTAATACAGCTGCAGCTCAGTCAGTGCTATGAATTAATTTTATATCTTAAATTATTTATCATCTGCTTCAGCTTCAGCTTCTGCTTTCTTTCTTGCTTCAGCTGCATCCTGACGGCCTTTAAATTCTTTTACCTGTTCGAGGTTCATTCGGCAGCGATCTGCAATTTCTGATTCAGGTTTTGCAGCGATTGCTTTTTCAAGATATTCAATCATCTGTAATGTCTGCTCTGGAGTCGGAGTGTTTGTTCCGATTACATGAGCTGCTGCAAAGTATGTCTGCTGTTTCTGTTCAGGATTAAGCATCGGATGCTTTGCACATTCCTCGTAAATGCCGAGAATTTTTTCTGGCTCGCGGGCCATATATGCATCCATTACTTCTGAAGTTGCAATTCCCATTACGAATTTTCCGACAAGACCTGATTCGTTTTTACTGTCGATTTTTTCAACTTCTCGCATCAAGTCAGTAAGCATGTAACGGAAAGTAACCGGTGTGCTTTCGTACAATTCATCAATTGCAAAAACTCTTTCAATACCTTTCGACGTACGAACATTTTCAATCATATTCTGTCTTTCATTGATTTCTGCTCTGTATTCATCAAGCATTACGTAAAAGTCTTCAACTGTTGCAAGAGGAAGGTATCTGAAATCTTTGATTACATAACCTTCCTTTGTTACAAGATACAAAGTCGGTGTATTCTCGATTCCAAAAGTTGTTACGACACGCATTCTGTCTTCGAGAATTCTTTCGAACTTCTTTGCATTCTTCTTTGTTTCGCTGTCAGCATCCTTTCCAGGTTTTGCTGCTTTGAAAAGAGAAAGTGAAATATCAGTTTCACAGAACAAGAAATCGTCTCCGAATGCGTTCGCAAATTCTGGAGTATAGAAAATTCGCTCTTTAAGACCGGCACTTACTGTATCATTTTCATCCTGGGAAATAATGTGGATAATTTTTTTATTTTCTTTTTTTGCCTGGTCCAGACATTCATTGAAGTTTGTGTACCAGCCATATTCATTTTTTCCTTCAAGCGGTTTTGAACATGAAGCCAAAACAAGTGTCATTAATACTGTGCAAATCAATAAAAACTTTTTCATTTTTTAACTTTCCCTTTTCAATTCTCAAACATTATTTGAAATAACTTACGCCGGCAGCAAAAATGTTCTGGCAAGAATTTTCATGTGGATTACACAATGGATCGTCTGCAATGTTCTTGATCAAATCGATTGAAGAACCGTTCATTCCAGTTCCTACAGTACGTTCGTTGTGTCCCATCTTTCCAAGTACGTGTCCGTCAGGGCTTGTCATTCCTTCGATTGCGAACATTGATCCGTTTGGATTGTCCGGTTCTGTGATTGCAGGAATTCCTTTTTCGTCTACGTACTGTGTAAAGATCTGTCCTTTTTCGAACAATTCTTTTGCAAGACGTGGATTGATGATAATGCGTCCTTCTCCGTGTGATATTGGGATAAGGTGAATTCTTGAGTCAATTACTGAAGGGTTCTGTGCCCATGGACTGATTGCAGAAACCATTCTTGTTCTTACTACGCGGCTGATATGACGTCCAACCTGGTTGAATGTCAATGTAGGCATGTCAGCCGATGGTTCGCGGATTTCGCCGTAAGGAACAAGTCCTGTTTTGATCAATGCCTGGAATCCGTTACAGATACCGAGTACAAGACCGTTGCGTTTTTTAAGAAGTGTCATTACCTGTTCAGAAATGCGTCCTTCACGTAAAACGTTTGCAATAAATTTTCCTGATCCGTCAGGTTCGTCACCAGCCGAGAATCCTCCGGCCAGTGCAAAGATCTGAGCTTTCTTGAGCTGTTTTTCAAGTTCAGCAAGTGAGTCAGCCAAAGCCTGAGGTGTGTTGTTTCTGAATACTAAAATATTTGTGTCAGCGCCTGCAAGGTTAAATGCACGAGCCATATCGAACTCACAGTTTGTTCCCGGGAATACAGGAATCAAAACGCGTGGGTGATGACGAGGTGCATTGAATACAGGATTCTTCTGAGCATCTGTCAAAGAGCGGTGAATTTCTGTTGCGAACTTAGGAAGTGCTTCCTGAGGTTTTGCATTAGAAACTGGAGGGAATACTGTTGCAAGTGTTCCTTCCCATGCTTTTTCTGCTGCATCAAGTTTGATAACTGCAGTTGAAGTTTTTGTTTTTCCGAGAACTGTGATTGAAGGTTCTTTAACAGTCTTACCGATTTTTGCAACTGTTCCAGAAGCAAAGCGTGGATCGTTTTCGATTGAAGAATCTGTTTCAACAATGATTGTTCCGTACAATGGTGTGAACAAATCAACTGCTGTTCCTGGTTTAATTGCGAGCATTTCTTCTTTTGAAGGTTTTGCTTTTGAAGTTTTAGCAGCAGGCTTTTTCAAGTTTACGCCAGTGCTTGATGCAGGAATGAATGAAATTTCACAACCGATTTTGTTACCCATTGCCATTTTGGTAAGAGCTTCTGCAATACCGCCGGCACAAACTGGATACATAGTTGCGATTTTTCCTGCTTTGTTCAATTCAACAAGAGCTTTTGCGTTCTTTGTGAATGCATCAAAATCTGGAGCAAGTTCTTCTGAATATGGAGTCTGAACGAGATAAATGTTTGAATCAGCTTTCTTGAATGAACCGCCGCGAACATTTTCTACTTCGTCATGACCAACAGCGAAAGAAACCAATGTATGTGGTACGTTGATTTTTTCGAATGTACCGGACATTGAGTCTTTACCACCGATTGAAGCTGTTCCCATTGCAACCTGTGCATCGATAGAACCGAGCAATGCTGCAGCAGGATAACCCCAAGTCTTTGCATCAACTGCACGGCCGAAGAATTCCTGGAATGAAAGGCGTGCTGTTGTAGGATCTGTTCCCAGACATGTTAATTTAGCAAGTGATGAAAGTACTGCAATCTGAGCACCGTGCCATGGTGACCACTGGCTTACGCGTGGGTCAAATCCATATGCCATTGTACTTACTGTAGAAGTTTCGCGTGGTGAGATTACAGGAATCTTTGCAACCATACCAGCTTCTGGTGTCGACTGATATTTTCCACCATATGGGAAGAGAACTGTTGATGAACCGATTGATCCGTCGAAGCGTTCTCCAAGACCGCGCTGTGAACAAACTGCGAGGTCTTTCATGTTTTCAAGCCATGCTGCTTCTACAGCTTTAGCAGTTGCAGTTTTTGTAATTTTCTTTGCAACGCTATCAAGTGGCTTAACAAGTGGTGATGTGCTTGGAGCTGTTGGGCTTTCGATAACAGCTTTAGCTTCGTGATGTGCACCAGCTGCATCAAGGAAGTCGCGGTTAATATCAACGATTGTATTTCCACGCCATTTCATTACGAGGCGGTTTGTATCTGTAACTGTAGCAACTACAACTGCATTCAAGTTTTCTGCAGCTGCGGCTTTAATGAATTTCTGAACGTGCTTTGGTCTTACAACTACAGCCATGCGTTCCTGTGATTCAGAAATAGCAAGCTCTGTTCCGTTTAAGCCTTCATATTTCTTTGGAACTGCATCAAGGTTAATGTCGAGTCCAGGTGCAAGTTCACCAACGGCAACAGAAACACCACCGGCACCGAAGTCATTACAGCGACGGATCATGAGAGATACATCTTTGTTTCTGAACAAGCGCTGGATCTTTCTTTCTTCTACCGCATTACCTTTCTGAACTTCAGCAGCAGCTGTTGTAACAGATTTTGTTGTGTGAACCTTTGAAGATCCTGTAGCACCACCAATACCGTCGCGACCTGTTCCTCCACCGAGAAGGATTACGATATCGCCTGGTTCCGGTCTTTCACGCATTACTGTATCAAGAGGAGCTGCTGCAATTACAGCACCAAGTTCCATGCGTTTTGCAGCATAGCCCGGATGATAAATTTCCTGAACCTGACCAGTTGTAAGACCGATCTGGTTTCCGTATGAAGCGAATCCCTGAGCAGATTCGCGAACGATTTTCTGTTGTGGAAGTTTTCCTTTAAGAGTTTTAGAAAGTGGAACTGTAGGATCTGCAGCACCTGTAATACGCATTGACTGGTAAACCCATGAGCGTCCTGAAAGTGGGTCACGGATTGCACCACCGATACAAGTTGCAGCGCCACCAAATGGTTCAATTTCTGTTGGATGGTTGTGTGTTTCGTTCTTGAACATCAAAAGCCAGCGTTCTGTAGCCTTTGAAGAATTCTTGTCGATTGCACGACCCTTTTTGTCTGTTGTGTAATGAACATCAATGTAAACTGAGCAGGCATTGTTTTCTTCAGACACTTCCATGTCTTCGAGCTTGCCAGTTTTCTTGAGATATTTCATACCAATAATTGCCATGTCCATCAAAGTAACAGGCTTGTCTGTGCGGCCTGCATACAAGTCAGTGCGCATAGCTGTGTAATTATCGAGAGATTTTTTGAAGAGTTTTTCGTATGGACCTTTTTCGATCTTAATGTCTTTCAATTCTGTTAAGAATGTTGTGTGACGACAGTGGTCAGACCAGTATGTATCCAATACGCGGATTTCTGTTTCTGTAGGATCGCGTCCTTCTTCTTTAAAGTAGTCCTGAAGGAATTTGATATCAGCAAGATCCATTGCCAAGCCCATCTGTGCAAGATAAGCTTCGAGTTCTGGCTTTTTGAATTTGATAAAACCTTCAACTGTCGGAATGTCAGCAGGAGTTTCTGTTACCATTTCGAGAGTTTCTGGAATTTCCTTTGATGCAAGACGAGAGTCTACAGGGTTAATAAGGTAGTCCTGAATTTTCTTTACGTCTTTGGCTGCGATTTTACCGGTAAGGATAACCATCTTTGCACAGCGAACGCGTGGAGGAAGAGTTCCAACTTCGCATGTCTTTGCAAGACTTTCACGAAGAAGTTTAAGACACTGTTCTGCAGAGTCAGAACGCTGATCGTACTGGCCAGGAAGATATTCCCAGACAATTGCAGTTTCTGACGGCTTAACAGCAACGTTTTCGTAGATAACTGTGTCGCTCTGTGGTTCAGAGAAAATACGAAGAACTGCAGCTTTTGAAACAGCTTCAGAAATATTTTCTACATCGTAGCGATTGAGATAACGCACTCCAGTAACACCGGAAATGCCCAAAAAACCTTTGATTTCAGATAAAATACGAGCAGCCTCGTTCTGGAAACCAGACTGTCTTTCAACATAAATACGGAACATAGACTACAGTATAATGAAAATTCCCTGTTGATACAATGTTATAGCCCACTTATAATATAGAAATAAATGTTGGTTTTGGTTGACAAAAACAGTCTAATCCTATACTTTTTACAAAAGTTTTAGAACTTATTATCCCACTTTTTTAAGGAGGAAAGCATATGCCTGACGGTAGCAGTAGTACCAATGATTCATATTCAAGTCAAAGTCTGAATGCGATTCCTCCCGCGATGAATTTCTAATCATTCTTTGACCATACAGTTTCGGACAAACCTCGCGTTGGCGGTTATCTGAAACACTCTTGTTAATTTCTAAAAAAATATTACGGAGTTTAGCTATGGCAGAATTAAACGCTACATTTCAGAAAACATTAGACATGTTACTCGAAGAAAAAAAATATTCTTCGGTAAAAGATATTCTCTCAACAATGGCACCGGAAGACGTTGCCGTTATTTTACAGGATTTGGACGAAAAAGCAGCAATTCCTCTTTTCCGCCTTCTTCCAAAAAAAATTGCTGCAGACGCCTTCATCGAAATGGAAAGTGACTTTCAGGAACAGCTTATCAAAGGCTTTTCTGACAAGGAACTTACAGCCATCATGGATGAGATGTATGTAAACGAAGCTGTAGAAATCGTAGAAGAAATGCCTGCCAATGTTGTTGAACGCATTCTCTCTCACGTTGATGCAGAAACAAGAAAGGCTATCAACCAGCTTCTTCAGTACCCGGAAAATTCTGCCGGCTCAATCATGACAACAGAATATGTTTCTTTAAGATTGGGAACAACTGTTGGTCAGGCTATTAATCAGATCCGCCGCAAAGGTTCTGACAAAAAATCTTTCTATACCTGCTATGTAACTCAGAACAGAAAACTTCTCGGTCGCCTTTCTGTCAAAGACCTTCTTCTTGCAAAAGACGACGAAATCTTAATCGACGACCTGATGAAGACAAATGTTATTTCTGTCAACACACACGCCGATCAGGAAGAAGTTGCGCAGATGTTCTCAAAATACAACTTCATGGCATTGCCTGTTGTTGATAAAGAAGAGAACATGGTCGGTATCATTTCATTTGATGATGCTATCGATGTATTGGAAGACGAAACAACAGAAGATATCGAAATCATGGCCGGTATGACCCCTTCTGATAAGACATACCTTCGCGCTTCTCCATTCAACCTTTTCAAACACCGTATCGGATGGCTTATGCTTTTGATGGTTTCTGCAACCTTTACAGGAATGATCATCACAAACTTTGAAAGTGCACTTTCTCAGCTTGTTGTTCTAACAGCCTTCATTCCGATGCTGATGGACACTGGTGGTAATTCCGGATCACAGTCATCTGTAACAATCATCCGTTCGCTGTCTTTAGGTGAACTTGAATTCTCCGACATCGGAGTAATTATCTGGAAAGAAATCCGCACGGCTCTTTTGTGTGGTGTCGTTCTTGCCGCTGTATGTTTTGCAAAAATCATGCTGATAGACAGACTGCTTTTGGGCAACACAGACGTTACTGTTACAGTAGCAATGGTTGTCTGCATCACAATGACGGCAACAGTTTTAGTTGCAAAAGTTGTCGGCTGTACACTTCCGCTGCTTGCAAAAAAATTAGGCTTTGACCCTGCCGTAATGGCAAGTCCATTTATTACAACTACAGTCGATGCATTGTCACTGCTTGTTTATTTTGGAATTGCGAAAGTATTGCTGTTTTAGAAGTGTTATTTTGATTTGAGTTTTATTTCTGTTCTTATGGAACTGGGGAGGAAGGCCTGCACAAACGCGCAGGTCTTTTTGTTTATTATTCAACTAACGGTAATTCTTTGGAGAATTTTGAAGCAACATATCCACTACTTGCTTCTGGAACTGTTTCATTAGGATAAATATTTTTTGGTGTTTTAAACTTAACATATGGTTTTTTATCTGCAGGTGTATAATACCATACATCAAACAAATAATTTCCTTCACCACTAACATTAACAAGATATATATATCTTTGATAAGTAGTACTTGGAGATAAATTGGAAGAAATTCCTTTTATAAGATATTCTTTTCCTTCATAGCTAAGTTTTGAACTCTCAGCCTTAAATGTATATGTTGTACCATTATCAAGTGTAAGTTTGTATGTTCCTAAAGGGATTCCGCCTGCCGGACCCTTGTCCTCAACTTCTATATAAATATTTGTAGTCACAGATAAAACCGGATTACTGTCCGAAATATAATTATACGCATTCAAACCAAATGCACCTGTGTGATACCACTTCTTGCCGGCTTTCTTACCATCTGGTATTTTTCCTGCAATCTTTGAATCAAGACCTGCTGCTGTAAACAACTGTGCCCATGTCATGCTTGGAGCACTTACTCCACGGTAAACATATGTTGTAATAGCATCCCCGAGATTTGCTTCAAATGCTGTTTTGTTGTCCTTACAGTCATCCATCTGACCAAAATAGAAACTATACTTCACTTCCTGAAGTTTGATTTCTTTATCAAATATTCCGCTCTGATCCAAAGTTCCATTTAAAGCCTCATATGGAGTGTCAGACCATTTTGAAGACCATTCAACTTTTGATTTACCGGATTCTGCAGGCGAAATCTTCATAAAGTTCCAGAAAGTATTCTGACTTACACGGAAAGGTTCCTTTGAATTGTCACCTGTTACACCAGGGTCCATATTTGATTCATGAACGAGAAGGAAGTCATAGACATTGTTATTCTCTTTTATGTCCACAACGCTTGCAAACCAGTATTCACTATCTGATTTTTTAATCTGAACTTTTGCTCCCACATTAAACTGCATTCCAGAAACTTCTGCTTCTGAAAGATCGTAATTTCCTGCAAGGGAAGAAAAATATTCTGTTTTAACTGCAGGAAGTTTTGGCTTTGCAACATTAACGCCTTTATAACTGACCAGTCCAGTTTTTGTAAAAAGATTTTTATATTTTTCCAAAGTGGAACTGTCTGCTGTAAAGTTCAGATTATAGCCTGTCATGGAACAGGTAAACTTAACTGGAGTTCCCGTTTCGCGAATGCTGTCCCTGGAATATTTTACCAGCGCTTCTACAGTTCCACTTTCTGGATCTTCTGATTTTACCTGAATAAAATAAGTGTCTGTGAGTGAATCCGGAAGACAACGGATATATTTTGTTCCATTGTCATCAATGAACTGATATTCAGCATCACCTGCAAACCAGGCATGTCCCCATGGAGATTGAACATCTTTATCAACCACAAGCTGATTGACAATTGCTTCTGCAGCAGGATGTTCGCAGGAAACGAACAAACCCACCATTAAGGCAAAAGCACATAAATACAATAATGCTTTTTTCATAAGTCCTCCTATTGAACTATGAACATGTGAGAGATTTTTTTCGACGTCTGACTTTAACAGTAGAATAGACTGCTCTGACTTTCACAGAATTGCCGAGTTAATTGATAGGTAATTATAACAAATTTTAAATCTTCTGTGTATCACTCTTTGATACATTGAAGTTGTATAATTACTATTATGTGGTGATGATAAAAAAAAAGCCATCAGATCAATTTTGGTCTGATGGCTTTTTTATGTTGAACTTAAGTTTAGGCTTATCTTTCTTCGATTTCTACTGGAACAAGTTCACCACGAATTACTTCGATATTATCTTTAGCGAATTTTTCTTTTGCCCATTTTACTGCTTCATTGTATTCGTCAAAGCGTCTTGCATTTGTAATACGGAGAGCATAATCGAGTTTGTATTCGAAAGATCCGATGTAAACAAACTGTTCCCCTTCTGGAACTACTACATCTGCAACAACTGGAAGATAGAAAGGATATTTTCCAAACATAAAACATTTGAAAGATTTGATTCTAATCTTGCCTGTCTTTGGATCAACTTTTGCAACGCTGAAAGTTGGTTTACCGATATTATCTGCTCTATGCATTGTTGTTGAAAAACCACTTCCTGAAATCTCAAGATGCATAGGGATTTCTTTAATATCGTTATCACTGCCTTCTTTAATTCCGAAACCTTGTTTTCTTGAATCCAAATCAATTGTAGAAGAAACTACTGCTCTTGAAATGATTACAACTTCATTTCTCTTTGGCATTGCTGCAGGTTTGTCGTCCTTAGCAAAAAGAGAAAGTGTTCCACAAGCAAGAATCAAACTTGCAGCTATGATAATTTTATTGCTTTTTTTCATTCTTCAACTCCTCAATACGAGCTCTGATTATTGGTTCCCATTCAGTACCAGTAAAAAGTGGCAGAATCTTTTTTGTTGCTTCAAGTTCCATGCTATTATCGAAATCTTTGATTCCCATATAGAACAATCCAGGTTTTGTAATAACATAATCAACACCCTGAACACTTCCTTCCACGATGTAGATTGTTCTGTATCCCTGATAACGATAACCTAAAACTGCAAGTTCTGAATTTACTGGAACTGGAGGAAGACAAGTATAGCTTGAAACCTTGTTTTCGTCCTCTATTGATCTCAAGATTTTGTATCCAAGTTTTGGATTCTGCTGAACCAATTCGATATCATAAAGACCACAAGTATAAACAATTGCAGAATTGCTAGGATTATATTCTGCGTAATTGTTTACCACATTTTTCTTGAATGCCGCATTTTCTGCAGCTTCAGAAACACTATTGATGAGCATGCTTGTCAAACAACTTGTAAACAAGCATGGAACTAATACTGCCATAATGACAGCATAAATCACTTTCTTTTTCACTTTTTTCTCCTATTTATATTTATCTTTCGACAAATTTTAAACCAACCGATGCAATCACATCTCCGATTTTTTCTTGCTTGTAGAATGAATATAAATATTCAACACCACAAACTATTGCAAAAGATCTTGAGAATGCAAATGTCACATCAACACCACCACCAATTCCAAGATAGAACATTTCTGTTTCTGTCTGATCAGTTGTATCCTTATTTGCTGCAAATATCATTCCCAGTCTTGCATCAGCTTTTGGTTCTACAATGATAAAATTAAAGTTAAGTGGAACAGAGACTCTAAGATCAAATCCAAACATAGTTGTATTTTTATACTCAATCTTTCCATAATTAGATGACCATGTGGAACTGTACTTAACTGCTATCGGTTCATTGTGAATAAAAAGTCCAAATCCGAAATAATCATTGTTCATATAAAGTGCACTGATATCAAAACCAGTTTTCTGACCATTTGTAGGGAATGCAGGTCCACCTGTTATAGTAAACAAATAAGGGTTAGAAATCTCAACACCAGATTTCTTATTAGATTTAGCTTTCTCACCAGATGCTTTCTGCTTATCTTTTGAAGCAGTCTTATCAGCCTTACTGTCAGCTGCCTTGTAATCTCCAAATTCCTTTAAGCGCCATGCACCCTGACTCATTACCCATGTACTTTCTACAGTATCTTCAGCTACGTTGAACTTAACGTTATAACCTGAATCTGTTTTTTCAGAAGAAGCAACAGAGAAGTCTGCAACATCATCGTTGTGCATTTTGTTCCATATATCATATGCAATAGAACATTTAAGACCTTCAAGAGGATCTTCGATGAAGATATATACGATTTCACTTCTTATTTCTGTAGGAGCTTTTTTAAGAACATTGATAAATGCATCTCCAGATGCAAGAGACAACATGTCATTTGAAACGAAGAATGAAAGATCGCGGTAATTCTGATCTGAATTTTTTAATGCTTTAGAGAATGCAACAAGACGTGATGTAATATCCTGTGAAGTATTTTTATTTGTCAGACTTGTATCAATGTAATTTTTGATTACCTTTGCAGGAATTGCAAAGTTTGTATTCTGACGGTAGAAAGCTTTCCATGTGTTTATACCGACAACCGCATAACCTGCAGCATAATTGGCATTCTTCATAAGAAGAGGACCACCAGAGTTTCCTGAATCGATTTCTGCAGAATGCTGAATGATTGTAGAAACATTTGGATCTAGAAGTTCCTTGATTCTTGCAGTAGGATTAGTAACGATTCCCTTTCCAAACTGCCACATAGCTTTATCACCAAGAGCAGGGAAACCGGCAGACCATACGTCATCACCTTCTGTCAAAGGATTTACTCTGAATACAAGACCTGTTCTATTGAACCCTGCAGGAAGTGCAATCACTGCAACATCAAGAACGTCATCAACAGCAACAATAGGAAGCTGCTTGTATTCATCATACTCACCGTCTTCTTTTTCAAACTTAACATCTGCTGTCAAAGCATTTGAGACAACATGACGGTTTGTAACAACGTAAGGCTTTTTGTCAGGCCCGTAATAAATGAATCCAGAACCAAAACTTCCGTTAAGGTAACTGTCAATTCTGTTAGCATAACTTGTATAGCCTTTTGATTTGATACTGTCGCGATATTCTTCGAGGAATTTTTTTGAATCATCAGAGACATTGCGACTCACGATACAGACATAATCTTTCATTGAGGCAGCAAATAATGGAACTGTCGCTGCCAGACAAAGGATTACGGACAATACTGCTTTTTTGCAGTTTGATTTAATAGAACTTTTCATACTTTTTTCTCTACCTTTTTTAATTATGACAGAAAAACAAAATTTGTTCTATTGGCGCAAATGTAGAGTCGAATATATCACTAATAAAATATTGTTAAATAAATTTGGAATATTTGTAAAAATTCATTATACTTAAAGAAAGGAGGCAGTCGAATGTTTTTTTATTTTTTCTCATTTTTATTCATTTATTTTACAATCAGATTTCTTGACCGTCTCTATCAGCGCTCTTTAATGAAAAAATTCGTCCGTAACGGAAGAGTGCTTTCTCCAATTTCAAGAAAAATCATCGAACGCTGGAAGGATGATTATTCCAAGCTTTCAGAAATCATCAATTCAATCGACACAACAAAGCTTAATCCTGAAGACAAGAAAAACCTTGCCTTAGGCGTTAACGCATTAAATTTCTTCTACCAGGCAATTGAACCTACAATCGGAACTGGTGTAAGACGCTACAAAATTCACATCTCAAACATGCTTCAGCACGCCACAAAGCTAATTGTAGAAATTTCAAAAAAAGCAGAAAGTGCCGCTTAACCTGTAACCTTTTTTTTTCTCATTCGTTTATTAAATAAAACTAAGTTCAAGAGGAAAATATGAAATTAAAATTAACATTTTTATCAGTAATCGCTATGACTTTATTTGCATTAACAAGCTGTTCCACAGAAGCAAAAAAAATTGAAGGCTCATGGAATATTTATAGCTTTACAATTGACGGCACAGGCCAGCAGCTTGCTCCATCAGGAATCACTTTTGAAAAAAAGTCAGAAACCTTGTATTCCGTTAAAGGAAACTCAGGTATAAACACTTTCTTTGGTGACATTACTGTGAAAGGTTCAAAGTTCACACCAAACGAGAACTTCGCTTCAACAAGAATGTCTGGAGATCCTGCTTCAATGAAATATGAAGACGACTTCATAAAATGCCTTCTTGGAGCAACCAAAACTTCAATTTACACAGAAAATGATACAGAATTTCTTGAGATTACAAACTCGAAAGAAAAATCAGTATTAGTTTTCGTACGTAAATAAGATTTACCACAAGCACATCTTTTGCATATTCCTACGTCATTGCAAAACTTGTGTTACAATCTAGCTGGTTAGTGGTAAAACTTCGGGGACGCCGTCATGGCGTCCTTTTTTTTGCCTGTTTTTTTTTAGAAATTGGCCGGTTTTCTCCAAAAATTCCTATATTTTGACATTTTCAAAAAATTTGACATCTTAAAGTTTTGGACTTACAATATTGTATGGTGGGACTATCGGTTGAATGGGAAGTGTTTTCCTTTTCTATTTTTACAGCTAGAGAAAATGCATGGTTACCGCTAAGTCACAGGATTTTACAACAGAACAGCTTCTCGCAATTCTTAGTGAAGATTACAATTCTGTATATCTCGTAAATATAGATGAAAATTCTTTTAAAGTTTATTTATTAAGCGACACAATCAAAGAAAAATTCGGCAAATATTTTGAAACAAACCCAACCTATGATGACGCAATCAGAAACTACGTTTTAAGCACAGTAGTTAAGCGCCAGCAGTACGAAATGCTTCAGGAAACAAGCCGCGAAAACATCATACACCAGCTTTCAACAAAAAATATTTTCGTAAAAGACTTTAAGGTAGAACGCGATGGCAACACTTTCTATTACAGAATGAAAGCCGTTCGTCTTGCAACAACTGACGGTCAGTTTACAGTCGTTCTCGGCTTTGCAGACATCAGCTTTCAGAAGCAGAAGGAACTTGAACAGTACGCTTACGTTGATTCTGTAACTGGCGGTCATAACTACAACTACTTTAAAGAAGCCGTTTCATTAAATAAAATGCCGGGCTTTATTCTTGCAATGGACATTCACTCCTTCAAAATTGTGAACAAAGTCTGCGGAATCAAAACCGGCGACATTACAATCAAAGGTATTTACCGCTCTGTTCAGAAACATCTTCATGAACAGGACGTTATCGGTCACGTCAACGCTGACCAGTTTGCAATTTTCCTTTCTACAGATGACCAGAAGTACGTAACAGAATTTATGAACTCAGTTACAATTGAACTTCTGACTTTCTCAATGAGAATGAAAGTTCCGCAGCTGATTCCTTACTTTGGAATTACAAAATGGACAGCTGAAAAGAAAATCGAAATGCTTTACAGCGAAGCAAAAACTGCAAAGCTCGAATCAAAAAACAATCCTTCATCGAACTATGCATACTACAGTGAAGCAGATGCAAACAAGATGATGGAAATTAAAAAGATTGAAGATGAATTTGAAGAAGCGCTTAAGGCTAATTCATTTGAAATCTGGTATCAAAAAAAATGCAATCCTGTAACAGGAAAAATGGTAGGAGCCGAAGCGCTTGTACGCTGGAAAAAATCTGACGGGGACTTTTTACCGCCTGCAGACTTTATTCCGATTTACGAACACAACGGTATGATCCGAAAGCTTGATGAATATATATTCCGCCAGGTTTGCAAACAGCAGAAAGAATGGATGATGCAAGGCTATCAGGTTGTTCCGATTTCGATCAACGTTTCGCGTGCAAGTCTTTATTACCTTGATATCGTAGACATCTACCGTAACATTGCAGATGAATTTGACATTACTCCAAGCTTCCTCCCAATTGAAATTACAGAATCAGCAACAATCGACAACAACGAAATTAAAGATATCGTAAACAACTTCCGCTTAGCAGGATTCCCATTGCACATGGACGACTTCGGTTCAGGCTACTCTTCTCTTGCAACGCTGAACGTAATTCACTTTGATACCATAAAGCTCGACAAAACTCTCGTCGACTACATCGGAAACTACGGCGGCGAACGCCTTCTCGAGCACACAATTTCTCTTTCGAAAGAACTCGGAATGCACGTTACAGCTGAAGGCGTAGAAAAAGAAGAGCAGGTTAAGTTCTTAACCCAGCTTTCGTGCGACAGCATTCAAGGCTTCTACTTTGCCCGCCCTCAGCCTGCCGAGGAATTTGTGCGCAACCTTGAAGTTGGTTGAAATTCATTTTAATAATTATCAAATATTAAATGGTCAAAAAGTTTTAAATCACTATATTTAGCGCAGAAAGTTTCAAGATAGTTGTCGCATAAAATAAACTCATTATAATATAAATATGATTGTTAATTCTATAAAAATGATTTTTTCAGCGGTTTTTTCTATTTTGGTGGCGCAGGTTTTGCATTTAGATTTTGCAATTTCTGCGGGCATTGTGGCAATTCTGACAATTCAGCCTTCCAAGCGTGAAACTTTTAGTACTGCGATTGCTCGTTTTTATGGTTTTGTGATTGCAATTGTAATAAGTTTTATTTGTTTTAAAATTTTTGGAATTACAACACTTGGATTTTTTGTTTATTTAGCAATTTACGTTTTTATTTGCCAGAAATTTAGATGGTATTCAGCAATTGCGATGAATTCTGTTTTAATTTCACATTTTTTATCGATTGGCTTGATGAATTTTCAAACTATTGTAAATGAAAGTTTGATTTTTTTAATTGGCGTGTTTTTTGGAATTTTGGTTAATCTTCATTTACATAAAAATACAAGAGAAATGAACAGATTAAAAAATCTTTTGACAAAACAAATTCAGAATATTATAAAACGAATGTCGCAAAGAATTATTGACCAGAATTTGCAAAACTACGATGGAAAATGTTTTATTCAACTAAACAAAGATTTTTATTTGGCAAAAGAAATTGCTGACGTAAATTATAAAAATCAATTAAAAAAAGATGATTCTGAAATCAAATATTTGGAAAATTTAGGAAACCAAATTGGAATTTTGTATGAAATGTACAAACGTGTAAAAAATATTAAAACACAACCTTCAACTGCAAAAATAATTTCGGATTTTTTGCAAAAAGTTTCAGAAGAATATCCAATTAAAAACAACGAGCTTTTACTAAAAGAATTTAATTCACTTTGGAAAGAAATGAAAAATCGCCCACTTCCTCAAACTCGGCAAGAATTTGAAGATAGGGCTGAATTATTCACGCTTTTGGAATTGATAGCAGAATTTTTATGAGATCTCCGGCTCAAGGCCGAAGATGACAAGTGAGTTTGCGGTAGCTTGAGTTCAGGCTTTCTGGCCTTCGTACATTATGCACATTTTACCGAGTCATAAACTTGAATAAATAAAATGCGCGAAGTGATTGCATCTGACTGGAAGTATTTTAGAAAACACCTTGAATCATGGCGTGAAAGATATATTTCCCAAGTAAATAAGAAGTTAGAAAAAATCTTATCTGATGAAAAGTTATTCGAGACCGAAAAATTCTGGAAAATCAAAGAAACTTGCGACAAAAACGCTGTAGCCTTAAGAGTATCATATTTGTCAGCCATTTACACAGAAAATCTTACAAGGTCATCAAACGAGCTTAGTCTTTACAAAAGCAGCCCAGACTTTATCTGCCTTTGCAATGTGAGTTAAAATCCAGTTTGAAATAAATTCATAAAATTTTGATCCGGCGGCAACATCGTCAGTTGACAACTTGTTTACATGATATTCAACTTCACGCACAAAACTGTCATGGGCTGTTTTATGAATTGCCGAACCTGCGTAACCATATTTCTGCATAAACTGCTCTTCATTTGAAAAATGATAAACAGTATAATCAACTATCTTTTTTAAAACTGTCCCCATTTCCTGCTTATATTTATCGATAGAAACTGATGCAATGTCATAAAGCTCATTGGCAATTTCAATTAACTTCTTATGCTGACTGTCAATTTCAGGAATATCCAAAAGATATTTATCATCCCACACCACACGTTCTGCCATAAGTGCCTCCATTTCAAATGCAAATTTTCCAATTCAATTAATATACAGTCAATCTAAATGCAATTCACTGAAAAGTCAATTAAAAAATCTCAGTTGATCCGAAGAATAAGAATACGAATTAAAGTTCTAAAGCAGAAAACATAAAAAACTCAAAATTATTTTTTTTCAGAAAAAACTCCTCATCATCCTTTCTAGCCCCATCTTGCCTTCCTCACAAAAAATTCTATATAATACAGACATAATCTTCAGGGCGAGGTGAAATTCCTCACCGGCTGTAACTGGATAAAACCAGAAGCCAGCGAGCGAGTCAATGATGATGAGCATGATACGGTGCAATTCCGTAGCCGACAGTAAAGTCTGGATGGAAGAAGAGATTACGCGCGTAGTGGGAATTTTCCGGACACGTGCGTATTGGACGCCCTGCAGGAGAATGCGGGGTTTTTTTTATGTCTGCTGAATTTTTGCCAGAGCCACAGTTTATGCGACACGCCATTGAGCTTGCAAAATTGGGAACTGGCCATACAAATCCAAATCCTTTAGTCGGAGCCGTAATCGTAAAAGACGGCGTTATCATCGGCGAAGGATATCATCATGTCTACGGATCTCTTCACGCAGAACGCGACGCACTCAAAGACTGTCTCGAAAAAAACAACGATCCTCGCGGCGCAACCATTTACGTTACACTTGAACCATGCTGCCATTTTGGCAAACAGCCACCATGCACTCACGCAGTTAGAGAAAGTGGAATTTCAAAAGTCGTAATCGGTTCGCGTGACCCTAACCCGATTGTAAGCGGCAAAGGCACAGCATATCTTCGCGAAAATGGAATTGAAGTTTACGAAGATTTTTTACGCGAAGAATGCGATTCCATCAACGAAATATTCTTCCATTACATCACGACAAAGACACCATTCGTTGCATTAAAATACGCAATGACAATGGATGGAAAAATTGCCACAAAGACAGGTGAATCAAAATGGATTTCAAATGAATCTTCACGCGCACACGCACATTCCCTGAGAAACAAATACACCTGCATCATGGCAGGAATCGGAACAGTGCTCGCAGACGACCCGATGCTCAACTGCAGAATCAACGGAGGAAGAAATCCGGTTCGCGTAATCTGTGATTCGTCATTACGAATTCCACTCGAAAGCAAAATCGTGCAGAGCGCAAAAGACATTACGACAATCATTGCGTGCTGCAAAAATAAAACTCAAGACAAAGCAGAAAAAATCGCATCGCTTGAAAATTCCTCAATCGAAGTTTTTGCCACAAACGGCGACACAGTTGACCTTAAAGAATTGATGAACCACCTTGCGACAAAAAATCTCGACAGCGTTTTAATCGAAGGCGGTGCAGAATTAAACTTCAGCGCATTAAAGTCCAGAATCGTCCGCAAGGTTTATTCATACATTGCACCAAAATGCTTCGGCGGTTCTGCAAAGTCGCCTGTCGCCGGTCCAGGAATTGAAAAAGTTTGTGACAGTTTTAACTTTGAAGTAACTGATACAAAAATAATAGACGGCGACGTGCTGGTCAAATACGCCGCGATTGATGGTAAAGAAAACAGCTGTGATAATACCAGCATTGATTGTAATACCAATTGTAATAACTTAACCAGCACTCGTGCGGACAAGGAGGCCTAGATGTTTACAGGAATTATTGAAGAAAAAGGAAAGCTTCGCGAAGTAAAGATTTCAGGCGTTTCTGGTACTATAAAAATTGCAGCCAGCAAAGTTCTCGAAAGAACAAAAATCGGCGACAGCATTGCGGTTAACGGCGTATGCCTTACTGTGACACAGATGGATGATGCAGGTTTCTGCGCTGACGTGATGGCAGAGACTTTGCGCCGCTCGAGCCTCGGTTCACTTTCAAAAGGCGACTGTGTAAATCTTGAACGCGCAATGGCGGCAGACGGAAGATTCGGCGGTCACATTGTTTCGGGACACATTGACGGTACCGGAACAATTTCAAAAGTTAAGAACGAAGGAAATGCAATCTGGGTTTACATCAGCGCAAACGATTCTATTCTTTCGCTGATAGTTGAGAAAGGTTCGATTGCAATTGACGGTATCAGTTTGACTGTTGCAAAAGTGAGTGATGTGGATTTTGCAGTTTCAATTATTCCTCACACTGCTGACGAAACTACACTCGCCTCAAAAAAAATCGGCGATACCGTAAATCTTGAAAACGACATCATCGGAAAATACGTTCAGCGTTTTGTTGGAACTTTAAAAGGAAGTTCTCAGGCTGAGAGAGATAAAAAAATTCTTGATTTCTTAAACTCGTAAAATAAGGAGTCCGTTATGGAAAACAAATATAAATACAACACAATCGAAGAAGCACTTGAAGAACTACGCAAAGGAAAAATCATTTTAGTAAGTGACGATCCTGACCGCGAAAACGAAGGCGACATGATCTGTGCCGCAGAATTTGCCACACAGGAAAATTTAAACTTCATCGCTTCTTATGCTAAAGGTTTAATCTGTACACCAATGAGCGGCGAGATTGCTTCCCGCTTAAACTTCTTTCCAATGGTTTCAGATAACCAGGATAATCATGAAACAGCATTCACAGTTTCTGTTGACCACAAATCAACAACAACAGGAATCTCTGCCAAAGAAAGATCTGTTACAGCAATTGCATGCGCAGACGACAACGCAAAGGCAGAAGATTTCAGACGCCCTGGCCACATGTTCCCGCTTGTTGCAAAAAAAGGCGGCGTTCTTGTTCGTAACGGACACACAGAAGCAACTGTAGATTTGTGCCGTCTTGCAGGCTTAAAGGAATGCGGCATCTGCTGCGAAATCATGGAAGATGACGGAACCATGATGCAGACTCCACGCCTCTGGGAACTTGCAGAAAAATACAACATGAAATTCATCACAATCAAAGATCTTCAGGACTACTGCCGCGTTCACGACAAGCATGTCATTCAGGAAGCAAAGGCAAAGCTTCCGACTGAGTTCGGCGAGTTTGACATTTACGGTTATGTAAACGACATCACAGGTGAACATCACGTTGCTCTTGTTAAAGGAAATATCGGTGACGGCGAAAACATTCTCTGCCGCGTTCACTCTGAATGTCTTACAGGTGATGTATTTGGTTCACAGCGCTGTGACTGTGGTCCACAGCTCCACGCTGCTATGAAACAGATTAACGAAGAAGGAAAAGGCGTTCTTCTTTACATGCGCCAGGAAGGTCGTGGGATCGGCCTTATCAATAAACTTAAAACTTATATGCTTCAGGAAAACGGTTACGATACAGTTGAGGCAAATCTCAAACTTGGATTTAAGGCCGATCTTCGCGAGTACTGGATTGGTGCCCAGATTCTCCGCGATCTTGGAATCAACACTCTTCGCCTTCTTACAAACAACCCGGAAAAGATCTACGGTCTCGACGGCTTCGGTTTGAAAGTAAACGAACGCGTTCCAATTGAGATCGAACCGCAGCAGTACGATAAGTTCTACCTGCAGACCAAGCAGGAAAAGATGGGCCACATCTTCAAGCACATAAACGTAAAATAAATGGTAATACGGACTCCAAATCAGTACTGATTTAGAGTCCGTAATAAATTGATATATGTATTATTAGGAGGTCATTATATGAATCTTTTAGAAGGAAAATTGGTTGCCCCTTCAGGCATGAAAGTAGCCATCGTTGCTGCTCGTTTCAACGAAATCATCGTTAACAAACTAGTTGGCGGTGCAGTTGACGGACTCGTTCGTCACGGCGTTGAAGAATCTAACATTTCGACAGCTTGGGTTCCAGGCGCTTTCGAAATTCCTATAATCTGCGACAAGCTTGCAGCTAGCGGAAAATACGATGCAGTAATCGCAGTTGGTGCTGTAATCCGCGGATCTACTTCTCACTACGACTATGTTTGTAATGAAGTTTCAAAAGGCATTGCACAGGTCAGCCTGAAAACAGGCGTTCCTGTAATGTTCGGCGTTATCACAACTGAAAACATTGAACAGGCAATTGAACGTGCAGGTTCAAAAGCAGGAAACAAAGGTTACGACTGCGCTCTCGGTGCAATCGAAATGGTTAACCTTATTAAACAGATTTAATTTTTTCTTTGTATACTGATAAACTCTTTGCTATAATATAAAGATACCATATTATAGCAAAGAGTTTATCAAAAAGAAAAAAACGCATTCTTCTCATTATTCTGACCTATCTGAATTTTCTTTCTGACTTCGATACTGTTCGACAAGCTGATCTCTTGTAAGGTTTCCGTTTCGTTCACGGGCTGCTTTTAATTTTCTGTAAATTGTATTTTCACTAAAACCTTCGACTTCTTTCTGGTAAACTTTTCCTTCACACAACTGATCCAGAATTCTTCGCTCATCTTCGTAGAGCACAAGCTTCTTTCTACGGAATTTATCATTCAATACAAATTCTGTAATATTGATATACCATAGACTTCTTATGACATGGATAAGATAAAGATAAATTTCTTTTTCTTCATTAAGAATGAAAAAGATTGTAACTGCTCCAAAATAAATAGCGATTGCAGGTATTCTTAGTTTAGGCTGCATCATTATTACAAGACAGACCATAAACAATGCAGTGTAATTGTTATAGAGATAAGTTTTTTCAAATGCCGCAGCATACAGAACTACAATTGAATAAACAAGATAAAAACTGTAGAAGGCACGCTTTCTGAAAATTAAAGCAATTGGAATATATAGAAGATTCATCCCGACAATAATTAAACCTATAAGTTTAAATTCTTTTTCGAGATAAACTTTCCAGCAATAAAGAAGTGATAATAAAGCCGAAATAATAATTGTAAAAAGAACAAAATTATCGTCTGACTTAATGTTATTTTTCATAAACTCTCCTTTGATTGATTTTTCACAAACATTTGTTGTGCTCTGTTTTATCATAACACCGTTGCTAAATCAGTAAAACGAAACTAATCACCAATAACTCATCATCACCAGATTCTGACTTTATTCATCTTCCTCATCATCAGTATCACAGAAGAGATAAATCAGTTCATTTATTTTTTCATATTCTTCGAGATCTTTTTTACGCTGCATTTCATTTGCAGAAATTATAAAACATTCTGCATAACCTGTAATTGCTTCAAAGGCATCTGTAATTGCATCCTCACCCATTTCGCCAAGGTCATCGATAGATTTTATGTTACTTAAAATATCTTCCAGTGAAGAAATCATTGACTCATAATCATCCATAATGGCTTTTGATGATTTATGCTGTTTTTCATATTCGTAAGCCTCCTTGTAAAGTTCAAGTGAAGCCTTAAGAGTTTTTATAAAATACTGGTCCTGTTCTTTTTCTGTCATAAGATTATATTAATTAGCTGAATTATATTGCACAGCAGCCTTGGCTTTTGAATCAGTTCCTGTTGAACCATTTGTTCCTCACTGATATCAATATAGAAAGTATAACAAAAAATTGCAAAGTTAGATAATACCTTTTATACTTACCATATTAAGCTTTATCAGATATAATGTCTGAGCAGGAATTTTCACATGACAGAAAAATTAATCAAAGGCCTTGAAAAATTAGAACTTAATTTTTCAGAGGAACAAATTTCAAAACTTGAAGGCTATATTGCCGAAATTCTGGAATTCAACAAAACATACAATCTTATGAAAGCTGACAATGCAGACGAACTTGCGGTCAGCCACATTTTAGACAGTCTTGTTGCAGTTCCACATTTAAAGGAATTGATTTCTGAAATTACAACTCGCACCGGCAAACAGGTTCTTGAATTAGCGGACATTGGTTCAGGCGGTGGCTGTCCAGGAATTCCTCTTTCAATTGCTTTTCCTGACCAGCACTTTACTTTAGTTGAACGCATGGAAAAACGCTGCGTATTCCTTGAAACAGTTGTTTCAAAACTGGAATTGAAAAATGTAACTGTTGAATGCAGAGCGGCCGACACTGTTCCTGCAGAAAGTTTTGACCTTGAAGTATTCAGAGCATTTCATCCGTTTGATAAAAAAATCATCAAGCTGCTTTTTAACATGCTTAAGAAAGGCGGTTACCTTGCCGCATACAAAGCACGCGAAGAAAAAATTCTGGCTGAGATGGCAGAAATAAAATCAACAGTTAAGGATTACAAAAAGATTAAGATGTCCGTTCCATTTCTGGAAGATCACGAACGAAATCTTGTTGTTATAAAAAAATAAAGCGCTATAGTAAAAGAAAACCGCTTTCCCTGCTCACTTGATTCAAAAATCGTTTCCGCAAAAAATCAGGATATGAGTTCAACTTACCCAGTGGCTTCTTTGATTTATTTGGAGCAGTTCCAGATCTTGAAATAGGAAAACTTGAATAGGAGCCCATAATGCGAAAATCACATGCTAACCGCCACGCTTCAGGACAACTCTTCCCCGCACTTCACATAACTCAGCTGGTCACCCATGATTTCTTTCATCTGATTGAAAACCGGGAGACCGGTGCAGTGGCAGGTTGCAAAGTGAGATTTATATTTTTTGAGACGGTTTGCGATTTCTGCCACTTCGGCAGTGTCCGCCTCGGAAAACTCAGTTCGCTTCATCAGATGAAAACCGCCGATTACCAGGTCTGGCATTTCTGCTGCCCCAAACTTACGCTCCAGCGTTTCCATCACATTCAGAATTCCGTTATGAGCACAGCCGCAAAATAAGATTTTCTTTCCTTCACAAGTCAAAAACAGATTCTGTTCGTGTTTGAATTCATCCTGTACATAATCGCCATCACAAAATTCTCGGAGCCGCGCATTTGTTGATGGAAGCGGAAATGCTCTTTTATCCACGGTAAAAATCTGAAGCTCATCATCAAGTTTTGTATCACCATGCAAAAGAGTAACCTGCGGCAAATCTAGAATCCGCTTATCAATCCCGATATAACGGAAGCCCCTGTCTTCGCCGTCGAAAGCATAATACTCACCGCCGACATTGTGCTGCAGGTAGATTTTCGCATTCGGATTAAAACCCGTAAAGGCCAGAATCCCGCCAGAGTGATCATAATGCCCATGACTCAAAATCACCGTATCAGCCGCTGTCAAATCAACACCAAGTCTTTCTGCATTCCGCAGAACAACCTCACTCGGACTTGTGTCGAAAAGAAGTTTATGATTTTGAGTTTCAACATAAAAAGAAAGCCCATGTGCCGCCTCACAGCCAGGAACGCCTTCTTCGTTTTCTACAAGATTTAATATTCGCATATCACCACTCTCTTTTAATTCTATGCTTTTACCATTTCTTCTAGCAGTGCCCGCCAGTCATCTGCTTTATCGCGACGGCACACTGCATAAAATGTTACGTTCATCTCCGGATCGGTAAGCGGTACTGCAACACGGTTTTTGGGAAGCAAAAAATGTGTCGTGCGGTCGGAAATAAAGCTTGGCATATCTGTTGCGCCCACTATCTGAGGAAGGGAATCGTTTTCGTTACGGCGTTCTATTCGGATAAACTTTGCATTGGGGATTTTTTCCTGCTTTACTTTGTCCCAGAAGCCGATGTCGTCGTACATTACAAAAGTTTCGCCTGCAAGATCAGAAAGCTTGAGAGATTTGCGGTCAGCAAGCCTGTGATTTTTTGGAAGCATCACAGAAAGGCTTTCTGAAAAATATTTCTGACTTTTAAATTCTGCGTCGTCTATCGGATGCAGAAGAACAATCATCTGATAAACATCTTCGGTAAGAGCGCGCAAAAGGTGTGCTTCATTGTCGTTGATATCAAAGCGTGCCTCGATTCCCGGATACAGCTTTTGTGCAGTTTCAGTCACGGTCGTTGCAGGCATAATCGCAACTGAGCCCACAGCAAACTTCTTTTTGCGACCTGCCTTCTCGCGTGTCTTTTCTATCATCTCATCCTGCAGCGAAAGAATCTTTTCTGCATAGTCAGACGCCAGAACTCCCGCCTCATTCAAAGCCACATGATTTTTTGTGCGTTCAAAAAGCGTCACTCCAAGCTCGCCTTCAAGCTTTTGCATAGCCCGGCTGATTGAAGGCTGAGTCGTTCCAAGCTCTTCGCCAACACGACTGAGTGTCCCATATTTTTTGACGGCCGCAAGCAACCGCAGGATATACGTTTCGATGAACATACTTAAATTTAACATATAAATTTCTGATTGTCGAGTATGCGCACAACGTATACTCGCATACGAATTTTCTATTGTATTTATGGAATTATCTGCTGGTATACTGAAAATGAACGCGGTGTTGGAGAAGGAATCAGACAAAGCGGAACACCAGAAGAGGAAAGCTGAGGTTGATTTTGAAATCAGCACGGCAGATATGGAAATTTTAAAACACATCGAACGAATCAAGGATTACGGAGATGCAAGCTTCTTCCCTGTATTCGGCGGAAAACTGTAGGAGGTTCAAATTATGGCTGAAAAAATAGTACAGACGGCAGGACGCGAACAGCTGGGTAATTTTTCCCCGATGTTTGCGCATTTGAACGATGACGTCCTCTTTGGAGAAGTATGGAATGAGACCTCGATTGATGTAAAGACAAAGTGCATCATCACCATTGTTTCTCTTATGGCAAGCGGAATTACGGACTCGTCGCTCTCGTATCACTTGCAGAATGCAAAGGCACATGGCGTTACAAAAGAAGAGATTGCCGCAATCATCACACATGCAGCAATGTACTGCGGATGGCCAAAAGGCTGGGCAGTCTTCAGACTGGCAAAAGATATCTGGAAGTAACGAGGAGGAGCGAATGAAAAAGAAAATCATACTTTTACTGATTGCCGCAGTCGGCTTTCTTGCAGCGGCTCAGGCACAGAATAAGACTGGCTCAGAGAAAGAAGCTGTTGTCTACTTTACCCGTGATGTTTCGTCAGAAGGGTTGATGAAAGTCTACAACGCGCTGAACCAGAAAATCACCGGCAAGGTCGGAATTAAAGTGAGCTTTGGCGGACCTGATGAGCAGGTTTTAAATCCAGAACTTTTACGCGGTCTTGTCGCAAAGACAGGCGGCACGATGTTCGACGGAAACGGACTTTCTGGAAACCGCTGGACAGCCGAAATGAACCTGAAGTATGCAAAAGACCACGGATTTACCGCAGTCGGAAAGTGCATCATGATGAGCGAAACTGAACCAATAAATCTTCCTGTCAAAAACGGCTATCTTTTGAAATACGCCCGTACAGGAAAGGAATTTGCCGAATTCGATACGCTTATTTCCGTGTTCCGCGTGCGTCCTCACTATCTTCCCGCCTTTGATGGAAACATCAAGAACATCACGCTCTGCATGGCAAACCGAAGCGGGAAGTGCATTCTCCATTCAGGCGGAACGGACGAAAACCACTATCACAACACTGAGCCTGACACACTGATGAAAGCTTTTGCCGATGCAACTAAAGCCGCACTCGACTACAAAAAAAACTGGGCGTTCATCGATGTGCTTGAGGACATCGAACCTAACGACAATTGTGCGGGTGCCAAGAACATGGGCAAAATCGGAATCATCGCTTCAAATGACATTGTGGCTCTGGAACAGTGCGCCGTGGACTTTATGATTGGAAACGCAGATGTAAACGAAGCCACAAAAGCCGCATGGAAAAAAGCTCATCAGGTGGGCGTGATTGAATATGCCGAAAAACTCGGTTACGGAAAGCGAAACTACAAACTTGTAGAAATAAAATAAATCATATGGAGGAACTTTATGAAGAAAACAATTTTATCACTTTTATTAGGAGCATTTATTATGACAGGACTTTCAGCAAACCCTTCAAGAGCCTCAGGGACCGTGGCGGTCGTATATTTCAGCGCGACAGGAACTACAGAACGCATGGCAAAAAACGCAGCTCAGGCTATGGGAGCAGATCTTTTTGAAATTGAGCCTGTTCACAAGTACACAGACGCAGACTTAAACTGGCACGACAAAAAATCGCTCACAACAATTGAATGTAACGACCCGAAAAGCCGCCCTGCAATTGCAAACAAAATTGATATTTCCAGCTACGACACTGTAATTTTATGCTACCCGATCTGGTGGGCTTATGCTCCAAAAATCGTTTATACCTTTGTAGAAAGTCAGAACTGGAGCGGAAAAAATCTTATCACCCTCTGCACATCAGGCGGAAGCGGTCTTGGTCGAAGCGGCTCGGATCTTGCAAAATTCGCAAATGGCTCAAACTTCAAAGGCGGCAAGGACTTTACCCGCGGAAGTGGCGTAGATGTTAAGAACTATGTTGAAGGGCTGAAATAAAGGGAGCCATTTATGAAAAAACTGATTTCATCACTATTACTTGCATTAGGAGTTTTGATTATGGCAAATGGAGCCCCATACTCTGCCCCGTCATCTGACTTTGTGCTGATAAAAGGCGGCTCATTCACAATGGGAAGCCCGGAAGGCGAAGACTGGCGCAGTAATGATGAAGTTCAGCACCGTGTAACAGTTGCATCATTTTACATGAGTAAATATGAAGTTACTCAAAAGCTCTGGCGTGAAGTAACCGGCAAAAATCCAAGCAGCTTTACAGGCGACACTCTCCCAGTAGAAAACGTTACCTGGCTTGAAGCTGTTGAGTTCTGCAACGCTTTAAGTAAACGCGACGGGCGGACACTTGTTTACTCGATTACAGGCAACGGCACAACAGTCAGCTGGAACCGCGAAGCAAATGGATACCGTCTTCCTACCGAAGCAGAATGGGAATATGCGGCCAGAGCAGGAACAACAACTCCTTTTTACAGCCGCAAAGTTCCTGGAGCTGAGGATGTAAACTTTTATGGTCACTACCCTTACCAGATTGAACAGAATTATTTTAATGATGAAGTTCTTGAAACCCGTCCCGGACTTTACCGCGGAAAGACAATGCCTGTAGGAAGTTTTAAGGCAAATCCAAATGGCTTGTATGATATCTACGGAAATGTTGGCGAGTGGTGTTTTGATTTTTATGGGGAATACAGTGTAGCGTCTCAAACAAACCCGACAGGGCCTTCTTCTGGAACTCGTCGTGTAAACCGTGGCGGTGGCTGGAACGACTTTGGAAAAAATCTTCGTTCGGCATACAGAGCTGCGGTAGAACAGAATACTCCGCTTTACAATGTGGGGCTGCGTCTTGTCTGCAATGCAGATGATTCTGTCAAAGGAACGGTTACTACAACAGAAATCAAATCATCAGCAAACACCACAGTAAAGAAAGCCCTTATCATCTACTATTCCTGGAGCGGAAACACCAGAGGTGTTGCAAAAGAAATTGCACGGCAAACTGGTTTTGATTCAATTGAACTGGAGCTTGTAAAGCCATATTCTACAGATTACAACACCGTTTTGAATGAAGCCCAGCGCGACCAGCACAAACAGGTCCGTCCAGCGCTCAAAACAAAAATCGACCCTAAAAAATGGGCGGAATATGACACAATCATCATTGGCTACCCTAACTGGTGGGCAAGCATCCCGATGCCGATTGCAACACTACTAGAAAGCTATGATTTTCGGGTAAGATGATTCTTCCTTTTTGTTCCCACGGCGGTGGCAGGTTCGGGCAGAGCCTTACAGCCATTGCAAAACTTGCCCCTAAAGCAAAAATGGAAGAAGGACTTTCTATTCACTATTCCGGAGGATCTTCTCTTTCAAAAGATGTAGAGAAGTGGCTTAAAAAAACTGGCGTAAAATGATACCATTAGTTGAGGGGACACATGAATACAAATAAACTCCGTATTCCGCTCGACATTCTGATGACGCTTCTCTCCGTGATTCTGATGGGAGGAACCATGCTCTTCCCCGATGACCGCGTGCATCAGATTTGCGGAATTGCTCTGGTTGTGATGTGGGCGGTACATATTATTTTGAACCGCCACTGGTATGCATTGTTCGCGCGAGCGAACAAGAAAATAATTTCCACTAACGCAAACGAGCGAAGCGAGTACGGCTCACTTTTTAAGGGCAAATACCAGCCCTTCCGAATCATGCAACTTGTTGTAAACTGCGGAGTTTTGATTTGTGCCATGCTTCTTATGCTCAGCGGACTTTTAATGGCGTGGTTTATTCCGGCAGATTGGGTCGGCGGTGCGCTCGGTTTTGCCCGTGTCACTCACCTGATTGCCTCTCACTGGTATTACATTTTTATGGCGTTCCATATCGGACTTCACGCTGCAATGATTGCAGGTAAATGCTTCGACAAGCTCAGCAACCGTGGCGGACGGGTTGTTCCGCGCATCATCTGCATTGTCATCAGCCTGTACGGTGTTTATGCCTTTATCGTCCGCGGAGTGTGGAAGTATATGTTCGGACTGCAGCAATTCTTCTTCTTTGATTTTGAACGAGGATATGTACTGTTTACGCTGGATTATATTTCTATTTTGGTGCTCTTTGCGACAGTACTACATTACGTCAGAGAAGGTGTGGTAGCGATGGGAGCCCCTTGCCGACCGCAGCGAAGCGAGGACGGTGAGCGTTAGCGAAGGGCGGACGTAGCGACCCGAACGAAGTGAGGAGACCACCCAAGGAGATAAAAAGAATGATTACAGTAAACTTACGTTATAGCGGCAAAGGAAATGCCGCGCTCGACTTTGCAAAAGAAATGACAGAAAGCGGAACTGTTGCAAAAATCCGTGCTGAAAAAGGCAATCTGCGCTATGAATATTATCTACCCTTTTTTGATGATAGCCCGGATAAAACAGTGCTCTTAATCGACCAGTGGGAAAATCAGGATGCAATTGATGCTCACCACGCTTCCCCAATGATGACAGAAATTACGCGCCTTCGCGAAAAATACGACCTTCATATGACGGTAGAACGATTTCTGTCTGATGCTGGCGGAGTTCCGGAAAGCGACAAGGCATTCATCAGGAATTAAAAATGAAAAGCACAGTAAATGACAAAAATCCTGATTTGGTTTATATTTGAATCATGTTCAGACCAATGCGAAGATTCAAACAGCAGATAAGCGATGCTAAATGCAAAGAGATTTTGAAAAACGAAAAGCGCGGAGTTTTGTCGCTCCTCGGTGACGACGGCTACCCTTACGGACTTCCGATGTCTCACTATTACGTTGAAGAAGACAATAAGATTTACTTCCACGGCGCAAAAGAAGGCCACAAAATCGACGCCATCAAGAATTACGATAAAGCAAGCTTCTGCGTTTACGATAAAGGCTTCCGCAAAGACGGCGAATGGGCGCTCAACATCAACAGCGTAATCGTATTCGGAAAAATCCGCCTTGTGACCGACCCAGACCTCACCCGCAAAATCTGCACAAAGCTGGTTCAGAAATTCACAGATGATGAAGAATATCTCGAAAAGGAACTCACAAACGCTCTTCCACGAGTTCAGTGCTTTGAACTTGAAATTGAGCACATGACCGGCAAGCTGGTGAACGAGTCGTAGAGTAATTAAAAATGACAATCAGAAAATACACAGAAAAAGATTTGAATGCAATGATTGCAATCTGGAATGAAGTTGTGGAAGATGGAATCGCGTTTCCGCAGGAAGAACTTTTAACTGAAAAAACAGGTGCTGAGTTTTTCGGCTCGCAGACTTATTGCGGTGTTGCAGAAGAAAATGGAACAATTTATGGACTTTACATTCTGCATCCGAACAACGTTGGCCGCTGCGGTCACATCTGCAATGCAAGTTACGCAGTTTCAAAAGCATCCCGCGGAAAACACATTGGCGAGCTTCTCGTAAAAGACTGCCTCGTTCAGGCAAAAAAATGCGGATACGGAGTTTTGCAGTTCAATGCAGTTGTAGAAAGCAATATCCACGCCCGCCATCTTTATGAACGGCTCGGTTTCGTCCAGCTCGGCACAATTCCAAACGGCTTCCGCATGAAAGACGGTCATTTTGAAAACATCTGCCCTTATTACCACGAGCTTTAATGGACTACAGCTATATTTTTCGTTCGGCAAAAATCAAAAAGGATTCTCTTGAAGCGGAGGGATTTGCCACAGCAGACGGCGCAACATACACAATGAGCCCGACTGTTTCCGCAGGTGCTTTCAGAGCGGACATCACATTATCGCTCGAAGCTCAAACTCTTACCGTTCATCTTTTTGATACCGAAACCGGCGAAAAATATGCACTGTTTGACATGCCTTCTTCACACGGCGCTTTTGTCGCATCCTTGCGCGAAGAGGTACAGCTGCTTATTGATGACATCAAATCAAAATGCTTTGAATCAAAAGATTTGAAGGATGATTATATCAGCTGGATTAAAAATCAGTTTGGAGCCGAACCTGATTTCCCGTGGCCGGATACCCCCGACTATTGCGTTTTCCGCTGCCCGAACGAAAAATGGTTTGCACTGGTCATGAGAATAAAATACAAACAGCTTGGCCTTACAGGCGATGAAAACGTCTGGGTAGTAAACATGAAAGCCGACCAGGCCGAAATCCCAAACCTCATTGACCACAAATCAATCTTCCCAGCCTGGCACATGAACAAAAAGCATTGGATAACTGTTCTTCTCACCGCCGTAACTGATTTTGAAAAACTCTGCGAGCTTACGCTGAAGAGCTACGAACTGGTTTCGAAGTCAAAGAAATAATCACATTTCCGCAGTTAAGATGCGTGCAGATTTCACATTCTTCACAAGAAAGCGATTATCATAAACACTGCCCACAATCTTTTCGCGATAGTAGATGATGAAACTGCTCAAGATTTTCAGAAAAAGGAATATCACAAGAATTAATTCCGCCGTTTTTATTCTGTACAATTACATTAACAGCAATTTTATCGTAACGAAGGAATTTGCCCTGCACCGGCATTGGTGAAGTCATCCAAAAATTGAATGCTGCGGCTCTTGATAGGACGTGATGGGTTCTCAAGTAAAGCTAGAATTATATTTGTATCGAGAAGTTTACCATTCATCAATGTCTTCCTTTCGACCTTCTTCTACTACTTTAGAAATAAATCAGAATCTTCTTTACTCACTGCACCAACATATTTTTTTAAATCTCGCTTTATTGGCTCAAATTCATCAAGGATGGTAATAATAACACGTTGATTTGGCTTTACTAAAACATTGCTTCTGTAATATAATTTTTTCCATCCAGTAATAAGATAATTTTTAATGCAAAACATCATTTATTAAAAATATTGCATATAAAGGAATTTTTGTAAGCCAATCATCAATTCTAAAATCAGAAAGAGATGTTCTTACAGAATAAATATTATTATATTTTTGATGAAATGCTTTAAGACTTTTTGCTTGAAGATTTTCGGCTGATTTTACTTCAATTGGAACAATTTGATCTTTAATTTGTATAATAAAATCAATTTCACCAGAAGAATTTGGAGATGAATAATAAAAAGGCTTAAAATCTGTACAAGAAATAATTTGCTGAAGAACATATTGTTCTGTTACGGCACCTTTAAATTCAACAAAAAAAGCATTATACCTAAAATTGTTTTTATATCCGTATTTCCGAGGGCACATAAAAGACCAATATCATTCATATATATTTTAAATGAATCTAATTCTTCATAAGCTTTTAATGGATAACCAGGTTTTGAAACACTATGAACAAGATGAATAAGGCCACAGTCAGAAAGCCATTGAATTGCAAGTTCAAAGTCTTTTGCACGAGCACCTTTCTTAATTTGACCATATATAAACTTTTTATTCTCTTTTGAAAGTTGAACTGGCAATGAAGACCAAACTTGATTTAACTTTGTGCTAAGCATACTTGAAGCATATTTTGAAAAATCTTGAGTATACACTTCTAAAAGATTATTTTGAACTTTACGAACTTCTGCCCAATCTTGTGAATCAATAAAAGTTTGAATAGCTAAGGGCATTCCTCCAACATAGAAGTATTCTTTCATCCTAAAAATAAATTTTGATTTTAATGATGTTATCAGAGACCAATCTCTAGTTTCAAGAACAGAAGCCATTTGTTCATTCTTAGTTGCCATAAGAAATTCAATGAAAGAAAAAGGATACAACGTCATTAAATCAACTTTTCCAACAGGAAAACTTGTTCCCTTGTGCAGAGCAACTCCCATCTGACTTCCTGCTGCAATAACAGCATATTCTGGAGCATTTTCGCAAAAATATTTTAAACTTGAAAGGGCTCTTGGCACTTCTTGGATTTCATCAAAAATAATAAGGGTATCATTCGGCTTAATTGAAACTCCCGTTTCTGCAGAAATAGCAAGAATTATACGGCTTATGTCAAAATCAGAATCAAAAACAGCTTTCATTGCTGAATTATTGTCAAAATTAACATACGCCACGCTTTTGAAATATCGTTTTCCAAACTCCTTCATTACCCAAGTTTTACCAACTTGCCTTGCTCCTTTTAAAATGAGTGGTTTTCTATAAGGAGATTATTTCCATTGTTCAAGTTTACTAAGAATCTGTCTTTCCATGAACTATACATTACACTTTTAAGGCGGACTTTCAAAGATTAAAACACATTTTTAATTCGGACTTTTTCGTGTATGTACCAGTCAAAATAAAAAGAACGCCCTCCCCGTTTTGGAGAAGGCGTTCTTCTTCATGTAATGCAAGCCAACCAACAACCATTTTCAATTGTTTTGACGGTAATTTGCCAGCTAATAATTCGCCATCAATACCGATAGATGCTTTATATTCCCCATAATAAACATGAACATGAGGCTTGTTATGCTCTTTAATATCTCTAAACAGCATATAAATAATCATTCCTTCAAAGCGACTTAATTCTGGCATATATTCCTCCAAATCTTTTATGCAGAAACATCTTTTGTATATTTATAACTTTCCAAATAAAGAGTTTCTGTAGCTAAATCAATTTGTCCATCCATCCATGACAAAAATCCATGTGTCACTTTTGCAGTTTTTCTATTTGCTTCTTCTTTTAAAGGTAAAAACGCACTACCTTTATCTAACAAAGTTGTAACATCAAAAAGTCTAGTTTCTCCAGTTGAAAAATCTATCAAAAGCATTCCATCATCAAGTATTTTTATTGAAGAAACTTCAATATCTGGAGTCAATTCACCTGCATAACAAATATCATCTATTACATACATATTTTTATCCTCAAAATTACTTACGCAAAGAATACCTTCATTATAACAAAAAAAATCAAATTTTTGGAGTTAAAAAACCGTATATCACAAAAAAATGCCCTCCCCTTTTTGGAGAAGGCGTTTATCTCACTTACTGGAATTGCGTAGCAATCTCAAATACGTCTGGTCAAGGCACGTTCGCTGCCGCTCATCTTAAAGCCTTGACTCAGCCGTTTGCCGAGTTTCTAATAAATTATAAACTCGGCATCACCAGGTGGCACAAATCCCATCAAGTTCATAAGTGTGCTAGGCCAGCTACTAATTCCAAGCCCTTCGTTCAATTTTTCTGTATCGTATTCGCCTTTGTATTCTGGGTCGTAAATAATACCTGGAACTGGGTTTAAGCTGTGTGATGTTTTTGCTTATGGCTCTCCGTCGCCAGCTTCTTCAACTGCTGCCTTCAAGCGACCAAGTTGCAGGTCCATTCCTTCCATCGTTCCCTGCCTAAAGGCAGGTCAGGCAAAAATGCCAGAGCAATAAGTCCCACTGCAGAAAAAATTTCTGATACTGCAAGAGAAGTGTTTCCCTTTGCACGTGGACTTCCGTTAAGAACCAATACTTTCATTTTTATGCTCCTTTTAATCATTTATAAGTAAATCAACCAATTTTTGCTTATCTTTTGTGAACTTGTTGTAATATTTTTTTAACTGATCAAAATCAATTTCGGCTGATGGATTATCTTTTAAGGCAATAAAAAATTCCTTTTTACAAATTTGATTTTTATAATGTGAAAAATAGAAATTCCTTTTATCTGTTATTGTAACAACCTCAGGAAAATATGTGATGCTTATTCTACTTCTTGATTTTCCAACCTGAATTCTAAATCCTGAAATATCATCCCATGGATAAATCATTTTTTATATTTTGCAGGTTTTCTGTGTTTTGGAATTTTCTGATTTTTCTTTTTATCCTGGTTATACTTTTCCTCTAAAGCTGCATAGAGAATAATCTGTCGAAACTTATGAACCAACTTTCAGTTAGTTACTCAAAATAAAACTATACTCTTTCAATGTCGTTCTATAACTTGATGTAAGGGAAGATTCATCTACTGATTTATTTTCAGTTTCACAATCTTGATACCAGTGACTAATTGGAAAATCTGTTCCAAAAAACATTCTGTTTTTAAAACCTGCTTTACATATTGCTTTATAGGAATCTTCAGGACAGAATGCAGTGTCTCCTACAAGATTTTTGCATTTTGAAAAAAGATGGATTATTGGTTTTGGATCTTTACAGTGCGCAAGATGCACTTTCACCTCTGGAAATTCTATAAACCATTTTTCAAAGTTCAAAGGATTATCAGTTGGAGAGCAGCCGGTGTGAAAATAAATATCATAGTTGTTTTGTTTTGCAAATTGAAAAACTTGAGTCAAAAGATTTGAGCGTTTTTCGTCAGCTGGGTTCCAGTCATTTAAAAATGGATGAACGACAAGTCCTATATAATCTAAATCTTTCAAAATTGATTCCAGCGTAATGCCGCCAAATAAAACCATCGGATCAATCCAGTAAAGTGGATTCACTTTAAGACCGATTTCTTTTGCAAAATCCAGAGCTTCTTTTGTTTCTTCGGTCATGGTTTTGTAAAAATCAATAGCCGGAGCGGATTCTATAAACAATGGAGTTAAGTAAGCAAAGGTTGTTTCATCAACTCCATTATTTTTGAGAGCTTTGAAAATATTGTGAAAGTCATATTTTGTCTGGTAAAACTGACCAATGTGTGTGTGAATATCGTGCATAAATTAAAACTCCTAAAAAAAAGGTGGTTTCGACAAGCTCAACCACCGTAATAATTATTTTTCTATTTTCTTGAACTGTGCTTCACGCCAGTTCAGAACGATTTCCTTATTCTTTGCAGCAACTGCACAGAAGTGCCTATTGATTTCCAGAGGATTTCCGGTAGGACTTTCGTTTGCATTACGAACCATACAAGGGCGCAGAAAGCGGCCTTGTCGCACTTGCAGCATTCACCGTTTCCAATATCTTTCATCTTTAACCCACGAAGCCATTTTATTTTTTCTGAATTGTCCCAGATGTTCTGCAATGTATCTTCCTTAAGATTTCCCAAAACCATTTCCTGCCAGCCTGGGCATGGATAAACATTTCCATTAGCAACCATGCAGCAGCTGGAAATTCCAACTCCGCAAAGACGGCGTTCCGGATTAAAGCAGTTTGCATTGCATCGTTCCACAAAATCTGGAGCCAAAATTGCTTTCTGATATTCTTCATCACCCAATGAAATCTGCTTAATTACTTCTCCCGCTTCTTCTACAGAAAGACGATTTGCAAGATTTGATGTTTCGTGATTGAATTCTGCCATCATGATGTAATCTGTCTGGGCACGGATTTTATGTTCATGACACTACTTCATAACATCACCAAAGTCGTCTTTATTTCCTTTCATAGTAGGGCAGCTTATATGAACCGGTAAATCATTTTCTATAAGTTTAAGAATTGCATCGCGAGTTTTTTCAAAACTTCCCTTAACAGTTGTAATTGCATCATGATGTTCTGGAATCATTGAATAAAGTGAAACCTGAACGGAAGAAACATTTCCTTCCTTCATAATCGCAATTGTTTCATCATCAAGCAGCGTAAGGTTTGAAAGTATATTTACATAAAAATCATATTTTTTTGCAGCACGAAGGAATTCTTTAAAATGAGGATGACACATTGGCTCTCCGCCACTTAATGTTACGGACAGAACTCCCATTTTTGAAAGCTGTTCAAGAACACCGTAGTACATTTCATCTGTAATGTCGTAATGGTAGGCGTAAAATCTTCCCGATTAGTTTTAGGCTGAACTGCATTGTATGTAAAGCCAGTATCTAAGGCATCAAGTTCTTCTTTAGTTTCACCTTTGATGATAAAGCCGTCTTCTATCAAAGTCTCGTAGAATTCTTCGGCATCTTTTTTAATTGTTTCTTTATCTACATCAACGAAAGCTTTTATGATTTTGTCTGCAAGCTGGTCTAAAGTCTGTGGTTCGCGGGACAATGCGGTTAGAAAGACGGTTCCGCTTTCGTTTACCATTCTGTCGTTCCAGATTCCAGTGGAAGTAATGTATCCTGCACCATCGTAGTTGCGGATGTATGTGTCTTTTTTCTGTCTATAAAGCATTTTTTTGTTGAATTCTCCTTGATTTTAAACTATATTGATACTCAAGAGGTATCAGTATGAACCAAACAGCATTTACTGTTCGAATGGATTCTGAATTAAAAAAACAGTTTTCTTCCCTTTGTGAAAATCTTGGATTACCTGTTTCCGTTGCAATTAATCTTTTTGCAAAAACCGCAGTCCGTGAAAATCGCATTCCTTTTGAACTTTCCTTACAGCCAAATGAACTTACAAAAAAAACAATTGCACTTGCAGAAGAAGGCAAGGAACTTAATGGGCCTTATTCAACAATGGAAGATTTAAAGGCTGCTCTGGATGCTTGATGTTTTCTTTTCCAATCAGTTTAAAAAGGACTATAAGAAAGCAGTCAAACGCCACTGTGATGTTGAAGAACTTTTTAAAGTAATTGAACTTTTCAAAATCAATTTCTTTCCAATTTGTATTTGTCATGATATTTTTCTCCTAAAAAACAGAGGAAATATATGCTTAGCGAACAGATTAAGAATTTAAGAACAGCAAAAGGGATAAATCAGGTTGAACTTGCAAAATGTTTAGGTGTAACAAAGCAAAGTGTTTCTAACTGGGAAAATGAAAACATCATGCCTTCTATAGATATGCTGATTAAAATTGCTGAGTATTTTGGAGTAACTACAGACTTTCTTCTGGGACTTTCAGAAAATCATACTTTAAATACTACGGGATTGAGTGAGACTCAAATTGCACATATCCAGACATTGATAGATGACATCAGGGGGAAATAGAAAGCGCATATAAAATAAGCACTTCACATAAATTGAAATGAGAGGGGACATTCCTCTTCTTTTCTTATAAAATACCCCTATGCGTTACGAAAAAATCATTAAAGGAATTTTCAAAGACCGGCCAAACCGTTTTATTGCCCATGTAGAAATCGATGGAAAAATAGAAACTGTCCATGTAAAAAATACAGGTCGCTGTAAAGAACTCTTGATTCCTGGATGCACAGTAATTCTTGAAGACTTTAGAAATCGTAGCGGATATGAAAACCGAAAAACAAAATTTGACTTGATTGCGGTTTACAAAAATCTTGATCAAAACCACCCGTTATACAAAAAACATAAATCTCTTCTTATAAACATGGACAGTCAGGCACCAAACAAAGTTGTAGCAGAATGGCTGGCACTTCAAGACTATGATTTTGTAAAACCAGAATTCACATACGGAAATTCCAGAGTTGATTTTTACATGGAAAAAAAGAACCCCGCCTCAAAAAATCAGAAAGTTCTCTCCTTTCAAAAATTTCTTATGGAAGTAAAAGGCTGCACCTTGGAGAAAAATGGCACCGGTTATTTTCCTGATGCTCCAACAGAAAGGGGTGTTAAACATCTTAGGGAACTGGCATCAGCGTCAAAACTCGGAATAAAATGTTTTCTTGCTTTTGTAATTCAGATTCCAGAAATAAAAAATGTTCTTCCAAATTTAGAAACACATCCAGAATTCGGCCAAGCCCTGGAAGAAGCAAAAAAAGCAGGAGTAGAAGTTTTGTTTTTACAATGCAGTGTAAGTGAAAATGAATTGAAAATTATTTAGATGAAAATCTGAAGTAAATAATATGAAAACCACTTGTCCCCACAAAATTGAAGTGTGAAAACAAAGTAATTGTCCAGCATTTCGCATCAGCTTTTAAACAACAGACAATTTTTTTAGCTATTCCAACCAAGAAACTCGCCAGTTTCAATGTTGTAAATTGCACCCACAACAGTTACCATCTTACCAAATTCTTTTTGAACTTCTCTGACAACTGCTCTTGTATTCAATTCTACAGCCTTGGCATAATCTTTTTCATTACCAATAGCTGATTTAATATCATCTGTAAGATAGTGAATATAGCCTTCTGCCGGCACTTCTTCCAAAGCGGCACCAACAGCACCACAATTAGTATGACCAAGAATTACAACAAGTTTTGTTCCTAAGTGTTCCGCAGCATATTCAATACTTCCAAGCTGCTGAGGGTCTACAACATTACCTGCAACGCGAATTGTAAAAATATCACCAATACCACAGGAAAAAATACTTTCTGGAATCGCTCTCGAATCAGAACAAGTAATAACAGTTGCATAAGGATGCTGTCCATTTTTAGCTGTATCTATTCTTCTTGCAGGAGAAATATCTCCTGTACCTGTTTTTGCCAAAATAAATATATTACTATTGTAGCAAAGTTTATATCTTTTGGGGAAATTTTAATATAAAAAAACGCCCGCCCTCAAAATGAGAACGAGCGCGTCGCAACCTGCAGTTGCTTACCGAGTTTTGGACGAGCAAAAACTCGCCCCATCAATTATTTGAGATTAATCATACTCTTATCATAATCTGTTGGAGGTACAAATCCCATAAGCTGCATCAATGTGCTTGGCCAAGAAGAAATTCCCAATCCAGAATTCAATTCAAGTTCGTATTCACCTTTGTATTCTGGGTCATAAATGATACCTGGAACTGGGTTCAAAGAGTGGGATGTCTTTGGTTTTGGTTCACCATCATCATCTTTAGCAACTGACCCGTCTTTTTTGTGTTCGTACATATCGTCAGAGTTTCCGTGGTCAGCTGTAAGACAGAGGATACCACCTGCCTTCTCAATAGCAGCCTTAAGACGACCAAGCTGAAGATCCATACCTTAGTATAGAGGGCGTTCCCTGCCTTACGGCAGGTCGGGCTTTTCGGGGTTCCGCCTTTCGGCTCCAGCCACCCAAGCAAGCTTGCCTTCGCAGCACAGCTGCTCGGAGACTCGCTCAAAACATTCCTCGAATGTTTTGCCAGCTTTCAGCCGTCGCTCCCTAGGTGGCCGCTTCTCGCCCCTACAATCCCTAACGCATTGAATGTGTCTATAACAATCTAAAAACTTCCCTTACATCTTTTTCTATGCGGGACATCAGTTCGGCTTCAATTGCTTTACCGTATTTTTCTGCAAATCCATTTTTTAGATTTTCCAGGCTACTGTTTTCTTCAAAAAGTGCGGAAGAGGATATCCCTAAAGCCACAGCAATTTTATCTACCATTTCCGACTGAGGCCATGTATCTTTGTTTTCTATCTGATTTATGTAGGCAATGCTTTTTCCAACGGCGTAAGACAGCTTTTCTATTTTATAAAAATAAATTTTTCCAATAATGTTTTTATAAAATAGAAAACGCTCGCACTCGAACAAGGATGGGTGTATGTCTCACGCAATCATGTAAGAATTTTTTGCATCACAAAAATATAGGTCAAATACACTGCTGAAAGGAAATGAATTAAAGAATCTATTTTTTTGCTCGTTTTCTCAAATACTGGGCATAAATTAATGCGGTGAGCAAAAAGAAATTTGCTTTTCAATACTCATACATAGTTCTTTGATTTCAGCATCAGTCTTAGCCATTTCCTGATCAAGAAAATCCTTATATTGAAGTGCTGAAATAAACTGCTCGGCTGTTTTCGTATCACAAAAGTAAGGAATCAACGAAGTTTCGAAAATACGTATGTCATCTGAGTTAATCATTCATCTTCCTCTGGAAAATAATACCTTCCACGGGTCCAATGATAGCGGCAAAGAGGAATAGTGATTGAGTGTTCCATAAAATAAAGTTTCAATCGTCGATAATAAATGGGGCTACACACCACGAGGTCAGCATTTGCTATTTTACCTGTTAGAATTGAATCAAGCATGTCGACATACTGGAATTGAACCGTATCTTCTTTCATTCCGTTCTTACGGCAGCTTTTTGCTTGAATCTTTACGAGTGTTTTTGGAATGTCGTTAGTGTAGTAAATTTTCTTCATCATCATCTCCTTCATTTTCATTAATGAGAATAGTTTTCCCAGCTGCACGAGCTTCGGAAACCAATATCTCTTTTTCAGAATCTGGAACAGAACTGTTCAATAAAAGAAATGTCTCAGTCATAACAGCAACAGCAGAACCTTTAATAGCCTTCAAACAAAACTTTTTTATATCTTTATAATCTGTGAAATAAACTTTAATCTCATGCATTTTCATTCTCCTTGATGCTTTTAATTTTATAAATTTCAATTTCGTTACTTAAAGTTGAATATGTATTGTTTACGAATTGGGTAACTTCTATATTTTCTTCCTGTACCAATTCCACTCTGATGCTTTTTTTTAAATAGTAATTAAACCGAAAATTCAAGCAATTCATTACTATTTTCTCAGCATATTTCAATTTTGATGTCCAAGTCTTTGCAGTAATCAAATATAAACAGGAATAAGATTCTGAAAAATAAATAGAATTATAGATTCGCGGAATGATGTTTATGTCCCCTTCATAAAGAAAACTAAGAGTTATTTCACTTTTCAGAAACTCTTCCCAAAAACTACTATCTAGCCTAACATAGACCTGTCCATCTTTTATTAATTTATCCATAATTATCTATTTTCCTCCTAAGTCAGTTTTCTACCCTCCCCCATAAGAAATACCCCTCTGCGTATAGTAAAGAATCTAATCTTTAGGCAGCTAGATTTATATAATAATCTGTTCCCATAATATTTTTTTTATGATTATTTACAGATTTTTCACTTAAATTACTTGATTCAGACAACTTATTTAGGTTTTGATATTTTTGAATCATCTCAAGAGTGCTTCTTATATAGTTATCCGAAATCTGTTTATCTCTTAAACTTTGCAACTTCCACACGTTTATACACTTCTCAAAACAAAAATCTAAACCGTTAATTACTAATTCAGAGTTATTTGCCAATAGTTCAAATACGAAGCCTGGATCATTGATCTTGATAATTTTATCTCTGATGATATCTGTCGTACCAGAAAAACTGTAGAATCCTTCCATTCTTTCATAACCAATCTGCATAGAATCACTTACCCTTCCTGTGGATCCTCGATGTTTTTTTGCATAGCAATTAATCGTGCTTGTACCATCTTCATGGGTCCCCAAGAAAGAATCTTTTTGCTTATAAAGAGTTGATTTTAATCGACGCTGTTTTGCAATTTCATGACAAACCGATTCAAATACAGATTTTGAACTATTGATTACTTCTTCATTATTCATATATACCTCCATGACTGTAAGGGAACTGTTCCGAAGAAAATCACACAATTTTCCCCTTGTTTTTACGAATTAAGTGTACTATATAAAAAATCTGATTTGGGTGGAAAAAAACTAGTAACACACACGATTTTAATCCACCATTTTTATGATATAATTCTCCTATGACTTACAAGGAATATTTTGAAGAAAGAATTAAAAAAGAAGATAAAAATTTATCAATTAAATCTGATCTCGCAGTAAACCCAAAACAGTTTAAAAATGATACTTTTTACCCTTTTCTAAAAAAATTAGGAATTCTAGAAGACTATAAAAAAGTTTTCGATAGTAATTTAGAACTAAGTACTGAAGCAGAAGATTTCTTAAAACATTTATTCGATTTTATATTTAAAATACCTAATAATGATGATCTAAATTTGCTATTGGATAATAATGGCAAAGTATATGATGGTGGCCGAGGCATGGGACAAAACAGAAATATGTTTTTCTGTCGGGCAATTATAAATAATGAAGAAAACATTATTGAACAAGAAAGATTTAATTTATTAGAAATATTCGAAAAATTTGAGAAACTTATAATAAGTAAAAACTCAGATTATTCATTAAAAACAAATGAATATTATTGCAAATTATTTCAGCAGGAAACCCTTGAAAAGCTAAAAAAATTGAATTCTATTGACTTTAAAATTCTTTATGACTTATGCATTCGCACCCCTCTGGAAATAATAGAACAGTCAAGAGACTTACCGATGGTCCTATTCGATCTAAATGACCTTTCCGAAACGTTTAACTCTATTGCTTCTGTTGTTGTACAGACAGTTTCGCAAAAAGACGATAAATTAAAATCTATGCAGAAACAATTATCAAAATTGGAAGAAAAACCTGCAAGAAGAAACAACTATAGAAAAATAGATAAATTAAAAGACGAGCGTAATAATTATATTAATGAGAACTATATACAAAATAGCAATCTCAATGAGATTCCACTAGAAAAAAAATTCCATTATGAACCTGATGGTGATATTAAAGGAAAAAATACTATTATTAGAAAATTTATTAGAAGATTACAGAAATGATAGGCCCTTGTCATAAAATTCTGTGTAAATGGCAAGGTTTAATTAAAAACGGGAACACGCCCGTCAAAAAGATGATAATGAGGGGTATGCTTGGTGGAAATTTATTTAGTTGAAATAAGCATTATATTGTAATTCCAGAACTGAAGCTTTGCATTAGCGCTGTGCAAGGCGGCGAAGCCGTTGCGGAACGCAGTGTAGCAATGGAGCGGGAGCGGAACCTGGAACATAGCGACCGGTAACGGATGTTACCGGGAATGCCCTGATATTATAAATCATCCATCAGCAAAAAATCTTTCAGTTTAATATGACGGACAACGCTGGTTGAATAATCAAGGTCGTCTGTTGTTATGAGAATTTTCTGGGAAAGATTATCCAGATTTGCAAATGCACGGAATTCTCTTTCGTATGCTTTTTCGTTCTGCACACTGAATGCAACCTGAATAAAATATTTTTTACCATCTTTTTCGGCCACAAAATCAACTTCACGGTCTGAATCATTAAAAACCTTAAGTTTGTAATCCATATACAGCAGTTCGTTATAAACAATGTTTTCAAGATTGTGATCCAGATCATAGCGAGAATCTGTACAACGAAGAGAATTCAAAGCCACATCAGCGTTATAAATTTTATGATAATAAGAAAGTTCATTTTTTGTCCTTGTGGAAAACGGTTTTATCATATCAATTCCAAAAGCTTCTTCTATATAATTGATATAATTTGAAACTGTGTGAACTGAACATTTTTCGTTATTGGAACTTAGAAAATCAGCAATGGACTTTGAAGAAATGATTCTGGAATTTGAACGGAAAACAAAATTGCATACACTTCTAAAAAGATTTTCCTTTTGAATGTTATATCTGACCATTATGTCGTTGTGAATGATTGTCTCATCCAGATCGTAAAGATAATCTTTCATGGACTCCCCGTCAAATTCCAGCCTCTTTGGAAAACCACCCCACACAAGGTAATCTGTTATGGAAACGTCTTTATTCAATTCTTTTGCGTATTCAAGAATTTCCTTGTAAACAAAAGGCCTGATTCTAAAAGAAACGTAGCGGCCGCTTAATTCTTTTGTAAATTCTTTGGAAAGAAGTTTTGAGTTGGAACCGGTTATAAAAACAGAATTATTTTCCAGCCGAAGAGTTTTACATGTTTCCTGCCAGTTTTCAAGATTCTGGATTTCATCTAGAAAAATAAAACACTTACCATCTTTTTTATGTTCATCAACATAAGCTAAAAGAGCATCAATATCCGGAATCTGATTTTTTATACGACGATTTTCAAATTCCAAGAAGATTATATTATCCGTTTGGCGGGCTATTTCATCTCGAACCTGCTGCAAAACAATGGATTTACCACAACGGCGAATTCCTGTGATGATTTTAATTAAGTCAGATTCATAAAACGGCCGGATTTTTTTGATGTATTTTTCTCTGAGTACCATATAATACAAATCTACTGCAAGATTTGTGTAATTTCAAGCAAATTTTGCAGTAGAGTGCCAAATTTGCAATTTTACAAACAAATCTGGCAAGAAAAATGCCCGCCCTCAAAAACGAGAACGATCGCGTCGCAAAAAACAATAAAGGACTTGCAAAAAAAAGCCCGTTTCCCAGGAAGAAAACAGGCTTTTTTTTCTATGGTTTGTGCCGAGCGAATGCGTCGGCACGAAAGTAATTTATCTGGCAGCGCAAGCTGTTCAGATATAGACTGATTTTAAACCGCAGCCACAAAGTGGCTGTCGGTTTTCAAAATCTATTTTAACTTCAACATAGAAGCATCATAGTCTGCTGGTGGCACAAATCCCATCAACTGCATCAGTGTAGCAGGCCAAGAAGAGATTCCCAAACCTGAGTTCAATTCAAGCTCATATTCCCCTTTGTATTCAGGGTCATAGATAATACCAGGAACTGGGTTCAGTGAGTGTGATGTCTTTGGTTTTGGCTCTCCGTTAGCATCTTTTGCTACTGTTCCATCTTTTTTGTGTTCGTACATATCATCAGAGTTTCCGTGGTCAGCTGTAAGACAGAGGATACCACCTGCCTTTTCAATAGCAGCCTTAAGACGACCAAGCTGAAGATCCATACCTTCCATAGAACAGCAAACAGCGTTGAATACACCAGTGTGTCCAACCATATCACCGTTAGGATAGTTCAAACGGATGTGATCATATTTTCCAGATTCAATAGCTTCGATTACTTTGTCTGTGATTTCAGCACATTTCATCCATGGGCGCTGTTCGAAAGGAACAACATCAGATGGAACTTCAACGTATGTTTCCAGATTTTTGTCGAATTCACCTGGGCGGTTACCGTTGAAGAAGTATGTTACGTGACCGTATTTCTGAGTTTCAGAAATTGCCATCAAATGTACACCAGATTTTGTAAGATATTCACCCATTGTGCGGTCAATGCTTGGTGGGTTTACAAGGAACTGAGCTGGCTTGTGGTTGTCGCCATCGTATTCCATCATACCTGCGTATTCAACAGCTGGGCGGCGAACACGGTCAAAGTGTGGGAAGTTGTCTTCTTCGAATGCAGCAGTAATTTCCAAAGAACGGTCACCACGGAAGTTGAAGAAGATTACAGAGTCGCCGTCAACGATTGGACCAACTGGAACAGGGGTGCCTGAGCCTGTCGAAGGCTTAGCAACTACAAATTCGTGCATATCCTGATCCAAAAGACCAGCATTTTCTGTACGGTATGTATTGATAGCTTCAGTAGCAGAAGCAAACTGGCGTCCATCAGCCAAAACATGAGCGTGCCATCCCCGTTCAACCATTGACCAGTCAGCACCGTAGCGGTCCATTGTCATATACATACGTCCACCACCAGAAGCAATCTGGTAATCAACATCTGTAAATTCAGCAAGATATTTTTCAAGTGGTTCAAAATATTCCAAAGCAGAAGTTGGAGGAACATCACGACCATCAAGCAAAGCATGAACGCGTAAAGTTTTTACACCTTCTTTGTGAGCCTGAGCAATCATAGCCTTCAAGTGGTCAATGTGAGAGTGAACGTTACCGTCAGAAACAAGTCCCATCAAGTGGAAAGTTGAACCCTTATCCTGAACATTTTTTACAAGTTTCTTCCAAGTGCTACCCTGGAACATTGTGCCAGAAGTAATAGATTCACCAACAAGTTTAGCACCCTGAGCAAAAACACGACCACAACCAATAGCATTGTGACCAACTTCAGAGTTACCCATATCATCATCAGAAGGAAGACCTACTGCAGTTCCGTGAGCCTTAAGCTGTGTGTGTGGACAGTTAGCTGTGAACCAGTCCAAGTACTTCATTTTAGAAGCCTTTACAGCGTCACCTTCTTCATATTTACCATAACCAACACCGTCCATAATAACCAAAACAACTGGTCCGCGGCGTCCTTTCCAATTTGGATTTTTTTCCAAAGCATGCATTGTGTCTGCCATTTGCAAAACTCCTTTATATATACGCATTCAAAATGTACAATTTCTTCAATAAATATACAGAATTTTTTAAGGTTTTACAATTAAGGGAAGAGGGGATTAGTGATTTACCTTACTTCAAAAAGTTCATCACCAGATTAACCATCAGTTCTTTTTCAGCAGGCTTGCTTTCTGCAATCATAATTGTTAACGCAACAAGAGTATTATCGGCAATCCGCTTAACTCCATTTTCAAACAGCCAGTCATTTTTATCAAGAAAATACAGAAACATTGTTGCCGCAATTCTTTTGTTTCCGTCAGTAAAGGAATGATTCTTTGTTATAAAATACAAAAGATTTGCCGCCTTTTCCTGAAGACTTGGATACAATTCCTTTCCGCCAAAAGTCTGATAGATATCGCCTATACTTCCCTTAAATGAATCATCCTTTTCGTTTCCAAACAAGTCACTTTCACTGGCAAATTTCATCTGGTCAATTATAATACGACATTCCTCATAAGTCAGAACATAAGTTGAACAGTTTCCTTCAGGTTTATTTACTTTTTGATGATCATAATCATCCAGCAGATTCAGCGCCTGAGTATAGCTTTCCACAACAGAAAGAATCTGAGTTTTATCCAGCTGATTGTCCGTCTGAAGCTCCAGCCGCTTTATTAATTGAATAGTCTGATTCAGTTGGGACAATCGCTCTTGATTTGCAGCATATCCATTAAGAATATACTGCTTTAAAACCGTATTTGCCCAACGGCGAAATTCAGTTCCCCGCTTTGATTTTACACGGTAACCAACAGAGATGATTACATCAAGGGAATAAAAAGTAACACTTTGTTTTACATTAACAACACGCAAATTTTGCGTGTTGTTCTCCATTTCAACTTCTTTTTCTGAAAAAACATTGTTTACATGTTTTCTAATAGTCTTTTCGTCTCTTTCAAATAGTTCCGCCATTTGATTTGAAGAAAGCCACACCGTCTCATTATTAAAAGGCACCGAAAGTTTAATACCTTTGTCTTTGGACTCAAACAATACGAGTTCATTCTGATTCTGTTCCATAAGAATCCTCCGTGAGAAAAATAAAAATGTAGTGATTTTCTAAACCCTGCCAGTGTTCCACCCCCACTGCAGGCAACACAGAATGACTCTCAAAAGTACAGCACAAGGCCGCAAGAACAAGATACGACGGTGGATCAGATTACATAATCATGTGAGCTGTTGGATATATTTAATATAGTAGAAAAAAATTAAATCGGCAAAAAAAATCCTTCACAAAGAATCTAATCTTCATGAAGGATTTTTATACCGCTTAGGTTCTTATATCTGCCCGCTTATCGATTAATCAAAATCAATCCAATCAGACAGATAAAAACGCCTAAAATCTGTGTCCAGGAAATGTGCTCTTTATATAGAAGCATTCCAACAAAAATTAAAGCAATTGCAAGAATTCCGTTTGTGACAGTTGCAAGTGTACTGACTTTCCAGCCAGCTTTGTATGCCTGAATAAATCCAACTTCAAGACCGGTGATTACAATTCCCAGAACTACAGTTGCCCAGTTTGTCGGAGCCAGAGCTTTAAAAATATTCTGACCCTTGCTGGTAATAAAATAAGCCACAATCGAAACCAGAGTCGCCACACCATAAGTTACTGACATAGAAGCATAAGTGTTCATTTGCGAAGGAACACCTTTTGCACAAACCTGATACATAATATTAGAAAAAACAATTATTGCTAAAGGCCAGATATACTGCATGAAAAAATTACGCTCCTTACTTAATCTTCACTAAATCGAATTTTTCCGTACCAGTATTCGTGATAGTCATCCATGTAACCTTCTTTCCAAAAAAGGATAACTCCCATTTTCTTCATGTTCTCAAAGAATGTTTCGTTCAGATTGTATTTGGAATCCAGTTCCTTAATCATTTCTGAACTCCATTTATAGAACAGTGCGTTTACTGCTGTTTCATCAAAGGTGTCGATATTGGGATTTTCTTTTGTGAAATCATAAAAGAAATAATCAGTTGCAAACATGGCAGGTCTTGAAACATTAAATCCTTCCATACGGAATTCAGTTTCTTTTATGTATTCAAATTTGTTGACATCAGTTTTGACATCACTTGTCTGATCTTCGTCACCCCAACAGGCTTTTACTGTGACTGTCTTGGTTTTTGCAGAGGCAGTATATGTTCCTTCTCCACCAGTACCACTTTCCATAAGTCCGCAGGAATATCTTCCGTTCTTTTTATATTCAGTGAAAGTTCTTGCTCCAGAAATCCATGCAAAGCGGCCAAGGTAATTGTAGACATCATCATCTGTCCAGTTCTTTGTAGAAAATGCTGCAGGCTCATTCGAAAGATATCCGCCGAATACCCAGCCGTAACATGTATAACCTTTTTTGATTGTATCTAACGGCATTACAATTTTTATCCAGTTGGATTTGATTCCGTCAATTGTTGTTTCGCTACCTACTTTAACAGGCTTGACTGCCATTCTGTAATCAACTGTTCCAATTTTCTGTGCCTTTAAAGTAGGATTATCTCTTACACGCAATCCTGAAGATGCATCCACATAAAGTACATCAACAAGCTGTCCGTCTTTATAAAAGGAATTTTTATCTGCGAAAATTCCTGCTAATGTCACAAATGTAATCGTTAAAATTGTAAAAACTTTTTTCACTTTAAACTCCCGGCCGCTTTTATGCGAACCACTTTTTAATTATACAGTCCACATTGCGACTAGTCAAAGGCGCTGTCTTTGTTTCAAAACTGAGAATCAGTTTATCACCCGGAAAGATTCCGTTTCGCTGATATGTGAGAATTTTATTCACCGCTTTGCTTGAATATTCAGCGTCATCCATCATTCCAAAATGTTCCCAGAACAATTCTTTTCGATCCCCCGCACGAAGACAGCAAAAATCAGGATGAACCTGCACCTTTGTAAATCTGTCAGTTTTCAAAGTTATCGGCTGCTCATACTTATATGGGATTTTATTTCTGAACAGTGCATCGGCAATCAATAGTTCAGATTTTGATCTGACCCGGTCTCCTTTTAGTGAATACAATTCCGGCGCATCAGGCAGAAATCCGAGTTTCGCTTTTTTCAGCTCTGACTGCCAGCAGCCGATATATTTTTCGTTCGAAAGCGTGACAGGCGTTATAAGCTTCTGTTTCCCTTTTGGAAATTTTTCGTAAAACGAATAATAATTCTGGTCAATGAAATTCTTTCGCAAAAGTTTTAAAGCGGCAATATCTTTTTTGAGCCGTACAATCAATTTTAGTTCGTACTCTTTCTGGGCCAGAAGTTCAGGAAGTTTTGAATTTGCTTTTGGAATATAAATGCCATTTTTAGATGATGCGCCGCTGACATGAAAATACTGGTCAGTGCCATGACTTTTGCCTACCCGAAGTTTTCCTGATGGGTATTTTGTCGCGGCGGAGGATAGCGTTTTGATTGCGTCCTGGAGTTGTGCAATCCGCAGATCCAGGCTGGCAATAAAATCTGTAGGAGGAAGGACTTCCTGGTTGCTGTTCATTTTGTGTCCTTTCATGTGGAATTTTTTTCGAACTGAAGTTCTGGCAAAAATTACACATATTGATTGATTTATAGCCGTTTTCTGCGTAATAATTCACACATCACTAAACCAAAAACACAAATATCCAATCAAAACCAAAAAAATTACGCAGAAATCCGTTATTGCGTAGATTAAAAATAGTAATATCATTCATCACAATCAAGAAAAATAGTACCTTTTTGGCGATTTTATCTTGTTGCCCCACAAATTTACTAAGAACCACACTGCCTCAACCCAAAATCTTAGTAAAACCCGCACAGATTTCCGCGTGCGCGCTTTTACATACCTGCAATTCCATCAAAAATTACGCAGAAAACTAACCACACCTGTTGAAAAACTAGTAAATTCCTCCTCCGCCCCCACTCCCCTCAGTCCACAAGATCCTCACCACCACACAGCACCCGAAATCAACCACAAAAAAAGCCTCTACATATAGTAGAGGCCCATCTGATTTTTTTGAGGACTTTGGACCTCAAAACTTCGATTAGATTTCTTTAATATCTACTTTTTTGACAGTTTTATTACTACCTGCAATATGAATACCTTTTACCTTCATCATATTCCATTCATCCTGTGTAGGAAGATAAGATACCACTTTATCTTCTGTATCAGTTGATGTATAGACTATTTGATTATATTCGGTAACTTTAATTGCACCAGTCCAGGTTCCTTTACGATATTTAGTTTTGTTGTCGTCATAACCATCAAAGTACAAACTAGTCATTAAATCAACATCTCTAGCAGAATAAGTTACCTGGATTTCTCTAAGAACATCACCCGTATTTTCAAACATATCAGCCTGAATATACATAAAATACTCATAACCTTCCCAAAGAACTTTTTCATCATAATGCTGAATTGGTTTTTGTGGTTCTTGTGGTTTTAGTTCAACAGGTGTAACTGGTGTTACTGGAGTTTCTGGCATTATTGTAGATGGATTTGCACAGCTTACAAAGAATGTAGTAACTGCTACCATTAAAATAGTCATAAAATATTTCATATATTGCTCCTTAAAATTAGCCTCTACCCATTCTCTCGCGGTGCTTTTCAGAATCTTCGTTACTTTGACACTTATCACAGATGTAAGAACCATCCTCCTGTTTACATGAGACAGAAATTGAATCAAGTATTATCTCATTACACTTAGCACATCTTATGTGCCCCTTTTCGTAGCACCCTGATTCTTCAATGTGTTTATCCATATCTTCTCCTTGATAAATATTCTAGCCGCAAGATGAGTGATAACGAATCTTGCGGCTAGAGCCGTTTTTGTCAACGGCTCTAGTGTATACACTAGAGCGCCAAAATCAACCATAAAAAAAAGCCCCGCAGATTACCCACAATTTTTGCTTCACCAGCATATTGCACGTTCCTCTGCAGGGCTTTTCTTCTAAAAGCAAGACTGTAAAATCTAAATCATTACCAGCCTCATCTTCTTACCTGAAATTATTTCACTGTCACCAATTCATATTCACAACTTCCAAGACCGATCTTTTCTCCGTGAACAATCTGGCTTTCCCAAACACTTGCAGGTGTAGAATCTTTCCAGATGTTGCCGGATGTTATCAGACCCTGAGCAAGGTTATCGCCTATGCGGGAATTTTCAACCGGATGCATTTTGTTACAAAGATCCGAACAGGCCTGGTCCAATGCAACAGGATCAAAGCTTACAGCCATTCCTACATCAGGAATAATCGGAGCATCATTATATGCATGACAGTCACACCAAGGGCTTACATCAAGAATCATGTTTATATAGAAAGCAGGTTTATCCTGAACTACAGCTTGTGTATATTCAGCCATTTTCTTTCCAAGATCTTCGAGTGCACCGTCATTAGGATTATAAATAGCATCAAAGTTACATGCACCGATACAGCGCCCGCAGCCCTTACACAGATTCTGATCAATGCGGGCTTTTTTATTTTCGTAAATGATTGCGTCGCTTCCACATTCTTTGGCGCATAGTTTACAGCCGCGGCAGTTGTCTATACTTACAACAGGCTTACCGCTGTTATGCTGAATCATTTTTCCGGCACGGCTTCCGCATCCCATACCGATATTTTTTATTGCGCCTCCAAAGCCTGTAGCTTCGTGACCTTTAAAGTGAGCAAGGCTGATAAAGACGTCGCAGTCCATAACGCCGCGGCCAATCAAGGCTGTCTTGCAAAGTTCACCGTTCTTAACCGGCACTTCGATATCGTCAGTTCCTTTTAAGCCGTCACCGATAATAATCTGACAGCCGGTTGTAAGTTCGTTAAAACCGTGTTTTGCTGCGATAGCCAGGTGATCAAGGGCATTTTTTCTTGAGCCCGGATAAAGTGTATTGCAGTCAGTAAGATATGGCTTTCCGCCAAATTCCTTTACGACCTCTGCAACTGCACGCGCATAATCAGGACGAAGGAACGAAAGATTTCCGTCTTCTCCAAAATGAATTTTTATGGCCGTAAATTTTCCCTCAAAATCAATCTGATTGATTCCTGCTTTTTTACAAAGCATTTTTAATTTGTCTGTAAGACCGCCGTCTTTAGTCACGCGAAAATCTGTAAAATAAACCTTTGCTTTTTCCATATGATAAATTTACCAAATTTCAGGTTTTTGATATATAGTAAAATTTGCGGATTTAGGAAATTCGTGGTAGACTTCAGTTTGTAAGGCGAGGAACCGACTTTATGGATTGACCGAGCTGACAAAGCCTTTATTACGCAAAGGCTCACGGCAAAAATCAAATTCAAGTTTCTGAAACACAGTTCATTAAAAATCTTTCGTAGTGTATAATAATTTTAATGCGTGAATTTTTAATTGCAAATGAATCTGATTTTAAAAACAGCGGCCTCTCAGAAGTAGACTTTATATTTGTCTCAGGTGACGGTTATGTTGACCATCCAAGTTTTGCCTCTGCCCTTTTAGGCCGTCTTCTCGAAGCAAACGGATATTCAGTTGCAATCCTTCCACAGCCTGACTGGAAAAATCCGGAGGCATTCAAAATCTACGGAAAGCCTCGCCTTGCATTTTTAGTTTCTGCCGGCGCCATGGACTCAATGGTAAGCAATTACACCGCCAACAACAAACCGCGATCAGAAGATGCATACGCTCACGGTGGCGAAAAAGGTCACCGTCCTGACAGAGCCTTAGTGGCTTATGTTGGCGCTATTCGTCAAGCCTTCAAAGGTGTTAATGTCATCATCGGCGGAATCGAAGCAAGCCTTCGCCGCTGTGCTCATTACGATTACTGGAGCAATACAGTCAAACGCTCGCTTCTCCTGGACAGCAAGGCAGACCTTTTAATGTACGGCATGGGAGAAACTTCAACTTTAGAAATTGCCGAACAGCTCGCTTCAGGAAAAACTGCACGAGAGATCCGCAATGTCCGCGGCACCTGCTGGTACACCGGAAAGCAATCAGACATCGACGAACTTTTTGCAATGCCTGAATCTCAAATGATTAACGGCAAGGCGCCTGTATTAATTCCTTCCTACGAAGAAGTAAAAGCCGACACACCTGAAGCAAAACAAAAATACGCAGAAAGCTATCTCATCCAGGAACAGAACACAGATGCACTCAATGCATCAACATTAATAGAAAAAACCGATGCGCGTTACGTTGTCCAGAACCCGCCTGCTCTTCCGTTAACAACAGAACAGATGGACAGCATTTACGAACTTCCTTTTACAAGAAAGTGGCATCCGATGTACGACGCGAAGGCTTCAAACGGCAAAACCGGAATCCCGGCCCTGTCAGAAGTTAAGTTCAGTTTAACAAGCTGCCGCGGATGCTTTGGTGCCTGCAGTTTCTGTGCAATTACATTTCATCAGGGCCGTCGCATTCAGTCTCGAAGTCACGACAATATTTTAAAAGAAGCAGAAAGCCTCACTCACGACCCTGACTTTAAAGGATACATTCACGACATCGGCGGCCCTACTGCAAACTTCAGAAACGACGCCTGCGAAAAACAAGCAAAAGCCGGTGCATGCAAAAACCGTGACTGTCTTGGCGTAAATCCATGCCCGAATGTTAAAGTTGATCATTCTGATTATGTGGAACTTTTAGGTAAGCTCCGTGCAATTCCTAACGTAAAAAAAGTTTTCATCAGATCAGGAATCCGCTTTGACTACCTTATGATGGATAAAGACAAAACTTTTTTCCGCGACTTAGTTAAGTACCACATCTCAGGTCAGCTTAAAGTTGCACCTGAACACGTAAACGACAATGTTCTTCGCCTCATGCGTAAATCGACTCACAAAGTTTACGAACAGTTTTCAGAAGAGTACGCACGCATCAACAAGGAACTTGGAATGAAGCAGTATCTTGTTCCATATTACATTGCAGGTCATCCAGGTGCCGACTTGAGCGCAGCAGTTGACGTTGCACTGTATTTAAAGAAAACAGGATTTGTTCCTGATCAGGTGCAGGATTTTTATCCGACTCCGGGAAGTCTTGCCACCTGCATGTACTGGACAGGACTAAATCCATGGAAGAAAGAAAACGACGGCACCTTTGAAAAAGTTTACGTTGCCCGTGGCGGTCATGAACGACGCCTTCAGCGCGCACTCCTTCAATTTAATAGAAGAGAAAACATGCCGCTGGTTAAGGAAGCACTTAAAATGTGCCACAGAGAAGACGATTTTAACAAGCTGTATAAGTAGCTGGAATTTTCCACAAAATTCTCAACTGATTCCACCGCATTTCGCTGAACCTCAAAACGTATTGCTTTTTGACATTTTTTGTGATAATGTCATAGTAACACCTTATTTCATTTTTTTAAAAAGGAGTCTTCTATGGCAAAATTCACGTTTAACAAGTCGTATCCAAAGAACCTTGCTTTGCTTTTTAAAGAACGTGCTTACGAAATCGCCGGAGACGTTTTTCAGTATTCAAAACTCGAACGTGACGGAGACTTTCTTCCTTATACATATGGTCAGGTTTACGATGAAATAATAAGCCTTGCACTTGCTTTACAAAAAATGGGAATCAAGCGCGGCCAGAATGTCGGTCTTATTTCTGACAATCGCCGCGAATGGGCTGTTACTGATTACGCTATTCTTTCTCTCGGCGCAACTGACGTACCCCGCGGCTGTGACTCAATGGGAACAGAAATCCGCTTTATTTTAAACTTTGCAGATGTGGAAATTTCCTTTTTCGAAACTCCACACCAGCTCGAAAAAGTTCTCGAAAACACAGATGAATGTCCTAACCTCAAGACAGCCATCATCTATAAAAAGCCTTCAAAATCAGAAGACGCTATCATCAACAACAACAAAATCAAAGTTATTCTTTACGAAGATCTCTTAAAGGAAGGAAAAGAAATCTTCGAAGCAAACAAGGAACAGTGCCGCGCTCAGATCGAAGCAGAAATGGACAAGACAGAAACTGATGACATTGCAACAATCATTTTCACCTCGGGCACTACAGGAACTCCAAAGGGAGTAATGCTCACCCACAGAAACTACATTGCACAGCTTGAAGTTTTTCATAACTTTTTTCCATGCAAGCGCGGTGAGACATGGCTTTCTGTTCTTCCTGTATGGCACAGTTATGAACGCGCGTTCCAGTATCTTGTTCCAGCGTTAAAGACTAACATCGCTTATTCCAAACCAGTTGCTCAGGTAATGATTACTGATATGGAAAAAGTAAAACCGCAGTGGCTGTGCGCAGTTCCTCGCCTTTGGGATGCAATCGCAAAGAATATTGATAGAACTGTTCACAAGCATAAAGGCTGGAACCTTTTCTGCTACAACACATTCATCAAACCGGGAATCGCTTATGCTCATTATAGAGATATGATTTGCGGCTTGATTGTTCAGGATAAGAAGAGAAATCGTTTTGCAGATTTCTTAATGGGAATTTTCCCGTTCCTGGGATTGTGGCCTGTACATGCACTTGGAAATGTCTGCTTTTTCAATCGTGTCAGAAAAGGTCTCGGTGGACGTATTAAGGTTGCCGTTTCTGGCGGCGGTGCTTTGCAGAAAGAAGTAAATGACTTTTTCAGATCAGTTGGTTTTAATCTTCTTGAAGCTTATGGTCTTACAGAAACTGCTCCGGTACTTTCAGTTCGTAATTACAAACATCCACGTCCCGGCTGTGTCGGCGAAATCATGCCTTCATGTGAAGTTAAAATTGTCCGCGAAGAAAACGGCGTAATTGCAGATTCAACTCCTCTGCCTTCAGGACAGAAGGGTCTTGTTCTTGCACGCGGTGACCAGATCATGAAAGGCTACTACAAACGCCCTGATCTTACAGAAAAGATTATCGACAGCGACGGGTGGCTTAACACAGGTGACCTTGGTCTTATGACTTTCGACGGTGAACTTAAACTTACAGGTCGCGCAAAAGATACAATCGTTCTTCTTGGCGGTGAAAATATTGAACCTGCAGTTATCGAAAGAGCTCTCAATGCAAGTGACTTCATCGAAAGTTCAATCGTAATGGGACAGGATAAAAATTATCTCGGCTGTTTGATTGTTCCTCAGAGAGATAAAATTGAAGGCTATGCAAAAGCTAATGGAATTGAATATTCCTCTTATCCGGAACTTCTCCAGAAAGAAGAAATCAATTCTTTCTATTCAAAAACAATTCACTCACTTGTAAGCGTATCTACAGGCTTCAGAAGCTGTGAACGAATTAACAAATTCATTCTTCTTGCAGACTCCTTCAAAACAGGCGAAGAACTTTCTGCAAAAGGTGAAATGGTTCGTCCAAAAATCGTTAAAAAATACGAAAAAGAAATCGAAACAATGTTCTAATTCTGTATCCAAATTTTATAAATTGTGATAAAATTTATTCATTAAATTTATAAAATTTGGTTTTGGAATTTACAGTGCAGGAAAACAGTGATTTTTTAACATCGCAAATAATTACATACATCGGCAATAAGCGTGCCCTTATTGGCGAAATTGAAAATCACATTTCTGCAATCAAAGAAAAAACAGGCAAAAAACATTTTGTCTGTGCCGATCTTTTTTCTGGTTCCGGAATCGTTTCACGAATGTTAAAGCAGCATTCGTCAAAACTTGTCTGTAACGATTTAGAAAATTATTCCTACGTCATCAATTCCTGCTACCTTACAAACAAAAAAGATTTTGATTACGAAAAATATAATCTTCTCCGCGACAAGATTCTTTCTTCCGCAGCTAAGAAAAAAATTCCTGGCATAATCACAGAACATTATTCACCAAAAGATGAAAACAACATCCAGAAGACCGACAGAGTTTTCTACACTCACGAAAATGCTCTTTTAATCGACACTTATCGCGCGCTCATTGACCGCTATGTTGAACCAGATTTTCAGCAGTACTTTCTTGCGCCGTTAATTACAGAAGCCTCAATTCATACAAATACAAGCGGTGTCTTCAAAGGCTTTTACAAAGATAAAAATACTAAAATAGGAACTTTCGGTGGCGCCGGACGCAATGCACTTTCGCGCATTTTAAAAACAATTGAATTACCCGTACCGATATTTTCTAATTTTAGCTCAAGGGTTGAACTCCATCAGAAAAATGCAATTGAACTTTCCAAAGAATTAAAGAACATCGACATTGCATATCTTGATCCGCCATACAATCAGCACCCTTACGGATCAAATTACTTTATGCTCAACCTGATTCTCAAAAACGAAATTACAGCACCTGTAAGTCCAGTCTCAGGAATTGTTTCAAACTGGAATCATTCAGATTTCAACAAGCGTGTTCTCGCGCTTTCTTCAATGGAAGAAATAATCAAAAATCTTGATACTAAATTTTTTATTATCTCTTACAACTCTGAAGGTTTTATTTCTTTTGATGAAATGACTGCCATGCTTAAAAAATACGGAAACCTTACAACTCAGGATATTCATTACAATACATTCCGCGCAAGCCGTAATCTCAACAACCGAAGCATTCATGTTTCTGAATACCTTTTTATTCTGGAAAAAAAGTAATGGCAAAAGTGAATTCCGAATTTAAAGTTCATCTTACAAAATCACAGAAAGAAAAGCTTATAAAATTAGCCGACAAATACGAAACAAAAGATTTTCTTGCAGAAGATCCAAGCCAGTTTTTATATTACTACAAAAAACCTGAAGACATTGAACTGTGTGCATTTATTGCAAGCCTTTTATCTTTTGGCAGCAGAAAACAGTTTATTCCTAAAATCAAATTCATAATGGAAGATGCAGATCACTCCGGCGGAATTTACAACTGGATAAAAGATCATTGTTTTGAAAATCTTTTTTCTCCATCGAATAACAGAAAATTTTACAGATTCTATTCCTACAAAGATATGTATCACCTTTTTGAAAAACTTTCTGACATTGTTTATACAGAAAAAACTCTGGGACTATTCCTCTCAAATAAATATACAGAAAAACTAAACAACGGTGCTTCAGCCGACTTAAATCTCATCGATGTAATTTCTGAAGTTTTTGAAAAGTGCAATATTGTTCCTTCGACTAAAACTTCGGCAAAGAAAAGACTATGTATGTTTTTGCGATGGATGGTTCGTGATAATTCGCCTGTTGATATTGGACTTTGGCCTTGGTTTAAAAAAGAAAACCTTCTCATTCCATTAGACGTGCATGTTCTTGAGGAATCTAAAAAGCTGGGACTTCTTTCTGAAAAAGCTTTGGGCACAAGAAAAACTGCAGAGGAATTATCGAAAATTGCCGGTCAGATTTTTGAAGGCGACCCGTGCAGGCTTGACTATGCGCTTTTCGGAATCGGTGTAGATAAAGATTTACATTAACGGTGCAAAAATTCTGAATATCCAGCCGACTGCCCTTACGCGCAACGGAATCTTTTTATATTCTTCAATCGTGATTTCTTTACTTTCAAGTTTTGAATTATCAAAATCTTTCTGAATATCTTTGATCGATTCCGTTTTATACATAAAAGCACCGCATTCAAAATGATGAAAGAAACTTCTGTAATCCAGATTTACTGAACCGACAGTTCCCATTTTAGAATCCCCAATAAACACTTTCGAATGAATAAAACCTTTCTGGTAAGCGTAAACTTTTACTCCGTTCTCAATCAGATTTTTAATATAAGTTCTTCCAACGCAGAACGAAATAAAATGATCATAGAATTGAGGAACAATAAGTTCAACTTTTACTCCGCGTTGAGCTGCAAAAACAAGGTCATCAAAAATTGTATTATCAATAATGACATAAGGTGTCATAATGCAGACACGGTTTTCTGATTTAATCAGGATGTAGCGATAAACACTTTCTGCAAGATCCACATCGTTATAAGCATCATCACCATACGGAATCACAAGACCTTTCTTAACATCCATTGATGATTTTGAAAGTTCAAGTTCATTCCCGACTGAAATATAACGACTAAAATCTTCTACAGGTTCCTTCATCTTATTCTGTGAGTTCCACATCTGAAGGAACATTAATGTAAATTCGTGAACTGCATTTCCTGTAATTCTGATTCCTGCATCTTTCCAGTAATCAAATCTTTTCGAATAAATATTTGCATATTCATCAGAAATGTTAACACCACCGGTATATGCAATTTTTCCGTCTATCGAAATTATTTTTCTGTGATCACGGTTGTTAAGACCTGTGTTAAATACTGGAATAAATTTTAGCCAGATTTTTGATTCAATTCCGTATGAAGTAAAATAATCTTTAAGCAGAGAACTTGAAAGCGAAATGGAACCAATACTGTCAAAAAGAATTCTTACCTGCACTCCTTCTTTTACTTTTTTTGAAAGCACTTCGAGAATGCTGTCCATAATTTTGCAAGGTTCAACAATAAAGAATTCAATAAATATAAATTTTTTAGCCTTTTTCATATCAGCTAAAACATCAACAAAAAAATCTTCACCGCACCGGTAATATTTTGTAGAACAGTCAGCAAAGGGCGGATTTTTTCCCTGAGTATATAAATACTTTGACAGATCCTGAACTTCTTTAAACTTGCGAGAAACTTCAAGTGCCGCTTTTTCTGACGGAATGTACTGCTCAGAAGCTTTCATAACTTTTTTGATTTTTTGTTTTAACCACATTCCGCCCTGGTTATACCGATACATAAAGTAAAGAGAAATTCCAAAAACAGGCATTGCCAAAACAGGCAGAATCCAGGCGATCTTAAATTCATTTTTTCCAGAAAGATTTACAAGATACATAAGGAAGAAAATTGAAATAACCATGCTGGCCCATACATAATATGTAAGCCATTTCTGAAGATTAAGAGAAACAAAAATAAAGATTAAAAGCTGCAGCAAAAGAAGAAGAACAATTACAATCAGTCTGCTAAACAGAACCTTTCTGAGCTTTATTGCACCTTCAGTTTTTTTATTGCGTTTAGCCTTAAAACGCTGAATCTTTTTTTCCATACGATAAATTTAGCACAAATTTTGGATTTGATAAATCACAAAAACAGATATAAAATTATTATATAATCACATTCTTGATTTTTAAGGAGCACGATTATGGCTATTTCATTATATTCACTTGGTGCTGCACAGGAAGTTACAGGCTCAAAACACATTCTCGAAATCGACGGCAGATCATACATGGTTGACTGCGGCGCATTTCAGGGAAAACGAAAAGAGTCAGATGACAAAAACCGCAACTTTGATTTTGCGGCAGATAAACTTGAATCAGTTATTTTAACTCATGGTCACTTCGACCACTGCGGACTTATTCCACTGCTTGTAAAAAAAGGCTTCAGAGGAAATATTTATGCAACCCCTGCAACCCGAGACCTTGCCAGTCTTGTAATGATGGACAGTGCAAGAATCCAGGCACGCGATGCTGAATATCTTCGCAAGCAGGCAAAAAAGAAAGGTGAAAAGTTTGACTGGTCTCCACTTTACACAGAAGACGATTGTGTAAGAGCTGCCAATCAGATTGTATCCGTTTCTTATAATCGTCCAATTTATATCGGTCCAGAAGTTCAGATGGAATTTTTCGATGCCGGTCATATTCTCGGTTCTGCCTTTGCAGATCTCTGCATCAAGCGTTCCGGAAAAGATGACTTACGAATTCTTTTTACCGGTGACTTGGGACGTAAAGATAAACCAATTGTAAGAAACCCTGCGACTGATATTCCGGCACCTGATTACATTGTAGTTGAAAGTACATACGGTAACCGAAAACACGAAGCAACAGACCTTGCATTAAGAGAACTTGTTTCTGTTGTTCGTGATGCAGTTAATAAAGGCGGAAAAATAATCATACCGTCATTTGCAATTGAACGCACACAGGAATTAATTTACTTCCTTCATCTTCTTGTTGATAAGAAAAAAATCCCTTCGATCCCAATTTATGTTGACTCACCGATGGCTTCAAATGCAACAAGCATCTTCCGTGTTCATCCTGAATGTTATGATGCATCTGTTAACGAAGCATTCCTTAAGCATCATAAAAATCCGTTCGGTTTTGGAGACCTCACCTTTGTTACAAGCGTAGAAGAATCAAAGCTTCTTAACGAAAAAGAAGGTCCGATGATTATTATCAGTGCCGATGGAATGTGTGAAGCAGGTCGTATTCTTCATCATCTTGCAAACAATATTTCTGACGAAAGGAATACTGTATTAATCGTTGGTTATATGGCAGAAAATACACTTGGACGAAAAATTCTTGAAGGTGAAAAAGAAGTTCACATCATGGACAACTGGTACAAGGTAAAGGCAAATGTCAGAAAGATTAACGCCTTCAGTGCACACGCCGATTATACAGAAACTCTTGAATGGCTTAACGAAATCGACACAAGCAAGCTTAAAAAAATCTTCCTTGTACACGGTGAAAAAGACGCTCAGGAATTCCTTGAGAATCATCTTAAAGAAAATGGTTTTAAAGATATTCAGATTGTTAAATACGGCGAAAGTTATGATTTGGAATAAATCCATTTAATCATTAGTATTTAAAACTTTAAAGGGAAAGATTCGTAAAGTAATTTATGAATCTTTCCTTTTTTTTATTTAATATGAAGTTCCTGATTTATCATTTCAAAAACTTTTTCTGCAACACAAAGCTTAGATTCAAATCTTGAAATATATACAGGCAGTGTAAACTCTTCAGAAATTATTTTGCCATTTATTTTTACGGCAGCAAAAACTTTGCCAGGAATAGAATCTTTATTTACAGGATCCACATTACCAAAAGAACCTGTAATACCAATTCCGATTTGTGCACCTGTTTTTTCAAGACTCGCATTGCTCATTGCTTCTGCAGTCTGTGTTGAATAAACACCATATCGCTCAATCACTGAAGCATCAACACCATTCTGGATTTTCATTTCATTACTGTAAGTAACAAAGCTGCCCTTAAAAATTGCAGATGAACCTTCAGTGTCTGTAATAAGCGATGCAATAAATCCAGAAGTACAGCTTTCCATTGCAGAAATCGAAATATTATTTTTTACAAGAAATTGAGTAAGGACCCTGTATTTTTCATGAACAGACTGCAGCGACGGAATTTTCAGAGAAGGAATTTTCAAAGAGCAATCTTTTGTTACTGGAAAATTCACTTCACGAGGATTTGCACTGTGTTCCCCAAGGAATTTAACCATTGTTGTTGTATCATACCAGCGGTTAAACTTGAATCCGCATTTTTCAAAAACAGCTGGATCTTTATACCCCATCTTTGTATGAAATTTAACGCTGGCATTTGTAAGATATTCATCTTCTTCTTTACAAGATGCAATTACCGCATAGAAATTTAATATTCCCTGTTTTGCAAGAAGACCTTCAAGTTCTGTAACAAGTTCACGACCAATCCCCTGACCGCGGCATTCTTTTTTTACATAAACAGAAAGTTCTGCAGTCCAGGAATATGCCTTTCTTCCACGAAACGTATTTGCATAAGCATAACCGACAACTGTCTCATTTTTTTCTGCTACCAGATATGGATACTTTGCAGAAATTGTTTTAATACGATTTTTGAATTCTTCTACCGAAGGAACTTCCCATTCAAAAGTAACTGCTGTTGTCTTAACGTAAGGTTCATAAATATTCAAAAGTTTCTGGGCATCATTTTCTGTTGCAAATCTTATTTTAATATCTTTATTCATAATCAAACATTGAAAGACCGGCTTTCTGCTTAAATTCTATCAGTCATTTCTTTTAACTGCAATGCATTTTTAAATCCAGTTCCCTTCGGATGATTATTAAAATAAAGCTGAACTGTTTTTCCTTCACCGACAGAAGTTTTAATAATCGGAATAAAACTTTCAAGCTCATTCTGGGAATATTCATAATCGTAACGGTGAGTTTCTTCACCGGGTTCTGTGTGTGCATACCAGCCGTTTTCGTTTCTTCCATGAAGACGGATGTATGCATTTTTTCCGATAAACGGTGTTTTACTTGCAAAACCATCAGGAAGATTTTTTAACTGAGGCATATCACAGAACACAATACCAGTATTTCTTTTTGAAAGTCCTTCAAACACAGAATCCCGAATCCATTCTCTGTGCCTGAACTCTACCACACACGGCAGTGGTTCCAGTTCCTTCAAAAGACCAGCAAGATAAATTCTGTTACCGTCTGTATAATGAAAACTTTCCGGAAATTGAATAAGAACAGCTGCCAGTGAATTTTTTTCTACCAATGGTTTTAGTGCAGATTTAAATTGATACGCATTGTTCTTCCAACTGGAATCGATTTCGTGAGTTAAAAGACGATTCATCTTAATACTGAATTTTATACGACCTTCAGAGCGTTCATAAAAAGACATGATTCTTTTTTCATCAGGCATTCCATAAAAGGAACTGTTCAACTCAAGAGCATTAAATTTTGTTGAATAGAATTCCAGAAAATCTTTGCGTGGCAAATCTATAGGATAAAAACTTCCTTTCAATTCAGGGTGATCATATCCGCTCGTACCAATTAGAATTTCTGCCATTATCGCTGCCTGTTTTTATTTTGAAAAAAATCCGTCTGAAGATTTCTTTCCCTTGTCTTCTTTGTAAAGAACTTTACCTGTGTATTCAAGAGTGAACTTTCCGTCTTTTAAAACAATCTTGTTAATTGTACAGTTCGACATTTTTGTCTTCCAATAATCTTTAAGTTCACGACCATCAATGTGAAGAAGAAGGCTTTGCATTGTTCCGCCGTGAGTTACAACGAGAATGTTTTCAATTCCGGAATTTTCAAGCGGCTTGATTTCTTCATCCCAGAACGCAGCAGTTCTTGTAAGAACTGATTCAAATGACTCACAGCCTTTTCCAGGAATAAATTTTTCAGGCTCATCAAAAAACAGATGAAAATCTTTCAGTTCAGGATCAGCATTTCTTTCATCAGGAGTTTTTCCTTCTGCTTTTCCAAAACAGAATTCTATAATGCGGTCATCTTTAATTATTTCTGCCTCTGGTTTTTCTGTCATGAGAACTGCAGTTTCTACAGCACGTTTAAGAGGACTTGAATAAATGCGGTCAAAAGAAATTCCAGCTTCGACAAAACCTTTGTGTGTAAGAGAAGCCTGCTCGCGACCTTTTTCGTTAAGGACAGTATCGCTTCTTCCCTGAAGCTTCCAGTAAGTATTCCATTCAGTCTCGCCATGACGAGTTACATAAATATTCATAGCTCATATTATACAAATATGAGCCGTTTTATAAAGTAGATTTATTAAAGGAAATATTTAATTGCCGTTAACGTTTACTGATTTTTATTCTTAATTAATTGCTTTTTTTTGCCATGATTTTTTATTACATTCAGGACAGCGCATGTATCTTGTTGTTCCCATATGAGGAGCCCAGAATACTGCGCTTGTTTCAGGAACATATTTATGACCACACTTTTTACATTCGTAATATCCTGCTTTAGTTTCAATAAAAAGGCCGAATCCAACACAGATAATAAGCAGCACAACTGAAGCTGCAATTATTACGATTTTTAAGTTCTGTGAATTTACAAATGTTTCTGTTAAGTAAAAGATACCGATGAATAATATACAAATTATTGTAGTATAAATTTTTTCTGCTCTTAAAAGCATTTTGTTTGAACGACCAAGCTTTGCTGCAAGTTCAACTAAGTTCTTTTCTGTTACTTCTGATGTTTTTTCCATACTGATTTTTTCTCCTGACAATAAATCATTAACAGAAATCCCGAGTATTCCACAAAGCGAAATCATTAGACCGGCATCCGGAAGACAAATGCCTCTCTCCCATTTTGAAATCGCTCTGTCTGTAATACCAAGTTTTTCTGCCAGCATACTCTGAGTAATATTTTTTTCTTTTCTCATTTCTGCAATAAATTTTCCGATCTTAATAAGATCCATCATTTGGTCTCCTGACATTCATAATTTACGACGATTTATGGAATTTTTAAACAAACCAGTGGTTGAGTTGTAAAAAAACAAGTTTTATAAAAAAAGCAGTTTTTTTTACGAAAACTGCTTTGTAAAAAATCAAAAAAATTAATATCCTAAAACGCCTTCAAGGGATTCATCATTCTTAACCCAGTCAGCAACTTCAATTACACGATATTCTGTTAAAGAATCGCGAACGATTACAGTTTTGATTCCTGCGTTAATAATCATTCTCTTGCACATTGAACAGCTGTTGGAATTTTTAATGATTTCATTTGTCTCAACTTCGCGACCTGAAAGATAGAGTGTTGAATCAACCATTTTCGAACGCTCTGCACTGATAATTGCATTTGCTTCAGCGTGAACACTGCGGCACAATTCATAGCGTTCGCCACGCGGAACATTCAATTTCTGACGAATACAAGTTCCCACGTCACAACAATTCTGGCGGCCTCTTGGAGCTCCGACATAACCTGTAGAAATAATTTCGTCGTTCTTAACGATGATTGCTCCATATCTGCGTCTTAAACATGTTCCCTGATTTGAAACTACATCTGCAATATCAAGGTAATAATTGATTTTATCTTTTCTCATGGAATTTATTTTAACATAAAAAATCCTGGTGTAAAAGAGAAACTTTTTTTGCACCAGGATTAAAAATTATTCATTGGACTTTGTCATATAGACTAATCTTCTTCTTTTTCAGTACAAATGATGTGCAAATCCTTAAGCTGTTGTTCGTTTACAGCTGCTGGACATTCATCCATTGGAGATGCTGCTAAGTTGTTCTTAGGGAACGCAATTACTTCGTGGATTGATTCTTCGTGGCGCATGAGCATAATCAGACGGTCCAATCCTGGTGCGATTCCTCCGTGTGGTGGAGCACCGAACTTGAATGCCTGAACTAAGAAGCCGAATGCTTTTTCTGCTCTTTCGTTTGAGTAACCGACAATCTTGAAAATTCTCTGCTGAAGAGCTGGATCGTTAATACGCATAGAACCAGAAGCAAGTTCGTAACCGTTCAATACCAAGTCGTAAAGGTCACCTTTTACAGCCCCTGGATCTGACTCAAGTGTATCCCAGTACTGTTTCTGTGGAAGAGTGAACATGTGGTGTTCTGTTTCCCAGCCGTTTGTTTCTTCGTTAAATGCAAAATATGGGAAGTCGATGATCCATGCAAAGTGGAATTCATCAGCTGGATTGTAAAGGTTCAAATCTTTACCGAGCTGTTTACGAACAGCACCAAGAGCTGTACAAGCAAGCTGCCAGTTTTCGTCGCTTACGAACAAAAGAAGGTCATTCTTTTCTGCTCCGAGTTTTGCACAAACTTCAGCTTCTTTACCTGCATAGAATTTAGAAATACCGCCTTCGAAAACTCCTTCAGCGTTAACCTTCATCCATGCAAGACCTTTTGCTTTGTATGTCTTTGCAACAGCTTCGAGAGCTTCAACCTGTTTACGGCTGTATTTATCTGCAACGTTTTTAACAACAAGTGCTTTAAGTCCAGAACGTTTATGTCTCTGAATATCACGGCTGGCATTTGCAGCGCCTGCTTTGAAAGCATTAAAGTCTGCAAGGTCAGCCATGAAAGTTGCATCCTGCATCTTCATATCAAAACGCAAGTCCGGTTTATCTGAACCGTAAAGGTCGAATGCATCTTCCCATGCTATGCGGTCAAATTTTGCAGGAAGGTCATAGTTCAATGTTGACTTAAAGATGTGCTGCATCATTCCTTCTGTTGTAGAAAGAACTTCTTCGCGGTTTGTGAATGACATTTCCATATCGATCTGAGTAAACTCAGGCTGGCGGTCACCACGTGCATCTTCATCACGATAACAGCGAGCAATCTGGAAGTACTTGTCGAATCCAGATACCATCAAAAGCTGTTTGTAAAGCTGAGGTGACTGTGGAAGTGAATAAAATTTTCCAGGGTGAACGCGTGAAGGTACAAGGTAGTCACGAGCTCCTTCTGGAGTTGATTTAATGAATGTAGGTGTTTCGATTTCAAGGAAGCCTTTTGAAGTCAAATATTCGCGAGTTGCAAAAGTTACCTTTGAACGGAGAATGATATTCTGCTGCATTGGATCGCGGCGAAGATCAAGGTAGCGGTATTTTAAGCGAAGGTCTTCGTTAGGAAGAACGATTGTTCCGTCCTTCTGGCGAACTTCTTCAATTGAGAATGGAAGTTCCTGTGAAGTTGTAAAGATTTCGATGTCGTTTGCTTCAACTTCGATTTCTCCAGTTGCCATATCTTTGTTGATATCTTTATCAGCACGGGCCGCAACAGTTCCTTCAACTGCAATACAATATTCGCTTTTAAGAGAAGCAGCGATTTCTTTTACCTTGTCGCTTGCTTTGTCGCCAACCATTACCTGTGTAATTCCGTAACGATCGCGAAGACGAATAAATACGAGGCCGCCCAAATCGCGTGTGCGGCTTACCCAACCATTTAATACTACTTTCTTGCCAACGTCAGCTTTAGTAAGCTCACCGCAAGTAACTGTACGCTTTGTGTTTTCCATAATATGATATTTTACCAATATCGATATTTGTGTGCAAGTTATCTGTATATATCCTCTTCAACTTCTTTATAAGCTAAAGGGGTTGGTTCTATGGTGTCTTCGTTGAATGGGGAATAATCCTCGTCATGACACTCGTACAAATAAAGCTCACCGTCTTCTGGTGTGATAATTGATTTATGGAACAATGAAAGCCTGCAAGGTTTTTCTCCTTCAAGCATATCAATTGTTTTCTGAGAAACAAGAATCGGAATTCCAAATTTCATTGAGACCTTCTCAATTCTTGAAACTGTTTTAAGTCCGTCACCAATAAGACATTCTGAATACGATTCATCATCACCAATAACGCCCGCAACAAGAGTTCCGGTATGAATACCACAACTGAACATTGCACTTGCTTCACCAAGTTTAACATTCAATTCATTAAGGCGTCTGATTCCACGGATTATTTCACGGCTGGCATTAAAAGCATCAATTACGCTTTCTTTAAATAATGCGATACATCCGTTTCCAATTGAACTTGCAACAATTCCGTTATTGTCATCAAGCACATCATAGATGATTTTCATAAACTGAGCATTTGCTTCAAACTCATTTCGCGGCTGGAGAACTCTTCCATCTGAATAAATCATTATTAAATGAATGTCGAGTATTGTCGCTGTTACTGTTTTATTATCACCATGTTTTACACTTTCAGGATGTTCAGTGTTAATCAATTCAAGATATTCATCAGAAACAAATTTTTTATAAGAATTATGTTCGTTTTCAAGATCAACCATTGCCTTTTCAGTTTTGTGTAACACAATCTGATGGTTCCATGCCATAAAGAATACATCAAACAATTGCAGAAGAAGTATTGTAACCTGGTTGAACATAATGATACTTCCTGCAGAAATTTCTGGGAAAAGAATATCAAAGAAATATCCGCCGGCGATCAATATATAAAACGAAATGAAAATTCCAAGTCTGATCTGCTTTGTTGCAAACGCCATCGACATCCTCAAAATTGAATATATAAAGAAAACAGCATTTAACAGCCACAACAAATTTACAAGATAATTTGTATATTCAACCGGAAAAATAAAAAATATTAATGCAAGCACACTGAATACTGCGATTATTGAGATATCAACAAAACGGAGTTTTTTGGTATAAACCTTATCCCCCATCATTATTAATGCGTACAGCACTGGAGAAATCAATAAAGAAACATACTCGAGATTCTTTATAAACTTATATGACAATCCAGGCAAAGACCATGAAAGAAGATTTGAATTAGCCGCAACCAGGTGACACATAATTCCAAGGAGAAGGAACCCAAAAATAAGATGAATCTTCAACTGTCTGTTTGCAAAGAAAAGCGAAAAGTTAACAATACAGGTAAAAAGCAAAGCACCTGCAACTATCATTACATACAAGATGATATAAACAAAGTCTCTTGTAATAACATTATGACTTGCAAATACCACAGGCGAAATAAGGCCTGCCTCAAAATTTGAATAGCACGAAACCTGAATTACAAGTTCAATCGATCCGATTAAATCTGATTCAAGAAATGCATAGACAGGAACATTTGCAGGCTTTGCCTTATTTCTATCTGAAGAATAAATTCCATAAGAAGCAACAAGTTTTCCGTTACAGTAAAACTTTGAAGCAGTTGCAGGACATCTTCTCGAATAAATTGCATATTGAGTATTTGGTTTTAGACCAACAATTTTTATTCTGTAACAAGCTGTATCAGCCTGAAAGTTTTTCTTTACCTGCTTTATCCATGAACCCGGAACTTTGATAAATGCCATATCATTCTGTTCTTTATTGAATGAAATAAATTCCTGGCCCGGATAAAATTCCCATTGTCCGTTAAGTGTAATTTTGCTCTTTTCAAGAATTTCAGGATCTTCAATATGAACAAGGCCGTTCCAAACCTGTGATGAAACCACAGGGACAGAGATTAATAAAGCCGCAATGATTCCTATTAATTTTTTCATTCGCCATCTCCATGTAAAAATTCTACGGAACTGACATTATTTTCAAATGGTACAACTTTATAGACAAGTGTTTTCATATCATCAATCATTACAATAATTCCTTCGTAAAGTGCATCGATGTATGTTCTGCAGTAATCCAAAGCCTGTTCAGTAATAACGATATTACTTCCAAGTCGTTTATTCATTGCACAAACTTTTCTTACATCATCAATACCTGCAGAACAGTTATAAGAAGCGAGATGTTTTTCATTTCCTACAAGACCGATAGCAAGCTTTGATGAATGAATTGCAATTTCGAGATTTACAGTAAACTTCTTTTCATATTTTTTATTTACAGAAACTAAATATTTCTGAAGAGCAACGGCACAGCGTACCGGTTTGTCTGTTTTTTCTGTAAAGATTACTGTAAAGGTATTATCTGCTATTTTGGAGAAGAAACCTTTGTAGGCTTTTGTAATAGTGATAAGACCGTTATAAAAATCATCAAGCATAACAAATAATTCTGCATCTGAAAAAACATTCTCTTTCCAATCAGAAAAAATCTTTCCGTAAACAATCATTCCGTCACAAAGTGAATTGTCGCCTGGTTCCACTTCATCAATAATATCTTTCTGAAAGAAATCTGTGACTTCAGTTGAAACAAATTTCTTATATGATTGATTGAGTTTTTCATATTTATCAAGGAGTGCCTTATTTTCTGTTGAAAGCAAATCTCTTTTAATTCCGGCAAGACTTGACTGACATATTGCAAAACACATAATTGCAATTTTAAAGAAAAATATTCCACTGTTGACGCTGCTTTCATACTGACCAATCAACAATCCATAAAGAGCAGTAATCAACATTGCAACAATAATCACAATATTGAAAGAATAGAACATTTTCGGAGACTTTGAGTTTTTCTTTATCAACCAGCACAGGTAAATCGAATTCACATAAAGCAAAATCACACTTGCAATAACAACAGAGAATCGTGTTGCAAAACCGATTGGTGCAAAAATATAAAACACAGGAACTGAAAAATCAAGAAGAAGAACAATCCAGTTCCACTTATATTTTATTTCATAAAGATTTGTTGCATACAGATTGTACAAAGGAATAATTAGTGACAAACTCAGAAGGACCATTCTAAAATGAAGCCCAACACCGATATCTGCAGACATATAACTGATAAGCGAAAATTCTAATGTTATCGAAACAAATACAAGAGTAAAACTCAACAGAGAAAGATAGAGATACATTCTCTGTTTTTTGTTTAATAAATAAATGACAAGATTATAAAGCGCAAGAATAATCAATACGCCGGCAAGAAGACTTTCTAGTGCAATATTCTTGAATACAATATGATCAGCATTTCGAGCTGTAGTAATTTTTGGAACTAGAAGAATTCCACCTTTTGCAAGTTCATAGCTTGATACATGAATTACAAGATCTGCAACACCAAATTTATCAGCAGAAAAAACAACCGGTCTTATATGTCGGGTCGCTTTTATTCCTGAATCTTTTTTTCCGGTTGTTGCATTACTTAAAAAGACAGATTTACCGTTCGCAAATACATCAGCGGCACCGTAAATTGATTTATAAAGAAATAATGCATAATACTGATTAGGAATAAGATTTTCTACTCTACAGTGATAAGTTGCATAACCCTGTCCGCCTTCAATAGCATACGGAAGGCTTACGCTTTTGCCGCCATGCTCTGTAACAAAAGATTCATTCCAATCATCTATCGGATAAAAATGTCCAGGATCAAAAAACTGATTATCAAAATAATCCCACTTACAATCAAGTGAAATCTGTTTAGATTCAAGTTCGCTTGGATCTTGTATGATTTTTGTATTCTTTGCAACCTGTGCAGATAAATTTGAAATTGAGAATAAAGCCGCTATAAAAAATACCTTCAAAAATATGCTTTTCATGGATATATAATTATAACCTATTATTGCGATATTTGCATTAATTCCGGATGATATTCAAAATGCATGTTATCCCAGACAGCCCAGGTTCCGCCCCAGAGAAAACCTTCCTCGTAAAAAATTTGAATAACTGCTTTCGGCGGCATCCATCTGTCCTTTAACGGAATCAGCATCCAGTCTTTATTACCGTTGTTTTTTTCAAAGCCCCAGTAGATTATTTTCTTTCCCCACATCTTCGGCAGAATATCAATTGCAATTCCATAACTGTGAAATGAGCGGGTATTAACGTCACGAATCTGTCGCCAGTTGTAGGCTTCTGTACTGTACAAGTCAGCAAGGAATTTCTGGACTTCAGGATCTTTGTCTTTTATTTCGTAAATGCGTTTCTCAACTTGTGCAAGTTTTGGTCTAAGATATTCATGAACATTAACAGTCTTTCCAAGGAAATTAATTTTTTTAATATGCTGTTCAGTTGAAAGTCTGGTCTGATCATCATAGATTGCACAGAATATGAATTTTGAAGAAACCTTCCCGGTCTTGCGATTCTCACTGAACTGCCGGATCTGTTCAGTGAATTCAGGAGAAAAGTCAGCGGGATCAAGAACTCTATTTTCGTAACGCGTGATTACTCTGTAGTATTTGTCCTGGTTTTTTATTTCCTCGTAGGGAAGATATTTTCCTTTACACCAGTAATATTCCTGGGATTTTTTGTAATTTGAAACAATGATTTTCCAGTCGGCAACTTTTCTATCCCATTCAAGTTTAAAACCAACATCAGGGTAACACTTTTTCCAAATCTTAAGTTCATCGTAAACGGTAAGGTTTGTCTCTGCCCAGTCCTCTTTCTGCTGCTTTCCCAGCTCAGGATTCTGAGCAGTTGCAGAAGCAAGAAGAATACATAGAAAAAATAAAAAAAGTGCCGGCTGTTTTTTCATTATTTTATACAGTAAATTGTTTTTAACAATTATTTGTTTTTGTTAACGATGCGTGTTTCGTATTTTCCTGTTTCAATATCAATGTATCTTACAAACAAAGAAACTTTGTTGTCTTCATTGAGGCTTTTCCAGAGAAGGTCTGTAAACTCGTCAATGTTTCCTTTGAGTTCAACAGGAGTTGGTTCACCTTCATAGCTTGGAAGCGGATTTCCGTCACCCATGTAAGTGTGAATATAGTGTCCTTTTCCTGCAACAGGTGCATCATATGTGTAAGTAAAGCGGAGTGTGTTGTCCGGATTTCCGTTGTCACTCTTGAGAATTGAAAGTGCATAATCGAATCCGTTTTCGAAATTCAAAACTGAAGAAATACGCGGTGTGTAGTTTGGAGCATCGTGTTCGTATTTGCGACTGCGAAGTGACTGTTCAAAAGTCAAACCAGATTTAAGTCCGTCGTAAATAGTGTCTGTCTGATCACCGTTTGTTACGATTGTCTGTTTTCCAAGAACTCTTACTGCTGCGTAAATGATAAGGCTAGGATCGCCTGCGATCAAACTAGGATCAAATGCCTGAGTTCTGATTCCTTCACCGTCTTCTACAAATACACGGTTACGGCTTCCGGCACTTCTTCCCATTGTCCAGTATGCAGAAACGGCATATTTTCCGTTTTCTGATTTACCTGCGATAATTCCGCGTCCTGGATATGCATTGTTTTCAAGTTCTGATTTGATTGATACAGTTTTCATTGTTATTCCTATTATAGAGTAATTTGATAACGACATTTTAGTCGAATGACAGAAAATTGTAAATAAAAAAGGCCAGCCGTTTCCGACTGACCTTTTGTTTATCTAGCTTTTGCTACTTATTTTTTTGTAGTTTTTTTAGCTGGAGCTTTTTTTGCTACTGGCTTTTTAGCAGGAGCTTTCTTAGCTGGAGCTTTTTTTGCTACTGGTTTTTTAGCAGGAGCTTTTTTTGCTGCTGGTTTTGCAGCTGCTTTTTTAGCTGGAGCTTTTTTTGCTGCAGGTTTAGCTGCTGCTTTTTTAGCTGGAGCTTTTTTAGCTGGTTTTGCATTAGCTGCAATTACAGCCTGAGCTGCAGCAAGACGTGCTACTGGAACACGGAATGGAGAACATGAAACGTAGTTGAGACCTGCTTCATAACAGAACTTGATAGAAGCTGGATCACCACCATGTTCACCACAGATACCACAGTGGAAGTCTGGTTTTACAGAACGAGCTTTTTCAACTGCCATCTTGATGAGGGCACCAACACCGTTTGTATCGAGTGTCTTGAATGGATCGTCTGCAAGAATCTTTCTTTCATAGTAAGCATCAAGGAACTTAGCAGCATCATCACGGCTGTAACCGAATGTCATCTGTGTAAGGTCGTTTGTACCGAAGCTGTAGAAGTCAGCTGACTGTACGATCTGGTCAGAGAGGATAGCAGCACGTGGAATTTCGATCATTGTACCGATGTTGATAGATGTCTTAACACCTTTTTCTTTCTGTACACGAGCGATTACGTCTTCACATTCCTTGCGGATTGTTGCCAATTCGTTAGGTTCACCAACGATAGGAATCATGATGTTTGGCTGAACTTTAACGCCAGCTTTCTGACATTCGATAGCTGCAAGAGCAACTGCTTCTGTCTGCATCATGAAGATTTCTGGATATGTAATAGCAAGACGACATCCACGGTGACCCATCATAGGGTTCTGTTCGTGGAGACTATCGAAGATTACTTTGAGAGCTGAAGCGTCAACTTTAGATCCCTGTTTCTTCAATACGTCTACTACTTTGTTAAGGTCATCATTTGTTTTTGGAGTGAACTCGTGGAGAGGTGGATCCAAGAAACGGATGATTACTGGCTGACCCTTCATAGCTTTGAAGATACCAACGAAGTCTTTCTGCTGGAGTGGGAGGATGTTCTTAAGAGCAGCTTCGCGCATTTCCTTTGTTTCAGAACCGATCATAGCCTGGAAGTAAGGAAGTTTAGCTGGGTCGAAGAACATGTGTTCTGTACGACAGAGACCAATACCTTCAGCACCGAATCCAAATGCGTTTTCAGCATCAACTGGCTGGTCACCGTTAGCGCGAACACCGAATCCCTTAATCTTTGATTTACCGATTGTACGAACTGAGTTGTTGCGTACTTCATCACACCAACCAAGGAATGTTTCGAGATCTTTTCCGAGTTTAGCAGGTTCTGTAGCAATCTGTCCTTCGTATACAACACCAGTAGATCCATCGATTGAGAGGAATGCACCTTCGCTGTATTTTTTGCCGTTGATAGTGATTGTTTTTGCGTCAACAAATTTAACAGCATCACAACCACAAACACAAGGTGTGTTCATACCACGAGCTACTACAGCAGCGTGTGATGTACGTCCACCTGTTGCTGTCAAGATACCTTCAGCAGCAACCATTCCGGCGATATCATCTGGAGATGTTTCTTTACGAACGAGAAGAACTTTCTTTCCGTCTTTTGCCCATTTTTCAGCTTCAGCAGCTGTGAATACGATCTGTCCACAAGCAGCACCAGGAGAAGCATTAAGACCAGAAGCGATCTTAATTCCTTTTGAAAGTTCTGCTTTGTTGAATGTAGGATGCAAGAGTGAGTCAATCTGATCTGGTTTAACACGTGTAATAGCTGTTTCTTTAGAGATCATCTTTTCAGCTACCATGTCTACAGCCATCTTAACTGCTGCAGCACCTGTACGTTTACCGCTACGGCACTGGAGCATGTAGAGTTTTCCTTCCTGAACTGTAAATTCCATATCCTGCATATCGCGATAGTGTTTTTCAAGACGATCGCGGATCTTAGAAATTTCAGCGAAGATTTTTGGCTGCTGTTTTTCAAGAGCAGAGATATCCATTGGAGTACGAATACCAGCTACAACGTCTTCACCCTGAGCGTTGATGAGGTATTCTGCCATGAATTTGTTTTCACCTGTTGAAGGGTCACGAGAGAATGCAACACCAGTTCCTGATGTTTCACCCATGTTACCGAATACCATTGCCATTACTGTAACAGCAGTACCCTTGATAACGTTTTCGTTGATGTTGTTGAGTTTGCGGTAAATGATAGCGCGGTCGTTCATCCAAGAACCGAATACAGCGCCGATAGCTCCCCACATCTGTTCCTGTGGATCCTGAGGGAAGTCCTTACCTTTTTCTTTCTTGTACATTGCTTTGTATTTAGCAACGATTTCCTGGAGGTTTTCTGTAGTAAGTTCTGTATCTTCTTTAACTCCAGCTTTTTCTTTTACTTCTTCGATAATTGCTTCGAATTTGTCGTGGTCTACACCCATTGCAACGTTACCGAACATCTGAATGAAGCGGCGGTAAGCGTCCCATGCGAAACGTGGGTTGTTTGTTTTTGCAGCAAGTCCGAGAACTGACTTGTCGTTAAGACCGAGGTTGAGGATTGTATCCATCATACCTGGCATAGATTCAGCTGCACCAGAGCGAACTGATACAAGGAGTGGATCCTTTTCATCACCGAGCTTTTTGCCCATTGATTTTTCGAGTTTAGCAAGGTTCTTTGCTACTTCAGCTGCGAGAGTTTCAGGATATTTGCGTCCGAGCTTGTAGTATTCCTGACATACGTCGATTGAAATTGTGAATCCTGATGGAACTGGAAGAGATAAAGGAGCCTTTGCCATCTGAGCAAGGTTAGCACCTTTTCCACCGAGGATGAGACGCATTGATTCATCGCCTTCTGCGTCACCGTCACCGAAATAATAAACATATTTGGTCTTAGCCATTAATGTCCTCCATATATATATGTAAGTTTGATTATACAAACATTCTTTTTTGTGGTCAACAAATTAGTACCGTAAAGCGTCCAAATTACTTGATTTTTCACAAACATTATATCCTCACAAGTCGAAATTTACTATAATTAAAAATAATCAATTACGAGGAATTTATGACTGAACTAAAACTGCTTTTTCAGCTCTTCTGGGCTTTTCTGAAAATCGGGGGACTTACCTTCGGCGGAGGACTTACAATGCTTCCGATGCTGGAACGCGAACTTGTAGAAAATAAAAAATGGATTACTTCAGAGGAACTTCTTGACTGTTACGCAATCGGTCAGAGCACTCCGGGAATCATCGCAGTAAACACTGCAACTTTTGTAGGTTTTAAAAAAGGTAAAGTTTCAGGAGGAATTTTTGCAACGCTCGGCATGATAACTCCTTCGCTAGTAATCATTACAATCGCCGCAATGTGTCTTGAGTTCTTTATGACAAATCAGACTTTTCAGCACGCCATGATGGGAATCCGCGGCGTTGTCTGTGCATTGATGCTGAACACAGTTTTGACTCTTGCAAAAAAAAGTCTTGTAAATATTTTAAGCGTAATTATTTTTGCAGTAATTCTTGCCGCAGCATTTTTCTTAAAGGTTCCGACAATTATTCTCATTCTCATTACAGCTTCTTTCGGAATCATTCTTGAACTGATTCGCGGCGCAAAGAAAAAACCACAGGAGGATAAAGAAAATGTTTGATTTTAATCTTGCACTTCTTCTCTTCTGGGAATTCTTCAAGATCGGACTTTTTGCAGTGGGTGGCGGACCTGCAACTCTTCCTTACCTGATGGAACTTACAGAACGCTATGACTGGTACACAATTCAGGATCTTACAAACATGGTTGCCGTAAGTGAATCAACACCGGGACCGCTCGGGCTGAACATGGCGACCTATGTCGGTTTTAAAACACTCGGGACACTCGGCGGAATTATTTCTACGCTCGGACTTGTTCTTCCAAGCCTGATTATTATCTGTATCATTGCTGCGTTCTTTGCAAAGTTCAACCAGAACAGATTTGTAAAATCAGCTTTCTCTGCAATCAGACCTGCGGTAACAGCAATCATTGCCGTTTCAGTTTATTCAATCTGCCAGGTATCACTTTTTGCAATCACAAAAACCGAAGGAGCTCCGACAGTTTATACTCCTTTGTGGCACATCATGATTTTCTCTGCAATTATTTTTGCATTGATTCAGATTAAGCCGCTTAAAAAGATTCATCCGTTCTTATGGTTTGTTGTCGGCGCAATTGTAGGAATTATTTTCAAGTTTTAGAAATTTCAAAATTCCACTAAGATAAAAAAGGAATGTGTTTTGAAGTGCACCCCAATTATTGGACACTTTAACTAGTCTGATTAGTAACTGGTCATGCAAAACCACCGGTAATATATTTAAATGGCGTGTTGGTTTTGTAAAACTTCCTGTCAATTTATATTGTGCAATCTTCTGAGTATTTAGACATAAAAAATGCACCTCCTAAAATTGAACTTTATTTGTCCAACTTTAGGGATGCACTTCACAGCTCCAAGCACTTTTACATTCTTGACATTTAGGAACTGTTTGATTAATCTTTTCATAAGGGCATTCTTTTTTTTGGGGCTGTTTTTGTGCTAAAAAACATTATACAAAAAATCAATGTCCTTTTTTATTTATTTTCTTGTATTTCTTAGATTTATATAACTTTTTCTCTCACACTTATTGATGAAGAGCCTTATTTTCATATTTTTGATTACATCCAAATTACATTTTTTATGTGATAAACTTTTATCAAGTTTTTATTTAATCGTCCTAGAGTGAATTATTTCGTATAAAAGTACGTACAAGAAGTGAATTTTTGCAAAATAGAGAGGAAAAATAAGTTTCTGATAAAATATTGACACCCTATAAAATAGGGTATGTATTTATTATATGGAAGAACAGATGAAACTGCTAAAAACAGGAGGTAATAATATGAGTTCTTTATTTGGAGATTTATGTACAGGTCTCCAAGAAGCGATTGATTTCGAGAAAGGTATAGGCTCTGCTAAAAAAACTACATATATAATTAGTCCTATAAAGGAATTTAATCCAGAACAAATAAGACAGATTAGAAATAATGCAGGTATGACACAAACTGTTTTTGCAAATTATATGGGAGTTTCAAAAAAAACAGTTGAAGCCTGGGAATGTGGAAGAACTCATCCAACAGGACCTGCATTTAGATTACTTGATATCTTAAATGAAGGAAAAGAAAAAAATCTTTCATTTGTAGAAGTTCTGTAAAATATTCTAAATACAGTCATTCATCTCGTTTTCGATTATGGAGCAAAGACCTGAAACGCCTTTTCGCAGGTCTGTTGCTCCGGGACGCACATAGATTCTTGCTTCTTCAAGGTTGATTTTCATATGACCTTTAATGCTCCAAGAATCTTTTCAAGAACAGGTACTCCAAGATTTACCGGGATGTTTATTTCCATTCCGTTTTTATGGATTCTGATATTCTGACTGTCTCTGCATTGTCTTACTTTTGCAGCATCTACCTCAACAAGATTACAGCCGTCATCTGCAGCTGCTGGCGCTGGCTGTTTCTTATAAAGCCAGTTTCTGAATGTTGCAAGATTTATATCAAACTCTTGTGCAAAAGCTCGTAAACTCATGCCGCTTTTGTTTATACAGTTGTACTAATTCCTCTTTTTCTTCTTTTATTTTCTGTTGCATTTTTACACCTTTATAAGTAGTGTAATGCTACATTGTGTTTTTGTTTACTCTGCTTAAATTGACGGATACATTATTTCAGGACGTGTACCTACAATGATTAGCAATTTCAACTTGCCATTGTTTTTAAATGTTGTCTTAGACATTTGCAAACCTTCCATGAGAAAATTATGAATATTATAGAAAGAAATATTTATAAGATATTTATATGAATTGAAAAATGATAGTTAAAATCAAACTTACTACACCGACTATACCAAAAGTGATATTTAATCTGTCCTTAATAACTGCCTTATGCTTTACAAAATCAATCGATTTTGCAGAAGATTGAATCAAATTATAAATTGAAGCATAAGAATTATACGCTTTTTCATAATCATCAAAAACATCTTCTATATTTTCTGTGGTAAGTTCCTTTTTTTGAGCAAACGTTTTATTATTCACAGCTTCTATATGAAGCCGATTAAGTTCGTGTAAGAATTTTCCATTATCAACAAAGGACAAATCCACATTTCTGTTGATTTTCGAAAATCGTCTGAAGTATTCGTCATAAGCAACACATAGATATTTAAAACAATCCAATATTGCCCTTTTTACATGTCGCTCAGCTTTTGCAATATTCTCTTCATAGACAATATCTTTATCTGTAACAGAGCAACGTGCTAAATGAGTAAAAATTGAACGAATTTCATTTAATATTTCAACAGGAAATTCTCCATCCAAAGTTTCCAACTGGATTATAAATGGAGAAATTACAGAAAGATATGCATCATAAATTCCAATTAGTCTTGTATCTTTTTCTTTCTGCACTATTTAATCCTTGAAAGTTTTTTGTTTACATCGTCCAAAGTTCTGATTTTATGCCGGGCAAGCAACGGATTTCCCCTGCCGATTTTTTTTAAGTTTCGTTTTTTTGAAAAAACGATAGTTTTTCCAATCAATGACATCTCTTCCAGTGGTTCATAATCAACAATAGAAGCAAAATCCACTCCAATAACCTGAGAAATATTTTCTTGAGTTTCTTTACTAAGTGATAATCCGTTCATCCAAGTACCTTACAGAAAGTATACCATATTTTAGTATAAAACAGAATACCTTTCTACACCTTCTCACCGAATGTATCAGGATTCTTTGTATCAAACTGCTCATTTGCCCACATCACCGTTACAAGATTTTCAGTTTCAGAAAGATTAATGATGTTGTGTGTATATCCTGGAAGCAGGTGTACAGAAAGCAGCATATCAAGCTGCTCCGATTTGATTTCTCTGGCAGCATCTTCTGTCATCGGCCATGGCCAGGTTGATTTTTCAAGCCGTTTCTGTGCAAGCCAGAAATCCTGTCTTATCCCAGAAAATCACTTTCAGCAGTTTATGTGTTTTATTGCAGAAAAGGAATGCAGAACCGCAGAGCGCATCAAGATTCATCTCGTTTTCGATTATGGAGCAAAGACCTGAAACGCCTTTTCGCAGGTCTGTTGCTCCGGGACGCACATAGATTCTTGCTTCTTCAAGGTTGATTTTCATATGACCTTTAATGCTCCAAGAATCTTTTCAAGAACAGGTACTCCAAGATTTACCGGGATGTTTATTTCCATTCCGTTTTTATGGATTCTGATATTCTGACTGTCTCTGCATTGTCTTACTTTCTTTAGGGGTGCACTTCATTTTTCACACTCCTTTCTTTATCAATACAATTTTTTAAGACCCTTGATTTCTTCCTTTACCATTTCTATAAGTTCCGGCGGATTTAAAACCTGAACCTTTGAGCCGAAACTCATTACCCAGTGTAATGTTTCCTGGAGCTGATTTGACATAAAGCTCAGGTAAACAGAACCGTCTTTTTCCTGTTTGCATTTCTGGTTTACATGCCAGGTTCTTTCAAGAATGTAAGTATTAATACTGCTGTTGAATACCAGCTCGATCTTTTTTGGTTTTTCATCATTGTGCCAGATACCAAAATCAGGATCGATAAATTTTTCAAGTTTAAAATCAAGACGAACTTCAAATTTTTCTTTTGTAATTTCTACATCCTTCATTCTTGAAAGGCTGTAAACATTTATTCGCTCGTGAAGATAGCAGTATCCGATTACATACCAGTTTCCTTTCTGGCAGAGAACTTTGTACGGATCAAACTGACGGCGTGTATAAGTCTGCTTGCTGATTGAACGGTAGTTGAACTCAAGGGTCCTGGAAGTTCTGATTGCTTCGAAAACAGAATTGAAGGTTGTCTCAGAAATTTCAGGAAGCGGATCTTTAATGAACTGAACGTCACGAGAACTGAAAGGTGTATCAACTTCAACTTTATTCGGAAGCATTTCAATCATCTTTGTCATGATTGATTTGAAGGTAGATTCAAGAGGCGTGTTCTTGTACTGTTCCATAAGTGGCATGATTGTTGCAACTGTAAACAGTTCACCTTCTGAAAGCATAATGCTCTGAATTGTGTAAGTAGGGTCGGTGTAATAGTAGCCACGATTGACAGAATCGTATTCAATCGGAGCATTGTATCTTGTCTGAAGGAATTCGATATCACGCATCATTGTGCTTCTTGATACGCTAAATTCCTTACACAGCTTTGGTACGTTAGGGTAATAATTTGTTTTGATAAACTCTGCTACCTGAAAAAGGCGCAGTGTACGAACTTTATCTTCTCTGTCTGCCATAATAATATTTTAGCATAAAATATTAAAACGTGTTAAAATTATTGAATGATTCAGACACTTTATAACGTAAACGAATATGACCAGGCGCTCATTGATGCTGCCGTAGAAAAAATGATGAAGGAACTCGATGTACTTTCTGACCTTCGCCCCGGAATGAAGGTTGTAATTAAACCGAATCTTATCATGGCAAAACCAACATCTGTTCCTGCTACAACACATCCTGCTGTCATCAGAGGCGTTGCAACATGGCTTCGCAACAACGGCATTACAGACATTACCCTGGCAGAAAGTTCAGGCGGTCCGTACATGGCCGAATATATGAAAAATATTTACAAAGTCTGCGGAGTTTCTGCATTGGCTGATGTATTAAAACTCAATGATGACTTTACCTCTGTTCCTGTTCATACAGCTGACGGATTTAAAAACCACAGCTTCAACATCATCACTCCGATTACAACTGCTGATTACATCATCAACATCTGTAAGCTTAAAACTCATTCCATGACAGGACTTTCTGCCGGCATGAAAAATCTTTTCGGAGTAATTCCCGGACTTGAAAAACCGCAGCTTCATTACCTGTGGCCGAACATCGAAGACTTTTCGAACATGATTCTTGAAATCGACCAGACGGTAAAACCAAACCTGACAGTAATAGATGCCATCGATGCAATGGAAGGAAACGGTCCGACTGGAGGAACTTCTCACCCGCTTAAAATGATTCTTGGCTCGAAAGATATGTATACCCAAGATTATTTTGCAGCCGGCCTCATGAAGCTTGATCCAAACAGCATTGTAATGGTCCGCCAGGCTGTCGAAAAAGGACTTGCTCATCCTGACCAGATCGAACTTCGCGGAGATCCGATTCCTGAAGGTCTTACTCAGTTTAAGATTCCGGATTCGATCAACCTCGACTTCTCAAGCTTTATGCCAGGCCCTTTAGGAAAACTGTTTGCGAAAATCTGTGCAAAGCTTTTAAAATCATTCCCGAAAGTTGACAGCGATAAATGTGTCGGTTGCGGCAAATGTGCAGAAAGCTGTCCTCAGCAGATTATCAAGATTAAGAACAAGAAGGCAAAGTTTCCGCGCAGAGGATGCATTTCATGTTTCTGCTGCCAGGAAATGTGTCCGGTTAAGGCGATCTCGGTTAAGAAGGCATTGTAGGATTTTTCGATAAATATATACTTAGGATTATACCCCACCTGCAAATCAGGTGGTTTTTATTTGTCAGACTTCAAATGTACTTCGCACTGTAATGCCATGATTCCTGCATTCAACATTTTTTAGATAATTAATCAGAACAGATGTATCAACGAGAACCATTATTTTCCTTCACGCAGTTTTTTATAATCGTAATCTTCAGAAAACAAGGCAAAAAAAAGCCTGCGTCAAAAGTTCTTTACTCTTCAACGCAGGCTTTGTTTCTTAACCTTTTCTTACTGATACAATCTCACGTAATCCACTTCCATTGTACAGCTGTCGATTTTTCCATCAATGTCGCCGCCGAGATTTCCGCCCATGGCTACGTTCATAATGATGTAGAATGGCTGGTCAAACGGCCATTCCATCCAGCCGTCATCGGTTTTATGCGGATTGCGATATGTACACAATAATTTTCCGTCGTAATACCAGGCAATTCCTTCTGAGTCCCAATTGACTGCATAGGTATGCCATTTTTTATTCATCTTCTTTACTTCAGTACCAACAGAAATTACAGGATTTCCGCCGTGTCCTGAAAGACAATGTGCTGTTCCGTAAACCTGATTGCCCCACACGTTTGCAGAAGCTTCCATTACATCGATTTCGCCACTGCGAGGCCAGATTCCGTAAGTATCTTTTTCAGGGAGCATCCACAATGCAGGCCAGCATCCCTTCTCTGTCGGAACTTTTGCACGGAATTCAAGATAACCGTATGTCATCGATTTCTTGAACTGAGAAAAAAGTCTGGCGCTTGTCCATTTTCCTTTTTCATTTTTCTTTGCCACGATTTTTAACGTGCCGTCTGAGACATAGGAATTTTCACGGTCCTTTGTATAATTCTGGCGCTCGTTATTTCCCCAACCGTGAGCTCCTTCTTTGTAATCCCAAACTGCTGGATCCGGAACATCTGTCGGTCCGTCAAATTCATCTGACCACACAAGCTCCATGTCCTTTTTTACAAAATCAGGAAGCGTGTCTGTGGCATCACCGCAAGAAGCCATTGAGAAGAAAATTCCCACTGCAAAAACAGTTCCAATAACCTTTTTGATTCTACTACTTTTTTTCATGTCTAAATTTCCTTTACACGTATATTATTACACGAAATTTTCAATAACGCAAAAAAAATTTTTGTGTGTACCTACACACGCAATATATAGTAAAGAAAATTCATTGACATCGAATAAATTCTAAATTACTCTTTTTATTAACAATTAATGCATTTTTTTGCATAAAATTTCCAATATTCAGAGGTTACAGATGAACGCAACTATGCGCACTATTGACCAGATCAAAGCCCTCGCTCCAGAGCAGTCAAACGGTTCTGTTGTAAAAATCGACGGCGATTTGTGGTACAAAATTGAAAATTACGATTCAATTCCTCCATTCTTTATGACTATTACAAGTTCCAGCGATATCTGGAATTTTATCTGGTCTACAGGTGCTTTAAGTGCCGGACGTAAGGATGCAAGTTTTGCATTATTTCCATATTACACATCAGATAAAATTGATGATTTCAAAGACAAGGCAGGTCCTTTTACTGCAATCAAAGTAAAAGCAGCTGATACAACTTATTACTGGGAACCATTTGCAACAACACCATCTTTCAAAGTAAAGAGAAACCTTTACAAAAACAGCGCAGGCTCTCACATCATCTTTGAAGAAATCAACACAGAATTGAACCTCACTTTCAAACAGGAGTGGACTTCAAGTGCAAAATACGGTCTTGTAAGAATTGCACGCGTAATCAACAACGCTCCGGATGCACAGCAGATTCAGGTTCTCGACGGATGCCGCAACATAATGCCTGCATGTGCAACTGTTCAGCTTCAGAATGATTCAAGTGTTCTTCTTGATGCATATAAAAAGACAGACCTTGATCTTGAAAGCCGTCTTGCAATGTTCAGCCTTTCTTCAGTTTTGACAGACCGTGCAGAACCTTCAGAAGCATTGTGGGCTAACACCTGCTGGTTCAGCGTTGACGCACCGGTTTACACAGACGCTTCAGTTGAAAAGGAATTCAAACTCAACTCAGAACTTAATCAGAATATTCCTGAAACTAAAGTTCTCAAAGGTGGAAGAGCTTCTTGTAACATCATCAAGACAATGAGCCTTAACTCTAACCAGGAAGAACTGTGGTATCAGGTTTTTGATACTAAGCTTGAAATCAGCCGCATCAAAGAATTAAAGGACAAACTCAAAGACCGCAAGGCTTTATCTACCGATCTTGCAAAAGACATCGAAGAAGGAAAAAAATTACTCGACCAGTATGTTGGAGACGCTGATGGTATTCAGAACACAGCTGACAGCATTGCATGTATGCACCATAAAGCAAATGTAATGTTCAACATCATGCGCGGTGGTGTATTTGTAGAAAACAACACAATTCACAGTGCAGATTTCATCAAGTTCGTTTCAACACGCAATACAAATGAAGTTGCTGCTGCAAAGAAAATTTGTTCAAAAGATACATTCTCTTACAAGGAACTCGGCTCTGCCGTAAAGGCAACTGGCGATGACCAGCTTTACAGACTTTACCTTGAATACCTTCCACTTTCGTTCTCACGCCGCCACGGTGACCCAAGCCGTCCATGGAACAAGTTCTCAATCAACCTCCGTGACTCACTCGGAAACCCTATTCTTAACTACGAAGGAAACTGGCGCGACATCTTCCAGAACTGGGAAGCACTTGCAATGAGCTATCCTTCTTACACAACCGGCATGATTTCAAAATTCGTTAACGCAACAAGCTGTGACGGATTTAACCCATACCGCATTACAAGAAGCGGTCTCGACTGGGAAGTTCCAGAACCAGAAAATCCTTGGAGCAACATCGGATACTGGAATGACCACCAGATCATTTACCTTTCAAAACTTCTCGAACTCCAGAACCAGCTCGACCCTGAAGCTTTGAATTCACTTTTGAACAAACCATTGTTCACAACTGCAAACATTCCATATCACATCAAGTCATATGCTGAAGTAGAAAAAAATCCACGCAGCACTATTGCATTCAACTATGACCTTAATGACAAGATTACTTCTGATCAGAAAAAATATGGAACAGATGCAAAGCTCATGGGTAAAAACGGAAACCCTTACCTCGTAACATTGACTTCAAAACTTCTGCAGCTCGTTCTTACAAAGCTTGCTAACTTTGTACCATGCGGCGGTGTATGGATGAACACTCAGCGCCCTGAATGGAACGACGCAAACAACGCACTTGCTGGATACGGACTTTCAGTTGTTACAACAGCTTATCTTCGCCGCATGCTCAGCTTCCTTAAAGGACTTTATGAAGCAAGCCCAGATTCAAGCTTTGCAATTCCAAAAACAGAAAAAGCATTCTTCGACGAAATCTTCAAGATCTACAGCGGAACAAAACCTGAAGATTCTAAAGATGAAAAAGTTCGTGCACAGTTTGTACGCTCATGTGGAACTGCATTCGAAAAAGAACGCAAGGCATTCTACAAAGATCCTTCACTTCTTACAAAAACAACTTCAATCAAGAAGGACGAACTTCTTTCTGCAATTGATGTATTCATGAACCATCTTGAATATTCAATCAGAGACAACAAGAAAGAAAATGGTCTCTACCACTCATACAACATTCTCGGAATCAGCAAAGATGCAATGAAAGTTTCTTACCTCCAGGAAATGCTCGAAGGTCAGGTTGCAGTTCTTTCTAGCAACATGCTTTCTTCAAAAGAAGTTTGCGAAATGTACAAAGCTCTCAGAAACAGTGCAATGTACGAAGAACGCCAGAACTCTTACATGCTCTACCCTAACAAAGAACTTCCAGACTTTGTAACAAAGAATGCAGTTTCAAAAGCAGAAGCATCTAAAATTGCAGCTCTCAGAGTTGAACTTGAAAAGAACTACACAGCTCCTGATGCAGGATGTCTTATTTACAACGACAGCGTTGATACTTCAATCTGTCACTTCAATCCTGACTTCAGAAACCCTGAATGTGTTTCTAATGCTCTCAACGCAAAGAAGATTGATGCAGCTCAGCAGGAAGAAATCCTTGCCCTTTACGAAGCAACATTCCACCACAGTTCATTCACAGGACGTTCTGGAACATTCTATGCATTCGAAGGCCTCGGTTCTATTTACTGGCACATGGTTTCAAAACTTTTGCTTGCAGTTCAGGAAAACTTTGATGCAGCAGAAGACGGAACAGCAGAAAAAGCAGAACTTGCAAAAATCTACTACGAAGTACGCAACGGCTTAAGCTTTAACAAGACTCCAGAAATCTACGGTGCATTCCCGGTTGATCCATATTCACACACACCAAGAGGACAGGGTGCAAAACAGCCTGGTATGACTGGACAGGTTAAAGAAGAAGTTATCACTCGCTGGGGTGAACTTGGAATGAAGCTTTCTGACGGTAAGCTCTGCTTCAAGCCAGACCTTCTCCGCAAGAAAGAATTTGCAGAAGACGGAACTTTGAGCTTTACAAGATTTGCAGTTCCTTTCACTTATAAATTAACTGATGGTGACAAATGTGCAATTACAGTAGACGGAACTTCTTTTGAAAACGAAATCTCAAAAGAAACTACAGCTAAACTCTTTGCACGTGAAGGCGAAGTAAAAGCAGTAACTGTAGAAATTCCTTCTAAGTACTTGTTGAACTTCTAAAAAAGAAATATCGGCGGTTATTAATTATCCGCTGGTTATTAAAGACAAAAGAAGAGCCTGCCGGATCTGAACTCAGATTTGGCGGGCCTTTTTTTTCGTTAATTAGCATTTACTAACTTTTTGCAAAAATTTTACATTTTCTTTGAATTTCATTAAAATCAGAATTATGAAATATGAAGTTGTAATTTTTGATTTAGACGGAACTATTCTCAATACTCTCGATGACCTTGCAGATTCTCTCAACGTCATTCTGGCAAAGAACAACTTCCCGACTCACACTAAAGATGAAGTAAGAATGTATGTCGGTAACGGCATTCATAAATTAATTGAAAGAGCACTTCCTTCTGGAACTGATCTTGAAACCCAAAACCGCATCTATAACGAATACAGTGAATATTACTGCCAGCATTCCCAGGACAAGACAAGACCTTACCACGGCATTCCTGAATTATTCAAGGAACTTCACAACCTTGGAATTAAAGTCGCAGTAAACACAAATAAAAATGAAGACATCGCAAAAATTATCTGCGATAAATATTTTCCAGGTGCGATCGATTATATTGCAGGCGGCAAAAAAGACGTTCCTCACAAACCAGACCCAAGCGGCGTTTACACAATCTTAAAAGAACTCAACATAAAAAACAAAGCCGCCCTTTATGTCGGCGATTCTGATGTTGATATTATGACAGGAAAAAATTCCGGTCTTGATGTTGCAAGTGTCTGCTGGGGATTCCGAAGCAATGAGTTTTTGCGTGAACATGGTTCAAAAATAATTTTTGAAGATACAGAAAAACTTTTAACCTATATAATTAATTAACTGCTTCTATTTCTTACACAAATCTTTTCTATATCTCACATAACTCTTTTCTTACTTTATATTATATGAAAATACTTTTATACTATCTAATAAAGGAATCAAAGGATTACTTTAGAATCTTCCATTTTTATGGTAACCCTTAATATTCAACAATGTGAATGCATTTTTATTCCTTGCAAGTGACATGGCATCGTACATTACAGGCGACATTCTTCATGTAGATGGTGCTGCACGTGCATAAATTCACTGGCACTAAATTATGATTTTTGTTTTACTCCGCACAACTTTCGGGTTATAATTTATGTAAGGAGAACAAAAAGTATGGACGTAAAAGTTATCAATCCGTTTTTAAATGCAACTCTCAACACCTTCAAACAGATGTTCCAGATTGAATCAACAAACAAAGAGCCTTTTGTTGTTGACGTTAAAACTGGTCATCAGTGGGAAATTTCAGGAATCCTTGGAATTACAGGCGACTACAGCGGCGTTGTTTCAGTGCGTCTTCACAGAACTCTTGCATTCAAGCTGCTTGAACTTTCGGGCTTAACAGATATTCCAGAAGAAGAAAAACTTGATATGTCCCAGGAACTTATCAGCGAGTTTACAAACATCGTTTCTGGTAACGCAGTTTCTTCAATGCCTGGAATCAATCTTACTGTTTCTCCGCCTGTAACAATTACAGGTAAAGACCATGTCATTTCGTGGCCAAAAAATTATCCTGTCGTAGGAATTCCGTTCATCACGTCATACGGTCCTTACGAAGTTGATGTTTGTTTTAAGTAATTCACTTTGCCATCTTAAAAATTCCTCATTACAAAACAATTTAAATTCATTATAATCAAATATTATGAATTTACTTTCCATCAGCAATTTATCAAAAATCGGTCGTGAAGAACCATTATTTACAGAAGTTTCATTCGGCTTGAATGAAGGCGAAAAAGCAGCCCTCATCGGAAAAAACGGAACAGGCAAGTCCACACTTCTCAACACAATCGCAGGCATTCTTCAGCCCGACAATGGAACAGTAGTTCTTAACAAAACAGGCGGAACATCATTCCTCCCGCAGAATCCTTTATACGAAAAAGAAGACACAATCCGCGACCACATCTTCAAATCAAAAAGTCCAAAGCTCGAAATCATCCGCGAGTACGAGGAACTCTGTCTTAACCTCGGTTCACTTTCGCAGTCACAGCAGAACCGCTACGACCAGATTTGCGACACAATGGAAAAACAGGACCTGTGGAATTACGAAGCACAGATTTCTTCAATCTTGAGCACACTCGGAATCACAGACATGTCTCGCAAGATGGGTTCTCTTTCCGGCGGAATGATTAAAAAAGTTGCCCTGGCACAGGTTCTTGTTGAAGACACAAAACTTCTTCTCTTAGACGAACCTACAAACCACCTCGACATCACAACCATCAGCTGGCTTCAGGATTACTTAAAAAACACAGACCGCGCTGTCCTCATGGTAACTCACGACCGCTACTTTCTCGACAACGTCTGTACCAACATTTACGAACTAGACCATCACAAGCTAAAGCTCTACCAGGGAAATTATTCAACTTACCTCGAAAAAAAAGAAACAGAAAACGAAATCGCACAGAACACAGACCGCCGCATTGAAGCTGTTCTCCGCTTTGAACGCGACTGGTTACTCCGAGGTCCATGTGCCCGCGGAACAAAAGCAAAGGCTCGCATTCAGCACGACATGGAACTTATCAACCGTGAAAAATTTAAAGAAGACAAAGGCTTTACTTTTGAAGTAAAAGGAAGACGTCTCGGCGGAAAAGTTCTTGAACTTCACGGAATCTCAAAAAACTTTCCTAAAGGTTATGCAGGTGCAGATGCCGGAAACACAACTCCGGTAATAAAAGATTTTTCTTACAACTTTACTGCAGGTCAGAAAATCGGAATCTTCGGCAACAACGGAACAGGTAAATCAACTCTCCTGAACATCATTACCGGAAATCTTGAACCAGATTCAGGAACTGTTGTTGTCGGAGACAACACACACTTTGCTTATTACCAGCAAAATCCATTTTTTAAAGACACAAGCCTCACAGTACTCGAATACATTCAGGAAGCTGCAGAAAACGTAATAATGAACAACGGCAAAACTTATTCTGCCGCAAGATTCCTTGAAGAGTTTGGCTTTGAAGGAAAGATTCAGTACTCACCAGTTGCTACATTAAGCGGCGGTGAAAGAAAAAGATTGTTCCTTGTTCGTCTTTTGATTTCAAATCCTAACTTTTTGATTCTCGACGAACCTACAAACGACTTTGATATTTTTACAATGAACATTCTCGAGCAGTTCCTTGAACAGTTCCAGGGCTGTCTTTTGATTGTAAGCCACGACCGTTACTTTATGGATAAAGTTGCAGACACACTTTTCATTCTTGAAGACAACGGAGACGTTTCAGGCTTTGTAGGAAAATGTTCTGAGTACATTGATTACCTTGCAGAAAAGAAAAAGGCAGAAGCACAGAAGGAATCTGAAGAAAAAGCGCTCGAACGCGAAAAGCAGAAAGCCGCATATGTTGAAGAACAGAAACAGGCACAGGCTGCAGGCGATTCTTCAAAACCTAAAAAACTTTCTTTCAAAGAACAGCGCGAATTTGAACAGCTTGAAAAAGACATCGAAACTTTAGAAGCACGCAAAACAGAACTCGAAACATTAATGGCAGGTCCTGATTATTCCAAGCTTGCAGAATATACAAAAGAATACAACGAAGTTTCAGCAACACTTGATCAGAAATATCTTCGCTGGGAAGAGTTAGCATAATGCTACTCGGATACATTATCAGGTTTTTTTATAAGCGGCAAAAAATCAGCTTCGAACAAACAAGAACGGCAATAAAGATTAAGTTCATCAGTGTAAATACCTTGATGAACTTTCCACCTTCAGCGCCTTCTGTGTTAGCATACAATTTATACGAAATCAAGCTTGCAAGTGAAGCAATCAAAGTTCCTAGACCGCCAAGATCAACACCAATCAGAAGTTCCTTTGCATCAACAGCAAATGGATACAGAAGCAGCGTTGCAGGAACATTACTGATTACCTGACTTGCAAGAATCCCGCACAAAAATTCACGACCGGCAACTGCTGCCTGCAATTGATTCTTTACAAATTCAATATTCTGAATATTCCCTGAGAAGATAAAGAAACAGACAAAGGTTAAAAGCAGAATGTAATCTACTTTCAGTAAAATCTTTGCCTGGATTGCAAGAATTATAATTCCAACAGCAATAACTAAAATCCACGCAGGAATAATTTTCAATACAGAAAGAATACATACGATAAAGAGTGTAGAATAAACTATTGTTCTGAATGTTTTTAATCCGCTTTTATTTTCAGTTTCAGAAGTTCGGTTAAAAAACAATTCCCTTGCATTATCATCTTCAAATAATTTTTTATTAGGAATGAACAAACAGCAGACTGCAAGAGCAGCGGCACTTACAATTGTATAAGGAAGAAGAATCTTACAAAACTCAATCGCACTAATTCCCATCTTAGAATATAAAAACAGGTTCTGTGGATTTCCCATTGGAGTAAGCATGCTTCCAAGATTTGCAGCAATCGTCTGAAGCACAACAATGTAAATTGAATATTTTAACTGAGCGCATTTTGCAAGAAGCATAATCGTAAAAGGAACAAATGTTAAAAGTGCAACATCGTTTGTAATGAACATTCCGAATACAAAGCACATAAAAACAAGAGCGCATCCGAGAGCACGAACTGTTCCCGCAAGACGGCACATAAAGTCCGCACACTTATCAAATACGCCGCAGTCACGAAGGCCAGCAACAACTGCCATAAAAGCAAACAAAAGATAAAGAACATTCAAATCGATATAACCAAGATATGCTTCACTTGGTGTAACAAAAAAACAGCTTGCAGATGCAAGAATAAATGAAATTACAAAAACGATTTCTTTTTTCAAGAATGTTAAAATCTTATTGCCCATAACAAATTCCTTTTGATAAATCATATTAATTCTTTATCAACTAATTCACAATATGATATACTCAAAATAATGATTACAGAATTAACAGCAATTATCAAACCAGAAGAAGAAAAAAACAGTTTCGCAATTAACCGCGTCATCTGCGAAGAGCTTGCAAAGAAAAACATTAAAGCCCGCACACAGGAAGTTCAGTTCCAGATTCTTAAAAAATCAATCGACGCACGACACGGAAGACAGAAACTTGTTCTCCGTCTCAAAGTATTCATCAACGAATCACCTGATGCATTAAAAAATATAAGCAAGCTCCCTGAATGGAAAAAAGCAGAAGGAAATAAAACTGTAATCATCATCGGTTCAGGTCCTGCAGGTCTTTTCGGAGCGCTCAAACTTCTCGAATCCGGAATCAAACCTGTAATCATCGAACGCGGAAAAGACACTTCAAGCCGCAAAGTTGACATCGCTTCAATTTCTACTAAAAACATCGTAGACGAAAACAGCAACTACTGTTTCGGCGAAGGCGGAGCAGGAACTTTCTCTGACGGAAAACTTTATACAAGAAGCAATAAACGCGGCGACATTTCAAAGATTTTAAAAATCTTCAACGCATTTGGTGCCGACGATAAAATCTTAACCGATGCACATCCTCATATCGGAACAGACCGCCTCCCGAAAATCATCAACGCAATGAGAGAAAAAATAATTTCTCTCGGCGGGGAATTTCACTTTAACACAAAATGTATAGACTTCATTCTCGAATCAGAAAAATCTGGCGGCAAAAAAATCACAGGCGTAAAAACTTTCAACACAGAAACAAATGCCGAACAGACATTTACCGGCAATGCGGTCCTTCTTGCAACAGGACATTCCGCTTCTGACATTTATTTCTTAATCTCAAAACATTCACCGATTTCTCTTGAAGCAAAAACTTTCGCAGCCGGAGTCCGTGTTGAACACCCTCGCGAATTAATCGACGCAATCCAGTACCACGGTCAGAATGTTAACAGACATCTTCCGACTGCTGAATACCGTTTTACTACTCAGGTAGAAGAACGAGGCGTTTATTCCTTCTGCATGTGTCCAGGCGGCTTTGTAGTACCTTCAAGCAGCGGGCCGGACGAAATCGTAGTAAACGGAATGTCGGCTGCAAAACGAAATTCAAAATGGTCCAACGCAGCAATTGTTGTAGAAATCCGCCCCGAAGATATTCCAGAAGAATTCAAGAAACAGGCAAACGCTGAAGGCTGCAAAGACCTTGCAGGACTTTACTTCAGAACATCACTTGAAAAACTTACAAAAGAAAAAGGTAAAGGACAGGCCGCTCCAGCCCAGAGGCTTTCTGATTTTCTCGATCACAAAGAAAGCACTTCGCTTCCTGCATCAAGCTACACACCTGGACTTGTTTCAAGCCGCTTAGACAAATGGCTCCCGCCTCACATCGAACGCCGTCTCGAACAGGGTTTTAAGGACTTTAACAAAAATGCACGCGGCTTTGTCTGTAACGATGCAGTGCTGATCGCAAGCGAAACAAGAACAAGTACACCGGTAAGAATTCTTCGCGGCAAAGAAAGTTTTGAATGTGAAGGAATTAAAAATCTTTATCCTGCAGGCGAAGGTTCCGGCTACTCAGGTGGAATTGTTTCAAGCGCGATGGACGGAGAAAATTCCGCAGAACAGATTGCAAAAAAATTAAAATAAAAACAAACAGGCATAAAAAAACACCACACAGCTGAACTTAACAAGTCCGCTTTGTGGTGTAATATAAACTCCCCTCTTTACCATTATTCCCCGTCTTTAAGGAACTTTCGGTTAGCGTCGATGAACGCATAAGAACTGACAGGCTTACCGAACAGATACCCCTGATATTTGTCAGCCTTCAACGGTGCCAGAATTGCAACATCGCCTTCTGATTCTACACCTTCGAGACAGACATTCATGCCCAGATCGTGTGCCATGTTGATGATGTATTCAATAACTTTTCGTTCAGACTCACCGTCACGATCCATAACAGCTTTGTGGACAAAAGTATAATCAAGTTTAAGAGTATTAGCGTGAAGGTTCTGGATGTAACGAAGGTTTGAATAACCTGTACCAAAATCATCGATATCAACACGAATCTTCATCTTATGGAATTCATCGAGAATTCTCTGAAGTTCAACGTGATCGATATAACCGCTTTCTGTAATTTCAAGAATAATGTTTTCAGGATTAACCTGAGATTTTTCCAGTGCCATCTGTACATCAAGAAGAATATCGCTTCTTTCAAACTGCATGTAAGAAAGGTTAACACTCATATGAAATTTCTTATCATATTCATTCCATATTCTGCACTGTGTAAATGTCTTAATCAAAATCCATCGTCCGACCGGTGCAATCAATCCGCTTTCTTCAAGAATCGGAATTACCTGATCAGCACCAAGCATTCCCATTTCTGGACATGACCAGCGGAGCAATGCTTCTGCACCAATAACGTGAACACCATCAACCTTTTCGCTGTCGCTTGTTACTTTTGCAGCATCAACAACAGGCTGATAGAACATTTCAAAGCCTTTGAAATCATTCTTTACAGATTCACGGAGTTTTTCGCGAAGATGAATTTTATTAATATGTCTTGTATATTCTGTTGAGTTGAATAAATAAAGATTGTTCTTTCCGGATTTTTTTCCCATGCTTAAAGAGAAATCTGCTTTCTTTAATAATTCCTTTAAGCTGTTTGAATCATTAACGAATGCAACAAGTCCGGCAGAAATTGTGAATACAACTGCGTAATCCATATTGTATTCAATTTCTGAAACCTTCTGTTTAAGAGAAGAAAAGAGAAGCTGTGCATCACGGGCATTAAGTCCGTTTACATTCATCAGTGCGATTTTATTACCACTGATTCTGTAAACCATTGTGTCTTCTCCGCGCACAGCAAGACAAGCTTTTGCAACGAGATTGAATACCTTGTCACCAACATCAAGACCAAAGCTTTCGTTGATGCGTTCAAGACCTTCAATGCGAAGAGCAAGAATAAAACCGGTAAGGCTTCCGTTTTCGGCAAGCAGGTCGTCGTAATCAACAACCATCTGCGACTCAAGAGGAAGCCCTGTAATATCATCACGCTGATTTGATTTGAGCGTAATCATACCGGCCAGAACTTTATTTCCATGATCAGAAATAAGGCGACCGCGAATCATGATAGGAACATATGCGCCTTTATCTTTTTCAAAACGGTATTCGGCAATAAAGTCACCGGCACCGCCTTCCTTTATGCGTTCAAGTCCTTTTTTAAAAAGTGCCTTATCGTCTGGATGAATGTGTGAGAATAATGTTTCTGCTGCGTTTGCAAATTCGTTCGATGGTAAATCTAAAACCTGAATACTTTCTTCGCTGAGGCAAAGAGAATCGGCTGCAAGATTATAGAGAAAAACAAAGTCGTCTGCACCGGCAGTACGAACATTGGCTTTAAATTCAGAACTTTTTTTATTTAATGAATCTTCATTCATAACTTTATTTATACTATCATTTTATCACAATTTTGCCGTCTAACGCAACAAAAATCTTTTTTATTTCCAAAATGTCTAATTTATCTAAAATATCTCCACTTTTTCCGGCAACAAAAAAGGCTGTCGCAAGCGCGTCGCAATACATGCTCTGTTTTCCTATCACAGAAACGCTTGCAAGTCCTGTCTGAGCCGGATAACCTGTATTTCCGTCAAGCAGATGATGATATCGTATTCCGTCATTTTCAAAATAACGCTCGTAATTTCCGCTTGTAACTACACTTCCTTCTTTGAGACTTACAACCTCTACCGGTTCTGCATCAGGATTAACGGGATTTCTGATTGCAACGCGCCACAAATCATCCGGGTTCTGGGATTTATTCCCGAAAACGTAAATATTCCCGCCGAGATCAATCAACGCTTTTTTTACCCCACGACTCTCGAGCATTGCTGCAAGCTGATCTGCGCCGTAACCTTTTACAATCGCGCCAAGATCAATCTGAGTTTCTCTGTCGGTAATTTCGATAAAATATTTGCCGTCATTCTGGCTGAGCACGATTGATTCAGGATTGCAATGTTTGAGTGCGTCTGCAATTTCGTCTTCAGAAGGAATTCTTGCGTTCTCCGTTCCGATTCCCCAGAGCCTGATGAGCTTTCCCAATGCAGGATTAAAGGAATTTTCACTCGCCTTTGCAACTTTCTTTGCAACCTTCACAACTTCGAAAACTTCCTGACTAACACTAACTGCATTACCTGAACCTGCGTTCTGATTGACTTTTGATATTTCTGAATACTCTTTGTTTACATTGAATTTGTCATCAATGCCGTTAAGGGTTTTAAAAACTTCTGCATAAAGTTCTTCACTTCCATCTGCGTAAAGATTTACAGTGCACACAGTTCCAAAAACATATTGAGTCTGGCTGTCCATAATTTTCTTTCCACACGAAATAAATAATGCGCACAACGCAATTACAGATGCACGCAATGCAGCAATCAATATTTTTTTCATCTTCCGTAAATCCTTTCAACCTCTTGCGAGTAAACACCTTTTTCTTTATACACAATCAGATCGCTCTCAACTTCCATTCCGCTTGAAGCACATTTAACATATTCAACAAGAACCATTGTTGGACTTTTGCCGGCTTCTGGGACAACAAACCGGAGTTTTTTTACTTCAAGATTATTTTTAACTCCTTCGGTTATTATTTCTGAAAGTCGCTGCGGTTTGTGAATCATGTAAAAACGCCCGTTTGGTTTTAATACATACGAAGCTGCTTCAACAACTGATTCCAAAGTACACATTATTTCATGGCGGGCAATTGCTATTTCTCTCAGGGAATTTACATCTGCGCCTGCCTGTTTCATATAAGGCGGATTGCTTATGACAACATTCACTGATTGAGCTGGCAGAACATTGCGAATATTTTCAAGATTTTCATTAACAATCTGGATTTTGTTTTCCATCTTGTTTAATGCAACCGAGCGTTCTGCCATGTCTGCCGATACTTTCTGGATTTCGAAAGCTGTAATTTTCTTTACATCAGTTTTTGCCGCTACCAGCAAAGGAATGATTCCAGTACCAGTGCCAAGCTCTACAACTTCCTCGCCTTTCTTAACCTTTGAAAAGTCAGCAAGCAATACTGCATCAATTCCGAACATAAAACGGTCTTTGCTCTGAATAATTCTAAGACCCGGAATATGAAGAGGGTAAATTGATTCACCTGACTGTAATTCGATTGCGCTTTCTGAATTCATTTAAAAAAATAATAGTTTAAAATCAGCGGGTTTTCAATTAAATATTGAATTATTGCCCATAGTCGACAAAAAAATGTTTATTTTATACTATATAAATATGTTTAAACTCTCTTCACTTTTTAAGAAACAGAAGTTTTCAGAAGAAAACCAGAAGGCTGCAGAAGATTCCATGGAATCTCTCCGCACCCGTATAAATATATTAAACCAGAAAGCTATCAACTTGGAAGAAAATTATCCTGAACAGCGCAAGACAATTCAGGAATGTTTCAACATTTTAAATTCAATTGAACCAAGTTCCAGTGTTCGTGCAGGAAAATTCGAACAGCAGATTGCTGTTTCAATTACAAAAGTCAGTACTGAATGCGATCAGGTTTTTGCAACTAAAGATGAAAAAAAACTCACATCAGAAATTAAACTTTTAAGCCGTGTAATCCGCGAACGTCAGAATGCAGATTTAGTTCAGGAAGAATAATGTCCAACGATTTTAATGTCTGTCCAAAATGTCAGAGCAAAAATATTGAATATAAAAACAATCGCAAATGGTTCTGTCCTGACTGTGGTTTTGATTTATACAACAATGTTGCTGCTGCAGTTGGCCTTATCATTGAAGATACTGACGGCTCCATAATTTTTGAAGTTCGTGCAAAAGAACCGAGAAAAGGATTTCTTGCATTACCGGGCGGTTTTTGCGATCCTGATGAATCAGCAGAGCAATCTGTCTTTCGCGAATGTCTTGAAGAAACTGGAGTTCAACCGGAATCAATCAGCTACATTGCAAGTTTTCCTAACACATATGTTTACAAAGACATTACATATAAAACCTGCGATTTATTTTTTACTGCAAAATTCAAAAATACTGGCAAAACAATAATACAACAGATGACAGGCGAAGAATCAGAAGTAACAGAATTTAAAAGCGTTATGATAGAATCTGAAAAAGACATCGAAGAATTACCGCTAGCTTTTGATTCTGCAGTTAAAGCATTAAAAGTATGGTTCAGCCAGAAAAATAAATAGAAAATATTTAAACTGATTCAACATAAATATCGACATTGGAGTTAATTATGAATATGACTCACGAAATTATCAAACTTGTTCTTGCAGCCATTGCAATGGTTTACTTTATCGTTCAGATTTCTTTGATTCCAGTATGGCGAAATAAAGTGTCTGCCAGAATCGGCGATTGTGTTTTTAAAACTGCACCTGCTAAAAAAGGAAAGGCTGTTACAGTTCTCGTACTGTGTCCTTTACTTATATTGTTTTCTTTAATTTCAAAATCAACATTTTTTGTCTGCTGCCTTATGAGTGTAGTCGCAACCATGGCCTGCTTCATTACAAGCCGCGAAATGGTATACGGAAAACTTAATGGTGTTTACACAAAAGGAATTGCAGGTTCTGGACGCTTTATCAGCTTCGAAGAAATTGAAACTTTTCCTGACACATTATGGAAGGAACCAGAAAAACAAAACACTGTTTCTCTGGCCATTCAGTTAAAACAGACTAAATCACAGAAGGCATCAATCATATTCGTTGACTGCGAATCAGTCAATGAATATGTAAAAGTAATTAATGCCATCAAAGACTTAAAACAGAATAAATAGCAAAGAAAAAAATACTTATCGAAAAATTTTTTCCTCATCCCGCTATTTACTCTGAAGATTAAAGACACCGTCCCATTTTTCAGGCGGTGCTTTTTTTATAAATTCACCGCATCTTGCTGAATACAATTTTGCAGTAGCATCTTCTTTGTCTGCACGATGGACAGCATCGAATAATTTTTTTGCTTTATCATATTCACGCTTTTCATAATAAGTAAGTGCTTTCTGCCATTTTTCAATCAAAGCCCACTGTTCATCAGATGTAAATTCAGTTTCATTAAGAAGTTCAAAAATTCGAAGTGGCTTTTTAACTCCGACAACACGAACACGATCAAGCGCACGAAGTGCAAAATTAGTACCGATTTCTTTCTGTGTTGTTTCACTTATTAAAATACCGCGGGTATCATACTGCTTGTTTACCCCTTCAAGGCGACTTGCAAGGTTAACTGCATTACCCATCATTGTGTAATTCATTTTGTTGTCAGTTCCCATATTACCAACAACAATGTCGCCTGTATTAATACCGATGCGGGTAAATAATTCTGAAGGAGATTCCCCGCTTTCAAGGATTTCTTTATTCAATTCGGCTTCTGCTTTCTTCATTTGAATTGCAGCACGGCATGCACGAATAGCATGGTCTTCATAATAAATCGGAGCTCCGAAGAAAGCGATAATCGCATCGCCTTCATATTTATCAATTGTTCCGCCGTTTTCAAGAATGATGTCTGACATCTTTGTTAAATACTTATTCAAAAGTGAGACAAGTTTTTCCGGGTTATCAAGCTGTTCTGAAATTGTAGAAAAACCACGGATGTCAGTAAACATTGCAGTCATCCAAAGCTTCTGACCGCCAAGCTTAAGGCTTTCTGGATTTTTAATATAATTGTCGATTACCTTTGGAGAAAGATAGCGGCCGAATGCTCCCTGAAGGAAAATCTTTTCTTTTGAAATTGTAAAAATATAAATTGCAATCAAAGAAATCAAAGTCAGCATTGTTCCGATAAAAGGAACAATCACACCGATATAAACATTAAAAAGTTTAAAAAGGCTAAATGGAATAATTATGCTGAGAAAAACAATCACAACTCCCGCAAGAACTTTTAGATTAACTTTATTGAATATTCCAAACAGACATGAAAGAAAAGCGCAGAGAACTGCTGCTGTTATTACAGAAATCCACCAAGGCAAATCAAAAACAAAATTCTGATTACTGAGAATCATGTTGGCAAGAATGTATTGAAGACCAACATTTGGAAATCTTTTTTCATAAAGCGTTACACTATAGTCAGTTGTACTTGATGCATTAGTTCCCATAATACAGATTGCATCATTAATCTTATCTGCGATTTCCTCGCGTGAACTTTTTAGCTCGCCATACTGCGATGTAATAACGTCAAAATATTCATTTACATAATCAATAGTTTCCTGATCATCATCTGCTGATTCAAGAATCAATTCTTTTGAAAGGCTTGAAATATAAACACCGATTGTATCAAAGAAATGATTTTTCTTAACTAAATATTCATCAAACAATTCAGCAATTTCTTCTTTTGAAACTGTTGAAGCTTTTTCAAATAATTTTTCTTTAGCTTTAATAAATTCATTGCATGCAGCATAAGGAGAATTAAAGTCAGGTGTATAACTGAAGAAACCGTCTTCTTCCATCTGAATAATATTCTGCACGAGATCATTTTCCAAAAGCTTAAGCCTGTATACATTCCATGCAGTAATCAAATTGTAGTCAACAAAACTTTTTGAAGGATAATCAAGAATAACTGCGCCCGTTGTATCACGGTTAAGAACATATTCTCTGTCAGAATTATTTTCTTCATCATGAATAAAAAGCGTAATTGCAGAATTACTTACTTTAACTTTTGTAACATTCAATTCTTTCAGGAGAACATTGAACATAAGCTGTCCGTAATATTTACCGTCACACTTTGCAAGGAGGTGAAGTCGTCTCATACTTCCATCCGTATCAGGATCAGCATTTACAAAGCCAGACAATTCTGAACCTTTTGTAAAATCATCTAGGCATGGCCAGATGGAATCAAACTCGGGAGTTACAGAATCATTTATACCTTCAATATTTTTAATCGAAAAATTTTCTTTTATAAAATCAAGATCATACTTTGAAGTCTGACGGCCGCTGATCATAATCAGAGGAATATTTACGTTCTGACATGCAGCAATTGAATTTTTTAAAAAGTCATCATAGTCAATCAAAATCTTATATGGACTTTCATCAACAAAGTTCATATCAATAGTAATGTTTTTTGCCCCAAGTTCTTTAAGAAGAAGAATTGATTCAGCATAAACATCTCTTGTCCACGGAAAAGTTCCAATGTTTTCAACAGAAGAATCATCGATAGACACAAGAACAATTTTTTCATTTTCAGGAATGTCTTTTTTAGTAAGCATAAAAAGGTCAAAGATTTTTTTATCAAGTGTAGTAAAAATAAAAAGACAACTTAAAATCAATGCTGTTATTGGTACTATAATATTTACTTTTTTATTCATTATTTTTTCCATTCATAATCGTTAATATTTGTTGCACGGCTTGATGCTGTCTGAACACTTTTCTGTGCAACAGTTTTTCCGGCGATATTACTTGATACAGGCTTTGTATGTTTTACAACACCACTCTTTCCTTTAATTTTTACGCCACCAGCAGCATTCTTGTTTCCCCTGGCTGAATTCATATTTGAGCCAGACATTGCAGAAGAACCTTTATCACTGCCACGCACAGTGCTGCCGTCCATTTTATTTTTTAACTCAGACGCATTCTCATCCGGTAAAGAACCTGCAATTTTTTCATACTTACTAGACTCTGTATTATCACCTTTGATTTTATACAAACCTGCAAGATTAGAAACAACAGCCTTGTTCTTTGAATCAATCTTGTATGCACGAAGCAAAGTTCTGATTGCGCTCTCAATGTCATTTAATTCAAAATAAGCTTCAGCAATTCCGTTTAATTCATCTGCATCTTTACAAGCTTCTTCACTGACAGGAGTTGCTTCAACAAACATTTTTACAATTTCATTAAAACATTTACCATCAAGTTCTTTTTCTGCAGCCGAAGATTTTGATGAAGAATATTTTTCACCACTTCCTTCGACAGAAACGCTCTGATAACGAAGCATCGAATCCTGTACAGTTACAAATTCAAAATCTTCTTTCATCAGTGTTTTACAGGCAATGTTCCATGCATTCATAAAACCTTTATCTAACGCAGTTACCTCAACCGGAATCCATGCCTGTCCGTCTACATCAAGCGCTGCATAACCATCAGTTAAATTATCCCACATCGAATTGTAAGAAAGTCCAGAATCAAAGGCAATAAAAATATGACCTTCAGTTGTAATCAGCGCAGTACTGATTCCGCTTGATTCAAGAAGTGAACAAAGCAGTGTTGTAAGATCATCGCAGTCACCGCCTTTCAATTTTAAGGTTTCAAAAGGAAGTCTTACAGTATCAACAGCGTATTCATTACCAAGCTGTTCTGCAACTGGAGCTTGAGGATCTGGAATATACTTAACCGGAAGTGATCCAACTGCATTACAGATTAAAACAGCATTCGAAATATTTCTTGTTAAAACTCTCTTTTCACTTTTTGAAATTGCATTGAATGCAAAATCAGTTACTGATTTATCATTTGGAAGAATAAAACAGCTGAGCATTGAAGTATCTTTCCAGACAATTGCAGATTTTTTATACATTGTTACAGGACGAGTAATTACCTGTTTTTTCTGCAGATCATTTTCTTGCCATGACAAAGTCAGCTGCATCTGAAGATTTACAGTTTCATCAACATTCATACTTTCAGAATTCAAAACAGTCTTGATAGGAATTTCAACAGTCTGTCCGGCTTTAATTTCTGCAATAACATCAGATGCCGACGCAAAATCCATGTACTTACGAACATAAGATTTTAATTCAACATTTTTTACACTGTTCTTTGAATTATTCTTTACAGTCAAAATTCCTGAAGGCTCACAGGCATAAACATTCATCAGCGCCGGAAACAAAACACTAAGCTCAACTGACTTAACTTCAAGTGCAGGAACTTTTACAACACCGGCTTCGTCACCTTTAATTATTTCTTTCAATTCAAAATATGTTTTCTGAAGTTCTTCATCCTGAGGGTAATACTTTTTGTATTTTTCAAGAATCTTCATTGCAGCTTTATAACTTTCATCTGCAGTTTCTTCGCCGTACTCTTCATACAAAGCAATTGCCTTTTCGCTTAATAACTGAATACTTTCTTTTGCAAGAGCAAGTTCGCAATCAAGCATTAATTCTCTGGCCTTTGAATCGGCTGGACTGTATTCAAGATATTTTTTCAAATACTGGTAAGCAGCAGCAACTCCGCCATTTGAAAGATAAATATCTGCAAGCTGTTTGTAACATTCAGCGTTTTTGCTTCTAGTGTTAACATCTTTAAGCTGTTTGTTAAGTTCAACAAGTTTTTCGAAATCAGCAGATAATTTTGAACCTGGTTCACGGATTCGGATAAACTCGTTTGAACGCAGCTGAAAAATTAAAATGCCATCTTTATATTTTATTGCGATTGCATTTTTACATGCATCAGGAAGAGTTCCCGACCAGAGCTTTCTTCCGTCAAAACTATATTTTGTATAAGTATTTGCAAATCTGTTGTAAGTAAAGAAATTATTATCCTTATCTACAATACTGATATTGGAATCGCTGTCGCTTTCGCCGCTTTTAAAAATCACTTTTGTAAGTTCACCATCAGCGTTGTAAATACAAGTACCGTCAGAGCGTTCAACCCAGAAGTCACCATTATTTCCTCTTGTACTGGTTCTTTTCTGTCCCTGAATAAAAGTGTATTCTTTCAGCGGCTGATTTTCTAAACCGGCTTTGATCAATTTCGAGTTAAAATAATTTTCTCCAATACTAAAATACAATGGAATCCCTTCATCAGTAAAACCTGCAAAGAAAGGTTTACCATCAGGAATTATAAGTGATTCTGTTTTTAAGAATTTTCCTTTCTTATCAAACACATATAATTTTTTCTTATTTGGATTTACAACCTTTACAGTTCCGTCGCTTGAAATAACCGGAGTGTATCCTTCCCAGATTTCTTTTACGTCATTCAAATTTTCTGTTAATGAAAATTCACGATTCCAGAATGGTCCAAAGCAATACAGGTTTTCGTTCCACTGAGAATAAAGCTGATGTTCATCACCAATATTCCATTTTATTGCACTTGAAGAACTTCCAATTTCTGATGGATAGTAAGAACTAAAATTAAAGCTGTCAATTATTTCGAGTTTGACTTTTTTTTCTTTGTCTGCAGGTATCAAAGCAACAACTGCACCGTCAATTACTTTTTCAAATAAATTTATTTTTTCTTTTTTACTAAGTTTTCCAACATAATATGGCAGAGAAAAATATGAGCAGTCTTCTTCTGATCTGTAGACCTCAACATTAAATGTCATTTCTTTGTACTCATCTTCTTCATACTTGATGAGTACATGAGGAAATTTTACGTCCTGATTAATCTCATCGCTCCATCCGATGTAAAGATTCGGACGATGAGCTTCGTAAACAAGATTTATTTTTTCATTATCTGATTTTGCATTATTAAATTTTCCCTGACACAGTTTTACTGCTTCTTCAAAAATTTCTTCTGCATTCTCATCAAGATAAATATTGTTGTATGGTTCAGAATATAAAACAACATCTTTTGCAAATGCAAAACCTGCAGCAGCAAAGAGTAAGAGCGTGATGAATACTTTCTTCATTTCTGTTTTTCGATTTCCATTTCAATTGATTCAAGAATTTTATTCAAATCAAGAACGAGAATAAAACTTTCACCGTTCTTTGCAACTTCACTGATAAAATCTTTACGGCCAGGCATTGTTCCAAAATCGTAATTTTCAGAAACTACAACTTCGAGCTTTGTAACAATATCAACACTATCTGCAATCAATCCGAGAACGAGAGGTGCTTCATTTTTCTGTTCAATTTCCAGCACGATTATGGAACATTTTTCAACAGGCTTTTCAATCTTAAAACCAAACATTTCGCGCAAATCAATTACAGTTACAACAGAACCGCGAATGTTCATTACACCCTTCAAATAAGGTAATGCCTTTGGAACTTGTGTAATCGGCTCGTAATTCAAAACTTCCCTGATATAATTAACTGGAATTGCAAAAGAACCTTCACCCAATGTAAATGTAAAAAACAAATCGTCAGCCATATAAACTCCTCTATAAATTTGCTTTCTTCGAATTATGATTATAAAATAGTAGATATCAGTTTACAAGCTTTTAATGCCAGGAGGATTTTTACTACTTTATACTATCCTATATCTATTTTCGGTATTTTTCCCTATTTCATGAAGTCTTAATTAATGAAATTCCACTCACCTGCCGATAATAATGTGTAAAAATTTGCAAATAAAATTCTGGAGTTTTTTTTATGGCAAAAAGAAAATCCACTGAACCTACAATCAAGCTGCAGGATTCAGTTGGAATCGAGCAAGCTTCATCTATTAAAAAGCAGTTAACAGAAGCTTTAAAATCAAAGAAATCTATCTCGCTAGATCTTTCAGAAGTTGTTGATATCGACACTTCAATTATTCAATTGATTTTATCCGCAGAAAAAGATGCCGCTTCAAAAGAAAAGGAATTTTACATTACCGGCACTATTCCCGAAGACATCCAGAAACTCCTTACAATGCTTTTAATTACACTTCCTTTAAAAAAGGAGACTGACTAATGTTTGACCAGGTAGCAAATGTCTTCTTTGACGAAGCAAATGAACTTTTGGACAACCTTGAAGGTTATCTCTTAACTCTCGAATCCGAACCAGAAAACCAGGAAGTTATCTCAGCCGTTTTCCGTGCAATGCACACAATTAAAGGCTCATCTGCAATGTTCGGCTTCGATGAAATTTCAAAATTTACACACAAAATGGAAAATGCCTTCGATTTAGTTCGAAACGGCATCGTTCCAGTTTCATCACAGCTTATTAATATTACACTTCAGGCTCGTGACCACATCCGCTCACTTTTAGGTGCCGAAATCACTCCTGAACTCCAGAACGCATCCCAGTTCATCATTGAAGAACTCAACAGATGTGTTGAACCATACCAGAAATCTGCCACAGCCGCTCCAGCCCCTCAAGCTCCTTCCCCACAGGAACTTACAGCTCAGATTGGTCTCAAAGCCTCAGAATCCTCAGGCCCAGAAGCTGAGCAGCCTCTGCAGACATGGCGCATTTCGTTCATTCCTTCTGAACATATTATGCAGAACGGAACACGTCCTGAGCTTCTTGTCCGCGAACTTTGCGAAATGGGAACTGCAACTGTTGTTACCTTCCAGGATAAAATTCAGCTTCTTTCCTAGCTCAATCATTACTAATGTTAT
>SAMEA3663208__coassemble_47_pt1 | contig 102784 bp, 87 predicted proteins | sample SAMEA3663208__metabat2_high_PE_016 | metagenome-assembled genome bin SAMEA3663208 (sample SAMEA3663208) | pig gut metagenome | biome: pig gut; feature: pig-associated habitat; material: faeces | place: China | collected 2013
TGCCGGAATTAACGTAGAAAAAGTTAAGCAGAAAGCAATTTCTAAAGGTCTTATTCATCCGAATAAAATCCTTACAGACCAGGAAGCTTATCAGCTTATCTTTATGCCTGGCTTCTCAACAGCAGACAAAATCTCAAGCGTTTCAGGACGCGGTGTAGGTCTTGATGTTGTTAAGACAATGATTGAAAAACTTAACGGTACAGTTTCTGTAACAAGTGAACCTGGAAAAGGAACAAAGTTCAGTATCAGACTTCCTCTTACACTTGCAATCATTCAGGGACTTCTCGTACGCGTTGGAAAAGAAGTTTACTCAATTCCTATCGCATCAGTTATTGAAAGTCAGCGCGTAAAAACTGAAGATATCAGCACAATCGATAACTACGAAGTATTGAACGTTCGTAATGAAGTAATCAGTATTCTTCGTCTTTCGAGATTGTTTAACATTAAAGAAACAACAAGTAGTGAATACAGCTTCGTTGTAATTGTTGGATCAGAAGAAAAGAAAATTGGTGTAATGGTTGATTCCCTTATCGGAGAAGAAGACGTTGTAATCAAACCTCTTCGCGACCAGTTTACTAATTCACCGGGAATCGCCGGAGCTTCTGTATTGGGAGACGGTTCTGTTTCTCTGATTATCGATGTACGTCAGCTTCTTGAACTTGGTGTACGACAGGAACTTAATGCTCAGGTAGCACAGGGTTCTGTATAAAGGCGGAGTAAGTTATGGAAAATACTGATTATACAGATTTGCAGAAGAACGATAATTATGATTTGATGCAGGAAGCAATGGAAGACAAAGAAAATGTTTCTGTTGTTGACTACAAAATGGTAACTTTCTCTCTTGCTGGTAAAGATTATGCTATTGACATCATGCAGGTAAAAGAAATTGCAAAGACAGGACGTTTTACTTACGTTCCAAATACTTTGCCATTTGTACTTGGTGTATATAACCTTCGTGGTGAAATCATTCCTATTATTGACTTGAGGTTGTTCTTCAATATTGATATTCCTACTCGTGATGATAACTCTGTAGAGAATATGCTTATCGTTTCAGTTGGAGATCAGCTGTTCGGTGTTGTTGTAGATGCAATTGATAAGGTAATTGGAATTCAGAAGAGCAAGATTCAGCCTCCACATCCGTTGTTTGGTGATATCAACATCAAATATATTTATGGTGTAGTTGAATGTCAGGATCACTTGTATATCCTTCTTGATATTGAACGTATTTTCAATGCAAGAATTTCTGCTAAAGATAAAGACAACGGAATGGATAACGTTTATGTTAACAGTTCTGTTGGAGAAGTAATGCCTACTCAGATGAATACACAGGCTGTTTCTCACACTGCTTCTAAGCCGGATGCAGCAGCTCTTAAACAGGAAACTGCTTCTGAACAGGATTACAAGTTTGTCGTTGAAGAATTGCGTAACTTGAAAAAGTTCTATGTATCAGACATTAACGAAGAGTGGGTAAAAGCAAGATTTAACCAGTGGTCTTCAGAAAAAGGTGCTGGTAACTCACAGCTTCAGTCAGAAAAAGATGCAGATGAATTTTTGGGACCTTTCTGGTCTAAATGTAATGGAACCTGGTGGACAAAACAGTATGCTGATGAAGTATACAAATTGCTCCCAGAAAATAATGCAAAGCAGATTGTAGTATGGAATCCGGGATGCGGAAAAGGTATTGAATCTTATTCACTTGCATGTGTTCTGAAAAGACGTTATCCAAACTCTAAAATCAGAATTTATGCACATGAAATTGATTTGCTTAATGTATCAAATGCACCTTTGCTTTCGATTCCAGATACAAATGCAAATGACTGGTATTCACCATATGTAACAAAAAAAGTTTCTGGTGAATATACATTCAATCAGGAAATTAAAGACATTGTCATGTTTGAATATCATGACTGTACAAACTCGAATTCACTTCCAATGGTTGATATTGTGTTTGCACGTGATGTTCTTTCAATGCTTCCTGTTGAATCGCAGAATATGGTTGTTGGTGATTTTGATGAAAAACTTAAGGGTAATGGTATTATTATTCTTGGTGCAGGGGAATCACTTGGCAAGGGCTCTAATTGGGGTGAAAAGACAGTAGATTCTTTAACCTATTTCAATAAACAATAAAAATATAAGGAGTAAAGCATGAGAGTTGAGTATATTAACCCATTCGTAGAAACTTCATACAGAGTACTGAAAGAAGTTTTAGGTGATGCTGAAGTAAAAAGAGGTGATTTATATTTGAAATCAACTGCAATGCCTGTAATGGGTGTAGCAGCTTTGGTAGGATTGGCAGGCGATGTAGAAGGACGTGTTTTGTTTGACATGACATTCGAAACAGCATTGAACATTGCATCAAAAATGAACGGCGAAAAGCTGGCTGAATTTGATGACCTTGCAAAAGCTACAATCTCTGAATTGGCAAACTTGATCACAGCTCAGGCTGTAACAAAATTGCACGAACTTGGATTCAAGTTCGACCTTACACCACCAGCATTGTTTGCAGGTGAAAAGATGGAAATTGCAGCATTGGCTGGACAGTCAGAAAATGTTGAAGCTCTTATCGTTCCACTTATTACAGATTACGGTAAAATTGAAGTTAATGTCGCTATTCGTGAGCGTGCATAATAAAGGGAGAAAAAGTTATGAAAACAAAGCAGGATTTTCCAACAATCAATGAAAGACCACCAGAAGGCACAAAAGCTGACGGAACAAAATTCCGTGTACTGGTAGTTGATGACTCTATTTTCGTTGCTAAACAGCTCGGTCAGATTTTAACAAGCGAAGGCTACGAAATCGTTGCTACAGCTGCTGACGGAAAAGAAGGTGTTGATAAATACAAGGAGCTTTGTCCAAATGTTGATATCGTAACAATGGATATCACTATGCCACGTATGGACGGTATTACAGCCCTTGAACAGATTATGGCTTTTGATAAGAATGCAAAAGTTGTAATGGTATCTGCTCTCGGAAAAGAAGAACTTGTAAAGAAATCTCTTTTGCTCGGTGCTAAGAACTATATCATTAAGCCACTTGACCGCAAAAAGGTTTTGGAACGCATCGGCGCTTCTCTTAAATAGGCAATAGAAATGGTACTATTTGCAGTGACTTTTGTTGCTGCAAAAAATAATCAGATACTGCTTGGGAGAGAGGTCTGATTAATGTATTACATTTTATTCTCATAAAGACGTTTATGTCAGGATTTTAGATTCCTGATATAAGCGTCTTAATAATTTTAAATAGAATTGCTCAGATTGAAATTATTTGCAGTTCTTTGAAGATTCAATCATAGAATAACCGTAGTCGTAGTTTAAGATTTCAAGACCACTACTTAAATCTTCTCTTAAAATATTTCGCAGACGGAAGATTGAAAGACGGATTCCGTTTGCTGATAATTTCTGGGAGCCGCTGCTTAGAACAGATGACAGCTCTGAAAGACTGACGTGACGGTTTCTTCGCTCGTACAGGTATTTGAAAAGTATGAACAGTCTGTGTGAAAGCCGGTGAGTATTTCTGAAAGAATTTTCAAAGTCTCTGGAAGAGTTGTCAATGCTTATATTTTCCCCTTGCTGTACAGAAGTTTTTGGTAAAGAGCTTTTGTATGAATCGGAAATTACGTTGTCGAAATTGCTGATGTAGTAATTGATGTTTGATTCTTTTAACGGTTCAATATATCGTAGGTCACTTGATCTGTAGGGCGCCGGATTTTGAATGCATGAAACATAGGGAGCAATATTCGGATCCATGAGGGCTTTTTCCATTTCTTCAAGGACTGGTTCTATGTTTTTGGTGTCTTTGAATTTTCCTGACTTCTGAAGATTGAAGGTCCAGAAATATTTTCTTTTTTCGGGAATCGGGAACGGATGGTTGTAATACACTATCGGGAAAAACTTTTGACGGTCTTCGAAAATAGTGTATAAATCGAAAACATCACTTTGATAGTACAGAAAATCCAGGAATAAAATATCGGGTATGTTTCCCATGTCAAAGATGTCATAAAATAATTCGGGTATTAATGGGAAGATTTTGATTTCTGCACTTATTTGACTAAGCCTGTCAGCCATTAACTGACAAACGTCAGGCTGCCTGGACAAAAAATAAATGCGCATAAAAATTCTCTGCTTTTAATAATTTATTATATTTTACGACGGAAATATTCCTTTTGCAATAAATATTTTTTATAGCATTTTTTCAAATTTTTTATTATATTTAGAAATAATCTTGAAATGGAAAAAATCGCGCAGAAAATGCGTTAAGGATAAAGAGGAAGAAAATGGCAAAGAAAGTTCCTATTACACTTTTGGTTGGTTACCTTGGAGCTGGTAAAACAACTTTGATGAACCACATTCTTACTAATCAGCAGGGGTATAAAGTAGCCGTAATTGTAAATGATATCGGTGAAGTAAACGTAGATGCTGATTTGATTGCAAAAGATGCAAATATTACAGATTCATCAAGCCTTGTTGCTTTGCAGAACGGATGTATCTGCTGTAACCTCAAAAGCGATATGGTTAATCAGATTGAAAAGCTTATTAAGACAGGAAAATTTGATTACGTATTGATTGAAGCCAGCGGTGTTTGTGAACCAATGCCAATTGCGCAGGCTATTGAACAGATTGATAACGGTTATATTGATGGTGTAATTTCTGTAGTTGATGCAATGCGTATGGCTACTGAATTTGATGAAGGTAATGCACTTCTTAAAAAAGATATGGGTGAAGAAGATATTGAAAGTCTTCTCGTTCAGCAGGTTGAATTCTGTAACACACTCATCATTAATAAGACAGATCTCGTTACAGAAGAACAGCTTAAAAAAATCCGTGCTGTAGTAAAAATCCTTCAGCCAAATGCACGTGTTATTGAAACAACAAAAGCAAATGTTGATATTAAAGATGTTCTTGGAACAAATGAATTTGACTTTGAAAAAGTTTACGAAAGTGCAGGCTGGGTTGCAGAATTGAACAAGGCTGCAAAAGAAGATGACGACGATGACGAGCATGAACACCATCACCATGATCACGATGATGACGATCACGACGAGCATGAACATCACTACCACGATCACGACGATGATGATGATCACGATCACGAACATCACGAACATCACGAACATCACCACCACGATGATGACGATGACCACGATCATGAACATCACGAACATCATTACGATGAAAACGGAAAATGTTCATGCGGACATCATCATCACCACCATCACCATGACGGCGAAGAAGAAGACGAATACGGAATCGGTTCGTTCGTTTATTACCGCCGCGGATGTTTTGACCGCCAGAAGCTTGATAAAGTTGCTGACCAGTGGCCAAAGAGCATTATCCGTTCTAAAGGCCTGATGTGGTTTAATGATGAACCTGAAATGGCATGGGTTTGGGAAACAACTGGACGTCAGATTGTTGCAGGCTATTCTGGAGCCTGGCTTGCATCTGCTCCAAAACGTGAGCAGGAAAAATATCTTAAAAATGATCCTGAACTTAGAAAGAACTGGGATGAAAAACTTGGTGACCGTATGATTAAGCTTGTAATCATTGGTTCTCACCTTGATAAGAAAGCAATCTCTGATTTGCTTGATACAGCTTTGACAGATTTGCCAGAAAATTTGTAATTTTTTTATTTTTTTGGTAGAAAAATAAACATTTAAGAGTATGTTATTGTTGGAATAAGTTTTGTTCCTGCTATTAATCAACTCCATTAAATTTGACCGGTTTCTTTGAAAAAAGGACCGGTCATTTTTTTTGGAGGTAAAATTATGAAGATATGGAAAAAAATTGTTAATTTGATTGTCTTGAATGTGTTTATCTTTGTGCTACTTCCTGCCGAGACTTACGATTATTTGCTGCAGAAAAATAATTCAGAGAAATGGCAGGATGTAAGCAGATATGATTATAAGGAATTAAATTCTGAGATTGAAGTTTCAGAAAATGATTTTTTTTCTGACAGAGCGTGCCTGAATGCAGGAAGTGCTGAAAATGAAGATTATGAAAAGTTAATAATTTACAAAACAGAGTTATACAAAAAATTAGTCGAAGCTAAAAGAAAAATTACAGAAGATCTGAGTCAGATAAATACAAGTTATGAACTTGAACAGAAGTGGAAAAATGAAGTTGAAAAAATTTTAGCGGAATTTGAAAACACTTGCGATGCAGGAAGTTTTGTCCTTTCTGATTTTGAAATATCTGAAAAGAAACTGTTTAATTCCCTGCTTGACGAATTTCTTTATGACCAGAAATCACTGCGCTTTGAAAATGATCTGAACAGGGCTGATGTTGTTGTTGAACAGCTGTGCAGCGAGGTTAACGGAATTTTGCATTCGGATAATTTGTCTCAAACAGATGTCGGTTTGAGTTCTGCAAATGAGAAAAATCTTGAAAAAATAAATAGTTTTAATTGGCAAAATGAAAATCTTTCAGACATAATTGAAAATGGTCTTGAGCAATGGGAAAAAGCCGAGCGTGAATTTCTTCTGCAGAAAGGAAAATGGGAAAAGGAAAGTGAAGAGAATTATGCAGAAAATCTTGAGGCGTGGACGAAGGCTTACGAAAAGTTAAAGATAAAGAAAACTGAGTGGCTGACAGAAATAACTGAAAAAATCGAAAGTGAAAATGAAAAATGGAATAATAAAAAAATCAGTCTTGAGAACGAACTTAATGTTATTAAAGAAGAATATGAAAAAAAGTTAGATGAAGAAACGATTCAGAAAAAAGAAATTATATCTAGCTATGAAGAAACGTTGAGTCAAATCGATCAGGTAATTGAATCGATTCAGAATCAGATTGAGACGGCAAAACGTCAGACTGGTAAAGAAAGTGTTCAGTTTGTAAAGAACCAGAGCGAGAATCTTGAAAAGTATAAAAAAATGAAGGAAACATATCTGAAGGATTTTCAGGAATATTTACTTACATTTGACGAATTAAAAAATAACAATTACGAACTTGAAAAAATTGAATGTCTGGAAGAATACTGGCAGAAACAGTGTCAAATTAAAAAAGCTCTTTATGAGTATGCATTAAACAGAAGTTCAGGCGCAGAAACTAGAGATGAAACGCTTGAAAAATTCAATCTTTCTGAAGCTGAATATCAAAAGCAGAGAAATATTTATTCGAGCGAAATTGAAAAATTAAAGGAACTTGAAAATTCCTATAATGAAAAAAAAGACGAGTATGATAAGCAGAAAACTCGGGTTTCTGACCTTCTGGAAGAGTACCAGCTTCTTGAGGAACAGTTTAATAATATCAACTGTTCAGTAACTGAAGTTTATCTTAAAAATTTGAAGGATGAGATTGGAATTCTTGTTGATCAAATAAATGATCAAAAAATTTCTGAAAGTGATGTGAGTGAAGTTTCAAAGAAATTAATTGAAAATCTTAAGAATGAAGAATATGAAAATATTGAAAAAAATGCCTTCGAATTAATAAGTCAGCTTGAAAATGAATATTTGTATGAAAGTGATGGAAAAGAAGTGAGAATAGTTTCTCTTGATGAGCTTGAGTTAAAGTACAGTCAGATTGACAGTGAGAGCGATGATGAAGAATTTGCGCTTTATGAAAGTAGAAAAGCAGCAATTGAATTTATTAAGACTGGAAAAATTGATGAAAATAAATATAAATCAAATATCGATTTTAATGAAATTATCGAATTGTATGACGAATATTCCCTTGAATATATAAAAGAAAAAGATAATGAAACACTTGAAAATATTAAGAACATAATTGAGAAATTAAAATTGACTGAGGATAATTCCTCCATTCAGTTAACTGAGAATGAAATTAATAAAACAATTGCTGAGATTGAAATGTGCTTTTTTGAAAATTCATCTGACTATATCAGAACTGCAGTTGATATGTTCGAGGTGGAATTAGAAAATTTAATTAATGTTCCTGAATATGAAAGGCTTGTTTGTGAAGTTGATTCAATTTTTGATGATAAAAACTTGAGTATTAATTTCAGTTTTCTAACTGAATTTAAAAATCTGGTTTTAGAACTAGATTGCAAAACTGCGGAAGGTGATAGAGAGAATATTGAAGAATTATATGGTTTGCTTGAAAATATTCTGACCTGTAATGATCAGAATATTGTGCAGCTTGTGAATTTGATTCAGAACTATAACAGCGAATGTGAAGATTACGAAACTATAAGCAAAGACGTTGCGGTTTTAAGAAAGCTGCTTGCTGAAAAGGAAGCTGAGTATAATGCAGGTCTTTCTTTAATTCTTGTTGATAATGAAAAGGGACTTTATCAGGAACTTATAAAATGCCACAAGAATTTTACAGAACAGCTTGATAAAGTAGAAACTGAATATGAAAAACTTGAAAAAAATGAGCTTGATTATAGGACAGCAAGTGAAATAGAGCATTGGGCTGAAAATGAATATCTTCATCTTGATTATGATGGTTCTGGTCTTGATTTTTTGAAAACTGAATATTTGACTGCAGCTGACAGGCTGGAAAAATGCAGATTGTTAAAAACAGAATTTGAGAAAAAGAATGATGTTCTTTCTGAAGAGGAAAATCAGCTGCTTTGTGAATATGAAGATGTACTTAAAATTCAGTTTCGTCTTGAAACTTTAAGGAATGAAACTGAAAAGCAAATTGAAAGTCATGAGCTTGCACTGAAAGAAGCTGAGGAAGAATTAAATTGTGCAATTGCTGGTCTGGTAAACGATTTTGATTCTGAAAGATTTGATGCATCGAACGTTCCGGAGGTTGTGAGAGATCTTGTCTGTATCAATCGGATTGAAGATGAAAACGGTAATGTTATATATTCTGTTTCTTATAATGACAGTAAAAATCACAGTGACGTTTCAAATCAGAATGATGATTCAGAAAAAGGTGAGTCTTCAAATGATTCAGAGTTTGTAAGCCTTCTTTGTGAATACGAAATAAACTGCGGTAAGGAAGATTCCTTTGATTACATTGCTTCGTTTGAAAACAAAAATTATTCGATTGAAGATGTAATGCTTGCGCTCTGTTATATAAAGTCTCAAAAGGATAAATATTTTTTTGATGGTGAAGATCCTGGTAAAAATGAAAATTATCCGTTTACTTTACCAACTGCTTCACTGTATGGAATTAAGTTTGAAGATGAATATGCTGAAGGCCGACGTGATGAATTAAAAAAAGCCTATGATAAAATTGTCAGTGAAGATGCGCTTGATGATGTTGCAAAATATATTTTATTTTCTGAATATAATTTTAATCCAAAGTTGAATTTGCAGAACAGGGAAATTGATGTTATTTCTTACCGTTCCTTACAGCACGTAATTGATAAGGTTAATGAAAAACGTGATGAATTTCTTTTAATTGCAAATTGTTCGGCAGCTGCTGCGGCTTTGCTTAGTGTGATTGCTGCAGTTCCTGGGTTTGGTGGCTGGGCACTCTTTCCTCTCGCAGCTGCGACTGCAAGCTGTGTAACATATTTTTCAAATGCAGAAGCGTTGAGACAGTGCAATATTGACATAAGTAATATTCAGCGCGGATATTCAGAAATTAATCAGGAATACGAATATTATGTTTCTTCTAAGCTTAATACAGTTAAGGAAAACTCGTTAATTATTAATGAAGAAAACGAAATATTGAATCTTCTCGTAAATGGAAGTGCTGATTATGATAATACTTTCGCTCAATACGAAATTGGTTGTATTCCATTAGTTGAAGTAAATAAATTGTATGATCTGTACAGTAAAAAGCTTGATGCTGTAAAAGAAAAAATCAATGTTTATGTAGCAGAGAAAAAAGATGAAAAGAATAAGCTGGATGCTGTTTCTTCAAAGCTTGAGATGCAGCTTTTACCTGGAGATAATTTTTCTTTAAGTGAATTTAATTCAGAACTTGAAATTGTTTCAGGAGATAATGGTGCCTGGAATGAACAGCTGTTTTTGTCTGAACTTAATAAGAAAACTGTTGACGCTTATTTAAATTCAGCGGAATTGATAACTGGTGAAGATACTTATAAAAACAGCTGTTTTGAATCGATTAAGATTGTTTCTGGTTTGATTGTTGACAATGACTGCAGTTCAAAAAAAGACATAAAAAACTTAGAGCTTGAACTGATGAAGGCAGATTGTCAAAGCCAGTTTGAAAGTTGGGAAAATTCCATGCAGGCAGTTTTAGAAAATGGAAATCAGGAATGGCAGAAATCAATTGACAAAATTAATGACAGTTTTATTTCATGGAATAATGAGTGGAATATTGAATATAACAAAAAACTTTCTGAAATAAATGACAGTTATGAAAAATTAATTTCGGATGAAAAAAAATGGATTTATAATCAGTATGAACAAGCGGGCTTAGAAATTCCTTTAAATGAAATAAACTCTGATAATTATTTTTCTGTCGGCTTTATGGAAATTCAAAATTGTGAATCATTAATAAATGATAGTTTGCCTGAAATTTTTGATTTCAATATAGATTCCCTGGAGTCTGTAATTACTGATTCATTTAAGTATGAATTAACGTCGAGGCTTGAATCTCTTGATGACCTTTACTCATCAGAAAAAATTGATGAGGCTGTTCAGAACTTACAGAAGGCTGAACGACAGGCGCTTTCTGTTTATTCTTCTTACCTGACTGATCTTGAAATAAATAAAAAGATTGAAGAAATAAAAAATCAATTGAAAGTTCAGAATGAGAATATCGAAAAATGGGAATATGATCTTGTACGTAAAGACGGATACACTGTCGGTAATGAAATAAGCCGTAACGCGATTGTTGATTCACTTGTGTTTGATACAGCAGTCAGAGAAAAACAGGTTGTTCATAAATATCAGTGGTTTGAACTGGATAATCCTGTAATTTCAGTTTCTGAAAATTATGCATATTTTGATTCTCAAACGCTTGAAAAAATTCTTTCAAATAAAATGCTTGAGATTCAGAATCTGTATTACGAAATCTTTGGCGATGAAAATACTGCCGGCCAATTTTCAAAGCACGTCGGTGAGGCGCCTATATTTGCAGATAATATTGATATTAAAAAAAGCCGTTCTGAAAATATTTTGAAAAATGGAACCGGCGAAATGAATCTCATCATGTCAGATTATATCTGGAATTCTGCGGTAAACAGAGAAGGTTACGTCCAGCTTGGACTTCCTCTTTATGACAAGAAATTTACTGCAGACAATACGATTTTAGGCATAGAACTTCCTACAATCAGAGAAATCAGCAATATGATCTGCAGTATGGTTTCAAATGCAACAGGACAAGTCTGGATAAATTTTTTTGATGACCTTGTGTTTGGAATGATGGATGTTCATCTTGAGACAAAATCGATTGATTCTTTGTTGAAAGATTTTCTTAAATCTGGTGTAAGTTCGATGGTCGGATCTCTTTCTGGTCTTGCAACAAATGCCATTTCAAATGTTTCAAGTTCACTTTTAAGAGTGACAGAAACTGCTTTTGTAAAAACTGGTGCGTCGTATCTTGAATCAGTTGCGGATAACTACATTGATTCCATGTCGTTTGAAAACGGTTTCAGTATCGACTGGGACAAGGCAAACTCAGGCTGGATAAATGAGGGTTTTGTTAAGAATGCTTTAACTTCGGGACTGTCTTACGGCACAGGTCAGGCTGTCAAACTTGGTCTTGATGAATTCAATCTTAAAGATGGAATCGGGAAAGTACTGAACGGTAACATATTCAATGTCATGGGGATTTCTTCATTCAACAATATTGCTTCAACTGCAGCAATGGCGGGCGTTGAATATCTTATGAACGGAGAAACTTCAATCAATCTTCTTTCATTAAGAGATCTGGGATACAAAGGTGCAGGAGACTCTGGACTTCTTTCTGTCAAGTTCAGTAATGACGGAGTTACCGCAAAGATTTCAAACAGTGGATCGCAGGTAAGTTTGTGGGATTCATTAAATTTCATTCCGGGAATTTTTGAATCTGCAAGAATTTCATCTGCAAAAATCCGCAATCTGTTTGGCGATTCAAAAGACCTTGGAATTGTAAATGGCATTAATGCCGCGGCCAATTCCGGTAATGATACTGCAATGGTTGCTGCAAGTGAAGTTTGGAATAAAAAAATTAATCTTTATGTTGAAGATATGAAACATCTTGGTAAGGCAAAAGACAACAATATTTATATCAAAGATACGTTTGTTGAAAATAATGCTGAAGCTGCTGTTCAGTTTGCTTCATTACTTGCTCATGAAGGTGCACATCTGTATGGGGGTGATGAGTTAGTGGCAAGAATTGAAGGGTATAAAACATTCCTTAACCTTAAGAATTTGTATCAGATTAGTGGGGATAAATATGCTGATATCAGCGATATAGATTATATGGCAAATATTTATGAAAAATATGGCGAAAATTATTTATTTAATGCTTTGCTTTACACTAATGCTTTTGATAAATCTAAAGATGATTATGATTACTACTTTTTTACTACACTTGATCCTAAACTCCGTCAGAATCATTCAGGAAATGAACTTTATACTTTGGGTGATGGCTGGACTAAGGAACAAGTAGAAGAATACAATAATGAAATGATGAAGAAGCAACATGATAAGTACATTTTGGATAATTATACAAAATATATTTCAACGTTAGGCGAGAATAAACCAACAGTTGAAGAATATCTAAAGTCAGGACAATTAGAATATTCGAAATTTGAAGACTTTAAGAAAATAATAGAACTTGATTTTGATAACGAGAAACAAATTCTTCCTGATTATACTTTTAATAGAGAAACATATGAAACAATAAAAAGTGCTGGATGTGTATTGACAACAGCTGTTTTTCTTGTTTACAGCATAACCAGGAAAATTGTCAGCTTGAAAGATGCAAATGAAATATTAAAAGAAAAAGGTTTATTTCAATCTAGTAAAGATACTAACCAGAAATATTTAATTAATTATGGTAAAAATTATATGGATGCTGTAAATGCAATTGCCGGTGAGACTCTTATTTCAGGCTACACAGCTAGAGTAGATAACGAAAAAGGGATAAATGGTCTTCTTAATTTCTGCGAAAAAAGTGATTATGCTTATGTTGGAATAGTTAGGGTGCTCGGTAATGGACATGCAACAACTCTATGTTCTTATCAGAATTCTTATACGAAAGATAAAAATGGTGATAAGATATATTCAGAATTGACTGTAATTAACCCTTGGGATAGTAAATCAAGTTTAGGAGCTAGTTCTTATAAGATGAATGAAGTTTCTAATTTGATAATGTATAGGCTAAACTCTAAGTATAGACATAATCTGGAAGGTCAAAGATTTAGAAAGGCATACTATGATTATATTCTTAAGAAAAAAGAATTTATATTTAAATAGAAATATTTTTGAAATCTTCTTTTAAATATAAATCTTTCATGTATAATTATAAATTAACATCAGTTATAAAGGAGAACTAAAAGTGAAAAAGTTAATTTGTACAATTTTCAGTTTAATAATTGCGATGTCGGTAATTTCTGCAAAAGATTATCACCAGGAAACTTCGGCTGCTCTTAAAAAAAAGGACTTGAAAACAGCGCAAACTTATTTAAAGAAATGGGAAAAAGAGAAAGATAAAGATGCCAACTATTATTTTAACTGGTATTATTATCACATTATTGAAGCAAGTATGAATCCTGAGCTTGTTGAGCTGAAGGTTTATTCGAGAGAGTTTGATAAAATGGTGTCCAAAGGAATGAAGATGCCCTCTGTAAAAAGTATGAAAAAAGCAATTTCATATATGGATGATGCAATCAAACTTTTTCCGGACAATCTTGATCTTTATGTATATCGAAATATAGCAACCCAGCATATTCGAGAGCTTGATAAAGTAAAGTCATCTTTTGTTGAAATGATAAACCGCTCTTTGGAAAATAATAATCAATGGTATTATGAAGAAGTGTCTTGTGAAGACGGATATGAAGCTTTTAAGATTGAATTGTTAAAAACTCTCCAGTTTATGGTTGATACTGAAGCAGAGGACTCTGATATTATTTATCTTTGTGAAGCTCTTGGCGAAAAATATCCTGAAGAATCGATCACATCGTATTTTTATGGAATTTATCACTTGTTAAGAAATGAATTCAAAGAAGCTGTTGAGAACTTTGAGCTTGCAGTAAAAAGAGAGCCTGAAAATTATAATTCTGTCTTTTACCTGGCACTCTTGTATGAAAACGAGTTCAAAGATAAGAAAAAGGCAATTTACTGGAATGAATATGCAAAAAAATCTTCAGATCCAAATATAAAAGATGCAGCAACAAAAAATCTCCAGAGATTAAAAGGTGGCAAGTGATACGCTTTAACAGATATTAATCCCTTGCATAAAATTACATAAATATGTATATTTTATGTATAAATATACATATTTATGCTAATGAGCAGGAGATATAAAAATGGCAAAAGACAAAGTTGTTTTGGCTTATTCAGGCGGACTTGATACAACAGTTATCATTCCATGGCTTCAGGAAAACTATAATTATGATGTAATCGCAGTATGTATCGACGTAGGTCAGGGCGATGACTGGGAAGCAATTAAATCACGTGCACTTAAAACAGGCGCTTCAGCTTGTTATGTTATAGACGCAAAACAGGAATATATCGAAGAATATATCTGGCCTGCTCTCAAAGCTAATGCTGTTTACGAAGATGAATATCTTTTGGGAACATCTACAGCCCGTCCTTTGATTGCAAAAATTCTTGTTGAATATGCTCGCCAGGAAGGCGCTGTTGCAATCTGTCACGGTGCAACTGGTAAAGGAAACGATCAGGTACGTTTCGAATTCGGAATCAAGGCATTTGCTCCAGACCTTAAAGTAATCGCTGCATGGCGTGATGACAAATGGAACATGGACAGCCGCGAAGCTGAAATCAAATACCTCGAAGACCGCGGACTTGAAGTTCCAATGAAGAAAGACCAATCTTATTCTCGCGACGAAAACATCTGGCACCTTTCACACGAAGGTCTCGAACTTGAAAAAACAGAAAATGAACCTAACTACAAACATATGCTCAAGAACACAACAGTTCCTGAAGAATGTCCAAATGACGGTGAATACGTAACAATCGATTTCGAAAAAGGTATTCCAGTTGGATTGAACGGAAAGAAGATGAACGCACTTGATCTTCTTACTGAACTTAACACAATCGGTGGAAGAAACGGTGTTGGTCTTGTAGACATCTGTGAAAACCGCTTTGTAGGTATGAAATCTCGTGGTGTTTATGAAACACCGGGTGGAGCAATTCTTTACTTCGCTCACAGAATGATGGATCACATCTGTCTCGACCGCGAAACATATCACTTCAAGCAGCAGATAGGACTTCGTATGTCAGAATTGATTTACGACGGAAAATGGTTCACAACATTGATGGATTCTTGTATGGCATTCGTTGATAAAGCTGAAGAAACTGTAACTGGATGGGCAAAAGTAAAAGTTGTAAAAGGTGCTATCCGTGGTGCAGGATCTGGTTCAAAATACAGCCTGTATAACGAATCAATTGCTTCATTTACAACTGGTGAACTTTACAACCACAAAGATGCTCAGGGCTTTATTACACTTGCAGGTCTTCCACTCAAAGTTCGCGCAATGATGGAACAACAGGTTGGTGAAGGACAGGCAATTGCAGAAAGCAAGAGCCTTAAAAAACGTCCGACAGAATAATCCTTACGCACTTTGAAAGTGTATAAAGATTTATTTTAGATAACTTGCATAACCCTCTGAGTTTTTCTTGGAGGGTTATTTTTTAGAATAAATTGCTGAAAGTTTTCTTTCAGCAAAATGAAATTTTATACAAATATTTATTGAAAACAAAACTATGACAGTAAACACAAAACAATTACATTTTATTCTTGATAATACTCCGGCAGAGCAGAACATAATGCTCATCGGTAAGCACGGAATCGGAAAGTCCCGCATTCTCGAAGATTACTTTTCTAAAAAAGGCGCAAAGGTCGTAACATTGTTCCTTGGTCAGATGAGTGATCCGGGTGACCTTATCGGGCTTCCTGAAAAAAATGAAAAAACAGGAAAGACTGATTTTATGCTTCCGTACTGGTTTCCGACTGATGATACTCCGATTGTTTTGTTTTTAGATGAATTAAACCGCGCCCGCCCTGAAGTTCTTCAGACCATCATGGATCTTACATTAAACAGAAAACTCGCAGGAAAAAAACTTCCTCAAGGGTCGAGAATCATAAGCGCGGTCAACAATGGTGCAGAATACCAGCTTACTGACTTGGACCCGGCACTTGTAAGCCGCTTCAACATTTATGAGTTTGCACCGACTGTAGAAAACTGGATTGAATGGGCAAAAGAAGCCGGGCTTGACGGCCGCGTAATTTCGTTCATCGAAGAAAATCCTGAATACCTTGACAGTGACGAAGAGGCAGAAGAAAACCTTGAGCGCACTCCAGACCGCAGAAGCTGGGAAAGAACAAGCAATCTTATTAAAAACGATTCAGATCTTACAAACGATCATTTCGTTCTTTTAAGCGGAATCATCGGTAATAAAGCGGCATCTCTTTTTTACAAGCATGTTCAGAAGACCGCAGTTATCACTCCAAAAGAACTGCTTTCATCATTTGAATCAGTAAAAGAAAAACTCGAAGGTTTAACAGTTCCTCAGTTTTCAGAATTAAATAAAGGAATATTTAAATTCCTTGAGCAGTTTGCAGAAACATCGGATGAAGGTCAGAATTTAGCTTCTGGCACTGGCGCAGCTGCCGGTTCTAAAACAGATGCCGGTTCTGGCTCTACTGATGTCATTAAAAATCTCAACAGCTATTTTGATTACCTTTCTTCATCGAACAGAAAAGAAATCCAGGCACACTTTGTTTCCCTCATCGACGCAGAAAAATATCCTGCAGCCTTGAATTTGATTTCTGACAAAGGACAGGACTTGTATAAAAAAATCATGGCCTCTTTAGAATAGAAGCGGTTACGTAAATTGAAACAGAAATCAAGATTGAAACAGAAATAAAAATCGGAACAGAAAAAAATAATGGCAAAAACAAAGGCAGAAAAAAAAATATCTGATATCGTCTCACAATGGTTCTACACCGATTCCTTAAAATTTGCCGTATGTTCCTTGCACTCAATAGTTCCAAATCCTGCAATAACAGTGCCGTTCAGATCAGGAAAAAAGCGCATTGAATTTTCCCCTGAACTTGTAGAAAAATTTTCTGACACAGAACTTTCCTTCTACCTTAATCTTGAAGTAACAAGAATATTGCTCGGTCACCCTTATCAGCGTAAGCCGTACAACGCAAAGCCTCTAGTTTTAGCAATGTCCAGCGACGCTGTAATCTGGCAGCTCAACACAAGAAAAAGAAAAACTGATGATAACGAATATTCAAAACTTCCGGGCGTTCAGTATTTAAAACAGATGATCGGTCCTCATACCACCTTCTGTGATATGAACTTTGAACAGTGGTACAAGTACATCCTTGATATTGTCGTAAAGGCAAAGAATGCAGAGAGTGCCGGTACTATTGACAATGAAGGACTTGAAGATCTTGCATCAATGTCAGAGCTCTGGGAAGAAGACGAAGAAGCGCTAAACGATATAAAAAACGATATTGAAGATGCAATTATAAAAGAAGGTTACGGAAAAGACGGCGGAGAAATAGAGCGCGCGGTTTGTGATTCCGTTGATTTTTCTTTTGACTACAGACGCGCACTTTCAAAATTCCGGCAGAACGTAATCAGCCCAAACCGTAAGCTTACCCGCATGCGTCCAAGCCGCCGTTATGGTTTTAAAGCCATGGGTTCGCGCTACGAACGAAAGGCAAATATTCTGATTGCCGTTGATGTTTCAGGTTCCATAACTGATGAAAGCTTTGAACACTTTATTCACGCCGTAAAAAACTTTTTCTTTCTTGGAATTATCGAGAACATCGACCTGATTTTTTTTGACGTAAACTTAAAGCTTTCAAAGCCTGTAAGCTATAAAAAGAAAATTGACCTTAACGAAATCAAAGGCCGCGGCGGAACTAACTTTCAGATTCCGTGTGATTTTTATGCAGAACATAAAAGTGATTACAGCGGAATGATTATTTTTACTGACGGAGAAGGGGAGCCGCCTGTAATTGAAGGTTCTTCAAACGTGCTCTGGATTTTAGACAGCCGTCTTAATTACGAAAAATCGAGGCAGTGGATTACAAAAGCATGCGGCTGCCAGGCAACGTTCCTTCCGTTTTAACGAAAACTTTCGCCGCGTTGTTGGTATTAAAAATGATGCTGATATTACCGCGTTGTTGGTATTAAAATTGATGCTGGTATTGCCGCAGTGATGGTATTAAGAGCGATGGTGGTATTAAGAGCGATTGTGGTATAAAATAAAAAGGAGTTAAATATGTACGACGATATTGAAGCAGATTTCTGGAAAGAACATTTTTCTCACGTTCTTCATAAGAACATGGTGCGCATTGATGCAGAAAAACTTACTTTTGACAATGCTGCCGGAATCATCGAAGGCTTTAAATCGCGTCATCCTGACTTAAAACCTGACGTCAACTTTAATCCGACTTATGTCACTTTTGAAATATTCATCACACCTGAAATCAAGCTGCGTCTTTACATCCAGAATCAGGTTAAAGGCTCGCTCCTCAAGTTTGATGAAGGCGATTATGTAAAGCTCGTTGATGCAAGATTCCCTTATAATCCTTTTCCTGAGATTGAAGAATTTCTTTCTCATATGGAGGAATATTTACAGGAACTTGACGAGAAGGTAAACAAAGCAGTTCATTCAAAAAAGCAGATGAAGGTTTGTGAACAGTTCATCCGTGCAAAACTTCAGAAAAAGTTTAAGGGCTCTCCCGAAGTTTTATGTAAGCTTGAACAGTCCGGCCCTTCTTTCATTCTTTCGATTGACAAAGATAATAACCGCACGTTGCACCTGATTTCTGTAGCAAATTATGCAGAAGATATAGAAAATCTTTGAAATTGCTTACATTTTTTGACATTTAATTTTGTTTTTTGTATAATTTAAGTCTATGGCAAACACAGAAGTAAAAGAAAACAAAATGGGCGTAATGCCCGTAAAATCCCTCCTCATTACAATGTCGCTCCCGATGATGTTCAGTATGCTGGTCCAGGCAATTTACAATATTGTTGACAGTATTTTCGTTTCACGCATTCCCGGAGCCGGCGCAGAGGCTTTGACAGCTGTTTCTCTTGCCTTTCCTATTTTCAGCCTGATGATTTCGTTCGGTGCCGGAACTAGTGTCGGTATCAACGCTTTGCTTTCAATGCGCCTTGGTCAGAAAAATCAGGACGCCGTAAATGCAACTGCGGTTAATGGTCTGTTCCTTGCATTGTGTAATTATGTTGTTTTTGCTGTAGTGGGAATTTTTACGCTCGACCCTTATATCAGAAGCCAGACATCAAATCCTGTAATTATTGATTTTTCATACCAGTACCTGAGCATTATCATGTTCCTTGGATTTGGTATGTTCCTCGGAATTACGTTCGACCGCCTTTTACAGTCAACAGGCCGCACTTTCCATACAATGATTACCCAGCTTGTCGGAGCAATTACAAATATCATTCTTGACCCGATCCTTATTTTCGGACTTCCATCGTTTTGCTTTCTCGGACTTACATTCCCTGGTACACCTGCAATGGGAATTGCCGGAGCTGCTATTGCTACAGTTGCCGGTCAGATTCTCGGAATGATTGTTTCCCTCATATTGAACTTCAAAGTTAACATTGATATTCATTTCAAGTTCAAGGGCTTCCGTCCTGACGGGGCAATCATCGCTCAGATCTACAAAGTTGGTCTTCCTTCTATTGTATTGCAGGCCGTTGGTTCTTTCACAACTTACGGAATGAACATGATTTTCAAGACTTTCAAGGATATTTCGGACACTGCAATTGCCGTTTACGGAAGTTACTTCAAGCTCAACAGCTTTATCTTTATGCCTGTTTTCGGTTTGAACAACGGAGTAGTGCCGATTATTGCCTATAATTACGGTGCAAGAAACAAAAAACGCATTATGGATACTATCAAGGCAGGTATTTCGTTTGCCATGATCATTATGGTATTCGGATGTGCCATTTTTGAACTTTTCCCTGGACAGCTCCTTGACCTTTTCAATGCTTCACCAGAAATGAAGGCAATCGGTATTCCAGCTCTTCGTCTTATCGCTCCAAGCTTCCTCGGTGCAGCCTTTGCAATTTCAATCGGCTGTGTATTCCAGGCAATGGGAAAAGCCAAGTACTCGATGATTGTTTCACTTGCCCGTCAGGTTTGTGTGCTCCTTCCTGTAGCCTATGCATTCTCGCTTACAGGAAACATTAACCTTGTATGGCTCTGCTTCCTTGTTGCAGAAGTAGTGTCAGTTGTGCTTTCGGCTTACTATTATTCAAGAATTTATAAGAACACAATTTCGGTTCTTTAAGCGTTCATTTTTACTCTTTGTTGAGAGGAAATACAAATCATAGACAAGTGATTTTCTCTCGACAAGTAACTCGACTTTTGCTAAAATATAGAGATTATGAATAACTATATTCTGGCACCTTCGTTGCTGTCTGCAGATTTTGCAAATTTAGGCAATGCAATTAAATTAATTGAAGAAAAAAACGGTGGTTTTGTACACATTGACGTAATGGACGGAAGTTTTGTTTCGCAGATTACGTTCGGCCATCCTGTAATTAAATGCATTCGTCCTCTTACAAAGCTTCCTTTTGACGTTCATCTTATGATTGATCATCCGGAACGCCATATTGAAACCTTCAAAGAAGCAGGCGCTGACTATATTACTTTCCACTGCGAAAATGTTGAAGACATTGATGGTGTAATCGATCAAATTCATGCGTGCGGAATTAAAGCTGGTCTTGCAATTAAACCGAAGACACCTGTAAGCGCAATTGAAAAATATCTTTCTAAACTTGATCTTCTTCTTGTAATGACAGTTGAACCAGGTTTCGGCGGTCAGAAGATTATTCCTGAATGCGTTTCAAAAGTTTCTGAATTAGTAGAAATTCGTAAAAATAAAAATATAAACTTTTTAATTTCCGTTGACGGCGGAGTTAATGAAAGTACAATCCAGAGCGTCATTGATGCAGGTTCTGATGTAATAGTTTCAGGTTCTGCATTCTTTGCAGGAAGGTTAGGATGAATGTTTGTAAAAAATTATTGATGGCAGTTGCTTTAAGTGCCGTAGTATTTGCTTTTCCATGTGTTGCACAGACTTCAGATTTTGATTCTGATAACGTAAATGTTAATGTGCTTGCAAATCCTGAATCAGCCGAAGTTTATGCAGATGCACTGAATGCTTACAGTAAAAATGACTGGAAGACTTCTATATTCCTTTTTAAGAAGCTTCATTCAAATCAGAACAACATTACTCCTGAATCTCTTTATATGCTCATCATGGCAGAAACTTACAGCGGACAGTATAAGTATGCAGTTTCGGACTGTGATTTATTCCTTAAAAAATATCCATCAAACGAATATGCTCCGCTTGTAATTTATCAGAAAGGAAAAGATCTTTACCAGATTAATGATTATGAAAAATCAATTCTTGTACTGAATGATTTCTGTCATTCATATCCAAAACATAAATTGTATTCCTCTGCACTTTTCTGGATTGGCGAAAGCTTCTATGCAACTTACAATTTTGACAGTGCTAAATCAATTTACGAAAGAATTGTAGTTGAATATCCTGACGATTCAAAAGCACGCGATGCACAGTTCCGTCTTGATGTAATTACACAGCGCAGCCGCGAAGAAAAACTTCTTTATCTTTTGAAACAGACTGGCGAAGATTATCTTTCATCAAAGGAATCATACGAAAAAACTTTGAGACAGTATCAGGTAGAAAATTCTGTCGGAGTAAACACACAGCTTCGCGAACTTCGCCAGCAGAACGAAAATCTTGACAACAGTCTTGCTGCAGAAAAGAAAAAGAATGCTGAACTTGAAGCTCAGTTAAAAGGCTACGAAGCAGATCTTTCAAAAGCCGTTCAGAATTTGAAGGGCAAGGCTGACGAAGCCCTTGAACTTCTTAACAGCATGGAGGACTAATAATTATGAATATTAAAAAAGCCGCTTTAGTTTTATTAACAGTCCTTATTTCGTTCAATGTTTTTGCTCAGAGCAAGAATAAAAAATCTTTCAAAAAAGACAATATCCTCATTGAATACGTAGAAAATAATGGCGGTGTATTGCTCTATTATGTAGATGACAAAAATCACAAGTTTTCTGTTCTCGATACAGTTGATTTAGGAACATCTTCTTTTACCGGTGTTCTCATTGATAAAAATTATTTTAATCTTAAGACATCAGGCGGTGTTTATTCAGCCCTTACAGTAACTGAAGATTCCCTTGCTGTAAAATATACAATCGGAAAAAAACTTGAAGTAACACTTACATATACAGTTCCTGAAAAAAATGTTTTGAACATCAAGTATACGCTCAAAAATCTTTCAAAAGACGAACACACTGTTGCTGTAAAATCAATTTTTGATACCTGTCTCGGGGAATGGAATGGAACACCTTTTTCTACAGAAGCCAAACAGAAAATCAAGAGTGAATACATTATTTCGAATTTCCAGAAGCACAAGACTTTAACTTCAACAGACGGAACTACAGGTATCCGTTTTATGATGGATAAAGATTTCGGAAACATTGCATATAAATGCGTAATTGCAGCAAAACCATATTTTGAAAATGATAGTTTTGACAATCACTTTATCGAAGGCCGCGGATTTAACACTGTTTTAAGCTATAACAATGCATGTGTCGGCTTCTTCTTTAAGACACGCACATTAAAAGCAGGTAAAGAAGTTTCATTTAATCAGAAAGTGGAATTTGCACAGGCCGTAATTACTTCATTTAAAAAGCCTGCAGATGATGACGACGATGATGAATCAAAAAAATATCACTTTGAAGGTGACGATGAAGAATCGTTTGACAGCAAAAAAACTGAAGACAATAAAACAGAAGTTATCGGCTCACAGAAAGAATCAAAAACAGAAACTTCAACTCAACCTGTAAAAGAATTTCAAAACGAAACTGAAAAAGATTCTGTAACCGAAGCTGTTTCCCAGAAAGATGAAAAACCGTCAATTGTTAATAAAGAATCTGAAGAAAATGTCTTTGAAAAAATTTCTGCTGGTTCTTCTCAGACAGAAGCTGCTGCTTCAAAACCAAAGGTTAACAAAGAACGTGCTCTTGAAATAATCAATAGAATCAAGAATCTCGAAGAAGACGGAAGCAATACAAACCGCAGCGAAATCATTGAGCTCCAGATTGAACTTGATGAAATTATCCGCTGTCTTAAATAAATAAATTCAGGAATATAATGAAACGCAGTGCAATAGAAACGGCAAAAAAAATGATGACTCTCAGAGACTTTGAAGGAGCAATTAAAATTCTTCAGAGTCGTGCAGAAATGTATGAAGACAGCTTTGACTATTACTGTACACTGGGAATCGCATGCCTTTACAGCGGTGATGCCGGTCTTGCAAGTTATAATTTTGAATTTGCGCGTAGAATCAAAATGAATGACACCCGGCTTCTTCTCGGTCAGGCTGCAATATTCCTCAGGAGAGGCGATACAGAGCGCGCCATTCAGTATTACCTTGATGTTCTTGATCTTGACCCGCAGTGTCAGGTTGCAAAAAATGCCATGGACTTTCTGCGCGAAATCCACGGTGATTATGAAACAATCTGCCGCTGGGTTGATTCCAGAAAAATTGAACAGTTTTATCCGCCCATTGGTGTTAATCCTAAAAAAGTCGGTGCTTTTATTCTTGCGGCAGTTGCCGGAATCATATTCGGTATTGCGGCAGTAAATTTCATCGGAAATTTGATGGCAAAGAAAAATCTTTATGCATCAGACGGTAACAGGGCAGATTTAAGTGAATTTGCATTGACCTCAGATGAAGAAAAAAATCCTCAGGAAAAGGATGTCTCTGAGAACCTTGTTCACTATATTCTAAGTGACAGAGAAATTACCAATGCATATGAAAAAGCATCTATGTGCTTTAATGCCTATAATGACAACGGTGCACAGGTAGAAATTAATCGTATATTGAATTCAAATGCGTCAAGTTCTATCAGACAGAAAGCCCGTCTGTTAATGACATATCTTTCAGAGCCGACCTTTGATTCCCTGAAAGAAAACTACAGTGTCGACCAGGTAAAAGCAGATCCAAAGCTTTATCTTGACTGTTTTGTTGACTGGTCAGGCCGTGTTGCAAATGAAATTAAATATGAAAGTTCTGAGGAGTTTACGCTGCTTGTAGGCTACGAAGATCAGAAAAACGTACAGGGAACTGTAACAGTTAAACTTTCATATATTCCGGTGCCGCAACTTGACGGTTCAAAGCCGGTAAGAATATTAGGTAAAATCTGCCTTGATGGTGACAAAGTTTATCTTCAAGGAAAATCGGTTTACCAGAATATAAATGATTAATCTTTTTTGAATTTTCAGAAAAGGGCAACATTTTTATAAAATAGAAAGTATGTATTGGGTGGAGGTATATATATGAGTAAAAATGAGGCTAACTTGCAGGAAAAGCTACAGGCTTTGGATGCTGTTAAACTTCAGATTGAAAAGGAATTTGGACAGGGTTCTTTAATGAAGCTTGGTGCACATTCCAACGCAGAAGGAATTGATGTAATTCCTTCGGGCTCAATCCTTCTTGACGAAGCATTGGGAATCGGCGGTTATCCTAAAGGCCGTATCATCGAAATGTATGGACCAGAAAGTTCTGGTAAAACAACACTTGCTTTGCATGCAATCGCAGAAGCTCAGAAAAAGGGCGGAATTGCAGCTTTCGTAGATGCAGAACATGCTCTCGATCCGCAGTATGCAAAAGCTCTCGGTGTTAATATTGACGATCTTTACGTTTCTCAGCCTGACACTGGTGAACAGGCTCTCGAAATCACAGAACGTCTTGTAAGAAGTGATGCTGTTGACGTCATCGTTGTAGACTCAGTTGCCGCTCTTACACCAAAAGCCGAAATTGAAGGCGAGATGGGAGATTCTCACATGGGCCTTCAGGCTCGTCTTATGAGCCAGGCTTTGAGAAAACTTACTGCAATCATCGGTAAGTCAAACTGTATCGTAATCTTCATCAACCAGATTCGTATGAAGATCGGTGTTATGTTCGGAAACCCTGAAACAACAACTGGTGGTAATGCACTTAAGTTCTATGCTTCAGTTCGTCTCGAAATCCGCCGTGTTGAATCAATTGATTCAAAAACATCAGAAGATGCAGTTGGAAACAGAGTTCGCGTTAAGGTTGTAAAGAACAAAGTTGCTTCACCTTTCCGTAAGTGCGAACTTGATATTTATTTTGGTAAAGGAATTTCTGCTACTGCCAGTCTTCTTGATGCAGCAGTTAAGCATGGAATTATTGATAAACGAGGTGCATGGTTTACCTGCGGCGAAGAAAAAGTCGGTCAGGGTAAAGAAAATGCTCTTGCATTCTTAGAAGCTAATCCTGATTTCGCAGCCAGAATTGAAAAGCAGGTTAGGGACATTATTTTCCCAAACCAGAAGGCTGAAGAAAAAGACGAAAAGGCAGCTAAAAAGGCAGACAAGAAAGCGGATAAAGATGCGGCTGAACCAAAGCCTGCAGATTTGTTCTAGTCAGAGGATTGTTCTAAAGTGAATTGTGTAGTGCTGGGACTTGGATCAAACCGTTCTTATAACGGAATGAGTCCTGTGGAACTTTTGCAGAAAGCTGTAACAGAATTGAAGAATATAATGGATAATACCATCTGTTCCTCTGTTTACAGAACAAAGCCGATGTATGTAGAAGATCAGGAATATTTCTACAACATGGTAATGCTTGGAAGTATCCATGATGACTTTGATCCGCAGAGACTTCTTCAGCACATACACAAAATTGAGGCTGTTTTAGGACGTAACCGTTCTAAAGAATTCCGTTTTGGCCCTCGTTCTATCGACATTGATATTGAGTTTTTTGGTGAATTAGAAATACATACCAGGGATTTAGAAATTCCCCACCCAAGATTGCATGAACGCGCTTTTGTTTTGCAACCTTTACTTGAGATTTTGCCAGAAACTGCCGATATATTGAAAGGAGAAAAATTGTCTAAAATCCAGTCCGATTATGCGGATCTTAATTCAACAGATGTTGAACTTTTTATGGGTAGAGATGATTTTCTTCGTCAGGTAGAAAAAGAGGTTCATAATGGAAACACAGACACAAGAAGCAGTTAAAACAGCAAGATCATATCAGGCAGGGGAATTTGAAGGCCCTCTCGATTTACTCTGGACTTTAATTCGCGAAAGTAAAGTAAATATTTACGATATTCCGATTTCTCAGATTACAGATCAGTATCTTGATTATCTTGACAGCCTTAAAGAAACAGACCTTCAGGATTTGTCAGAATTCTACAGCTGGGCAGCAAAGCTTGTACTTATAAAAAGCCGCATGCTTCTTCCTGTAGAAATTGAATACGATGATGAAGAAATGGAAGATCCACGCGCAGAACTCGTTGAGCGCCTTATCGAATACCAGAAATTCAAGAAGCTTTCTGAATTAATGGAAGAAAAAGAAGACGAATCTGAATACAGCTTTGAACGTAAGAAGATTCAGCGTGTTCTTCCTTTTGAAGATTCAGAAGCACAGTGGGAAAGAGTAGATACCTGGGAACTTTTGCAGCAGATGCAGAAGATTTTCAAGAACATGGTTTCTCAATATTCCAACGAAAAAATTCTTGATATGTATGAAGAAATTTCGGTTAACGAAAAAATAACTTTGATGAATGAATTTCTTGAAAATCAGGGACAGTGCATGTTTACTGATTTGATTACCCGTATTGGTAACGAAATGGACGTAATCTGTGCATTTATGGCAATTCTTGAAGCTGTAAAGTTCAGAATGGCAACCATTTATCAGAGCAAACTTTTTGGTGATATTAAAATCTGCAAATATAATGCAGCATAAAATTGGATAAAAAAATGGAATTAGAAAAAGAAAGCGCACTTATTGAATCAATTCTCTTTCTCGAAAGTGAACCGATTACAGAAAAATCTCTTGCAACAATCTCAGAACTTTCAGAAGAAGAAGTTGCAAAGTGCATTGAACAATTAAAAGAAAAATATTCAAACGATAATTCAGGAATCGAAATAGATTTTATTACCGGCGGATGGGCGCTTGTTCCTAAAAAAGAAATGTGGGAAGTGCTCAAAGAACGTTACGGAAATAAAAACGAAGGAAAGCTTTCAAAGTCTGCAATGGAAACTCTTTCGATTATTGCTTATTCCCAGCCTATTACCCGTGCAGAAATCGAAGCAATCCGCGGTGTTTCTGCTGACAATATGATTCGTCTTCTTATGGACAGAAATCTTGTAAAGGAAGTAGGTAAGAAAGATATTCCTGGAAAGCCAAGCCAGTTCGGCACAACTAAAGAATTCCTCAAATTCTTCAGATTAAACAGTATCGCAGATTTACCAAAACTGGATCAGGAAGAACAGGAGAGATTCGAACTTGCCCGCTAACGAAGAAATCAGACTTCAGGCTTATCTTGCTCACTGTGGTGTTGCAAGCCGCCGTGCATCAGAAAAAATCATTCTTGACGGACGCGTAAGTGTTAACGGTCAGGTTGTTACAGAACTTGGAACTAAAGTTACTGATAAAGACAAGGTTCTCGTTGATGGACATCCTGTTGCGCTTGAAAAAAACAAAAGATATGTATTATTGAATAAGCCTGCAGGTTATGTCTGCTCGAATAGCGACGAAAAAGGCCGTGACAGTGCAATTGATCTGTTAAAAGAAGCTTATTCCGAACGCCTCTACAATGTGGGTCGACTTGATATGTTTTCAAGCGGCCTTATTATCTTTACAAATGACGGAGATTTTGCCGCCCGTCTTTCACATCCTTCAAGCGAACTTGAAAAAGAATATGTAGTCGATTCAAGCCTGCCTCTTCCACGTAATCTCGCAGAAGAATTTATGAAAGGTGTCAGAGTCGACGGTATCTTCTATAAATGTAAGTTTGCAAAAGAGCTGAATTCTCATAGAATGCAGATTGTCCTTATAGAAGGAAAAAACCGCGAAATCCGCCGCGTTTTTGAATCCCACAATGTTGCCATAAAACGTCTTGTACGTGTAAGAATCGGCAATGTTGAAATGAACAAACTTGCGCCGGGTGCTCACAGAGATTTAACCCAGGAAGAAGTTAAAGGTCTTCTTGCAATCTGTAAAATAAGAGAATCCGAATAGATTTTAATAGAACTACTTTAATACGATTAATATAGAAGTAACAGGAGAAAAATATGGTAATAGCAATCGATGGACCAGCAGGAACAGGAAAAAGTACAATAGCTTCACTTATCGCAAAAAAGCTTAATGTAACCTTCTTAAACAGCGGAAGCTTTTATCGAGGTTTGACACTGGCACTTCTTGAGGCAAAGATTGATATTACTGACAAGCAGGCTGTTATCGACTTCTGTAAAAAACAAAAGCTTGATTATGTAAATTCCCACTTAGTTCTTAACGGGGTAGACGTAGAAAGCCGCCTTCACGAAGATCAGGTAAGCGCAAACGCTTCGCCGGTTTCGGCAATCCCTGAAGTACGACACATCGTAAACGACCGCCTCCACGAAATCGTAAAATCTCTCAGTATTGTATGCGAAGGACGTGATATGACAACTGTCGTATTCCCTGATGCAGAATATAAATTCTACCTTGATGCCAGAATTGACGTTCAGGCTCAGCGCAGATTTGACCAGGGCGTAAGTAACCTTACCCTTGAAGAAATTAAAGAAGCTATAATTAAGCGAGATGCACTCGATAAAAGCAAGGCAGAAGGCGCTTTGAAAATCGCTCCAGATGCAACTTACATCGATACATCAGACTTGACCATAGAAAGTGTTTGTGAGATAATCATAAACAAAATTCACCAATAAAAGGGTTCAATATGGAAAAGATGGAAGTGGTAAAGGAAGAAGCCCAGAACTCCAAGGGTAACATCCAGACACAATTAGAAGAATCTCTCAATAATCTTAAACCGCTTGAAGACGGTCAGCTTGTTGACGGAGTTGTTGTTCAGGTTTCAAGTGAATATGTATTCCTTGATATCGGTTATAAGTCAGAGGGTAAGATTCCCGTAGCGGAGTTCGCAGATAATCTGCCGAAAGTCGGGGAAGCAGTAAGTGTAGTTCTTCTTAAGAAAGATGGTAGAAACGGTCCAGAAGTTTCTAAAGCAAAAGCTGATGCTAAGCAGATGTGGAAAGACGTTCGCAAAGCATTTGACGAAAAGACAGCAATCGATGGAAAGATTGAAAAAGTTGTTAAAGGCGGTTACGAAGTTAACCTCGGCGGCGACATACACGCATTCCTTCCTATCAGTCAGTCAGACAGCTCAAAAGTTGAAAAACCAGAATCTTTGGTAGGACTCAAAGGCAAATTCTATATCGAAAGATTATATTCGGATAACAAAGCTAACGTAGTTGTTAACCGTAGAAAATATCTCGAAGAATCAATGAACACAGCACGTGACAAGTTCTTCGAAACAGTACAGATTGGCGATACAGTAAAAGGTTCTGTAAAGAGCTTCACAAGTTTCGGTGCTTTCATCGACCTTGGTGGTTTCGACGGACTTCTTCATATCAATGATATGAGCTGGGGCCATGTAACTCGTCCAAAGGATTTCGTAAAAAAAGGTCAGGAAATCGAACTTAAGGTTATCCGCCTTGATCCAGCTGACAAGAGAATCAACCTCTCTCTCAAGCACTTCACAGAAGATCCTTGGATGCACTTTGAAGACAACTATCATGTAAATGATATCGTTAAGGGCAAAGTAACAAAACTTACAGACTTTGGTGCTTTCATCGAACTCGAAGAAGGAATCGAAGGTCTTGCTCACATCAGTGAATTCTCTTGGACAAAGAAAATCAATAAACCATCTGATATGGTAAAAATCGGTGATGAAATTGAATGTATGATCCTCGGATATGACATTCAGGCTGGACGCGTTTCACTTGGACTTAAGCAGACAACTGCAAATCCTTGGGACACAATCACAGAAAAATATCCAGTTGGAAAGAAAATCAGCGGTAAAGTTGTAAAACTTACAAACTCTGGTGCTTTCATCTCAATGGAAGATGGAATCGACGGATACCTCAATGCTGATGATATTTCTTGGACAAAGAAACTTAAACACCCAGGAAGTGAACTTGCTGTAGATCAGACTGTAGAAGCAGTTGTAATTGAAAATGATCCAGAACAGCACAGAATCCGTCTTGGAATTAAACAGCTTTCTGACAACCCTTGGGCTGACTTTGCAGAAAACCACAAGCCAGGTTCTACAATTGAAGGTGAAATCACTTCAATTACAGACTTTGGTCTTTTCGTACGCGTTGACGGTGGAATCGAAGGTCTCGTAAACAAGGCTAACTTGAGCGACAACAAAGAAGTTCCATATGAAGAAGCTGTTGCTAAATACAAAGTAGGTGACAAAATCAATGTATTTGTTGTTGATGTAAATCAGGACAAAGAAAAAGTTGCTTTCTCTGTAAAAGAATTCAAGAAAAAACAGCAGCGTGATGAAATGTCTCAGTATCTTGCATCTTCTTCTGATGATAATGATGGTGCATATACATTGGGAGATGCTTTCAACGCTCAGAAAAAATAATTTAGAGAAGAAACATGAGTGATATAGATTTTATTTCAGTTGATAAATTCAAAACACTCATGGCCATAAATTCAAGAATAAATTCCAGCTACAATGACGTTAATGCCATGATGGTTTTTATTCTTGAATCAGCAATGCAGCTGGTAGAGTGCGAATCGTCGTCTTTGTTACTTGTTGATAAGGCCGATGGTTCGCTTTCTTTTGCTGTAGCACTTGGTCCAAAAGGTGCTGAAGCAAAAAATGTTCCTGTTGGTAAACAGAGCATTGCAGGCTGGGTTGCACAGAATAATCAGCCGGTCCTTATCAACAATGTGGCTGATGATCCCCGCTTTTTTACAGATGTTCAGATTAAAACCGGTTACGTAAGTCACACTATGATTGCAGTTCCAATGAGTGTAAATAATGAAGTAATCGGAGTTATTGAACTTCTCAATAAATCAGAACATAGAAGATTTGATAATACCGACCTGAAACTTCTTCAGCTTCTGTGTGAGCAGGCAGCGCTTGCTTATTACAATGCAACAAACCTCAAGTTTGTCCAGGATGAAGTTACTTCACTGCAGGATTCAATTTCTGCCGGTTCAGATTATCATTCCTTCATTGCAAAAAGCCCTGCCATTCTTGACCTTCTTCATGTTGTCGAAGAAGCTGCAAAAACAAGCTCATCTGTATTGATTACAGGTGAAAGCGGTGTAGGTAAGGAACTTTTTGCCGAACAGCTTCATATGAAGAGCAATCGCCGTGACAAGCCTTTTGTAAGAATCAACTGTGCAGCTCTTGCACCTAGTCTTCTTGAAAGTGAACTTTTCGGACATGTAAAAGGTGCGTATACCGATGCTTCTTCTAACCGTGAAGGACGTTTTGAAATGGCTGATGGGGGAACAATATTCCTTGACGAAATCGGAGAACTTCCATTTGAACTACAGGCTAAACTTCTGCGTGTTCTTCAGGAAAAAGCGTTTGAAAGAGTTGGTTCCAGTGAAACTATAAGTGTAGATGTAAGAATTATTGCGGCTACAAACAAAGATCTTGAGAAAATGGTTGAAGAAGGAAAATTCCGAAACGACCTTTATTACAGATTAAATGTAGTTCCTTTGAGAATTCCTCCGCTTAGAAATAGAAAAGAAGATATTGAACCGCTTTCGTTGTTTTTTATCAACAAGTTTCGCGCCGAAACAAAGAAGAACTTTACAGGAATCAGCGAGAGTGCTCTTGCCAGATTATATGATTATGACTGGCCGGGAAATATCCGCGAACTGGAAAATGCTATCGAACGTGCATGTGTAATGGGTGTTCCTCCATGCATAAAATTTGAAGATTTAGGACTGATTGTTAATGAAAAGTCAGAAGAATCTTCTAAAACTGATAGATTTTCTATGGAATTTTCTGATATAATGGATGGCAATGATATGTCGTTAAAAACGGCAACAGATACATTCAAGAAAAAATACATAATGAAAGTTCTTGAAATGACAAAAAATAATCAGACAAAAGCAGCAAAAATTCTTGATATTCAGAGAACTTATCTTGCGCGCCTTTTGAATGAATTAGGAATAAGATAAAAAAAAGTGCGGATTACCGCAGTTTGGGAGACATTACAATGGCAAAAAACAAAGATACATTAAAGCCAAATAAAGAAAAAACTGTAGACAAAGCAGCATCATTCATCAGCAAAAACAGAATCATTCTTATCGTTCTTGTTTCTGTTGTGTTCGCAGGTGTAATTGCATTTGCTGTTTATAAATCAGTTGAAGCTTCAAATACTTCAAAAGCTCTCAGCGTTATTGACAGCGCAGAATATGCTTTGAAAAACAATACTGCTGCATTAAGTGATGCTGAACTTCAGCCATACTATGACAATGCACTTGAAGCTGTTAAACCTTATGTTACAAAAGGTGGAATTGTTGGTGCACGCGCAGAAATGCTTACAGGAGAAGTTCAGTTGAGAAAAAATAACAACGAAGCTGCCCGTGATGCATATCTTTCTGCCGCAAAAAAAGCAGGCAAATCTTATCTTTCAGGTATCTGTTATTTCAACGCAGCTGTAGCTTGTGAAGAAATGAATGATAACGAAAAAGCAATTGAATATTACACAATTGCAGCTAATGATAAGGAATTTGCTGATCCAACACATGCATGGTTCTCAGTTGGACGCCTCAAGGAAGTTACACTTGACTACCTTGGTGCTAAAGATGCATACCTTGAAGTTGTTTCAAGAAACAATCCTCAGGATCCATGGTTCAGCTATTCAAAAGACCGTCTTCTCCAGATGCAGATTGACGGAAAAACAGAATAATCTTTTTTCAGAAATATAGATTTATCGTTATGGGTATCAAGTTAAAGAATAACATACTTAGTTTCTTGTTAGTTATGTTATCTGTTGCAGGTTTAAATTCCTGTGGGCTTGATACCTTTTATGTTTTAAAGGCACCGATTAGTAATCATAACCCGGCTGCTACCTTATCTAATGACGACCCTACAAAAAACTATATCGATTTTTCAACCTTTGAGAATCAAAATCTTACAAGTGATTTTGAATTTATGGGGACAGCCATTTATTATAAAATATATGGAAGTAAGAGTACGCTCAGTTCTGATATAACTGCTGTAGAAAATATAAATACAGATACTAACTATGGTGCTTCAATTGACTTGATAAAATCAAAAGGTTACAAAGAACTAAGGAACAGTAATGCTTTAGACGAAGGTATGCTTATTCCTGCGACAGGAGTCAATAAAAGGGTAAAAATCAGACTCACTGATTATAACCTTAAAAGTGACTTAAATCCTTCAAGTGACACAGTTCCATGTGTCCTTATAGATAATTCAGACACTGGAACAAAGCCAAAACGTGCAGAAACAAAAAACGGCCAGAATCTTGCATTCAATTTTGGAAGAAGTGATTCTGATATAAACAGTCCGAAACCAGAATCTGGCAACAATGATTTTGATGGTTCTACACCTTCTGATAATATTTATTATGTTAATATGTATGCCGTAGCATTAGGTCATGATGTTACATATAAATTTTATTATTCAAATCTTCTTCACTTAGGTACAATCAAAATCAACTCTTCTTCAGAAAATAACTGGTAGAATTCCATGGTTTGATTAAGTTAAATTGTTAAAATCCCGTTCCACACACTTGATTAAACTTCGAAAATCCTATAATATAGTTTGTATCGGCCCTTTAGCTCAGCTGGATAGAGCACTTGCCTTCTAAGCAAGTTGTCGACAGTTCGATTCTGCCAAGGGTCATATTTTTATAAAAAATGTGAAAAAAGTGTAGTTTACTGCTTGATTCAATTAAGTAAAAATGCTATATTTTTATCACGTTTTACGGGATGTAGCGCAGTTGGTAGCGCGTCTGGTTTGGGACCAGAATGTCGCAGGTTCAAGTCCTGTCATCCCGATTATAAGACTTGCAGATTTGCAAGTCTTTTTTTTTGCCTTAAAAAAGATTATGAATCAGATTTGGAATAACTTCATTAACTGGATGCCTCAGTTACTTGGAGGAGCAAAAATTACTATCGGTCTCACAATTCTTTCTGTGTCTGCAGGATTTATCTTTTCAGTATTTCTTGCTTTAGGTAAGATTGCTAAAAATAAAATATTAAATTCAATCTGTTCGTTTTATATTTTCTTTTTCAGAGGAACTCCCTTATTACTTCAGCTTTATTTTATTTACTACGCCTTGCCGGATTTCTGTCCAGCCCTTACAATCGGTTCACCGTTCCTTGCGGCATTTATTGCGTTCACTTTGAACTCAAGTGCATATCTTGCAGAAGTAGTGCGCTCTGCCATTATTTCAATTGACAGAGGACAGATCGAAGCTGCCTTGTCACTTGGATTAAGCAGACGTCAGGCAATCTCTCATATTGTCATACCGCAGGCTATACCGCGTCTTCTTCCTCCGTTAGGCAATGAGTTCATCCTCGTGTTAAAAGATGCCTCAATCGTCTCTATAATAGCGTTACAGGACATTACAAAGGTAACTCAGAACATTGCATCAGGTTCTGCATCAAGACTTGTGTATATTCCTGCAATGATTCTCTATCTTGTAATCACAGCATTCTTCAGCTGGACTTTCCGCAAGCTTGAAAAAAAATCAATCGCATACACAGAAAAATAAATATTATAAAAGTAAGATCTGCACAGTATAATAAATGTAGTTTAGGGAAAATTTATTTAAAAGGAATTTAAAGAAAAAAAAGACTTGGTAAAAACCAAGTCTTATGGACGATGAGGGGATCGAACCCCCGACATTCTGGGTGTAAACCAGACGCTCGTACCAGCTGAGCTAATCGTCCGTTGATGTTTTTATATTATAGAATATCAGAAAAAGTGTCAATAGCTTTTATATAAATTTTTCAAAAAAAGTTATTTTTTTTTGATATTAAATAACCTGATTAATCTTCCATTGGGTTTTCAAGTCCTTTAGGAAAGAGGAATAAATTCTGAATCTTAAGGGAATAAAGTGAAAGCCCTTTTGTCTGATGAAGCACTTCGCTTGTTACAGGAAGAGAGAAGGCATAAGAAACGCTTTCATAACCTTCTGCTTCAATAAGAACAGAGTATTCGTACTGTTTTGTAACTCCTTCTTTGTCTGCAGGTTCTGGTTTTACGTTGAAAGAATAAGTACCCTTTGTTGAAAGATATGTCTTTGCAGGATTGCTCCATGTCTGGTCAATCATTTCTGCAGGTTTACCGTCTTTGAACAATGTAATTGAAACATCTGTAAGAGGCTCGAATGTAGTTCCGTCCATTACAGTTCCCTGGAATACCGGGAAGAAGAAGTATGGTTGTGAACCGCTGATATACAAGGCTTCAGAAGATGCATTAAGATTGTGTGTAGGTCTTTTTGAAGAACTTACAAGACGAATGCCTTCCATTGCAAGTGTATCAATATCAGCTTTAATCTGAGTAAGATTTTGATCTGCAGCAGTATGTGTAATTCCGCGCGATGAAATAATGTATTTAGGAGGGATTCTGTTTAATACAAAAGCCATGGCATCAAGTCGGCAGTTTTCACAGTCGCAGCTAAGCCAGACAGTATTGTATTTTTTAAGATCGTCGTAGAGTTTGTTTACCTTTGTTTCAACAAGGTCTTCCATTAAATTACGGATTTTCATAATTCCCCCAAATAATTTCTTGCAATATTACAATTATAACACAAAAGTTGGATTTTGCAATAATAACGTTTTTATGTTAAAATATAGTAAGTGGGAAATATGTTAAAAAGGTTTTATATCCTTTCATTTATATCTGTTCTCTTTTTTACCGGATGTTCCAGATCTGATATTGCAGATAAACTTCTCAAGACAAAGCATTTGAAAAATACAGCAGATGAATACCGTGAACAAAATCAATGGACACTGGAACTTGAAAAAACAAGGCTTTCAGAAAAGATATCATCGATGGATTATATCTCTTCTGAAATCAGACTTAATCCGGATGCTTTTATGGCTTATGAAGCCGGCAGGGAGAAACCTGCTGTTTATCCGGAAATTGATGGTTTTGGAAGTCTTGATATTTCTGATAATGATGCAAATGCAATGGCAGAGCTTTATTCATTTATGACTGATTTTAAGCAGGGTAAGGAATGTGAAACTTACTTTGATAAGGATTCTGTTTTTTCTCTGGTGCTGCTGGTTAACGACCTTTCGGATTTTGATTTGAAAAACAGTTACTGGTATTCAGGCCGGGCTTTTGTCGGAGAACATGCAGTGCAGGTGCCTGTACGAATGGTTAGCAGTAACCGTTATGTCGATATGAATGTTTACCTTAAAGAAATGCAGGCAAAAGATCCTAAAGCCGGATCTAGTACCGAAGTAAAAGACAGCTCTGCTTCAGAATCAAAAGAGCTCTCAGCAACTGGTTCTAATGATTCGGTCGTTTCAAAATATAAGATTGTTGATATAGAAATTACAGATATACAAAATATTCAGTAAGGGGGGAATGAATTATGGAAAGTAACAGCTTATCTGGAATTGAACGTGAACTTGTTTTACAGTATTTAATCGATGGGAATGTTCCTGTAACAATTACTCCGATTGACGATTCTGAAAATAATGAAGGTTCAGAAATCAAGCCTGCTTCTTCGGCAATCTTTCCGGTTGCGCTTAAAGGAGAGCAGATAAAAGTTCTTGAACAGGGAATCATTCTCTTAACAAATCCTCCAAAATCTGTCCAGAATTTTCAGACAAAAAATGTTCGTGTTGAATTTTATTTTAACCGTCTTGGGCTGTATTTTAATACTGAATTAAAAGAAGTAAAAAGCGGTCTGGCTCTTGTAATTCCTTCAAGCATAAACCGTATTACAGAACTTGAAAAAGAACGCCCTCTGGATTTTTCTGCAACTTTATTCTATTCATGTAAAGAAAAAACTGACGTTCATATCAACTGCTATCCTCTTGAGGGCTACAGACTTTTTTCTAAGCCTATATGGAGTGATGTACCGGAAGATCTTCAGCAGAAGACAAAATCATATCTTGAAGAATTCATTGCGCATGCAAGAAAGCAGGGAACAGCCGGAAACGGTCTTCAGCTGATTCCTGTGTGTCGTTATCTTTCTGAAGCAAAAGAAAAAATGCAGGCTGTCGAAGGAAGAGCTGAACCTTTAGATATTATCTATGCTGATTATGAAAGGATTGTGTTTGCATCTACAGCTTCTAACATGCATCTTGATAGTGGCGCAGAATATGCTCTTGAACTTACATTCCCGATTGAATCAACTGTCATAAAGACACGAAAGATGTTCCTGACCTGCTGTGTTGAGGCTCTGTATCAGAATGATGAAAAAACATTTACAACAGCAGTTTGCCGTTATACTTCAATAAAAGAAGAAGACGTAAGATTCCTTTATGAAAAATCTACAAACAAGATTTTTGCGTAAAAAAAATCCAGGTATTGTTCACAAAATATATCTGAAGATTATTTAAAATTAAAAAAGGTGTCCTTATTTTTTGTGCGTTGATGCACATCAATAAATGGCCACCTTTTTTTTATTTTCAAAACTTAATTTATTGAAAAATTATTTCTTTGTAATCTTATCGAAACCGCAGAGTGGACGGAGAACTTCAGGAATTGTGATAGATCCGTCTGCGTTCTGGTAGTTTTCGATAATTGCAAGCATTGCACGTCCTACAGCGATTGCAGTACCGTTGAGCATATGAACGTATTTGTTCTTTCCGTCATCGTCCTTATAGCGAACGTTGAGGCGTCGGCTCTGGTAGTCAGTACAGTTTGAAGTTGAAGTTACTTCACCGTATTCTCCACCGTTGCGTCCAGGCATCCAGGCTTCGAGGTCCCACTTTCTGTAAGCAGGAGCTCCAAGGTCACCAGTACATGTATCAACTACATGGAATGGAATACCAAGTCCTTCGAAGATTTCTTCTTCGATCATGCGGAGTTTTTCGTGGATTTCGTCTGACTGTTCTGGGAGACAGTATACGAACATTTCAACTTTGTCGAACTGATGTACGCGGTACAATCCTTTTGAGAACTGACCTGCAGCACCAGCTTCGCGTCTGAAACAGTGTGAAAGACCGCAGTAGTACATTGGGAGTTTTGCTTTATCAAGGATTTCGTTTGAGTGGTAACCTCCGAGTGTGATTTCTGCAGTAGCTACCAGACATGTTCCTTCTTCTTCGATTGAGTAAACGTTTGATTCGTTTCCGCGTGGGTTAAATCCGATTCCTTTGAGGACTTCTTCTTTTGCAACGTCCGGTGTGATGAATGGTGTAAAACCGTGTTTTCTCAAAGTATTGAGTGCGTACTGAATAAGTGCCTGTTCAAGGAATACGGCATCGTTTTTGAGGTAGTAGAATTTTGGTCCGGAAACTTTTGTTCCACGTTCAAAGTCGATGAGGTCAAGTTCTTCCATAAGTTCTACGTGATCTTTTGGTTTAAATTCGAAAACGCGTGGAGTTCCGACTTTCTTTACTTCAAGGTTTTCTGTATCAAGTTTTCCGATAGGAGCTTTTGGGCTTGCCATGTTTGGAATCTTGCGTGCAGCTTCATCAAGCTGTGCTTCTACTTCTGCAAGAACTTTTTCTGCTTCAGCAAGTTCGTCTTTGATTTTCTTTCCTTCTTCGATGAGTGCCTGACGCTGTTCTGGTTCAAGTTTCTGTTTCATTGACTGAGCGTTAGCATTGCGTTTTTCCTGCAAAGCCTGGCGGTCTGTTACGAGTTTTGTGCGTTTGTCGTAGAGTTCAACTACGATGTCGGCATCTGCAGTCATGTTTCTGTCTTTAATGTTCTTTTTAACTGCTTCAAGATTATCTTTGATAAATTTATAATCTAACATTTTTTCCTCTTATAAATGTGATTTATTTTAATTCGTATTTACGAACTTTAATACTAATTTTAACGAATATCAATATAGAAGCGCTGAAGATAAATGCTGCGTTCCTTTGCCTTTTTCCACAAGCGGCTGGAAGGCCAGTTCTTGACTAAGGTGTTGTAATCTTTAATTGCTTCTTTGATATTCTGAACTTCAGAATTTGCTTCGAGAATCTGGCCTTCAAGATAAAGCCCTTCATCGAATCTGTCTGATGTATCTGCAAGGAATGCCTGAACAAGTCCGAGTGCTTTTGAATACTGTTTGTCATCATAAGCTTTCTGTGCCTGTTCAAGAAGATCGCCTGTATATTCAGCAGAAGTGTTTTCTTCTATTGACTTTATTGAAGAAGCTGTGTCACGGTTTATCTGTGTAACTTCTGTTGATTCATTTTCTGCATCATTATTCTTTGAGTTCTGGATAATAGTGTGAATATTCAAATCAGCATCCTGTTTTTTTGGAGCCTGGACAGGTTCTGTATATGTATATTCAGTTTTGTTCTTATCTGGAATTTCTTTTTCGTTCTGTGAAGATTCCTCAGCCTTAGGTTCTGGCTTCTGAGGTTTAGGAGGAACAATTTTAGAGTATTCAGGAGAAGTAACGTGAATATTGTCAGTTGCTGATTCAGTATTTACAGAAACTTCGATGTAGTCGTCGATATACTTTCCTGAGAGATTGTCGTTTTTATAAAAGTGAAGGATTGCAGTTCCGGATTTTCTTGAACGCAATGTAAAGGTTGTTGTATCATCATTGATCTTTCTTCCGTGGAAAACAAGAAGATTTTCTCTTTCTACTTCGCCAAGATAAACCCAGCCCGTTCCAGGGTAGTTGATGTCAAGAAACTGATTGTTTGAGATTGCAATTTTTCTTGATGGTTCCGGAGCTATTTCGCTTTCTTTGCGTGCATTTATTTCATCAGATGCCTGGGCAGCTTCTTTCTGCATATCAAGTGAACTTGTACTTTCTTTAACAACTGACTCATTTTTATTCTGAGTTTTTGTTTCTTCTTTCTTTACAGGTGAAGCTGATTTATTTGAAATTGTTTCTGATTTTTTTACGTCTGTCTGTGAAGCAGTTTTGACTTCTTTAGAAGAGCCGGTGTCAGTTTTAGTTTCAGTTTTTACTTCTGTCTTTACTTCTTCTGAACTTGATTTTTCTGAATCTACGTCTTCTGTCTTAACTTCTTCTGCTTTTTCAACAGTCTCTGTTTTTTCTTCAGCCAGTGCTGCAGCTACCGAAAGGTCTTTTTCAATTTCTTCGTCAGAGATTTTTTCTTCTTCCGGAATATAATGTTCAGTAACGAATAATTCCTCAACAGGCTCTGCGGCAAGTTCTGAATCAGTGTCAGTGTCTGAATCTGTCTGTGAATCAGTGTCAGTGTCTGAATCTGTCTGTGAATAAGCAGGCTTTTCCGAATCTGAAGCTTCAGATTCTTTTTCGATTGCTGTAACAGTGCTGTCAGAAAGAGATTCTGGCGCTTTGCCTGTCGACTGGCATGAAAATAATAAAACTGTTGTAATTACTGCAGTTGTGGCGAGTTTTTTCATGGTGCTGCTCCAAGAATGTCATCCACTAATTTATTGTTTGCACTTTCAAGTGCTTTAAGTTCTGTTGTGCCAGGAAGGGTAAAGAATTCTTCAGCTTCTTCCTTTGACCATTTATCCTGAGGTTCCCTTGTAACGGCATAACCATCAGGAATTGAAGGACCTTCAGGAAGCAGAAGTTTCTGATCTGGATTTAAAACTTCCTCTTTATATACAGGAACTTCAGGTTCGTGACTGCAGGATTGTACAACAACTGCGATGAGACCGAGAAAAAAAAGTACTACAAGTATAGAAATAACAATAAAGAGCACTTTTTTTTCTCTGTATAAATCTTTTATATTGTCTACAACCACAGAAAAGTCAAACATTATTCAGTTACCTGTTCCTTCTGGTCGTCGGCTGGTGTATTTGCTGTTTCCTGATGGTTCTGGTCTTTATTTCTTGGACCTGGACGCTGTGGAAGAACAACACCCTGTTCCGGTTCAACATCTTCTTCTACGAAGTTGTCTTCTTCCTTGATAACTTCAGATTTAATTTTTTCAATATCATCATCCATTCGGAGAGCAATAATCTTACTTACTGCATCTTCCATTGTAACACCAAGCATTGAGCCTGCACCCATAACAGTTTTCTTGTTATGAGTGATAACGATGTACTGAGAAATATTTGCAAATGAACGCAAGGCTGTTACAAAGCTTGATACGTTCTTATCATCCAAAGCGGCGTCAATTTCGTCGAGGAGACAGAATGGACTTGGGCGAACCTGATATGTTGCAAAAAGAAGGGCAATGGCTGTCATTGTCTTTTCACCACCGGAAAGAAGTGCGATGTTCTCAAGTTTCTTTCCTGGTGGCTGAGCAAGAATATCAATACCGGTTGTAAGAATATTTTCTGGGTCTTCCAGGCGAAGTTCTGCGTGGCCTCCGTTAAAGAGACGACGGAACATGTTGTGGAAGTTCTTTTTAATTTTGTTATATGTATCAAGGAACATGTCGCTTGATTTTGCCTTGATTTCCTGTGATACGCGTTCAAGGTCTTCAAGTGTACGTTTTGTATCTTTGTAGTTTGCTTCCTGGCGTTCGTAACGGTCTTTTACTTCTGTAAATTCTTCTGGAGCCATGAGGTTGATGTTGTGACCGAGACTGTCAAGATTCTGTTTTGCAGTACTAAGATCTTCCTTGAGCTTAGCAACTGGAGTTGTAATCTCATACATATGTTCTTCGTATTCCATCAGGTCGCGGGAATACTGATCAAGGAAGTTCTGCTTAACGTTTCTGATTTCTGTATCTAGGGAACCCATTGAAATTGAAAGCTGTTCGTACTGGCTCTGGAATTTTTTCTGGAGTTCCTGTTTTTTCTGAAGGTCGTTCTGTTTGCCAGAAACCTTGTTATTACATTCATCAATCTGTTTGTAGAGATTGTTTTGACGGTCAACTGTTTCAGCACCGCGGCGTTCAATTTCTGCAAGCTCTTCCTGGATTTCTTCAATCTGATCCTGAGTATCTTCAAAGCGTTTGTTTTCTGTGTAAATTTCATCTTCGTTAGCTTTGAGGTTAATTTCTTCTGACCGGATGTTGCGCTGGAGGAATGTGATTTTTTCCTGAGCTGATTTTAACTGTTCGCCGACAGCAACTTCGTTCTGTTTGTGTTTAGAAAGAGTGTCTTTATATTCATCGATTTTCATTGCAAGAGTTACATTGCTTGCATTTAAATCTTTGATTATCTGGTTGTATTCAACGATAAGCTTAAGGTTGTTTTCAATCTTTGCATCAATCTCGCGCTTCTTGGTAATGATTCCTTCAGGTGCAAGGAATTCACTGATGAAAGCAGGCGAAGCATCGATGTAAGAGTTGAGTGCTTTTTCAAGAAGACCAACCATGTTATGAGCTTCAGCAAAAGCATCTGCAGCCTGCTGTGTAAGGTTTTCGTTAGGACGGCTTCCTGTTTTTGCAGCATCTTCAAAAATATTTTTACGGCCTTCAACAAATACGCGGAGCTTTCCGAGAGTTTCTTCAAGCTGAGCCTTTGCTGTATTCATTGCGCCTTCTGAATAACCTGCATCTTTTAACTTTGCATCGAGCATTGTTACGATGTCTTCAGTGATTGCTGTAAGGTCTTTCTGAAGCTGGGCACGTGCATTATCAAGGTCTTCAATCTGCTTTCGTTTTTCATCAGAAGCAAGATCGTTTTCTGTAATCTGTGAGCTTGCAGCATTAATATTCTGCTGGAAAGATTCAATATTCTTTTTAATGTCTTCGAGATATTTTGTTTTTTCGTGAAGTCCGCTCTGGGCTTCTCCAACTTCTTCGTTCAAGTCGTCAATTCTTGTCTGAATTGTAGCCTGTTTAGCTTCGAGCTGGGCAATCTTGTCCTTGATTTCTGCAAGACGAGTTTTCTGCTGCTTCTGAAGTTCAAGCTTACCGTTTTTCATACTCTGAATTTCTGTAAGTTCGTTCTGGCAGACATAAACCTGTTCCTGAAGGCTGTTAACAAGGTCTGTATTTTCTGTAAGGGAATTATTGATTTCTTCAATTTCTTTTCTTACGGCATCACGTTTTTCTTCAACTTCTTTAATAGTTCCTTCGTTGCGTGCTTTAGTTTCAATAAAGCCTTTAAGTCTGAGAAGCTGAATGTCAAGCTGAATGTTGAAAAGTTCTTCTTTAACTTTTCTGTACTTTGTAGTTTTATCAGCCTGAATTTTTAAGGAATCGTAACTGCGTTTAATTTCTGCAAGTGAAATTTCAATCTGTGTAAGGTTCTGGTATGTCTTTTCAATTTCGCGCTGAGCTTCTGCACATTCAGCTTTTGAACGGCTGATACCTGCTGCTTCTTCAAAAAGATAGCGGCGGTCTTCAGGCTTGCTTGAAAGAATCTGGTCGATTTTTCCCTGTTCCATAACAGAGTAGGCAGCTTTACCGACACCAGTATCCATAAAGAGTTTACGGATTTCTGACGGACCAACCTGACGGCCGTTAATAAAATACTGGCTTTCACCGGAACGGTAGAGACGGCGTTTAATTTCAACTTCTGAATCTTCAAGAGGCAGAAGGTTATTTTCGTTCATGATTGTAAGTGCAACTTCTGCAACGTTAAGCGGAGGACGGGTAGCAGTACCGGCAAAAATTACGTCTTCCATTTTGTCTGCACGAAGGTTCTTACTTTTGTTTTCTGCAAGAACCCATTTCATTGCATCTACTACGTTACTTTTTCCACAACCATTTGGGCCGAGAAGGGCAGTTACACCGCTTGAAAAAACAATATGAGTTTTGTCAGCAAATGATTTGAAACCGAATATGTCAAGGCTTTTTAAAAACACAAAAAACCACCTTTATTAAATTAAAACTATTTTGAGAAGCGGATAAATTCCCCACAATACTCAATGTGTATAATATAGTAAATTATAACACAATTTGCCGTGGGAATTCAATTAAAAGATGTAAAAACAGGGGACTGAACAGACTGTGTCTGTTTATATTTCGTCAAAATCCTGAACGTCACCAGGATTAACGAGTTTTCCTTTGTAAAGCATTTTTGGATAGACAACAAGACCGAATTTCTTTTCAAGAGCCGCATATTTTCGCATTTCGTATTCATCGCCGATAACTACGTTAATACCGGTTTTACCGGCACGGGCTGTACGGCCTGAACGGTGAACGAAAAAGTCTTCGTTTGAAGGTAAATCCATCTGTATGATGTGTGTTACGCCTTGAATGTCAAGTCCGCGGCTTGCAAGATCAGAAGTTACGAGAATACGGCATTTTCCGTTTCGGAACTGGTCGATTGCCGCTTTGCGTTCTTTTTTATCAGTTTTTGCATGAAGTGCCATGCAGTCAACTTTCTTGTATTTAAGTTTCTGTGCAATATTTTCTACCTGATCTGCGCGGCTTGTAAAAACAAGTGCTTTTTCAGGATTTTCAGCAAGAATGAAACTTTTTAATGTAGAAATCTTGTCACGGCTTTCTGCAAAAATTGCGTAATGACTGATCTTCTTAGAAAGAATGTCTTCTTTTGGAAGAATTACTTCTTCAATATTTGAGAAAAGTCTGTTGAGTGTATTTTTTGTATTCTGATTCAAAGTTGCAGAGCAGGCAATAAGCTGGCTGTCGCATGGAATGTTTGAAATAAGCATTTTTGTTTCTTCTGCAATTTCTACGCTGATAAGGCGGTCAACTTCATCGAGAACAAGCGCTTTGATACTCTGAGTTTTAAGTTTTTTAAGGTGAATAAGTTCGAGAAGGCGTGAAGGGTTTCCGATTATAATCTGAGGTTTTTCCTTAAGGACTTCAATCTGGCGCTTGATTGGAGTTCCGCCTATAAAAAGACTGGCTTTAAGGCCGGTAATCTGAGAAGCCGTTGTTTTAATCTGAGAAGCAAGCTCGTAAGTCGGAGCGAGAATGAGAATCTTGTCTTCCTGTGAGCCTGATTTTTCAAGATTCTGAATCAAGGGAAGAAGATACGCGAAAGTTTTACCAGTTCCTGTTTCTGATTCAAAAATTACATTTTTTTTCTGTAATACTTCAGGAATTGTCTTCTGCTGAATAAGGGAAGGCTGACTGATGTTCAGTTTGTTTAATGCGCTGATAAGGGTTTCGTTAATTCCAAGAGATGAAAAATCTTTAATTGCTTCTGTATTTTCGTTCATTTTTCTACTATAGCATATAGCGCCGATCTATGCTATAATTCGCTCACTATGAAAGTTGGAATAGACACTTTTGGTCTCGAACACGGACAGTCAGGGCTTGGTTCATATTTGTATTTTCTGATGCAGAATATGCCTCAGGAACAGGGAATTGAATACGACCTTTTTGGCCAGGAAGCAGACCGTTACACATATAAGGCAAAATTTGACACAACCTTTACTGCAGTAAATATTTCGGACACGCTTAAAGTCCAGCAGTGGTGGCATAAACGCAAAATGAAGCGTTTTGCAAAGCAGCAGAAATACGATGTCGTAATTTATACTTGCGCAACCAGAATGCTTCCTAAAAAGTTTAAAACTAAGGGAATTGCAATCGTAAACGACATTGTTTCAAAACTGCTTGAAAATAAAAAAGATAAATTTCTTCGTAAAGTCATACTTAAAGGTCTTAAAAGAATTGACCGCATCATCGCCCCAAGTGAATTTGTAAAAAACGATCTTGTAAAACTCGGAATCGAAAGTTCAAAAATCAGTGTCATTCCAAACGGAATTGATCACAGCGTATTCTACCAGCATAACCTTTCTGAAGGCGATTATGTTGATATTAAACCTTTTGCGATTAAAAAGCCTTACATCATTTATCCGACACGCATTTCAGGTCCTGAAAAATATCACGTCGAGCTTATTGATGCATTTGATAAATTCAAGGCAAAGACAAAACTTCCTCACAGACTTGTACTTGCAGGAAGTCAGGATGATTATGCGATGGAAGTTCAGAAAGCTGTCATTCAGTCGCCATTTGCCAGTGATATTTTTATGACAGGCTTTTTCCCGCATTCAGAACTTGGAAGACTTTATTCAAATGCAGAATGCTGTGTATTCCCATCAAGTCAGGAAGGTGTTGGTTTACCAATTATCGAAACAATGGCCTGTGGTATTCCTGTTGTCAGTGCAGAACGCGGAGCAATCCCTGAAATTTCAGGAAAGAATGTCGTTCTGTTTAATCCTGACAATACGGAGCAGATGGCTCAGTCTATCGAAAAAGTTATTACAGATCAGGACTTCAGAAAAAAAATCGTAGAAGAAGGACTTGAATGGGCTTCAACCTTTACCTGGCAGAATACTGCTGAAAAAGTTCTTGAAGTCATCAAAGGAATTTAAAATCTGTTTACGACTTTAAATGACTGGTACTAAAATAGAAAAGCGCTTACGCCGAATCTTCAGATCCGATGCAAGCGCTTTTTTTATTGACTTAACTGTCAGTAAAATAAATTAAAACTTCTTTCTAAGCCAGTAATTTTTCAACATCAATTGAAGTTTTCTGAGTTACCATATCTTTTGTAATCTCAAGTTTTTTCTTTCCTTTGATGCTAGGAATTTCAAACATAATATCAAGAAGCATTTTTTCTACAATTGCTCTTAGACCGCGGGCACCTGTCTGCTGGCGGATTGCGATATCTGCAATTTCTGCAATTGCTTCATCAGTGAAGGTAAGGTCAACATCATCCATAGCAAAAGAAGCCTGGAACTGTTTTGTAATTGCATTCTTTGGTTTTGTAAGAATGGAAATCAAATCGTCTCTTGTTAATTCTTTCAAGGCTACAGAAACCGGCATACGTCCGATTAATTCAGGAATCAATCCGAATTTTACAAGGTCGTCTGAAGTTGCTGTATTAAGAAGATTAACTTTCTGTTCATCAGTCATTGTTTCTGAAGAAGAACAGAAACCGATTGAGTGTTCATTTGTTCGCTGTTCAATGATTTTATCAAGGCCGACAAACGCTCCGCCGAGAATGAACAGAATGTTTGTTGTATCAATTTCAAGCATTTCCTGGTTTGGATGTTTTCTTCCGCCCTGTGGTGGAACGCTTGCTTTAGTACCTTCAATGATTTTAAGAAGAGCCTGCTGAACACCTTCGCCTGATACGTCACGGGTGATAGATGTGTTTTCGCTCTTGCGGGCAATCTTGTCGATTTCGTCGATGAAGATGATTCCTTTTTCTGCGGCAGCAATGTTTCCGTTTGCGGCATTGATGAGTTTTAAAAGAACGTTTTCTACGTCTTCGCCAACGTAACCGGCTTCTGTGAGGGTAGTTGCATCTGCGATTGCAAAAGGAACTTTAAGTTTCTGAGCAAGTGTTTTTGCAAGAAGTGTTTTTCCGCTTCCTGTTGGTCCAATCAAAAGAATGTTTGATTTTTCGATTGTAATATCGTTTTTTTCAAGATTCTTGAGAGAAGCCATTCTTTTGTAATGGTTATAAACAGCAACTGAAAGTGCTTTTTTTGCATAGTCCTGACCGACTACATACTGGTCAAGAAAAGCCTTGAATTCTTTTGGAGAAGGAACTTCTGAAAGTTCAATTGATAATTCGCCCTTTGGTTCTGAATCAAAAATTCCCTTACAGATATCTACACAGTCATTACAGATAAAAACTGGTGCAATACGGGAACCGATTAAACGGCGAAAATCTTCTTTTTTATCTCCGGCTGGCATACCGCAGAATGCGCAGTATTCCTGATTACCAAATTTCTTCACTTTAAGTGTCTCCCTTATTTGTCTTCTGAATCGCCTTCGGCTGGACGGCGTGACATAATCTGGTCAACGATTCCGTATTCCAAAGCTTTTTCTGCAGACATAAAGAAATCTCTCTCAACGTCTTTTGCAATCTGCTTTTCAGATTTGCCTGTATCGCTTGCAAGGTATTCAATTGAAAGTTTTTTAAGGCGCTGGATTTCTGCGCTCTGAATTTCGATGTCTGATTCCTGACCTTCAGTTCCGCCTGATGGCTGGTGAATTAAAACACGTGCTGAAGGAAGAATGTAACGTTTGCCTTTTGTTCCACCTGCAAGTAAAATTGCGCCCATGCTTGCAGCCTGTCCCATACAGATTGTACGGATAGGGCACGAGACAAGGTGCATTGTATCGTAAACTGCAAGACCTGCAGTTACTGATCCGCCCGGTGAATTAATATACATACTGATTGGTTTAGTCTTGTTTTCTGATTCAAGGAACAAAAGCTGTGCAATAATCAAATCTGCTGTTGCATCTGTAATCTGACCGTCAACAAAAATAATACGTTCTTTTAAAAGACGTGAAAAAATATCGTATGATCTTTCGCTGTTTCCGCTTCTTTCAATTACATAAGGAACCAAATCGTGCATCTGTGTATTCATAAATAGTCCTCTTTTAAGGATTTCTGATGTTGATATCTTATATAAATATATCAAAAAATCATCAAATCGTCCTTAAATTTATGATTTATTTGTAACAAAAAAAAAGGAATGCGCGATTGCCGTACATTCCTTTTTATTTAAACTTCAGTCTGATTATCTCTTGAAGAGGTCAGCAAAAGACATTTTGTCGCCTTTTGAAACCTTAACTTCTTTGTAAAGTTCAGCGTAAAGTTTCTGTTCTTTTGCATCGTCGATGAGGTATTCTTTTGCGCGTGGGTCAGAGTAGTGCTTTTTAACTTCTTCTACAGTCATTCCACCGTCTTCAGCGATTTTAGCATATTCAGCTTCGATTTCTTCTGGAGTTACAGTGATGTTTCTTTCTTTAAGAAGAGCTTCTACGATGATGCGGCTCTTGAGCATTTTTTCGCTTTCTTCAGCCCATGCAGCTGTCATAGCTTCTTTTGTCTGTCCAGAAGATGTAAGCATTTTTTCGAGCTGTTGTGGAGTTGTCTGGAACTGCTGAGCCATCATGTTGAAACGACCTTCGAGTTCTGCAGCAAGCAAACTTGCAGGAAGTTCGAACTGGTTCTTTTCAATGAGCTGTGTAAGAAGGTCGTTGTTTTTTATTTCTTTAACGCGGCGGTCTTTTGCAACTTCCATCTGGCGTTTAATATCGTTCTTGAGGTCATCAAGTGTCTTGTATTTTTCGTTAACGTCCTGTGCAAGATCATCGTCGAGAGCAGGAAGGTTGCGAAGTTTGATAGCAGTAACAGTTACGCTGATTTTCTTTGTTTTACCTGCGAGGTCTGCATCTGCATCATCTTTTGCATATGTTTTTGTGATTTCTTTAGTTTCGTTCTTTTTCATACCGATGATTTCGTCATCGATCTTGTAAAGGTTTTCACCAGAACCTACAGTGAATACGAATCCCTGGCGTTTTGAACCTTCAATAACTGCACCGTTGTCATCAAGTTCTGAATAATTGATTGTAACGATATCGTCTTTAGCAACAGCTTCTGAATCTTTTTTATCAGTTACTGTAGCGTTGCGTTCCTGGATGCCTTTAAGTTCTTCAGCAAGTTCTGCTTCACCAACTTCAACCTGAGGTTCTTTTACAGTGATTCCAGAGAAGTTCTTAACTTCAACTTTTGGAAGTACGTCATATGTTACTGTAAATGTCAAATCTTTAGAAAGGTCAAGTTCAGGAATTGATTCGAGTTTTGGCTGAGCATATGGAAGAGGGCGGTTTTCTTTTTCGTTTTCGTCAGAGAAGATTTCATTCAAAGATCCGTCAATTGCTTCGCTTAATGTATCAGCTTTGAGAGCATCACCGTATTTCTGTACGAGAACGCTTGCTGGAACGTGTCCTTTTCTGAATCCAGGAATCTGGGCATTCTTTGAATAGTTTGCTGTTACCTTATTGTAAATTGCTTCAAGTTCACTTTTTTCAACTGTTACAGTAAGTTTTACTGCAGATTTTTCGAGTTTTTCGTAATTCTTTGTTAATTTCACGACTCTTTTCCTCTTCTTAAAAAAAAATAAATGAAAAAAAAAGCGATTCAGATTGCTCTCGAATCGCTTTTATTTAGAGCGGGAAACGGGAGTTGGACCCGCGACATCCACCTTGGCAAGGTGGCGCTCTACCACTGAGCTATTCCCGCAAAATATTTGAGTTTTGCGCTCTGATTAATGCAGTTAAACTGCTAGAGCGGGAAACGGGAGTTGGACCCGCGACATCCACCTTGGCAAGGTGGCGCTCTACCACTGAGCTATTCCCGCAAAAATATTTTGCTTTAAGTCTTCTTAGCGAAGGACTTGCGAGAGGAGGGACTTGAACCCTCAAGCCGAAGCACTAGATCCTAAGTCTAGCGTGTATGCCAGTTTCACCACTCTCGCTTAATGAAACTTCGTAATTAAGACTATACCAAATTGAAATAACTGTGTCTAGTATTTATTTTGAATTTATTTAAATTTTTAATTTGATTTATAGAATAGTTATGATAAAATAGAAGAACTTATTATTAAATATTTTTTAGGTGGAAAAAATGAAAAAATCGATTATTTCTAAAATCGCAGTGATGGCTGTTTTATTGACAGCTGCAGCTTCTTTTGTAAGCTGTGGAAAAGAAGATAAATATAAGAATGATACTCATCTTGCCATTGAAGACGGAAAAACTGTAGTTGAACGCTACGGAAACCTTCAGGTAATCGGAACTGATATCTGTGACCAGAACGGAAATCCAGTTCAGCTTCGCGGTATGAGTTCACATGGACTTCAGTGGTATGGAAAATTTGCCAACGACGATGTAATTACATGGCTTCGTGATGACTGGAACTGCCAGCTCTGGCGTGCAGCGTTGTATACAGTACAGGGCGGATATATCGGAAACCCTGTTCTTGGCGAAAAAATGATTACTTCAATCGAATCATGTATCAAAAACGGAATGTATATTCTCGTTGACTGGCACGTAATCGGCGAAAAAGATCCTTTGCTTTACAAAGAGCAAGCTATTGAATTCTTTACAGATATTTCAAAGACATATGGTGACAAAGCAAATATCATTTACGAAATCTGTAATGAACCAAACGGCGAAAACGTAACCTGGAAAGATAACATCAAGCCTTATGCAGAAGAAGTAATTGCCGCAATCCGTGCAAATGACCCGGACAACATTATTGTAGTAGGAACACCAATCTGGAGCTCAAACCTTGCTGCTGCTCTTGAAGATCCTATCACAGAATATAAGAACATTATGTATACATACCACTTCTATGCCGGTTCTCACGGAAAAGAATCAAGAAAAGGTGTACAGAAGGCAATCGATGCAGGACTTCCTGTATTTATTACAGAATGGGGTTGTACAAAAGCCAGCGGTGACGGCGGTGTGTTTGAAGAAGAAACTCTTGAATGGGTTAAATTCATGAAAAAGAACAACATCTCATGGGCTAACTGGTCTGTTAACAATAAAGGTGAAGATTCAGGTGTTCTTGCTTATAACAAAGACCGTGATGCTAAAGGTCACTGGAAAGACAGCGATCTTTCAAAAGCAGGAAAATTCCTCAGACAGATCCTTAGAAACGAAATTAAATAATCAAAAATATAATCATATTCATATATATGATTATATATAGAAAATAATTTTCTGAATTAAGTCTTTTTTGCGGGAATTTCCAGAAAGTCCCTATTATTGACTACAATTCTTTTATTGATTATTATAAGAAAAATTTGAAATTAATTACGGGGCTAGAAAATAAAGGCCCTTTTGGAGTGTTATTATTATGAAAGTTGCTCTTATCGTTTTATTTGCAATTATTTGTGTTTTGCTTGTTCTTCTCGTTCTTATCCAGAATGATGAAGGTGGTGGACTTGGCGGTTTGCTTTCAGGTGCAGGATCTGCTGCATTCGGTTCACATTCGGCAAGTGTTCTTAATAAGACAACTTTTGTTCTTGTTGCTCTTTTCTTCATTACTGCATTCTCTATTGCTTTCATGAATAAAAAGACAAACCTTGTTGACGGTTCACAGAGAACTGAAGTTCAGACTGGTGCCGGAATCGATGCAAGCTCTGTTATTGATGCAGTAAATGATGTAAAAGCAGAAAGCGAACCAAATGCAGAATCTTCTATGGGAGAAGCTGCAAACTAATTTAATTAGTTGTAAATATTATGCTGCAGGAATTGTTAAAGCCGGAAGCTGTAAGGGTAAATCTGGAAAGTGAAGACAAAGAAGAACTTTTTGAAGAAATGACTGAAGTTCTTGTTGCACAGTGTCCAGGTTTAGACCGGGCTGAAGTATTAGATTCATTGCTTCAGCGAGAAGCGAAAATGACAACTGGAGTTGTTCCCGGTATAGCAGTTCCTCATGCTATAAATCAAAAAATTAAAAAAACAATTTGTGCAGTAGGAATCAGTAAAGAGGGAATCGATTACGAAGCCCTTGATGGAAAACCGGTACATATTGTATTTATGTTACTTTTTCCGGCTGATGATACGGCAGCGCATCTGAATATTATGCAGGAGTTAGCATTTGTTTTTGGTGTGCCTGATTTTTATAAAAGTCTAATGGACAAAAATTCCGGGGCTCAGGTAGTTCAGGCTATTGTTCAGGCAGAAGAGAGCTTGTAAATCAACTCCCTGCGCATCCAGATAAAAGGAGTAAGAAAATGGCAGAAAACGAAGTTAATGTTATCAGTCATTTGCTCGAAGTTGAGAGTCAGGCATCTGCACTTATCGATGATGCTCAAATTGAATCAAATAAAAAAATCTTAGCAGCCAAAGCAAAGGCTGACGAAATCTTCTATTCAAAATACCGCGAAACAGTTGAAGTACTCGAAAAGCAGTACAACGAAAAAATCAAGTCTTACGAAACAGAACATAACAACGAAATTGAATCTTATAAAAATAAAATCGTCAAATCCGAAAAAGATGTAAATGCATTCAATTCGTTCTTGAACAGCACTTTGTCTAAGGCGTAGGTAACGTTATGGATCGTTCTGGTGCATCTTGTTACGTTTATGCTAAAGCAAGTGGAATGCTCTCAAAATCTTTTACCGGTTCACGAACTGTAAATCTTTTCAGTGCAAAATCACTTCAGGAACTCTGGAATCTTTTATTTACAGATGAAGTTCCTGCCGTTCCGCAAACTTTACTCGCTCAGGAAATTGAAAAAAAAGCCTCTCAGAAATTCATTGATGAATATTCAAATCTCGTAAAAGCATATTCAAAACCAGACCAGATTCTTCTTGATCTCCTTCAGTGGTTTGATTACGAAAATATAAAAAATGCCGCAGGAAAACTCGCCGCACAGAATATCAGTGAAGAAGATTTTCAGAAAATAAAACCTTTCAATATTTTAAAATACGAAAAATGGCCTGACATTGCAAAAATGACTGAAGGAACAGAACTTTCATGGTTTGATAAAATTCCTTCACTTGAAGAAGAAAATATTTTTGCTAATAAAGTTGACACTCAGTTTATTAAAAAAATCTGGACTTCAGTTCAGAAACTTCCGTCTTCTGAAAGACAGGTTGCAGAAAATATTATTGCAAAACGTTATTCATTTATGAATATAACATGGGCAATGCGTCTTAAGGTTTTCTATAACATGGACTCTGAAAAGATTAAAGAGCATTTAATTTACCTTGATGATGCAAAGCCCAGTACTGATAAATTTGCCAGTGAAGCATTAATGATTCTTGATTTTAAAATTGATTCTTTTGATGACTGGGCAAAATGGAAGTATGTAAAATTACTTAATGGCAATGATGATTCAAAATTCTGGAAGCTTGATCCTTCATATTTTGAGACAAAAGTCCAGAAAGAATTCTCAGCTTCGATGAGAAGAGAATTCCACAAGAATCCTTTTACAGCGATGGTAATGATTACCTGGTACTTTATAAAACGTGATGAACTTGACAATATCAGAAAGGCTGTTGAATCTATCCGTCTGAATATTGATCAGGAACAGATGATTAGAAATATAGGCTAACAAAGAGAATAGGAGATAGATATGGCAAGAACAACTCCAATGCGACTTGTTGAACTTATAGTTCTCAAGCAGGACATCTCAAAAGTACTTTCATATTTAGGAAGAAAGGGATGCTTTCAGTTTCAGTCAGATTTTGACGAATCTGATAAATCAAAGGACATTATAAATCAGGAACTTGATTTGTACCGTCGTCTTGATCAGGTAAGAGCATACCTTACTCTCAAAGAGTTTGACGGCAATATTGCAAAGTTCGATCTTCCTGAAGCTTCTGATTTTGATGAAGCAGAAAATATCATCAAAGCACTAACTGATCTTCAGGAACAGGATGCTGAAGAGCATGAAACTAATAAGAAAATTACAGAAGCATTTGACGAAGCACAGGCTTTCTCAAATCTCAAGGCTTCTTATTCAGAACTTGAACATCTTTCTTTTCTTACACTTCGTATCGGAAAAATTGATCCTGCAGTTTTTGATGAACTTAAATTTGATGTCGGTAACCGTGCAATTGTTCTTCCCCTCGGTAATGACAAATCCCGCATTCTTGCTGCAAGTTCTAAAAAGGGAAGATTTGCGCTCGATACAGAATTGAAAAAATACAATTTTGTTAACATGGAAATTCCACAGGACTTTAAAGGAATTCCTGATGACGTTCTCGATTCCCTTAAAGTGCAGAAAAAAGAATCAGATAAAAAACTTGAAGCTTTAGTAAAGCAGAGAAAAAACTTTGCTGACACACATAAAGATTCAATTTATTCTTTGCTCGGAAAACTTTCTCTTGCCAGTCAGGTTCGTGCAACAGAATATAAACTTGAGTCGACAAAGCTTGTTTACAGAATTACAGGATGGCTTCCGCTTGTTGATGCTGACGATGTAATCAAGCATCTTGACCATCTTACAGAAAAGAGAATTGTAGTAAGAAAATATAAACCTGAAGAAGTTCCAAGTGTTGTTAACGGGCACGAACAGGTTCCTGTAGAATTGAAACACGGAAAATTTGTTTCTTCATTCAAGAGAATGATTTTCTCTTACGGTTCTCCAGTTTACGGAACAGTTGACCCGACACCATTCGTTGCAACTTTCTTTACAATTCTCTTCGGTATCATGTTCGGTGATGCAGGTCAGGGACTTGTATTCCTCATCGCAGGAATTCTTATGGCATGTAAAGTTATTAAAGTCGGTGGCTGGAATAAGTTTGCTCCGATTTTTATGGCTATCGGTATTACAAGTATGATAATGGGTATTCTTACCGGTGAGTTCTTCGCAAACGAAACACTTCTTATTCCTGTTTCAAGATTCATTACAGGTCTCTTTGGTGAACCACGTGACCACATTCTTCACATGATGCCAAGTTCAAGTCCTGAATCAATTTTGAATATGTTCAAGTTCTTCGGTTTCTCTGTTGCAGTTGGATTTATCATTAACTCAACAGGTTTGATTTTGAACATTATCAATAATTTTTCTCGCAAGCATTACGGAAAAGCATTTTTCGGAAAGTACGGAGTTTTCGGTGCATGTTTCTTCTGGTATGTAATCTTTTTTGTTGTTCGCGTATTCCTTTTTGGAATTGCACCACAGATGTACGACTGGATTGTCATCGGCATAACATTGTTCTTTGCCGCATTCGGTGAACCTTTTGAACGTCTTGTTGACGGTGAACATCCTGTTCTCGAAAACGGATTGGGAGCAGCAATCATTGGTGGTGTAGTTGAATTGATTGAAGTCCTTTCTGGTTATATGTCTAACACAGTAAGCTTCCTTCGTGTTGGTGCATTTGCTCTTGCCCATGCAGTATTGGGTTACATCATTGCATCAATGAGCGAAATTGCGCCGGCTCTTGGCGGTGTTGCAATTTCAATTATCGGAAACGTAATCGTAATCGTTCTTGAAGGAATGATCGTAGCAATTCAGGTTATCCGTTTGCAGTATTACGAATTCTTCTCTAAGTTCTTTAATGAAACAGGTCGCGAGTTTAAACCGTTTGAGTTTACTTCAACACCTGAATTCAAATAGATAAATAAGAGTCAGGCTTTCGTCTGACAAACCAAAATAAGGAGTGTTCAATATGAACAAGAAATTTTTTATCGTAATGTCATTGTTAGCAGTATTCGGAATCGCAGGAATGTTCGCTCAGGAATCAGCAGCTCCAGAAGTTGCATCTGAAACTCAGGTAGAACAGCAGGCTCCTGCAGCTGACAACTCACAGTCTATCAAGTACATTGCTGCAGGTATCGCAGTAGGTATTGCATGTATCGCTGGTGGTATGGCAGTAGGAAAAATTGGTGCTGCAGCTATGGGTGCTATGAGTGAAAACGCTGAACTTTCTGGTAAGGCTCTTCCATTCGTAGGTCTTGCTGAAGGTATCTGTCTCTGGGGATTCCTTGTTGCACTTTTGATTATTATTCTTTAATTAAAACTTAAGGTTCGAATTTGGAATATTATATTATTGGCGAGCGTGAACTCGTTCTCGCTTTTGCACTTGTTGGTGTTAAGGGAACTTATGCGTCAAACCGCAGTCAGGCCCTTGATGCCTTTAACAAGGTTACAGGCAGAAGCGGAATGGTTTCTGCTCCGATAAGTTCAGACATTCCCAAGATTCTCATTTTAACTGAAGATGTTTCTGTCATGCTCGAAGAAGAAGTCAGTGAATGGCAGCTGCAGGGAAAGTTTCCGCTTATCGTAGAAATTCCCGGACTCCAGGGAAAAGTCAGTGGAAAGAAATCTCTTACAGATTCAATTCGTGAAGCTGTAGGAATTCATGTTTAGCATTTAGCGTTAAGGAAAAATATATGGAAGAACTTAGATCTACGGACATCCTTGATAAAGAAATTCAGAATGACGCAAGAAAAAAGGCTGAAAAGATTTTAAGAAATGCTGATACTCAGTGTGACCAGATTCTGGCGCAGGTTGAGTCACGCCTTGAAGAAGCAAAGAAAGAAAAAGAAGCTTATTTTGACTGCAAGGCTGATGAGGTTAAAAAAGATCTTGATTCAAGTTTGTCTCTTGAAAAATCACGCTTCCTTGTGTCTTACATCAGTTCTTCTGTAGCAGAAGGAATTAACGATTATTTAAAAACTCTTTCTCAGGAAAAAAGATTTGAAATGGCTGCATCTCTTTTGAACCGTTTTACAGATCTTGTTTCTGAAAAAACATTTGATGCTCAGGTTTATGGCTTTGATACAAACTTTGTAAAAAACACTTTGAGCAGCAAAGTAAAAATCAATAACTGTTTTTCTGTTGATTTTGCAAAATCAGGTGAAGAAGCAGTTGATGGAATTGAAATTCACGAAGGTGTAATTCTTGTTTCAGATGATAAGGCTGTAAAAATCCGTCTTACTCTTGAAGAAGTAATCACTGAATTAATTGATAAATACAGAAATGAATTAGCAGTAACTTTGTTTGGCGGGAGGCTTCCTGAATGATTCACGGTAAAATTACACGCATCGCAGGTCCTATCGTTTACGCTGACGGCCTTGAAGGCTGTGGTCTTTACGATGTAGTAAATGTAGGAAAAAATAAACTTATTGGTGAAATCATCCGCCAGAATGAAGGCAAAGCCGTAATTCAGGTTTATGAAGATGATACCGGTATGCAGATTGGAGAAGACGTTGAATGTACAGAAGCTCCATTGTCTCTTAAACTCGGCCCTGGTCTTGTCGGTACAATCTATGACGGTATTCAGCGTCCGCTCAAGGCAATGTTCGAAGACAAAGGTTCTTTCCTTTTGCCGGGACAGAGAACAACACCGATTGATACAGAAAAAAAATGGGATTTTGTTACAACTGATGGTATTGCTGAAGGTTCGGCAATCAAAATCGGTATGGTACTGGGAACAGTTAAAGAAACTGAATCTGTTGTTCATGCCATCATGGTTCCTCCATATATTAAAGGTAAAACATTAAAGTCTTTTAAAGGGAATGGTTCCTACACAGTAGACGAAGTTATTGCCACAACTGAACTCGATGAAGAAATCAAACTTTCTCAGAACTGGCCTATTCGTAAACCTCGTCCATACGCTGCAAAGCTTGGTGTAACAGAACCTCTTCTTACAGGACAGCGCGTCATCGACGTATTCTTCCCATTGTCAAAAGGAGGAACAGCTGCAATCCCTGGAGGCTTTGGAACAGGAAAGACAATGACTCAGCATGCCGTTGCAAAATGGTGTGATGCAGATCTTATTATTTATATCGGATGTGGTGAACGAGGAAACGAAATGACTGATGTTCTTACAGAGTTCCCTGAACTTATCGACCCACGTACAGGCCGATCATTGATGGAACGTACAATCCTTATCGCAAACACATCAAACATGCCGGTTGCAGCGCGCGAAGTTTCACTTTATTCCGGAATCACACTTGCTGAATATTACCGCGACATGGGTATGGCAGTTGCAATTATGGCAGACTCAACTTCGCGCTGGGCAGAAGCGCTCCGTGAACTTTCTGGCCGTATGGAAGAAATGCCGGCCGAAGAAGGATTCCCTGCATACTTACCGACACGCCTTGCAGAGTTCTATGAACGTGCTGGTCGTATTACTTCACTTTGTAACAAAGAGGGAAGTGTTTCTGTAATCGGAGCTGTTTCTCCTATGGGAGGCGACTTCTCAGAACCTGTAACTCAGCATACAAAACGATTCATCCGCTGTTTCTGGGCACTGGACAGAGAACTTGCAAATGCACGTCATTATCCTGCAATCAGCTGGATTGATTCATATTCAGAATATGCAGAAGAAGTAAAAGACTGGTGGGAAAAAACAAATCCACAGTGGGCTGATGTAAGAGATAAAGCTCTTGAACTTTTAAAGAAGGAACAGAAACTGGAACAGATTGTTCGTTTGATCGGACCTGATGCACTTCCAGATTCTGAACGCATTGTTCTTGTTGTTGCAGAAATGATGAAAAACGGATTCCTTCAGCAGAATGCATTTGATGATATCGATGCATATTGTGGTGTTGAAAAACAGATTAAGATTCTCGTACTTATTATGAAGTTCTATAACAGAGCTCTTGCAGTTGTAAAAGCAGGCGCTCCACTTTCAAAGGTAACTGCTTTAAGCTGCCGTGAAAAAATTACTCGTATTAAGTCTTTAATTAAAAATGATGAAATGGATAAGATCAACGAAATCGATTCTTTGCTTGATGAAGAATTTGGTGGAATTGAACGTATCTATCAGGTATCGGAGGCAGCTGTATGAAAGGCGTAGAATATCGTGGCGTAAAATCAGTTGACGGACCAATCGTTGTTGTTAAGCGTTCAGAAAATGTTTTTTACAACGAAACAGTTTTTGTTCGTGACCGCTTTGGCGTAAAAAGAACAGGTCGTGTTATTGACCTTTCTGATGATGTTGCAATCGTACAGATTTTCGGTTCAACAACCGGCATCGACCTTAAAGAAACTACAGTTGAATTCCTTGAAGAACCTCTTGAACTTCGTGTTGGACCGGATCTTTTAGGCCGTATCTTTAACGGTCTTGGTGAACCGATTGACGGTTTTGCGCAGATCGTTTCATCACAGAAAATCAACGTAAACGGAAACCCGATTAACCCATATGCACGTATTTATCCGAGAGACTTTATCCAGACAGGTATTTCTTCAATCGACGGAATGAACACATTGATCCGCGGACAGAAACTTCCTATCTTCTCCGGAAACGGACTTGCTCATAACCGCCTTGCAGCTCAGATCATCCGTCAGGCAAAACTTCGCTCAAGCGATGATCAGTTCGTAATGGTATTTGCAGGAATGGGTATTAAATACGACGTTGCTCGTTTCTTTAGAGATACATTTGAAGAATCAGGTGTTCTTTCAAAAGTAGTAATGTTTGAGTCCCTTGCAGATGCACCGTCAATTGAACGTATCATTACACCTCGCTGTGCATTGACAGCTGCAGAATATCTTGCTTACGAAAAAGGAATGCACGTACTTGTTGTTTTGACAGATATGACAAACTACTGTGAAGCCTTGCGTGAAATTTCTACAACTCGCGGTGAAGTTCCTGGACGTAAAGGTTATCCTGGCTACTTGTATTCTGACCTTGCAGAAATTTATGAACGCGCTGGTCGTATTAAAGGTTCTGAAGGTTCAATTACTCAGATTCCGATTTTGACAATGCCAAACGATGATATTTCTCATCCAATTCCTGACCTTACAGGATATATTACAGAAGGACAGATTGTACTTGATCGCGAACTTTCGCAGAAAGGAATGTATCCTCCTGTAGCAGGACTTCCTTCTTTGAGCCGTTTGATGAAAGACGGTATTGGTGCGGGAATGACTCGCGAAGACCATGCAAACCTATCAAGCCAGCTCTTTGCTTCTTACTCAAAGGTAAAATCAATCCGTAACCTTGCTGCCATCATCGGTGAGGAAGAACTTTCATCACTCGATAAGCTTTACCTCAAATTCGGTGAAGCATTCGAAATGCAGTTCCTTACTCAGGGTGAATACGAAAACCGTTCGATTGAAGAAACACTTGATATCGGATGGAGAGTGCTCAAGATTCTTCCTAAAGATGAACTTGTCCGCATCAAGCCTGAATACATTGAAAAATATCTTCCAAAAGATGAAGCAGATGTAGAATCAGGAATCATTAAAGTAAAGGCATAAAATATGGCAAAACTTAATGTTGCACCAACAAAATCAAATCTTCTCTCCCTGAAAGAACAGCTGTCCATTTCTAAAGACGGTTATGAACTTCTTGAACAGAAACGCGAAATTCTTGTAATGGAATTGATGCACATGGTAGAGAAGGTAAAACTTCTCGAACAGGATATCGATGCTCTCATTGAAAAAGCATATCCTGCTTTGAAGAAAATGCTTATGCAGGTTGGTGGCGACAGAGTTGAACAGATTGCAAACGGTGTTAAATACGAATATACAATCAAGGAAAAATCTACAACTATCGGTGGTATGAACTTTCCTACAATCGACGTAAAACTTCCTGAGATGCAGCTTTTCTATTCTGTGCTTGGAACTTATGCTTCAACCGATCAGGTAATTAAATACTTTTTTGAACTTCTCAAACTTTTGACCGACATGGCTTCAATCAGAACAATTGTATGGCGTCTTGCCGGTGAAGTTAAAAAAACACAGAGAAGGGTTAATGCTCTTGATAAAATGGTGATTCCACAGACTAGCGAAACAGTAAAATATATAGAAAGCGTTCTCGAAGAACGTGAACGCGAAAACGTATTCGTTTTGAAAGCGTTGAAGAACAAAAAAGGCAAATAAGCCTAGAGGCATAAAATGAGCGTAAGTCTTGTTAAAAATATTGTTGTTGCAGTAAACGGTTCGCAGAGTTCGATTCATGCTGCCATGTATGGAATTATCCTTGCAAAGCAGATGAAGCTTAACCTTAAATTTGTGTATGTTGTCGATACTGCGACTATTAAACGCCTTACTATGGGACACTTTCTTATTTCTGAAGAAAGTTCAATGTTCGAAACTAATCTTACAGCTGACGGCGAAAAATACCTTGATTATGTCATTAAGCTTGCAGAGTCAAAAGGTGTAAAGACAAAAGGGGAACTTCGAAAAGGTTCAGTTTGTCTTGAAGTCATTAACTGCGTAAAAGAAACTAAAGCTGAACTTCTTCTTTTAGGCGGAGATAAAGGTATAACAACAAAAAGTTATTCCTGGGAAAATACAAACAGTTCACTTTCTCTTTCTAACCGAGAAATTATTGCAAACGCACCATGTTCTGTTGTTGTCGTAAAAGATCCCGAAATTGAACAGCAGTTCAAACATTTGTAAAAGATTCCTTTTTTAACTATAATTATAAAAGTACACACATATGGAAGATTTATATAAAATTCTCGGCGTTAAACAGGACGCAACTCTTGCTGAAATCAGAAGAGCTTATCGCAACAAAGTAAAAGAACTTCATCCTGACAAATCTGGAACTCACAAAACCTCTGCAGAATTTGCAAAAGTTGTTCAGGCCTACAGAGTTCTCTCTGATGCAAAAAGCCGTGAGGTTTTTGATTCTTCCTACAACGTAAATCCGATATTCAAAAAAGCTAACGATTCATCGTTTGATTACCGCCAGTGGCTTCTTAACCGCAACGACCAGGAAAGCCGCGCCAAGCTCATAATCTTTGATCTCATGCACGACCGTGAAGATGATGCGGTTGCAGAGTTCAAACGGATGAATACCGAACATGCAGACTTCAGTCTCAAGCGCTGGTTCACCAGAGAAAATTTTATGGACTATGGTTTTATCTTGAGCGAAGAACTTGTTTGGCGCGGCGAGTATTACGATGCATTCCTTCTTCTTGAACAGATTATTCTTATGGAAAGAAGTTACAATTATTTTAGACTGTTTTTTCCTGAAGTGATTGCATTTACAAAAAATATTCTGCGCACTAAACTAGAAGGCGTTATTAACGATGAACTTGCGCTTGATGCGTGGGAACGTGCACTCGACCTTGAGTTTGGTCCGAGGGACGATGCATTTTTTCTGCAGAAAATGGCTCAGGCTTACAAGAGAATCGGCGACAATGCAACTTCACTTATCTGTATGGAAGAATCCCGTAAGATTCTGCAGAACGTAAAATAAGCATCGATAGTGAAAACAAAAAAAATAATACATAGGGAATATACAACATAAAGGAAAAATCAAATGATCAGATTAAAAAACGAAGATGAAATCAACGGAATCAGAAAAAGCTGTCATCTTCTAGCAGAAATGTTTAAAGAAATAATTCCACAGGTAAAGGCTGGAATGTCAACAAAACAGGTTGATGACCTTTGCAAAAACTTTATTATAGGCCACGGCGGAACTCCTGCCTGGTACAGAGAAGATTTTCCGGGCGCTGCATGTATCAGTGTAAACGAAGAAGTCATTCACGGAATTCCTTCGGCAAAGAAAATTATTCGTGACGGTGATATTGTGTGTATTGATGTAGGAATTGATCTTGACGGATACATTTCTGACTCAACACATTCAGTGCTTGTAGGGAACGTTTCAGAAAAGGTAAGAAAACTCGACGAAGTTACTCTCGAAGCACTCCAGGCTGGAATTGATGCATGCCGTGTCGGTAACAGAATCAAGGACATCAGCCGTGCAGTTTACGAAGTCGCTGCAAAGCACGGATACGGTGTTGTTTACGATTACTGCGGTCACGGAGTTGGCCTTGATGTTCACGAAGACCCGAGTGTTCCAAATGTACCTGACTGGGGTGGAGCAAATCCAAGAATTCAGCCGGGCATGGTTTTAGCAATCGAACCTATGATTAACCTCGGAACTGCTGATGTAAAAACTGCAAAAGACGGCTGGACAGTACTTACATGTGACGGACTTCCATCAGCTCACGAAGAACATACAGTTGCAGTATTTGAAGATCACACAGAAATTTTAACAAAATTGTAACCAATCTGTATTTTTTTTATTATCTTTATAGAAAGAACTTTTCATTCAAAAGTCCGTTTTTATCGTACAGGAGGATATAAAACGTGAAAAATAAATTAATGTATGTGGCTGGCAGCTTAGTTGTCGGTTGTGCAGCATTCCTTCTTATTTCCTTTGCAATTAACGGAAATAACGGCAGAGGCAGTGCAGATACTGCATTTGCACAGACTAAATCTTCAGTAGAAATTTCTAAGGATTCTTTAAGTATTGTTGAAGCTCTCCAGGACGTTAACCGTTCAATCAGCCGCGGAGTTCTTCCTTCGGTTGTAGAGATTGATGTTGTTGAAACAAAGAAGCGTGCTAAAAATCCGTTTGGTGACATTCCTTTCTTCTTTTTTGGTGATCCACTTGCTCCTCAGGACAAAAACAGTGCTCCTGAAGAATATAAAGAAACAGGACTTGGTTCTGGTGTAATTATCAGACGTAAGGACAAAACTTATTACGTTCTTACAAATAACCATGTTGCTGGTTCTGCAACAGAAATTTCTGTAAAGCTTAATGATGGTCGTGAATTTGACGGTAAGCTTGTAGGTGCAGACAAAAGAATGGACGTCGCACTTGTTTCGTTTGAATCAGATGATGCAACAATTCCGCTTGCGACATTGGGAGATTCTGACAGTGTAGAAGCAGGTGACATCTGTTACGCAATGGGAGCACCTCTCGGTTACAGTCAGTCTGTAACTCAGGGTATTGTAAGTGCGACAGGACGTTCTGGTGACGGTATCGGAAACATCAATGATTTTATTCAGACTGATACAGCAATCAACCAGGGAAACTCTGGCGGACCTTTGCTAAACATTTACGGCCAGGTAATCGGTATCAATACATGGATCGCTTCTGGCAGCGGCGGAAACATCGGACTTGGATTTGCAATTCCTATAAACAATGTTAAACACGCAATCGATGAATTTATTTCAAGCGGAAAAATTACTTACGGCTGGATTGGTGTAAGTCTTACTGACATTAAAGACGAGTACAAAGAATCACTCGGAATTAAAGATAAAGAAGGAGCATTTGCTTCTCAGATCTTTATCGGTGCCCCAGCTCAGAAGGGCGGAATTAAAGCAGGTGATTTTATTACAGAACTTAACGGTAATAAAATTAAGTCTGTTGACCAGCTTGTTCGTGATGTAGCAGGTCTTCCAGTCGGCGAAAAAGCTAAGTTTAAGGTTATTCGTGAAGGTAAGGAAGTTGAAGTTACCGTAACAGTTGAAGAAAGAATCGAAGAAGATGTTTCTAATGATTCAATGCTGTGGCCAGGCTTGATTCCAATTCCTCTTACTAAGGACGTCCGCAAACAGCTTAAAGTTGATGACAAAGTTAAAGGCGTTGCAATAACAAGTATCGTTCCAAAATCGCCGGCATCAGCACTTAAGCTTCAGAACGGAAACATCATTACCGGCATTAACGGAAAAGAAATTTCTAGCCTTGCAGATTTCTATGCTGCAATGGACTGGTCAAATATCAAGACAGTTCAGTTTGATGTCTGGGATGAATCAGGAACTATTACAACTAATTCCTGGAAAAAGAACTAAATGAATTAAAATAAAAAAAACTTCAGAAAGCGATTTCTGAAGTTTTTTTTTGCATTCATAAAGACTTAAAGGATCATCAAAATGGGAATTTATTCACTTAATTCATTTACCATTTTGATTGCAAAGTGATTGCCAGGATAAATCTTGAGGGCTTCTTTATAGCATTTGAGGGCATTTGCTTTGTCATTCAGCTTGTAGTAACCGTAAGCCATTCCGGTGATGAAAAAGTAGTGGTCGAACTTTTCTTTTCTGAGAGTTGTGCTGGCATTGAATTCTTTCATTTTTTTAAGACCGTTTTTGTAGTTGGCAAAAAATGCAGGAGCGTAAAGGTCCTGTGCATATTGGTAGTAGTGTGCGGTTGCGTTAAGTTCATCTTTATTGATTGCTTTTTTTGCAAGTGAACCGACGCTTAAGCCGTTTCTGATTACATAGCCTGTGTTTTTTACAGTGCAGTTTGATGATAAAGCCATTGTCTTGATAAGGTATGCATCAGAGCCAGAACGAATTTTTAATGCTTTGTCAGCAAGGTCAATTGCTCTGTCAAAATATGAAGCAGCCTTTTCTTTTCTCTGTTTTGCCTGTTCTGATAAGTTTTTCTGGTTATCAGAAGTATCAGTCATGCTTTTAATGTTCTGAACTGAATCAAAATCATATTCACCCATTGTGTACATTCCAAAATAAAAATAACATCTTGCAAGGTGAACAGCTTTTTGGTATTCGTCAAATACTTCTGGAATCGAAGTTATACAGTCACTGTAAAGAGCTTTGGCTTTTGCAAGTGTCTGAAGTTCATTGTTGTAGAAACAGTCGATAAAGTTTGAAAGTTCTTCAGTAATTGGTACATCACGAATTTTTTCTGTCTGGGAATAAACAAGTGAGGCACAGATAAATAATAGAATAGTAAAGATTATAAAGCGTGTAGATTTCATCACATATCTCTGTATTAATTGTAATTATTTACACAAATAATGTCAAAACTCCAAAATAAATTAGTCTCGGATAGCGCAGTAGACACAATGGCATCAAAACCTCAAATAATTGAATGACTTTTTACTATATGATATATTCTTTTTGTCAAAATCATTTCTATTGAGGATAAATTATGTATATTACTTGTCTTGACCTTGAAGGTGTTCTCGTTCCAGAAATCTGGATTGCATTTGCTGACGCTGTTGGAATTCCTGAACTTCGCCGCACAACTCGTGACGAACCAGATTACGATAAACTTATGAAATATCGTATCGATATCTTAAAGCAGCACGGACTTGGATTAAAAGAAATTCAGGCTACAATTGAAAAAATTGATCCGCTTCCAGGTGCAAAGGAATTTTTGGATGAACTTCGTGCTAACTGTCAGACAATTATTATCAGTGATACATTTGATCAGTTTGCAGGTCCGTTGATGAAAAAACTTGGACTTCCTACAATTTTCTGTAATACACTTGAAGTTGCTCCAAACGGAGAAATTACAGGATACAAGATGCGCTGTGAAAAAAGCAAATACACAACTGTAAAAGCCTTGCAGTCAATCGGATACGAAACAATTGCAAGCGGTGACTCTTTCAACGACCTCGGAATGATTCAGGCTTCAAAAGCCGGATTCCTTTTCAGATCAACAGAAAGCATCATCAAGGAATATCCACAGTTCCCTGCATTTACAGAATACTCAGAACTTTTGAATGCCGTAAAAGAAGTTATTTCAAAGTAATCTGACTTAATACTTTTCCAATAGGCTCATGGATGACAAGGTTCGCTGCGTCATCCATTTGAGTTTCACCTTTATTCAGGAGAACAAGATATCTTCCCCTGAAATATCTTACAAAAGAAGCTGCAGGGTAGACTACAAGGGATGTTCCGCCGATTATCAGAGTGTCAGCTTCAGAAATTGCTTTTATCGATTTATCAATCAGATCATTATCAAGACCTTCTTCGTATAAAACAACATCAGGTTTTACAATTCCGCCGCATTCAGTGCACAAAGGAATTTGACCCGGAACATGTTCACTTGCGGCAATGAATTTATCATCATAGAATCTGTGGCATTTTTGACAGTAGTTTCTTAAAGTGCTTCCGTGAAGTTCATAGACTTCTTTGCTTCCGGCTTTCTGATGAAGGCCGTCAATATTCTGGGTAACGACAGCCTTGAGTTTTCCGCATTTTTCCATTTCGGCAAGCTTGTAATGTGCGGCGTTAGGTTCAAAGCCTGACGGTAAAAGTTTTGCCCTGTAGAATCTGTAAAATTCCTTTGTGTCTGCATAAAAGAAGGAATGGCTGATGATTGTTTCTGGCGGGTATTTCCATTCCTGGTTGTAAAGACCGTCAGTGCTTCTGAAGTCGGGAATGCCAGATTCTGTTGAAACGCCTGCACCGCCGAAAAATACGATGTTGTCTGAGTCATCAATGATTTTCTGTAACTGTTGGATTTTTGAATCAATTTGTGCGTCTGCCATAAATTCCTCCCATAATATAAATTTCAGTAACTATTATACCATATTTTAAGTTTTAATAGAGAAGGGAATTTGATTATTCCCTTAGGATAAATTCTATTTGTACAAACTTTGAATATTTGTATAATAATAAAATATTAAATATTAAATATTAAATGATTTTTATTTGGGAGAATAAATGAAGTTTATTAGTGTTAAAAAAGTTTTTGCAGCTTTAGTTATTTTGCTTACTTCATCTGCATTTGCACAGAATGTTAAGCGTGATGTTCCATATACAAAAGAACTTTTGACTTTTATTGACGGATATTTTGACCACGCAATTGATTCAAGAGAAAAGGGAGAAGAACTTTATCTTGCTGCAGTAAATTCTTGTCCTGCATCTTTTACCGTTTACCAGAAAGAAACTCATCTTGCAAGATGCGATTATTATTTTGGTCAGTACATCATGGAAACATATGACTTGACTCAGCTTGAACATGCACTTGATGATACGTCAAAAGACTTTGTTGAACCTGTTGCACGTAACAAACAGATTAAGGCTGAAGCCGGATCATATTTTGAAAAATCAATGGTTCATGCTGACAATGCCATTAAACTTAAAAAAGATGCGGCTTCAGATGCTTATTCAATTTATGCACAGAGCCTTTCTGCAAACTGTACAGTTCAGACAATCGGATATGTTCTTGGCCATGGACTTAATATCAGTTCATACGCAAAAAAAGCGCTGAAGGCTGATCCTAAAAATGGAACTGCATGTTTCTCTTATTATGCGCAGGAGGTTTATGCACCTGGAATTTTCGGTAATCCAAACAAGGGCCGTAAAAAGATGACTGAATATTTGAATGACAATTCACTTACAATTGAAAAATTTGATACCTTCAATTATCTCTGTGCAATTGCTTATACATATTACAGACAGAATAAATTTGCAGAAGCAAAAAGCTGGTACAAAAGATGTCTTTTGATTTATCCACACAATTACGCAGTAACTGATCTTGTAAAAAAGTGTGAAGCAAAATTAAATAAATAAAATATGAAAAACTTCCGGTTAATATTCCTTTCGATAATTGTTTCTTTATTTTCAATTACTCAGGCTTTTGCCAGACCTGAAATAGAGGAATATGTGCTGGAAGACGGAATGCATGCATACATTCTTGAAGATTATTCATCGGCATTAGTCAGAGTAGAGCTCACAGCTGCTGCAGGTTTTTCGAGCCAGTCTCCAGATAATGCCGGATTTTTTCCTTTATACACAAAGCTTTTCAAATATGCAGCTCCATTAAACCGTCACGAACTTTCTGACCTTGAAAGTGAATGTAATTCCGATGCAGCACGCTATATTATTTATGTAACCCCTGATGAACTTAAATCAATTATGCAGGCAATGTCAAAAGCGTGCTTTGAACCGTTCTTTCAGGATGAAGATATCCTTCGCGAACTTGCCGAGGCAAAGAAAACTGTTTCGGATAATGCCTTCAGTGTTGAAGGATTTATCAATTCAAGTATCGATTCACGTGTGTTTGCCGACAGTCCCTGGAAACACGACTCAGGAATTTATCCGACCTTGTTTTCAAAAACAAGTGCAAGTTCCTGTCGCCTGATTCTTTCTTCAATCAGTGACAGATTTTATGTTCCAAAGAACTGTGCGCTTTTTATTTCTGGTCCGGTTGCAAAAGAAAATGCACTTGCACTTGCAGAAGCAACCTTTGGTAAAGCTCCAGTAAAATATTCAGTAAAAACAAACGAAGAAACTCCTGCTTTTTTGAATGTAGATTCTCAGAATCAAAAACTGTTTGTTCTGTCAGATCCAGAATTTTCTCCTGATATGACTCAGATTGTAGTTCAGTACAAGAATCTTAAAATGGAAGAATGTGATTATGCCGCAGCTGTTCTCAATAACGACGGCTCAAGTTTTAAATACAACCTTCTTTCGGATTCTTCACTTGGAATCCGTTCTCCTGAATATATCAATGCTGCTTCAACTCACAAAAATAACTGTTCACGACTTATCATTCAGTCGCTGATGGAAAATCCTAAAACTTCTCCATGTCAAAATACGCTCAAGTTTGTCGAAATTTTAAAATCTTCATTTAATAATATTTCTTCCGGGAAATTTGCGTTTGCCGGGAATGTGCTTAAAAGCTCGTTTGAAGGTGCTTTAAGCAATTCAAGCAAGACTATGGATTTGCTTTCTCAGTTCTGGGCTGTAAAGGATTTTTCAAGGGAAAATTCATACGACTCTGATTTTTTAGTTTCGAATTTCTTTGACAGGCCTGTACGGCTTTCTGAAACGAGCCTTGATGGTATTAAATCTAAGCTTGATGCAGAAGAACCGTATGTGTTTGTACTTGTAAATTCAACTGTATTAAAAAAATATGAAAAACAGTTTCAGAAAAACGGTTTTGAAATCGTAACTTCGAAAAACGGTTCGTGGTACACACAGAAGTTGTATGCAGAAATCAAAAAATCACTTGAATCAAAGAATCGCAGTGACAGTTCTTCTGAAGAAAATCTCGAAGCTTCAAATAATCTTTTTGTTGAAAAAAATCAGAATTCTGTAAAGCAGTTTGAACTTGTAAATAAAATTCCTGTTTATATAAAACCAAATGAAGGTTCTTCAACAGTTTGTTTCTGTCTTGTTCTTGACGGCGGAGAAATTGCTGACGATAAAAATGATTATGGACTTGAAAGCGTAATTGTTAATTCTGTTGCATTAAAGGCAAAGAGCTTTCTTTTTGAAAAATATCAGCTTCAGAAAATCAGGAATTTTCCGGAAGTTAAAAGCCAGACTGATTTAACAAGCTCTGCAATTTATGTTGAATGTCTTGCTTCTGATTTATACGAAGTAATTGAATGTTTTTCGAATGCCTTGATTTTTTCTGATTTTATTCCTGCGATGGTTGACTCTGTCGTTCTTCAGAGAAAGTCTGACCAGATTGTAAAAACCTCTTCGCCTGTTTACCAGCTTTACTCAAACGGTATTTCAATACTTTTTAAGAATAAAGAATATCAGGTGGTTAATACTCTCGAAAAAGACATTCTTAAAAAAATTGAATTTACAAAAATCCTTGAAGGGACTACTAAGCTTTTCAATTCGGATAAATATAAAATCATCATTTGCGGAAATATTGAAGGCTCGGAAAATTCTTACAGTGACCTTGTTAAATATCTTGACGAGCACTTTGGAATGATTTCTGGTTCAGGAAAGTTTGCAAAGCCTGTTACTTCTTTAAATGCCATTGCGCGCAAAAGCAGAAAAATCAGGCTTGTACATTTATTCCTTACTGATGTTTCAAAAGAGAAGGCCGGACCTCGCCCTCAGGTTTTAATACCGACAACTGAATTTCTTGATCCTGCACAGTTCTGGGTTACTAACACGAATTCAGGTAATACCGATGTCGTGTTTAATGCATTGTTAAATGATTTTGCAATCACTTTGCAGAAAGAATGTGATAAAGTTGAACAGAAGCAGAAAATGATAGTAATGACTCAAAGTGCTGACAGCTTTATTACTGCTGGAACTATAACATTCCTTAATGTAAAAACAGCATCAGTTATTGATGACATTTATATGAAGGTATTTGAAGAATACAAGGCTGACCTTAACGAAGAAACAATCAAGCGAATTAAAAATAACTGGATTAGAAAATATATGTCAGATGCCTTTGTAAATTCTCAGACCTGTCTTTATATAAAAGATTCTTTAGATTTTTCAGATGCGGATCCTGAAAAATATGTCAAAGACTATCAGTATCTCATGAAGGCAGAAATTGATGAGTTTAAGAAAGTATTTGATGATTTTAACTTTAATTCAATACTTCATCTTTATTCAAATGATACAAAACGGTGATAAATGTCAAAAAATTCATTTTGACACAAATGTTTCATATCGCTACAATTATTTTTATGTTAATTACATTTGAAACAGCTCAGCTGTTATTTAAAATTTTTGTTGTAAGTACTATTGCTGCGTTCGTGCTTTATTTGCCGCGCATTTGGTACTTTGTAGACGGATTCAAAAAAGTAAAACAACTTAACAACCCGGTTAAAAACCGCCTTGCAGTTCTTGTTCCTGCACGTAACGAGAAGGGCGTTATACATATGATGGAAAGTCTTGAAAAACAGACTTACAGTCATAAATTTTTTGATACATTCATTATAGTAAAGGATTCAAATGATCCTGCAATTGAACTTTGCAAGAATTATACAAACATGTTCAGTATTGTAGTTCCTGTGCAGTCATGCAAAGGCGATGCTCTTGACGGTGCACTCCAGAAAATCATGAAGAAAAAGAAAAAGTACGCCGGATACATTATTGTCGACGCAGACAATGTTGTAGATGAAAACTTTGTTCTTGAAATGAATAATTCCCTTGTATCTGATGCAGACATCATTCTCGGTAAACGCTGCGTAAAGAATTACCTTTACTCAAAAGAATACCGCAACTGGGTTGTTAACTGTAACGGTTTGATTTATACATTCCTTGATAAGCTCGGCAATGCCTTCAGATCAAAACACAATATGTACTGTTCTGTATGTGGAACAGGAATTATGATTACAAGCAGACTCGTTGACGAAATCGGCGGATGGCCTTACCGTTCTGTAACAGAAGATTACGAACTTGGTATTACATCACTTATTGCTGGTCGTAAATTTTTCCTTTATGAACCTGCAGTTACTTATACTGAAGAATCTCTCTCGCACAAAAATGCAAATGACCGCCGCAGAAGATGGCTTTTAGGTTTTGCACAGGTTACTGTAAAGTATAAAAAAGATGTTATTGCAAAATATCATGAAGATAAGGAAAAATTGAAAAACGGACTTTCTGGTGAAGAACTCAAAAAAGTTCGCGGAAACTTTTGGGGCTGTTTTGACTTCCTTTATTCATTGATTCCACTTGCATTTATTTTTGCGCCGGCTGCAATTTCGGCAATCGTATTCGGTGCTGCAACTGTCAATTCATGGCTTAAGTTTGGAATCTACGATTCAAGCACAATCTTCTTCGTAAAACGTCTTGGCGTATGCTGCCTTTACCTTTACGGAATTCTTTTTGTTTACACATTGATTGGTATGATTGCAGACAGAAAGGTTCTCAAGATTTCATTCCTTGAAAAACTTCTTGTGCTTTTGATAAATCCTTTCTATATTGCAGAATACGTTAAGTTCTTCTTCTGGGCCTTCTACAAGCTTGCTACAAAAAGTGAAGATCTTGAATGGGTTCCAATTGAACGCATCGAAGATCATATTCCTGCAAAAAAGAGACTTAGAAAATAAATAGCGATAAAACTAAATTAATAAAGTTTTTAACCGGAATTAAAAAATGAAAGATATTGCAGGTGCAACAAAAGAAGTAAGAAATCTCGTTCAGGAAAACATCAAAAGTGCAGTTGCAGAAAAGCGCTACAATGATGATGTTCAGCCTGTTGACTGGGAAAACATGCAGAAAGTTACTTCAGATTTTGTATTCCTTACAAAAAATCCGATTAAGATTCTGGGCGGTATTTTTGCAAGAGGGCTTGCAATGTTCGTAAGTCCGATTCTTTGTAAAATAGGAATCGGGACAGCAAAAGTTCACGGCCGCGAAAACCTTAAAGGTCTTAAAGGCGCCGTAATTACCTGCAATCATGTTCATATTTTTGACAACCTTTTTGTCCGCTGGGGAACCCGTGGTCACAAGCTTTATATTACAGTAGCAGAGTTTAACAATATGAAAGGACCGCTTGGGGCATTGCTTCGCGGCGCCGGATGCCTTCCGTTTTCTGACTGTTTTACTGCAATGAAAAATATGTCTAAGGCAATTGATAAGCTTATTCAGAAAGGCCGTTTTGTCCTTTACTATCCGGAGAAGGCAATGTGGCCGCGCTATGAAAAGCCAAGACCTTACATTAACGGTGCATTCCACGCATGCGTTAATAACAATGTTCCCGTCGTTCCGACCTTTATCGCTTTTAAGCCAAAAGCAGGCAAGAGGAACGAAGGTAAAACTGCAGGTGAATATTACATAATGAAGCCGATTTACCCAAAGCCTGAGCTTTCTAAAAAAGAGAACGTGGAATATTTGAAAAATGCAACTTTTGAAGCTGTCTGCCAGTGTTATAAAGAAGTATTTGGTGAAGATCCATATAATGAGACACCGGTTTCAGTAAACCTGTAACTTGTTGCCATTATTGTTTCTTTTATTGTATAATAACTTAGTAGTAAAAAAGTTATACATATATATTTTTTATTAAGAGGGGTTTTTAAATGAAAACTACAAAAATTTTAGGTATTGCAGTAGCTGCTGTTGCTGCATTGTCATTCGCTAGCTGTAAGAATGCTAATGTAGGTGTTGGTACTAGTGGAGAAAGCGGACAGAATTCATATATTACAAAGCCTGTAAAAGATGCTTCTATCCACGCTGAACTTGTTGCAACATGTGATTATACTAATGAAACAAATAAATTTGCTCGTACAATGCGCCTTTTTGATACCAACAAAAAGGGTATTACTGCTAATCTTAAAATTGAGAACAAAAATGACAACCCTGGTGCAGTATCTATCGTATTTGACTTTTTCAAAAATAGTGATGGTACATACAACTTTGGTCTTGTAGGATTTAAATATGATAATGGTACTAAGGCTTACTGTACTTTCTACTACAATGTAAAAGAAGAAGATTTTGATGAACAGGATTTTGGTAGAAAAGAAGAAGATATTATAGATCTTACACCTAATTTTAAATATACTTCAAGTGAAGGTTCAAATCCTAAATTAGATGAAAGAAAATTCCTTGTAGCAGATCAGATCACTGGCGGATCAATGGTTGTAGAAGTTGAAGCTATGAGTGATGCAACAAATGCATATACAATCCGTTTGTATGAAACACCAGCTGGTGGAGATCTTGAAAAATTCAATATGTTGTCAAATAAATCTGATGAAGAAAAAAAAGAATTAAATACTACATCAAAATATGTTTTGACTATCACAAAAGAACAGATTGCCGCAAAAAAAGCTGGTAAGCTTGAAAACAAAATGGGCTTCTATGCAAATACTTATACCAATAAGACACTTAAAGCAGCATGGCAGGTTGCTGATATGAGCCACTAATTAAGTTTTTCTTAATTTAAGAATAATTTAATTTGATAAAAAAGACTTGTAAGTTTTAGCTTACAGGTCTTTTTTTTGTGCAAATTCAAGTAATGCCTGGCTATCTTACAAAATTCCTCGAAGCAAAATATTCCCTGCTCCCCGTTTTTATTGAAAAACACTCAAAAATTCATTATAATTTTCTTCAATATTTTCTATATAAATCATTAAGAAAAGAAGGAATGAAATGAAAGCAATCGAATTGGAAAAAGCTTACGATCCTAAAACTTTTGAGGACCGTATTTACAACGAATGGGAAAGTAAAGGTTATTTTAAGCCTGCTAGTGATAAGGATTCTCCGGTTCACTGTCAGTGCGAAGCTTGTGGCAAAACTGATACTTACGCAGTCGTCATTCCTCCTCCAAACGTAACTGGTGTTCTTCACATGGGACATGGTCTTAACAACACACTCCAGGATATCGTTGTCCGCTATCACCGTATGAAAGGCGACAACACTCTCTGGCTTACTGGAACTGACCATGCCGGAATCGCTACTCAGAACGTAGTTGAACGCCAGCTCAAAAAAGAAGGTAAATCACGCAACGACCTCGGCCGTGAAAAATTCCTTGAACGCACATGGGAAGTTAAAAACGCCCACCACGATATCATCGTTAAACAGCAGAAAAAACTCGGAAACTCAACTGACTGGGACCGCGAACGTTTTACTTACGACGAAGGTCTTTCAAAAGCTGTTCGTGATGTATTTGTAACTTTGTACGAACGCGGTCTGATGTATAAAGGTAACCGTCTTGTAAACTGGTGTCCTCGCTGTGGAACTGCTCTGGCCGATGATGAAGTTGACCATGAAGATACACAGGGAGCAATGTATCACATTTATTATGAATACGCTGATGGAACAGGAAAAATCGAAGTTGCTACAACTCGTCCTGAAACTTTCTTCGGTGATACAGCTGTTGCAGTAAACCCAACTGACGAACGCTATACTTCTCTTGTTGGAAAAATGCTCAAGCTTCCTTTGACAGGAAAAAAAATTCCTATCATCGCTGACGAATATGTTGATAAAGAATTCGGAACAGGTATGGTAAAAATCACTCCTGCTCATGACCCTAACGACTGGGAAGTAGGTCAGCGCCACAATCTTGAAGTAATCAATCTTCTTACTCCAGATGGAAAGATGAATGAAAACGTTCCTGAAAAATACCGCGGACTCAAACCTGAAGAAGCTCGCAAACTTGTAATCGAAGATTTGACAGAAGCAGGACTTTTCAAAGAAGAAGAAAAAATGGTTCACTCAGTAGGTAAGTGTTACCGTTGTAAAACAGTTGTTGAACCTTACTTGTCAGCACAGTGGTTTGTAAAAATGAAACCAATGGCAGACAAAGCTCTCGATGCATGGAAAAAAGGCGACATCGTTTTCTATCCACGCAAATGGGAAAATACATATTCTCACTGGCTTGAAAACATCCGTGACTGGTGTGTAAGCCGTCAGATCTGGTGGGGACACAGAATTCCTGCATGGTACTGTGAATGTGGACAAACTATCGTAAGCCGCGAAGATCCTTCATGCTGTCCAAAGTGTGGTTCAAAAAATATTACTCAGGATCCTGACGTTCTTGATACATGGTTCTCTTCATGGCTGTGGCCTTTCTCAACATTTGGCTGGCCTCAGAATACTGAAGACCTTGAAAAATTCTATCCTACAACAGCGCTTGTAACTGCATACGACATCATCTTCTTCTGGGTAAGCCGTATGATCATGGCTGGTCTCGAGTTCACTGGTAAGGCACCATTCAAAGATATTTACATTCACGGTCTTGTTCGCGACAAGCAGGGACGCAAAATGTCTAAGTCTCTCGGAAACGGTATGGACCCACTTGAAATCATTGACATGTACGGTGCTGATGCCCTCAAGTTTACACTCGGCTTTATGTGTGCACAGGGACAGGATATCCTGATTGACAAGGATTCATTCAAGCTCGGTTCACGCTTCTGTAACAAAGTATGGAACGCAAACCGTTACCTTCTCGGAAACCTTGAAGGCCGTAACCTTGTTGCAGTAACAGATGCGGATTTGACAGAACTTGATAAATGGATTTACAGCCGCCTGAACTTTGCTGCAAAAACTGCACGCGAAGCCCTCGAAGGTTACCGCTATAACGATGCAGCTTCTGCCCTAATGGAATTCTTCTGGAATGAATTCTGTGACTGGTATGTTGAAGCTACAAAGCTCAACTTCTGGAACGGAGATGATAAAGAAAAAGACCGTCAGGCAAGTGTACTCCTTAACATCCTTGAAGAATCACTTCGTCTTTTGCATCCATATCTTCCATTTGTAACAGAAGAAATTTATGGAAAACTTCCACTTGCAGAAATTGCAGAAAGCCGCAAAAAGGCTGGAGACAACAAGATTGTTTCTACTTCTACATACAACGGAATGCTTATCAATGCTCCTTACCCGGAATATTCTGAAGGCCGCGAAAATGCAGAAGTTGCAAAACGCTTTGACGCACTTAAAGATTTGATTCAGAAAGTCCGCGCTCTTCGTTGTGACTGTGGAATCGATCCTGCAAACAAGATTAACCTTGCTGTTATCGTTACAAAGGGCAGTGAAGCTGAAGTTTGTAAAGAAAAAGTTGACATGATCAAACTTCTTGCTGGTCTTTCTAACGTTGAATTTGTTGAAGCAAAACCTGCAAGTTCAATCGGTACAGTAGGAACTGGCTTTGAAGCTTTCATCCTTATCGATGAAAATATCAATAAGGAACAGCTTATTGCAAGATTCAAGAAAACAATTGAAACAGAAAAAGGCTATGCAGCAAAATCACAGGCTAAGCTTGGCGGTTCATTTGCACAGCATGCTCCTGCAGAAGTTGTTCAGGCAGAAAAAGATAAACTCGACGAATCATTGAGAATGATCGAAAAGCTTGAAAGCTATATTGCAAGCCTGTAATTTGAGATTATATAGATAGGGAGGTAAGCGGCGATGGCTAAATACGAAATGCGAACAGACAAAGCAAAACAGATGGACAAAAAATCAATGCTCCAGCTGAACAGTATTTTCTTAGCTCCGTATATGCAGCTTTCTACCGAGCTTATCGGTAAAGCACGCCATGCCGGCGGTAATATGTTCCGTCACCAGATTGATACTCTGGGAATCCTTATTGACTACGGCTATATTGACAGTGTTCTGCTTAAGGCTTCGATTGTTCACGATGTAATTGAAGATATTGAAGGCTTTGATCCTAACCGCATCATTAATACTGATGAAGAAGGGGAAGATGTATACCGCCTTGTTCTCGAAGTTACAAAATGTCCCGGTGAACAGAAAAAAGACTTTTTAAAACGCATTATCGACACTGGAAGTCAGAAAGCAAAAATCTTAAAATGCGCAGATCGTATCAGTAATATGATTTCACTTGGATTTGTTACCGATCCAAAATTTATCGAACGCTACTGTGATGAAACTGAAGTTTACCTTCTTCCTATTGCTATCGAAGTTGACTTTAATATGTATCAGGAGTTGATAAATCTTATCATCACTCGCCGTAAATACCTTGAAGAATCAGGTTATATAGAAAAGAAAAAGGAAGGTTTAATTTAATGAAAAAAACAGCATTTGAATGTGTCCGCGACGGATATACAATCCGCGGTTTTGAATTTTCAGATGGAATTTCAGAAGGAAAGAAACCTGTTGCAATTATCAGCCACGGTTTTATGGCAAATCAGAAATCAGTTAAACGTTATGCAAAGCTTTTTGCAAAATCCGGATATCTTGCATATACCTTTGATTTTGTCGGCGGCTGTATCAAAGGCCTGAGCGACGGTTCCCTTGATAAGGATATGACTCTTGAAACTGAAATTGCAGATCTTAAAACTGTCATTAATTATGTCAAAACTAACTGCTGTGAATATGCTGATGTAAATTCAGTAACACTGATGGGATGCAGTCAGGGTGGAGCTGTAAGTGCAATGGTTGCCGGTGATATTCCTGAGCAGATTTCAAAGCTTGTTCTTTTTTATCCTGCTCTCTGCATTCACGATGACGCTATGAAAGGTCAGATGATAATGTATAAGTTTGATCCGAATAATATTCCAGAAAAGATTCACGGTTTTGCTAATATTTATCTTTCAGGCGAATATGCTCGTGTTGCCCAGAAAATCAATATCCAGGAACGCATGATTTCATATAAAGGCCCTGTATTGCTTTTGCATGGAAATGCTGACAAATGTGTTCCGATTGATTACAGCATTGACGCATTCGAAAAATACCGCGAAAGTCGCGAAGATGGAGATGATCCAGACAAAGGCGTTTTCTTCTACATTATTGAAAAAGGAAAGCATAATTTTACCTTCTCAAAAGACAAAAAAGCAATGGCTTTTGTTTCTGAATTTATCGCAAAATAAGCATAACTCTGCTGTTTTTCGCAAATTCCCTGTGCCTGTAGAACTTCGGTCTTATTGACTTTTTACCGTCAAAAATCTAAAATATTCCCAAATTCCAAATTTTTTAGGAGATCTAACATGGCAGTTAAAGTTGCTATTAATGGTTTTGGCCGTATTGGTCGTTTGGCTTTCCGTCAGATGTTCGAAGCTGATGGTTACGAAGTAGTTGCAATCAACGATTTGACAAGCCCAAAAATGCTTGCTCACCTTCTCAAGTATGATACAGCACAGGGTGGTTTCTGTGGTCGTATCGGTGAAGGAAAACACACTGTAGAATCTACAGAAGATTCTATCATCGTTGATGGAAAAGAAATCAAAATCTCTGCAGAAAAAGACGCTGCAAACTGCCCATGGGCAAAATACAATGTAGACGTAGTTCTCGAATGTACAGGTTTCTACTGTGCAAAAGACAAAGCTTCTGCTCACATCACTGCAGGTGCTAAGAAAGTTGTAATTTCAGCTCCAGCTGGAAACGACCTTCCTACAATCGTTTACAATGTAAACCACAAAACTCTTACAAAGAACGATACAGTTATTTCTGCTGCTTCTTGTACAACAAACTGTCTCGCACCAATGGCTGACGCTCTCAACAAATATGCTGAAATCCAGTCTGGTATCATGTCTACAATCCACGCTTACACAGGTGACCAGATGATCCTCGACGGTCCACAGCGCAAAGGTGACCTCCGTCGTTCACGTGCTGGTGCACAGAACATCGTTCCAAACTCAACAGGTGCTGCAAAGGCTATCGGTCTTGTAATTCCTGAATTGAACGGAAAACTCATCGGATCTGCTCAGCGTGTTCCAACACCTACAGGATCTACAACAATCCTTACAGCAGTTGTAAAAGGTAAAGACGTAACAAAAGAAGGAATTAATGCTGCAATGAAAGCTGCAGCTACAGAATCTTTCGGTTACAATGAAGATGAAATCGTATCTTCAGACGTTATCGGTATGAAGTTCGGTTCACTTTTCGACGCTACTCAGACTATGGTATCAAAAGTATCTGACGATACATACCAGGTACAGGTAGTTTCATGGTACGACAATGAGAACAGCTATACTTCTCAGATGGTTCGCACAATTAAATATTTTGCAGAAAACTGCTAATTGGTATTAAAGCCAATCTAAAAAAAGAGCTCCTTTAGGGGCTCTTTTTTTTTGCTGACTTCATTATTGTGTTATAATGTAGATATGAAAAAATATCGTTTTGGATTTGATTATTTTGGACTGGTGGTTTTTGGGCTGATTATGATTCCTAATGTTATCTGGGCTTTTATGCCGCCGGCGGTGGATGTGCTTAGAAAGGATTCGGTTACGCCTTTAATTGATATTATTGGATCTGTATTTCAGGTTTTGATGATTGCGGGATTGACTTTTATTGTTAATTCTCAAAAGCCACGGTTAAGTTTATCTTTTTCTGTAATTTTGTGCATTGCCTGTATTCTGATTTATTCTGGATGCTGGATTTTTTATTTTAATGGGATAGCTGTAAATTCTGTTATTATAGGTCTTACAATTACTCCATGTTTTGCATTTATATTTGCTGCACTGGAACGGTCTAATTACCTCAGCCTGATTCCGATAGCTGGATTTACTGTCTGTCACTTAATTTTTACGCTTGTTAATTTTATTATTCCCTGAGCATTATAATTTTCTAGACAACTGAAAATCACTGATTTATAATATAAAGATATTGAAAGAAAATGTTTCAGGATTTAAAGTTTAATCACTTGATTATTAAAATAAATAAAAAATTAATAAAATAAACAGATGAGGAAAAAAATGGTTGTAAGTATTAAAGTTTTAAAAGAATATCTTTCTTTTATGAATCAGGTTAATATTCTTTCGTACATCGTGTATGCACTCGTTTTTGTTTCAATGATTATCGGAATAAAACGTGCATCGAAAAATCAGCTTAATGAAAATGCATTTTCACTTGAAGCGATGACTTCTTTAAAAGGTGTGATGGCTCTGTTTGTTCTGTTTCATCATATGGCACAGCAGAAAATATTCGAGATTTCGTCTAATTACAATGCAGAAAAGAATTTTGCAACTGTAGTTCCTTTTTTTGAATTTATCGGCTTTCTTTTTGTAGCAGTATTCTTTTTCTGCAGCGGTTATGGTTTGTACAGAAGCCTTTCTGTTAAAGAAAATTACCTTAAGGGATTTCTTAAAAAAAGAGTTCTTCCGATAATCATTTCTTATTATGTGATGATTGCAATTTATGCAGCATATTATCTAATTGTCGGAAATGATTTTACTTTAACTCAATGGATTCTTAAAGTTACAGGTTTGATTCTTATTAACAGCCAGTCATGGTATGTTTATGTAATCTGTCTGATGTATGTCGTTTTCTATCTTGTATTCAGAAAAAATAGAGATAACAAAGCCGGCATCTGGATTCTTCTTGCAGTTGCACTTTTGCAAGGCCTTCTTTTCATTGTTAACGGGCACTTCCCGTGGTGGCTTATGAAACCAAGCTGGAATACTGCATTGTTAAGTCCTGATACACCATGGTGGCAGAAACCTTGCCAGCTTCTGTTTGAAGGAGAGTGGTGGGTTGATTCTACTGTTGCTTTCGTATTGGGAATTTTCATTGCCCAGAAGCAAAACTCATTTATTGAATGGGCTAAGAAATGTTACTGGTTTAAATTTGCTGTCATTACAATCCTTTTTGTTGTAATCAACGGTGCAGGTATTGTTACATTATGGGAAGTTGGTTACTGGACAGAATTCAGCGGAAATCTCGGTACTTCAAATAAAGCAATCTGTTATTGTGTTCAGCAGTTGCAGGTAATTATTACCTGTCTGTTTGTCATTATGCTTATGCAGAAAGTTTATGTTCAAAACAGATTGTATAATACTCTCGGAAAAATCAGTCTTGAGTTTTATCTTATGCAGGAACTCGTACTGTTTTCGACATACTTTATTATTAAAACTCCAGCAGATATGGAGAATCCTTCGATATGGCCTGTTGCCGGCTGGTTTGTTTTAGTAGTTGCTGCTGTATTTGCTTCTGCTTTAATTTATCACTGGATCAATGTGTTCTGTACAAAAAAACTTAAGGCATCAAAATAAATGGCACTTCCTTCTGACTACCTGGATTTTTTACAGCCAGACTGCGACAGAAAAGAATTTATTCAAAAGCGCCTGATGGATTGTGGTATAAAATCCAGCGTTCTCGTAATTGAAGGAAAAAATCATATCTATGTAGATTTTGCTTCCGGCTGTTATAATCCTCAGTATAAGTTAAAAACTCTTGTTGCTCATTACGATCGTGTTCCTGGAACTCAGGGTGCAAACGACAACAGCTCCGGAGTTTTTGCTTTAATTGAAGCTGCAAAAAAAATTGCGGCATTAGATACAATTCATAATGTGCGTATTATTTTTACTGACGGGGAAGAAGAGGGAAGGTTCGGTGTCGCTTCACAGGGCGCATTCAGCCTTGCAAAAAAACTTAGGGAATTGAACTTTGATGAAGGTGATATTTTTGTGTTTGACTGCATTGGTCGAGGAGACGTTCCTGTAATTTGTGAAATTGATCTTCCTCCAAAGATTGATAAAAACTTTGCACGAAAATATCAGACTCTGGTAAGCCAGACCCAGAATGTTGTTTCCAGATATTCCCCTTTACCGAATTTAGTTCTTCCATCTTCGTTCAGTGATAATGCAGGTTTTGTTGCAAATGGAATTCCTGCAGTTGCCATCACAATGCTTCCTAAAGATGAAGTCATTAACTATATGAGCAATTTGAAAAGAATTCCTGGCCTTCGTCAGTCTGTCATGAACCGAAGACTTGAAGACATTCCTTCAAAGATTGCACCGGAATACATTTTGCGCGAAAGTATTCCTCTTACTTGGAGATATATTCACACGGAATTTGATAAAGTAACGACTTTAACTCCAAATTCCTTTAACATAATCAGTAAAATTATTGATGATATCGTGCGACTCAATTATTTAAAACCTGTAATGTAGGTTAATTTATTGAGTAGAGTTTAATTTTGTGATAATATTAACCGTTGATTTTTTACGACTTTGAGTCGTTTAATCAGCGGATTTTTTATTTGTGGAGAATAAAATGAAACTCTGGGACAAAGGCGCATACCTTGTAAACGGTAAACTTGCTGAATCTGCTTCTAACTCACAGGCTGACGGAAGCAAAAAAACAATGGCTTATTCAATCTTGCAGAAGCACAATACTTCTGGAGATGATTCAAAATTAAAAATTAAATTTGACAAAATCACATCTCACGATATTACATACGTTGGAATTATCCAGACAGCTCGTGCTTCTGGCCTTGAAAAATTCCCACTCCCATATGTTCTTACAAACTGTCACAACTCACTTTGTGCAGTAGGTGGAACTATCAACGAAGATGACCACATGTTCGGTCTTACATGTGCTCAGAAATACGGCGGAATTTACGTTCCTCCACACCAGGCTGTAATTCACCAGTTTGCACGCGAAATGCTTGCTGAATGTGGTGCAATGATTCTCGGTTCTGACAGCCACACTCGTTATGGTGCCCTCGGTACAATGGCTATCGGTGAAGGCGGCGGTGAACTTGCAAAACAGCTTTTGAACAAAACTTACGATGTTTCATACCCTGGAGTTGTTGCAATTTATCTTACAGGAAAACCTGTGCCGGGTGTTGGTCCACAGGACGTTGCTCTTGCAATCATCAAGGCTGTATTCGACAACGGATATGTTAAAAATAAGGTAATGGAATTTGTTGGACCTGGTGTTGCTAACTTGTCAGCTGACTTCCGTATCGGAGTAGATGTAATGACAACAGAAACAACTTGTCTTTCTTCTATCTGGACAACAGATTCTAAAGTTGAAGAATGGTACACAATTCATGGCCGTCCTTCAGCTTATAAAGAATTAAATCCACAGGACGGCGCTTACTATGATGGCGCAATCGAAATCAACCTCGACGAAATCCGTCCGATGATTGCACTTCCATTCCATCCGTCTTGTGCATATACAATCGATGAAGTTAACAAGAACCTTCTTGACGTTCTTGCTGAAACAGAAAAACGTGCAAAAGTTTCATTTGGCGATAAGGTTAACTTCAGTCTTAAAGAAAAAGTTATCGACGGAAAACTTTATGTTGACCAGGGTGTAATTGCAGGCTGTGCAGGCGGCGGATTTGAAAACATCTGTGCTGCAGCTGATATCCTTAAAGGAAAAGATACTGGTAACGGAAAATTCCTTCTTAACGTATATCCTGCTTCTATGCCTGTTTACCAGGAACTTCTTAAAAACGGTGCATTCAGTTCACTTGTAAGTGCAGGTGCAATCATCAAGACTGCATTCTGTGGTCCTTGTTTCGGTGCAGGCGATACACCAGCCAACGGTGCATTCTCAATCCGTCACTCAACAAGAAACTTCCCTAACCGTGAAGGTTCTAAAATCCAGAATGGTCAGCTTTCTTCAGTTGCCCTCATGGATGCCCGCTCAATCGCTGCTACTGCTGCAAACAAAGGTTTCTTGACTGCAGCTACAGAATACGACACAGAATTCTCTTCAAAGAAATACTTCTTCGAAAAATCAATTTACGAAAAACGTGTTTACGATTCAAAAGGTGTTGCTCATCCAGAAGTTGAAATTCAGTTTGGACCAAACATCAAAGACTGGCCGGAACAGAAAGCCCTCGGTGATGACCTTCTCGTTAAGGTTGTTTCAGAAATTCACGATCCTGTAACAACAACTGACGAATTGATTCCATCTGGCGAAACTTCTTCATTCCGTTCAAATCCACTCGGACTTGCAGAATTTACTTTGAGCCGTAAAGATCCTGCATACGTAGGACGCGCAAAAGCAGTTCGTGATCTTTCAGACGAAGTTCGTGAAGAAATCAGCAATGTTTCGATGATATTCGACAAGGCTTATCCAGATATAAAAGGCCGCGTAGCTTCTGCAATGGTTGGAAGTACAATCTTTGCTGTTAAACCAGGTGACGGTTCTGCCCGCGAACAGGCAGCTTCTTGTCAGCGTGTACTTGGTGCATGTGCAAACATTGCAAATGAATATGCTACAAAACGTTACCGTTCAAATCTTATCAACTGGGGTATGTTACCATTCCTTTACAAAGAGGTCGACAAAAATCTTCCATTTGCAAATGATGATTACGTATTCATTCCTGGCGTTAAGAAAATGATTGCAGAAAAACTTCCTTCTATCACAGCATACGCAATTAAAAAAGACGGAACTGTAAACAGCTTCGAACTTTCAGTAGGAGACCTTACAGACGACGAAAGAAAAATTATCCTCGCCGGCTGTTTGATTAATTTCTATAGAGAGTAGACAATAAAATTGACAGCTGTCTGAACGGATATGCTAAAGCCTTGTGTTAAGCATGCCTTGAGTAAAAGCACGTCTTGTAAAAAGACGTGCTTTTTTTTTGATAAAGAAAAATTTGGCAGATTGAGATTTTTACTGTTATAATTAAAAAGGTATGAAAAAGAAAATTGCTTTACTTTCCTGTGGTTGGGCTCACAATTTTGTAATGGATTTTATTAACGGTGTAAAGAATGCCGTTAAAGATTCTAATACTGATATTTATGTTTTTAACTGCTACAACTTTACAGAATATTCCGGTTTTCCTAACGCAACCGGATTTTCAATTTACAGCCTTATTAATTATGAAGAATATGACGGAATTATCATATTAGGTGACCTTATCGCAAATCCACGCATTCTTGAAAAAGAACGCCTTAGAATTATAGCTTCAAAAAAGCCTGCAATTTGTATTAACTGCAATCTTAAACAAATTAGCTGTCTCAGACTTGATAATTATTCCGGTTTTTACGAAATAATTTCTCATCTCATTACAAAACATAATGTAAAGAAATTTAGATATATTGGCGGTTCAGCAAATTCCTTTGATAATGCAGAACGTTATAAAGCTTACAGAACTGCATTGACAGATAACAATATCAAGGTTGAACTTGAAAAAGTTCATTCGCTTCCGCTCCTTACATTCTCTGATTCTTATCAGTTTGTAAAGGAATTGTTCAGTAATCCGGAAAATATTCCTGAAGCACTTGTCTGTGCAACTGATTATGTTGCGTTAGGCGCACTTCTGGCTTGCGACGAGCTTAAGATTAAAGTGCCGGAGCAGGTTAAAATTGTCGGCTTTGATGATATTCTGTTTTCAAGTAATGTAAGCCCGGCTATTACAACTGTCAGAAATAATGTCGAAGCAGCTGGTTCTGAAGCCGCTAAATTTGTTCTTTCAAATCCTACTGAAATTAAGAATTTTAAAATCAGCAATACTCCTGTTTACCGAGAATCGTGCGGCTGTAATGAACCTTCAATTAAAGATACAACCTTATTCTCGCTGAATATTCTTAATAACATTAATAAGACAAAAGGCTTCTCATTTCAGATGCAAAACATTGAAGAAATATTTTCTGAAGCTGCAGATGTATTTACGCTTCTTACAAATCTGGAATTGTTTTTTCAAAAGTCGCATGTTTATGAAGGTAAGGATTTCTGCATATTCTTAAAATCTGACTGGTCTTCGGTGTTTGTAAATTCCTCTGAAAATCTTCCTTTAAATCTTTCTTATGGAAATCAGGTTCAGGCTATTATTTCGATCCAGAATAATCAGAAATATCCTAGGGAAATTATAAGTACAAAAGATCTTGTTCCTAAAAAAATGATTGAAGCAGAAAAGGGCAGTGTGTTCCTTTTGATGCCGATTTTCCATCATTCCTCTGTTCACGGATATTTTGTAAGCAAGAATGACTTAAGTCTTGTAGATGAACATTTTGGTTATCAATGGACTCATACCTTTGGTAACAGTATTGAACGTTTCAGAAAACGCAATATGTATAAGCTTATGAGTCATGAATATCTTAAGCTGTCTGTTAAAGATGCTTTGTCAGGAATGATGAATCGTGTGGGAATGGAACGTATTGCAAAACCATTTTATGCACAGAACAAAAAAAACGGTTTGACAACAGTTTTATTCTTTGTTGATATCAACTCAATGAAGACAATTAATGATAAGTTTGGTCATCTTCACGGAGACCTTGCCGTAAAGACAATAGCACAAGCAGTTATTGATACAGTTCCGAGAAACTGGGTTTGTGTCCGTTATGGTGGTGATGAATTTTTAGTTGTCGGAAACAGTAAAAATTATAACGGTGAAGATTACTGTACTGCCATTCAGCAGACACTTGCAAAGAAAACTGCAAACATGAAACTGCCGTATAATCTTTCTGCCAGTGTCGGTACATATTCTGTTCCTCCATCAAGTCCTTTAACCCTTGAAGAAGCTGTCGAAAAGGTAGACGAAATCATGTACGAAAAGAAGCAGGCGTTCCACAGGGAACACTGATTTCAAAATTAATATTCAAAAAAAAGAGAGGCGGGTGCCTCTCTTTTTTTTGAATTATTTCAACATTGATTTTGGAATCTGGTGAATGCTTCCGCAGTTATTGCAGATAATTTCAATCGGGTCGGGATCTTCTCTAAGTATTGCATCAAGTTCTTCTTTTGGAAGATATTTTATCTGCTGTGCAAAGTTTTCTGTTTTACAAGGGCAGTCAAAAATGATGTCTCTTTCAACAACAACTTTTGGATTAAATTCCCTGAAAAGTCCGTAAACAACATCTTCTCTGGTACCTTTGTCACTGAACCACTGACCGATTGACGGCATCGCACGGAAGGCGTTCTCTGCACGGCGAAGAAGATCATCCTGAGCCATATTTGCAAAGTCTTCGATTTTATCTTTACCTTTAGTTTTTTCTTCTTCGTTTAATTCGCCGGAAGTTTTCTTTCCACCGTAAACCGGAATGGACTGGAGGAATAATCCGCCGGCTCCGATTACACGGCCTTCTTTATCGAACTGAATGCTTGTATTGAAAGCTGTATTAATCTGTTCTGACTGTAAGAAATAGTATGTAAGATCTTTAGCAATGTTTTTGTAAACAATTTCTGTTGTACCGATCTGAGGTTCTTTTCCGCCTTCAATGTAACGTGTTATTGTTACTGTTCCTCCGTCACCGAAGAAAGGTTCGAGATCCCATGATTCAAGCGGCTTATCAATCGGAATTGGATTATTCAAAAGATAACCGCGTACATAACCTGTACTGTCAACTTCTACAGAAAAGCCTTTGCACGCTCCATTTGTTTCATATCTGAAGACAATATGTTCTTTGCCTTTCATTGTCTGAATCATCATTGCGGCACAGAGAATTCCCTGACCTAAAACCATTGTTTCAAGAATACCGAGATTATGCTGAACGCGCATCTGGTTGATTAATTCTGTTCCGTTGAAAAAAGCTCCACGGAATCTTCCGTCAGCCATAATGAAAACACTCATTCCGTCTTTTTCAATTTGTGAAAGGTGTTCAAGAGTTTTTGAGTCTGTAATTTCTTTTTTTATCATAAGGATTCCTTCTTTCTGATTAATCCTCTTTATTTATCGGTTATTTGATTAATCTTCTTTGTTCTGATTTATCCAGTCTGTGTAACTGGAAGCAAAGCCCTGTGTGTCTTTATTTCCGTTTACAGCATTACGAAGATAAGGAGTAATGATTTCTTTTTTAATTACAGGCCATGTTGATGGATAAGACTGTGGTGCTTTAGGAAGTGTGCTTGCAGGAATTTTTGCAAGAAGACATTTGTAATAAACAGGGAGAACGTGTTCGTTTACGTCGATAAGTGAAGAAAAACCGCCTGCAATACCGAACGTGTTTGTATCAAGATTCATTGAGATGCGACGGTCAATCATTGCTTCCTGTGATTTTTCATTCATAAACCACGAAATGAATTTCATGGCTTTTGATTTGTTGTTTGTGTTTTTGTAAATTCCCATCATGACCATATCTTCAAGGACTGGAGACTGATTTTCGTGACAGAACCAGTAGAAGTCAACTTTATCGATCTGATCTTCAGAAAGGGAAAGAAGCTTGTTGCTGCTTGTATAAGCAAAAAGTGATTTCTGCTGGAGAACCTGTTTGTTGAACGGAGTGTAAAGATATTTAAATGCAAAGTCTCTTTCGTCATTGCTTGAAGTATTAATTGTATTAGTCCATTCAATTAAAAAGTCATAACATTTTTCGATAAGAGGAATGTTGTATTTTAATGTATCTTTTTCAATATTGAAAGTTACATTGTTTGCAACAAGAACCATATAAAGAAAGTCAGAATTCCACTGTGGTGCAAAACCCATTTTTGTATAAATGTTGTCTTTTGTCTGGGAATTGAAGCTCTTGGAATAAGTTTTGAGCTGGTCAAAGGTAACCAGGGTAGAATCCTGATCGATGATTTCTTTGTTAGAGATGTCACAGACAAAGGTTCCAAGATTAAAGCTTACTGGTAAAAGATATTGTGTTTTACCGCTTTTGCCTGCCTTAAGCAGATCACTGTAAAAATATTCTTCATGAAGACCTTCATCTGAAAAAACTTTATCAAGTGAAGCAAAATATTTTTTCTGCATTCCGCAGGCAAGATAGCTGCCTGCAAGAATGTCCGGTTTTCGCATGCCTTTAAGATTGTCCAGAGCATCAACCAGTTCAGTTTTATAAACAGTAGCAATTTTTACTTCGTCCTGACTTGCATTGAATAATTCAACGTACGAAGCAAATTCAACATTATCTGTCCAAAGAATCAGTGTTTTATCATTGTTTTTTGAACAGCCTGCAATTAACATTGCTGCAAGTGCAATAAGCACTGCCTTCAGACAGATATGTTTTCTCATAATGCCTCTGCTGCTTTATAAATAGCTTCGTATACGAGAGTAAGTTTATCTTTTTCGATTGAGCTGAAAGCTACACGGAGTGTTTTTGAGTCGATTGCAACAGTTCCGATTCCGTCTTCTTTAAGAAGTTTCTGTCTCAAAAGTTCTGCGTCTTTTCCTTTAACTTCAAAGCTCATAAAGTAGCCTGAGTTAAATGGCATTGGTTCGAGAACTGAAGATTTATGTGTGTCAACGAAATTGCGTACGATTTTGTAGCGTTCTTCAAGAACTTTGCGGAGTTCAGCTTTCTGCTTGTCCATTGTTCCTTCTTTCATTGCACGGAGCATAAGGCTCTGTGGAGGAGTTGATGAACAGGATACAGAGGAACGGATAACGCCCATCAATTTTGTAATGAGTGCCTGGTACTGTTCTTCTGACATCTGAGCATTACCGAATGTAAGGAAGCCACATCTGAAGCCCCATACGAAGTCTTCTTTTGTAGGTCCGTCGATTTTTGCAGCAAGAATGTTTGGATGAAGGTCACATGTTCTTGAGAAAAGTGATTCAGGGAAGATTGAGTCTTCGTAGTTAAGTCCGAAATAAGCATCATCGCTGATTGCAAGAACTTTTGCTCCGCCTTCTGCAACTTCTTTGAGGATTGCACAGATTTTTTCTGCTTCAGCAGTTGTAGGGCTGTATCCTGAAGGATTCTGAGGGAAGTTTAAAAGAACGCGGACAGATCCTGATTTAGCTTCTTCTTTTACAGCTTTTTCAAAACCTTCAAGGTTGAAAGCACCGTCTTTGAACATTACAAACTGGTGGAATGTTGAATTGCGGCGTGCTTCGCAAACTAAAGCGTAATTGTCCCAGGATGGATCAGCTGCCAAAAGTGTATTTGTATTATCAAGGAAGAGGTCAGCAAGGTAAGAAATACCTGCAGTCAATCCAGGAACCAATACTGGTGTTGAGATTGATTTTCCTTTGAGTGTAGGATTTTTTTCGATGATTTTTTCTTTCCAGAGATTTCTCAAATCTGGATTACCTGCAGTTGGAGCATAAGCTACAAGTTCACCTTCAGAAAGGTCTGGTACATACTTGTGGATTGAGTCCAGCATAACAGGATGACCGTCGATTACAGTCATTCCGATTGTTCCATTAGCGGTTTTTCCTAATTTTTTAGCTTCGCCGCTCTGAGCAATAATACCATTGGGAAAGTAAATTCTCTTTCCAAGATCAGAAAAAAGGGAATCTGCGATAGTTCCCGCCAAAACTGTGTTTAATTCTTGTGCTAAAGGATTCATAATGCTTGGTATTATATAGAAAAATAAAGTCAGTTGCAATAATTTACTATATATAGAATGTAGCTCTATGGAATAAATCCCGAATCTTTGGTATATTTGTAAAATAAATTATTTAAATAGCGGGAAATTTTTATGAATTACGAAAAAGTGGACAATATCAATGAATCAGATTTGAATGAATGTCGTGCATTGGCTGACAAATGCCGTGCAGAAGCTGCAAAACGTCTTGTTGGGCAGACTCAGGTCATTGATGGAATTTTGACTGCTTTGGTAGCAGGCGGACATGTTCTTCTTGAAGGTGTTCCGGGCCTTGCAAAAACACTTGCAGTACGCACTTTTGCAGAAATCTCAGGCCTTGATTTTAAAAGAATTCAGTTTACTCCTGACCTTTTGCCTGCAGACCTTACCGGTACTTTGATTTACGAACAGTCAAGCGGCCGCTTCTCAGTAAGAAAAGGTCCTATTTTTACAAACGTTGTTTTTGCAGATGAAATTAACCGTGCGCCAGCAAAAGTTCAGTCGGCACTTCTTGAAGCAATGGCTGAACATCAGGTTACAATCGGTGAAACAACATATAAACTTCCTGATCCGTTCTTCGTACTTGCAACTCAGAACCCGATCGAACAGGAAGGAACATACAATCTTCCTGAAGCAGAACTTGACCGTTTCTTAATGAAAGTTGTAGTTCCATATCCGACTGCAGCTGAAGAAGTAGAAATTGTAAAAACCTGTGGCAATGCAGCTCAGATTGAAGTTAACCGCGTGTTCGATGAAAAGAGTCTTACTAAATGCCGTACACTTCTTGAACGCATTGTTTGTGATGACAAGATTGTTGAATATATTGTTTCAATTGTAAACGCAACTCGTCCTGCAGCAAAAGCTGTAAATGATGCCCGTACTCACCTTAATATTTCGAAGGCAGGCGATGACATTACAAGATACATTACCTTCGGTGCTTCTCCACGTGCCGGAATTGCACTTTTACGCTGTGCAAAAGTAAATGCACTTTTCCAGGGAAGAAGTTTTGTTCTTCCTGATGACATTAAAGCAGTTGCTCCTGCAGTTTTACGTCACCGTCTCATTCTCTCTTACGAAGCAAGTGCTTCTGGTGTAACAGCAGACGACATTATCGCAAAAATTCTTGAATTCATGCCACTTCCATAACCAAAGGTTAAAAGATGGTAGAAGCAATAACAGGAAACAAAGATACTCTCATTCAGAGAGCAGCTTTGCTTAGAATCACAACAAAGACTCTTGCAAATAACCTGCAGAACGGTTCGTTTAAATCGCTTTATCACGGACAGGGAATTGAATTTGCCGGTGTCCGTGAATATCTTCGCGGAGATGATGTTCGCGCAATTGACTGGAACGTAACAGCCAGAAACGCAAAGCCATTCGTAAAGGTTTTTGAAGAAGAAAGAGAACTTCAGATATTTCTTGTAATTGACAGAAGTCTTTCGATGCAGACTGGTTCTAAAGATAAATCAAAACTTCAGACCGCAATGGAAATTGCAGCTTTATTGACTCTTGCTGCAGAACATAACTCAAATCCTGTCGGCGCAGTTCTGTTCAACGGTGAAATTGAATTTGTATGCTCGCCAAAAAGCGGACCAAAACAGACAATGGTTCTTTTAAGTCAGTTCGACAATGATTCTGAAAAAAAAGTCCGCGGTTCCGTTCTCGGAAATGCACTTACGGGCGCTGGAAAAGTTCTTAAAAAAAGATCTCTTGTATTTGTAATTTCTGATTTCAGAATGAGGGACTGGGAAGATCCGCTTGTTCATCTTGCAAGCAAACACGATGTTGTCTGTGTAAGAATCGGTGAAAATACGGATTATGAACTTCCAGAAATGGGATCAATTCCTTTTACTGATCCTGAAAACGGAATTACAAAAGTAATGCCGACTAATTCAAAATCCTTCAAAGACAGCTGGCGTGAAGACGGCCGTATGAGGCTTCAGCGCTGGACAGACAGCTGCTTAAAACACGGCGGAGTTCCGCTCAAAATATCTACCAAAGATGATCCACTTACTGTTTTATCTTCATTCTTTTCAAAGAGGGAAGTTCTATGAAAAAAATCTTCGCTCTCTGTATTTTAATGTTCAGTGTTTTGAGCTTTTCAACTTTTGCACAGGATTCTGAAGGTGTAAGTCAGGTAATTCTTCCGCTTGAAGTTTATATTGGTGATCAGGCAGAAATCCGTTATACCTTCCGTTCGGCAATCGACTTTTTTCCTGGTAAAAAAAATATTGAACGCAAGGATCTTATAAATCCGTTTGAAGGACTTGAAGAAAAATTTACTGTTATCAAAGCTGAACTTATCCGTAACGAAATGGAATATACTGTCCGTTTTATTATTGTTCCGTGGAAGGTTGGAACAATTGTATTCCCGTCGTTCAACCTTAATAAGGCTCTTGGAATTGTTTCAATCGGTGAAGAAGGTGAAGCAGAACCTGAATTTTCTGTTGCACTTTATCCGGTTCAAATTAATTCAATTGTAGAGAAAACTGATAAGAGACAGATGATGCCGCCTGTTCCTCCGATTATCATTCCTGGAACTACATATGCAATTTTTTTGATTGTACTTGCGGCAGTTATATTTTTGATTTTGTTCTTCAGAGTTCTTTTGAAGTTCAACAGCATAAGAAGAAAATGGAAGCTTTATCTTCTTAAACGTGCATATAGAAAAAATGCTGAAGAAGCAGTTAAGAAAATTAAAAGACTTGTAAAAAGTCCGAAAATTCCTGATATCGAATTCTGTTCAACACTTCAGCTTTATACTAGAAATTATCTTGAGTTCAGATTTGATTACAGGTTCAGTGCAATTTCATCAGGTGATATCAAAAAGGCATTTGAAAATGTCTGCGCCGGAGAAATTCCTTACGAAATCTCAAGTGCGGTAGATAACCTTACTGCGATGTTTGTACGTACAGATTATATCCGTTACGCACATGACTCAATTGACTCGCAGCTTTATCCGCCTTCAGAACATCAGGCAGCACTTGTTAAACATGAAAGAAAACAGCTTTCAGAAATGGTTATTGATGCAATCAATACTTTTGAAAGCGATGAAAGAAACGTAGACATGGAGGAAGAAAATGAGCGTTGATTTTATGAATCCGGCAAGTTTTCTGCTCTTGCTTTTAATTCCTCTGCTGTATACTTTCAGAAAGATTAAAGTGTTCAATCAAATTTCACTTCCTCTTTCTTTTTCAGACTGGAACGGCTGGGTATTTACCTGGAATGATAAATTCAGAAAATTCGTTTCGCTGTTTGCAGAAATACTATGCCTTGCAGGTTATGTCGCAATCGTAATTGCTTTAGCAGAACCTGTAGTTCATCACCAGGAACGTGTTTATACATCCCGCGGAACTGACGTAATGTTCGTGCTTGATACAAGCCCGTCAATGGCGGCTCGTGATATTAACGGAATTACTCGAATAGAAGCTGCCTGTTCGACAATCGACAAAATTGTTGATGCCAATCCTGGTGCTTCTTACGGACTTGTCGTGATGGGTTCTCAGGCAGCTGTCGTTGTTCCTGTTACTAATGATAAAGAAACTTTGAAAAGCCGCCTTGAAACAATTACCATTGGGCTTATGGGCGAAGGAACAGCAATCGGTACTGGACTAAGTACTGCTGTTTATCACATGAAGTCTACAGTTGCAAAACGAAAGTGTATCGTACTTTTGACAGACGGCGAAAATAATGCCGGTGAAATTCATCCGGAAACAGCGTGCGGTCTTGCAATTAAAAACGGAATTGTTTTATACACAGTCGGTATCGGTACAAAAGGAACTGTTCCTCTTGAATACGTAAATCCGATAACCGGAAAAAATTATTCGGGCTACCTTGATTCCAATTTTGATTCAACAGGACTTGAACAAATTGCAGTTGCTGCCGGCGGTCGTTATTACAGCGTAGAAACTGTTTCTGCAATGAATATGGCGCTTTCTTCGATTATTAAAAAACAGGACGTAGTTCAGTCATATTATATGAAAACCATCGATGAATATTATTATCAGAATGTTCTCGCAGTTGCCATTGTCTGTTTTATACTCGCCTGGATTATAAAACGGATTTATTTGAAGGAGTTTATGTAAAATGAATATTACTTTTGAACGACCTCAATATTTATGGCTTCTTCTCTTTGCAGTTTTTGTAAGTATCGTAGTTGTATTAAAAGCAAGGAATGTAAAAAAACTTGCAAATTCTTTTGTAAATAAAGACAGCCAGAAGCTGGGATTTTTTAGTCAGCAGAAAATTTTTATCAAGCTTTTGATCAAAGGTTTTTTAAGAGTTTTTGCATGGTGCTGTCTTGTACTTGCAATTTCTGGAATTTCATGGGGAAGCGTTTCAACTCCTGTTCAGAAAAACGGAAAAGCCTGTGCCTTTGTTTTTGATATTTCCTATAGTATGACTGCTAACGATGCACCAAATTCATTGACACGTCTTGAAGCAAGTGCAGATTATGCAAAAATGCTCATGCAGTACATGGATGGAATTTCTATTTCGTGTATTCTTGCAAAAGGTGAAGGCGTTATTGCAATTCCACAGACTGAAGATTTTTCAATCATTTATTCTTTGCTCGAAATTATTTCGCCGAATATGATGAGCGCAAAAGGTTCCAGCCTCGGTAAAGGAATCGAAGCCGCATTAAAATCTTTTCCATCAAGTTCTTCAAAAGCTCCTGTTATTTTTCTCTTCACTGATGGTGATGAAACTGATAGTGAACTTCAGAGTGCTCTTAATAAAGCAGTTCGTTCCGGAGTGCAGGTTTGTATAATCGGCTTCGGTTCTGTTCAGGAAACTGAAGTTACTGCTGGTGATGGAGAAACTGTTGTTAAAACTGCACTTCGCGATGTTAAGCTTGAAAAGATTTGCCGTGAAGTAAATAACAAAAACCAGTCAGGAAAAGATTTCTCCTTCATTCAGACTGCACGTACAAAGTTTGTTGATGCCTCTGAAGTTGGTTCTGCCGTAAAAGTTATCAGTACCTTGAGAAATACTTCTGCAGATAAAAAAGTAAGTGCGAAGGAAATTTTGAATCCTGAAATTGAAGAAGAAGATTTAGTAACTGTTTCTTATGAGATGCAGGATGTAAACCGCCATCGTTTGTTCCTTGTAATGGCAATTCTTGCATTTATCATCAGTTTTGTAATTTCAGAATTCTCTGTAAGTAAAATTCATATTTTGAACAATACTTCTGTTTTAATTCTTGCACTTCCATTGATTTCGATTACCTTCAATTCATGTTCTGCAGGCTTTAAAGATTCCAAGATTATTCTTGAAAGTACCTGGAACTGGTATCAGAAGGATTACAACAAAGCAATCAGTGGCTTTACTGAAGTTATTAATAATGCCGAATTAAATGAAGATAATCTGACTAAGCAGTATGCTTTGTATGGTCTCAGCGTTACATATTTGATGCAGAATGAAAAAAATGCAAGCCTTGAACGACTTGAAGAAATCAGCCCTGATGCTCCGGACAAAATTAAATTTGCATCTTATTACAATGCGGGAATTATTGCACAGCGCGAAGGCGATTATGAAAAAGCTGTTGATCTTTTTAAGATGGCACTTTTAGTTTCTCCAGAAGATGTAAATGCAAAAATTAATCTTGAACTTTCACAGACTCAGGAAAGTCAGAAAGCTAGAGAAGGGCAGCAGGAAATTACACCGTCTTCAGAAAATAAAGAAAATCAGTCAGATGTTGAAACAACAATATTTAACCGTATCCGGGAGAATGACCAGAATCAATGGAAAAGTTACGAATCTCCAGAAAAGAACAATTCTGTAATCGATTACTAAAAGACTTAACAAAGTTCTTTTTAATTACAATTTTATTATTCTCGACAAAAGCTTTCTGTATTACACCTTCAGAAATTTCCAAGATTACAATTCGTCCTGAACACAGTGTTTTCTTTACCAATCAGGAATTAAAATACATTCTCGAAATCCCAGAGGTTCAGCCACATAATGTTCAGACACAGCTGCAGGAAAATATGAAAGAAGGTGTAAGTTTTATTTCTTCACGCAGAATGGAATATTTTACTGCTGACAATGTAACCGGTACAAGAATTGAATTCTGGTTTACTTTTAAAGATGCCGGCATTGCTACGATTCCTGCGCTTATTGTAAAAGTTAACGGAAGGACATACTACCTTAAATTTGATAAAGTCCAGCTTTATGAAAATCCAAAAACAATTGCGCCTCGTCTTGTAGTTGAACTTAATTCCGATAAAATGATTTATCCTACAGTAGACGGAAAAAAATCAAAAGAGACTTTCAAGACTCAGGTAACAAAGCCGGTAGAAATTACAGTATATGCTCAGTTTGCAGTTCAGATTAAACAATTTGGTTTTGAAATTCCAAAAGAATCCTTGTTTGAAGAAGTTGAACGATATGATATGGCAATGGGAAAAGTCAGATATCCTGATTTTTCTCAGGAAAGAATTCCAGTTGCAAAATTTAAGTGGACTCCATTAAAAGAAGGAAAAAAAACTTTACCAAATATCCGTGCAGTTGTTACTGCTTACAGCGGCCGTAATCTTGAGTTAGGATTGCCTGATTGTACCGTTACAGTTGAAAAAAAATCTGCCGCAACGATAGCTGAACAGAACAAAAAAGATGCAGAAGCTTCTGATTTTTCAGTGTTTGCATATGCACTTTCAGAACCTGTTTCTGAAGAAAATGTAAAGGAACTTAAAGTTGCAACAGATGATGATTTTTTTCAAATCGCTTCCTTGAGAAAAAAAGAAAGAAATTCCTTTGGACCTTCAGGTTCAATCAGAAATGAAAGAATTGCTCTTGAACAGAGCATCGGAATTGCTGTAAGTCGTGATGAGCCAAGTATTCCGTTGTGGCAGCTTTTTGTAATAATTTTTGTCGTAACGCTTTCATTGTCGGTTCTTTTCTTTGTGTTTAAGAAAAAATTATTCAGTGTAATTGCATTCTGTCTTGCAATTGTTTTCGGATTCTTTACTCTGCTTCTTGGAATATTTGTTTCAGAAAAACATGCAGTTGTTAGAGGTGGTGACATAAGTCCTGTTCCAGAAGAAAGTTCAATTTCAAGCACTTCAGTAACTGCCGGAACCTGTGTCCGCATTATGGAAGAAACTCCAGACTGGTATTACATCGAATATAACGAAAACGGTGGCTGGATGAAGAAAATCAATTTAATCATAATCGAATAATCTCCAGGTAAAAAAAATGAATTTTGGTGATATTTTAGCCCAGTGGGAATCAGAACAGAAAAATAAGAAAGCTCCTCAGAAGAATGAGAAACAAGTGCAGGTTTCAAAAAAGAAAGCCAATGCTGGTTTTATCGAAGCCGGATTTTCTACAAAAGCTGAAGCTGTTAAAAATTCCGCAACTGCAAAAAAAACTTCTGACTGCCAGAACATATCAGGTAATCAAAAATCTCCTTCCGAACAGATGGCTGAAGACTCACAGAAAAGAATAAATCCGATGGAACTCTGGCTTCGCCGTTACGGAACTTTTGACAAAGACAAGGCAATTGACCAATATGAGCAGAATAAAAAAATGCAGTCCCGTGAATACATTAAGGCAATGCCCGCTGATGCATTTTTAGACCTGCACGGTCTTACAAGAGATGAAGCCTGGCCGCGGCTTGAAGCTTTTACATCTGACTGTATCCGCCGTGGAATGAAAAAAATAATGTTCATTCACGGAAAAGGAAATCACAGCTCGGCAAATGATCCTGTTCTCGGCGAACTTGTCAGACTGTTTATCGAAAAAAATCCAATGCTTGGAACGAGCGGCCATCCTGACAGAAATCAGGGTGGAAGCGGTGCCACATGGGTAATGATAAAAACTAAAAAGGATTAATGCAAAAAAAATTATCTGATTGTTGCCGCAATTACTGCTTTGATTGTGTGCATGCGGTTTTCTGCTTCGTCAAATACTACTGACTGTGCAGATTCAAAAACTTCATCAGTAACTTCCATTTCATTGATTCCAAATTTCTTTGAAATTTCCTGACCGATTTTTGTATCAAGATTGTGGAATGAAGGAAGGTCATGCATAAAGATTGCAGACTTCTTTGCTTTTTCCATAACTGCTTTGTTAACCTGATATGGTTTTAAATCAGCAATGCGTTCAGCCCATACTTCATCCGGTTCGCCCATAGATACCCAGACATCTGTATAAATAATATCAGCATCTTTTGCAGCTTCGTCTACGTTTTCTGTCAAGGTAATTGAACCGCCTGAAACTTTGTTCCACTGGTTGCATTCTTCAACGAGTGCTGCGTTAGGAAAATACTTTTTGTTAGTACATGCAACAAAATTAATTCCGAGTTTTGAACATACGATACAAAGGGAATTTCCGATGTTGTATCTTGCATCACCAAAGTAAACTAATTTAAGTCCTTTGAAAGAGCCGAGATGTTCCTTGATTGTAAGCATATCAGCAAGCATCTGTGTAGGGTGGTATTCATTTGTCAAACCATTCCATACAGGAACGCCTGAATATTTTGCAAGGTCTTCAACTAAAGTCTGAGCGTAGCCACGGTATTCAATACCGTCATACATGCGGCCTAAAACTCTTGCAGTGTCGGCAATGCTTTCTTTTTTTCCAATCTGAGAACCTTCTGCAAGATATGTTGTCATAATGCCAAGATCGTGAGCTGCAACTTCAAAGGAACAGCGTGTTCTTGTACTTGTCTTTTCAAAAATCAGGGCAATGTTTTTTCCGCGGTGAGTATCAACCGGAATTCTTTTCTTTTTCTTCTCTTTAAAATCTGCGGCAAGATCAATAAGATAAAGGATTTCTTCTGGAGTGAAGTCTTTTAGTGTAAGAAAATTTCTGCCTGTTAAATTAATACTCATATTGATGCTCCTAAAACGGATTATTAATTGTATTCTAGAATTTTACTATAATTAAAGGAAACTTTCAACAAAGCAGCAGTTTAATTTTAATCTGGAGAGAATGGATTTACTTTACAATTAGGTTGTCTTAGAGTAAAATTATATTAATAATCTAAATATTATCTTTGAGGTATATATGAGCGAAATTTATATTAAGTACAGTGTTGCAAGCGGATTCAAAAGAGCAGGCGATAAAGGTGAACTCAGCGGAAAAGTTGTAAGTTACGCTGATTTCAAATCTATCAGTGGAGACATTAAACCAGGTTCTGCTGATGAATACGGTATCATCCTTGACTCTGGTGATGTTCAGGAATTTATCGCAAATTACGAAGAAGAAAGTATTTTTACTGACGCTGAAAAAGCTTAATTCCAACTTTCGGATATAACAATGGAAATTATTCTTAAAAACCTCAACCGTACATATGTTCAAAAAGAAACAAAGGTTGAGGCTGTAAAAAATATCAGTCTGATTATTCCATCAAATAAAATTTATGGAATAATCGGAAAAAGTGGAGCCGGAAAGTCAACACTTGTCCGGCTTGTTAGTTTATTGGAAAATGTAGATTCCGGTGAAATTTATTTCGATTCCAGACGTGTTGATAATCTTTCAAAAAACGAATTGATTCAGCAGCACAGACGAATGGGAATGATTTTCCAGAACTTCAATCTTTTCTCATCAAGAACAGCAGCTCAAAATATTGCATACCCGATGGAAATCTGTAAAGTTCCTTCTGCAGAAATTAAAAAACGCGTAAAGGAACTTCTTCAAGTAGTCGGACTTTCTGACCGTGGAGATGCTCCTATCAGTACTTTGTCCGGCGGACAGAAACAGCGTATTGCAATTGCACGCGCACTTGCAAATAAGCCTGACATTCTTTTCTGTGACGAAGCAACAAGTGCGCTTGATCCTCAGACAACCAGATCGATTCTTGAACTTATTAAAGACATTCAGAAAAAAATGAACCTCACTGTTGTAATGATTACACATCAGATGGAAGTTGTTCGTGATGCCTGTGATGAAGTTGCAGTATTGAATGAAGGTGAAGTTGTAGAAACCGGAAAAGTTTCTGACGTATTTGCAAATCCAAAATCAGAAGTTACAAAAGATTTTATCAACCATCTTTCATCTAATGCAGCTGATAAAAATAATTCAGGTGAAGGAATTGTTCGATGGAGTAAAGCCGGCGGCGAATATACGCTTCATTTTATCGGCGAACAGACAGGTTCTCCTGTAATCAGCTCTGTATGTAAAAAATTTGATATCGAAATGAATATCAGAGCCGGCGGAATCCAGATGCTTTCTGACAATCAGAAAGTCGGAACAATGGTTGTTGATATTACCGGTGATAAAGCAGAAGTAGAAAAGGCAATTGAATATATCAGAAGCCAGAATGTTCTTGTAGAACTTTCAGAAGGAGGAAAACAGTAATGTACGAAAATGTAATGCATTGGCTTAAAGCTAAGTTTGTTCCTCTTGTTGTTCCTGCAACTGTACAGACTTTGGAAATGGTTTTCTTTGCAACGTTGTTTGCAATCATAATCGGTCTTCCGTTAGGCGTTTTACTTTACGTAACAGATAGAGAAAGAGGAATTAAAAAAATGCCTGTTTTAAATCAGGTAATAAACAGAATCATTGATATTTTCAGATCTGTTCCGTTTCTTGTTCTGATGATTGTTCTTTTTCCTTTGTGCAGAATTATTGTTGGTAAGGCAATCGGAACTGAGGCTACAATTATTCCTCTTACAATTGCGGCAGCTCCGTTTGTAGCACGCCTTGTTGAAACTGCATTGAAAGAAATTGATCCGGGTGTTATTCTTGCATCTCAGTCAATGGGTTCAACAAATACTCAGATTATTTTCAAAGTTTTGATTCCGGAATGTATGCCGGCACTTGTTGATGGAGTTACGATGACAATCATCAACCTTATCGGATATTCAGCAATGGCCGGAGCTATCGGTGGCGGTGGACTGGGGGATCTTGCAATCCGTTACGGTTATCAGAGATTCCAGAATGACGTCCTGATTGCTTCAGTTGTAGTAATTCTTATTCTTGTAGGAATTATTCAGATTGCAGGAACAAGGATTTCAACAGCAATGATGAAAAAACGCTAAATTGTTGTCCTGCAAAAAAGTTAAATTTTTATAAAAAAAAATAAACTTTTTTTCAAAACAGATTGACATAAACCTACTTACTCGATAGGATAATAGTATAACTAGGGAGCCGTAGTACACCGGCAAATCCTGGTTATACTATTTTTTTTTATTTAGGAGATAGGAAAAATGAAAAAAATCCTTACATTTGCTACAGCAGCATTACTTTCAACAGGTCTTTTCCTTTCTTGTGGAAAAGATACAAAAAACGTAATTAAAGTTGGTGCTACACCAGAACCACACGCAGAAATGTTGAATCTTATCAAAGAAGATGTAGAAGCAGCAGGTTATACACTTGAAGTAGTTGAATTTACAGACTACGTAACTCCAAACGAAGCTTTGGAATCAGGTGACATCGATGCTAACTTCTTCCAGCACCTTCCATACATGAATTCATTCAACAATGAAAGAGGTTATCACCTTGTTTCTGCTGCAGGTATTCATATCGAACCAATCGCACTTTATTCTAAAAAGGTAACAAAACTTGCTGACCTTAAAAATGGTGCAGAAATTGCAATTCCTAACGACCCTACAAACGAAGGTCGTGCATTGCTCTTGCTCGAAGCTGCAGGTCTTATCAAACTCGAACCTGATGCAGGTCTTGAAGCAACTCCTGTAAAGGTTGCAGAAAATCCTAAAGGATTGAAGTTTGTAGAAGTTGAAGCTGCAACACTCCCACGTGTACTTGAAGATGTTGACGCTGCAGTAATCAACGGAAACTATGCAATTCCAGTTGGACTTTCAGCAACAAAAGACGGCCTTTTTATAGAAAATTCTGAATCACCATATGTAAACATCGTAACTGTAAAAGACGGTAACCAGAATGATCCAAAAGTTCAGGCAGTTGTAAAAGCACTCCAGAGCGATAAAGTTAAGAACTGGGTTGCTGACAAATACAAGAACGGTGAAGTTGTTGTAGTATTCTAATCGATTACTTCAATTTCAGATTTACGAAATAATTATTGATTACAATTAATCTTCAATGATTATGCAAAAGCCTTCCTCAAACAGAGGAGGCCACTGAAAAAGGTCTCCAATTTTAAGGTCTGAAAAAAAAAGGCCAGATTT
>SAMEA3663208__coassemble_48_pt1 | contig 98232 bp, 84 predicted proteins | sample SAMEA3663208__metabat2_high_PE_016 | metagenome-assembled genome bin SAMEA3663208 (sample SAMEA3663208) | pig gut metagenome | biome: pig gut; feature: pig-associated habitat; material: faeces | place: China | collected 2013
AACTACTTCCTGCCTGCTGAAAACTACGGGGATTCTTTCCTTTTTCTTTGCGTGGATTACAGAAGCAAGTTCTACAGGATTTTCGTTTTTCACGAACCTAAAATAGAATAGCAGGGAAGCCAGTGCCTGATTCTGAGTGGAAGGACTTACATGTTTCTTTACTGCAAGTTCTGTCAGAAAATCATTGATCTCTTTCTGTCCAAGATTATTCCTGTGATTGTATTTTGAGAGAAAAGCCTCAACCCATTTTTTATATACTTCACAGGTTTTTTGACTGTAGTTTTTGGCTTTCAGGATTTCAAGCATACGCCTTGTTGAATCTTCAGGCAAGAGTGGTGTTTGTTCTTCATCTGGAATTTCGTCATTCACATTAAAAAGTCCCGTGTTGTACACATTCATCTTCAATTGATCCAGTGTTTCCTGGGTATTTGGAACAAGCCATATCTTTTCGTCATTATTCCAGATTCTTTTTGGAATCTTACGAACCGCATTCAGAAGGTCTGTATTAAAGCCTTCTGGAAAACTGACTGCTACAAATGAGTCATTATAAGGTTTAATTATTATCTTCATACAGTAAAGATAATAAAAATTTATAGTTAACGATTTTATAAAAGCAGTTGAACAGGATAAAAACTTTTCCGTTCTCCTAAAAAAAGTTGAATAAATGGGAGGATTAATACAATGGGTATTAAATCCATGATTTAGAAATCTGCCTTGTAGATAAGTATCTGCAAGTCTACAAGATGGGTAAGAGTATTTGATAAGGAAGATTGTGGGGCAAAAAGCTCTATGACTAGACTTACATTATGCCGCAGAAAAATTCACCACGGCATAAAACAAAACTATCTGGTCATCTTACGATAAACTGTGCGCTTTGGAACTCCAGCATCTTCACCGAACTGTTCCTTCTTCCATTCAGCGTATTCAGACCAGTTGCCTTCAAAGAAGCGTACTTCTGAATTGTTTTCGAATGCGAGAATGTGTGTACAGATACGGTCAAGGAACCAGCGGTCATGGCTTACAACCATTGCACAGCCGGCAAAGTCTTCGAGAGCTTCTTCAAGTGCACGAACAGTCTGAACGTCGAGATCGTTTGTAGGTTCGTCGAACAGAAGTACGTTGCCGCTTTCTTTGAGCATCATACCGAGGTTAAGACGGTTCTTTTCACCACCAGAGAGAACGCCTACTTTTTTGTTCTGGTCTGGACCTGTAAAATTGAACCATCCACAATATGCGTGAGCATTAACTTCACGAACACCGCCTTCAAGAGCATGACCCTTTTCATCTACAGCACCAAGCTTAACAAGGTCACTGCCACCACCGAGAGTCTCATATACAGTCTTGTTTTCATCAAGACCAGTACGCATCTGATCAACATAAACAAGTTTTACAGTCTGACCAACTTTGATAGTACCGGCATCTGGTTTTTCACCGCCTTCCTGACCGGCAGCATCAACAATCATCTTGAACAATGTTGTTTTACCTGCACCGTTTGGTCCGACAATACCAACAATGGCACCAGCCGGAATATGAACATCAAGGTTTTCAAACAAAAGCTTGTCGCCGAAAGATTTTGAAACACCTTCAAAGTCGATTACCTGACCGCCCAGACGAGGACCTGCAGGAATAGAAATCTGTGTATCTTTAAGCTGAACTTTTGTGCCCTGAGCCATAAGTTCGTTGTACTTTGTAATGTGTTCCTTATGTTTAGCCTGACGGCCTTTTGCACCCATGTGAATCCATTCCAACTCGCGCTGGATTTCTTTCTGGCGTTCTGATTCGTGCTTGTTTTCAAGGGCCATACGCTGATTTTTCTGTTCCAGCCATGATGAATAGTTACCTTTAAATGGATAACCTTCACCGCGGTCAAGTTCGAGAATCCAGCCTGCAACATCATCAAGGAAGTAACGGTCGTGAGTAATGGCGATTACTGTACCTTCATAGTCATGGAGGTGTTTTTCAAGCCATGCAACTGTTTCTGCATCAAGGTGGTTTGTAGGTTCGTCGAGAAGAAGAATGTCAGGCTTCTGAAGAAGAAGGCGACAGAGTGCAACACGGCGGCGTTCACCTCCAGAGAGAACATCTACAACCTGTTCTGATGGCGGACAACGAAGAGCCTCCATTGCAAGTTCCAGATTTGAATCCAGGTTCCAGGCATCAGCTGCATCGAGTTTTTCCTGAATTTCTGCCTGACGAGCACAGAGCTTGTCAAAGTCTGCATCAGGGTCACCAAATGCTTCGTTAACTTTATCAAATTCAGCAAGCAAGTCTGTAATAGGTTTAACACCTTCTTTTACAACTTCCATTACTGTTTTTCCAGGTTCCAGATATGGTTCCTGTTCAAGATATCCGATTGTGTATCCAGGTGCGAGAGAAGTTTCGCCTGTAAAGTCTGTATCGATTCCTGCAAGGATTTTAAAGAGACTTGATTTACCGGAACCGTTTGGACCGATAACACCAATTTTTGCACCGTAATAGTAAGAGATGCCAATGTTCTTGAGAACGACTTTTGTTCCGTAAGCGCGGTTTACATCGTTCATTGTGTAAATGATTTTTTTATCGTCGAATGTCTTTGCCATAATTTTATTTTATTGGAAAAGACATTTAGTTTCTATAGTTCCAGGTAATGAAAAATAATATAAAGGGAATTTCTTTAAAGTTTACCCCAAAATTACAGATTATCAATAATTGCTTCAACAAAGCTTTCACTGATCTGAGCCGCTTCGTCTTCGTTGAACTGGTAAACAGAATCAACATTGTCTTCAGCCATGTCAGACATACAGCGCACGATAATAAAAGGAATTTTGTTAGAAACCGCAGCGTGTGCCATTGAAGCGCCTTCCATTTCTACACAGTCAGGCGAGAATGTATTCTTAATATAAGCTTTTCTTTCCCCACCAGAAATGAATTGATCGCCTGAAGCAACAAGTCCAGTTACAAGCTTATGCTTCTTTGAAATATCAGAAGAATTAAAAGCTTTTACTGCAGCTTCTACCATTGTCTTGTCTGCTTCAAAATATAAATCAAGGCCAGGAACCTGACCAGCAGGATAACCAAATGGAGTTACATCAACATCGTGATAGCAAGCTTTTTCAGAAACGACAAAATCAAAAATTCCAAGACCCTTGCCCATTGCACCAGCAATTCCTGAATTAATAAGATGAGTTACGCCGAAAACAGAAATTAAAATCTGAGCTCTCAAAGCGGAATTTACTTTTCCAACACCGCACTGAACGATAACAACCTCTTTTCCGTGCAATTTTCCGGAATAAAAATCTGTACCGGCAACATTTTTCACAGAAGAGTTCTCAATCTTTGCGCACAATTCCTTAACTTCACGTTCCATTGCGCCAATAATTCCAATTTTCATAAAAACCTCGCTTTTTTTACGGAATCTTTTTCAATTTATACACTATTTTTCTTTTTTTTTATAGGGAATTTTCGGATAATCGTAAATTCCCTTTGCAATATACCGTAACATTTGCGAAATACCGCAAAAGAACGTATAAAAGTTAGAAAAATGTAAATAAAGTCATACAAAAATCAAATTTTTTCACAAAAAGTACTTGAAATCAAATAATATATAATATATTCTACACTCAGCAGCAGACAATTGCAGAGTTTGAGAAGAGTTATCCTTCCTCCTATTGCTCTCTCGAATAAACCAGTTGAATTGATATTATCTCTTAAAGCGCCCGCCATTTAAGTTTTGAATCCGGGCGTTTTTTTTGTTTAAAGGGAATTTCCACCGCCTCCAGATTTTACCTTCCGCTTTTATTTTGCTATATTAATTCCATGAGCGAAAACAACGAAAACATAAACATTCCCAACTGGAATTTAGATTCAATTTATCCTTCAATTACTTCAGACAAATACAAAGCCGCCCTCAAAGAACTCGAAGAGGGAATTATCGAGCTTTCTTCACTTAACGAAAAACTTACAGTCAAAGATTCCGGCACAGACATCGTGGAATGGATTGCAGACTATTTTAAAATCGACGACAAAATCGGACCGCTTGCAAACACACTGGCGGCTTATTCCTATTCCATTTACTCAATTGATACGACAAGCAAAGCACTTTTGGACAACCTCAACACTGTCGAAACGCTTACCGACAAGTACGAAATCGAACTTACAAAATTCTGTCACACAGTTGCACAGAATAAAAATCAGCTCGGGGAATTTTACTCGCGCCATCCTGAATACAAAAAATATGAATTTTCGATCAACGAAATGATTGAAGAAGACGCACACGTTCTCAGCCCGGAAGTTGAAAAAATAATCTCAAAACTTCAACAAACCGGCGGGCGCGCCTGGGATCGCCTTCACGAGCAGCTCATCTCAACAATAAAAGATTCAGAAACCGGAAAGCTTTTCAACGAACTGAGAAACGACGCCTATTCCCCAGATCCGCATCTTAGAAAACAATCATGGCAGAAAGAAATCGCCCTTTTAAAGCAGAATGAAATTGCATTCGGCGCCTGCTTAAATAACCTCAAAGGCGAAACCACAAGCCTTCTCGAAGACCGCAACTGGTCTTCAGCCATCGAGCGCGCCCTTTCAAGTTCAAAAATGAAAAAAGAAACCCTCGATTCACTCATCGCCGCCATCGAAGAAAGCTTACCTGAATGGCGCAGATACCTTCAGTCAAAAGCACAATACCTCAAAACCCGCAACGCCACAGCCAGCAAAACTTCCGGTAAAGAAACAGGCCTTGCCTTCTACGACCTTTTCGCCCCGATTGATGGTAAAGCCACAACTGATTGTAATACCGCAAGTGATTGTAATACCGCAAGTGATTGTAAAGAAAACACTGCTTGTAATACCAACACCGCGGCCTCAACCGACAATCGCGCCGCCGACTCCGATTCCCTCTTATCAAAAGAATGGACCTTCACCGAAGCCCGCGATTACATCGTAAAAGAGTTCACTTCGTTCTCACCAGTCATGGGAGATTTTGCCAGAAACGCATTTGAAAAAAACTGGATTGACGCAAAAATAGTACCCGGCAAAGTCGGCGGCGCTTACTGCCAGGACTTTTACGTTCAGAAAGAATCACGCGTACTTTCAAACTTTACTGGTGCCTTTAGTGATGTAATTACACTTGCACACGAACTCGGTCACGCATTCCACTTTTACTGCATCAAAGAAAAAGATTTCCGAAACGCAAATTATCCGATGACACTGGCAGAGACAGCCAGCACGTTTGCAGAAACAATCGTAAAGCAGGACATTCTTTCTTCCGCATCTGACGAAGACAAAATCAAAATTCTTGAACTCGACCTTCAGGACACATGCCAGGTGCTTGTTGATATTCTCTGCCGCTTCTATTTTGAACGTTCTGTTTTCGAGGAACGCAAAAACGGCGAGCTCACTTCCGAAGACTTCTCGCGCTTAATGGCCGACGCACAGGAACGCTCTTACGGAAACGGCTTGAACGATGAACGCCACGAATACATGTGGGCTGTCAAATCACATTACTATTCTGTTGATCTTGATTTTTATAATTACCCTTATGCATTCGGACAACTGTTCGCGGCAGGACTTTATTCCCGCTACAAGAAAGAAGGAAAAGCTTTCGTCGACACTTACTGCAGTCTGTTAGCCGACACCGGTTCTATGAGCTGCGAAGATTTGTGCGCCAAAGCAGGCTTTGACATTACTAAAAAAGATTTCTGGAAATCAGGAATTGATTTTTACATCGATGAAATTGAACAGTTCTATAAAGCTGCCACAAATCTTCTTTGTATGCGAAAAATTTAATATACATTTTTTTAAAATCTATTGTATATTTATAGTATAAACTCGTTTTACAAATTCATTTCAAAAAGTTCACAAAAAATCTTTATTTAATGAGGTTCTTTATGAACAAAAAATTAAACTCTATTTTTTCAGAAATCTTTGCACTCCTTTGTGCATTGGTTTTAACTTTCGGATGTTCCTTACCATCAACATCAAAAACAGATGATAACAATATTCCATCTGTTCCAGGCGTTGATACTCCTGTTGACGGATTATCAAGCATTCAGTTTGCTTCTGCAATGCAGTGTGGATGGAATCTTGGCAATACCTTTGATTCTGCTGAATATGATAATAAAACAAACAAAGGCTCAGGCTATGAAACAGCATGGGGCATGCCTATAACAACAAAAAAGATGATAAATACGGTTGCAGCAAAAGGATTCAAGACAATCCGTATTCCTATCAGCTGGCATAATCACATTTCTGATGGTGAAAACCTTACTATTGATCCAGAATGGCTCTCTCGCGTAAAAACTGTAGTTGACTGGGCACGCGACAATAAAATGTTTGTTATCATCAACATTCATCACGATAACCTTACTTCTAGTCAGATGTCTACAACTTATGGTTTTAGCGTAAATACAGATTCTGCACAGCAGGCTGCTTCAAAAAAATACATTGAAAAAATCTGGACACAGGTAGCAAATTACTTCAAAGATTATGACAATCACCTTATTTTTGAATTATTGAATGAACCTAGAAATATTGACGGTCCAAACAATGGATTCGGAGATCAGAGTAATCTTTCAACATTAAATGCTCTTATCGCCGAATATGATCAGGTTGCTCTCAATGCAATCCGTTCTACTGGTGGAAACAATGCCAACCGTTTCGTAATGGCACCATATTATGCAGCTTCACCTTGGAAAAAAGACGGATGGAAAGTTCCTTCTGATTCTGCCAGTGATAAAATATTGATTGCCGTTCATGCTTATGATCCATACTCATTTGCAATGGGTGATATGAGCGATACAGATTTCGCTGAAGGTAAAGAAGGCAATGACCTTAAAAGTCTTTTTGATATGCTTAAATCAACATGGGTATCTAAAGGATATGGCGTTGTAATGGGCGAAGCAAGTGCTACAGATAAAAACAACTTAGATGACCGTCTTGCATGGTTCAAGAGTTACATTTCTAAGGCAAAAGCTATTAACTGTCCTGTAATACTCTGGGACAACATGCAGACAGCTTCTACAGGTCAGAAAGATGTAGCAGAAAGACATGGTTATCTTAACAGAAACGATTGTACATGGTATTTTCCTACTTTGGTTAATGCGATGATTGAAACAGCCGGAGGTTCTGTTGATAATCCACAGAATCCTGATCCTACACCATCAACACCAACAGCAACAACAATCTGGACAGGCTCACAGGACTTAAAACACTGGGACGGTGCAGACGGTATCACACTTGCTACAAATAAATTCACATCTGCAACTGCTTCATCAAAAATCAGATTTACAATCAGTAAAGGTGCAGAATGTACAGCAGCTAATTGTGCAAACAACTACTCAACAATCCATCCAATAACAGGATGGTCAAATGGTAACATCAACTTCTCTGAAGCAAATTCAGACTCACAGCTTGCAGTTACACCACCTGCATCAGGTACCTCAACTGCTACAATTTCTCCAGACTCAGCTTCGTGGTCAACAATCAAATCAAACGGGCTTATTGTTTATGGCCACAAAGTTGTAATTACCAAAATTGAAATATTGAATTAATGTAATTCCTGCATTAGTTCCTATCCTTATTATTTTTTGAAAAAAGGAGGCCGCAAGCCTCCTTTTTTTCTTCACTCATGTTATAATTAATATAGAGGAAACATTTATGAATACACATTGCAAAACATTCAAAAATGGTCTGATTACACTTTCACTTGTCCTTTCGTTCATCGCATCTGCTGCAGCTTAGAATTCTGCACCACTTCCTACCAAACTTCCTTTCAACAAAAAAACCAAACAAGACAGCCGCGGACAGATTGATGTAACGCAACATTAATTCCCTAAAAACAAAAAGGCTGTCCTGCTTTGAGTGAAACAATCACTTCAAATCAGCCAGCCTTTTTTTATTTAACCATTGAATCAATCAGATCCCGGATAATCTTTCGCTGATTTTCGGGGAGCTTTTTGTATTTGACATTCATAGAGGAAACTTCATTCTGAAGCGTAATGTCTGACGGAAAATCCGTAAGTTCCTCGAAAATGTTATCTTCATCACGGGCAAGGGTTTCTACAGAAATATTGAGGGCCTTGGCAATTGCAACGGCATTAGCGAGGGTCGGTTCATAGCCGTGGGTTGCAAGATAGCCGTCCAGGGTTCGCTTGTTGATTCCTGTTTTGTCGGCAAGCTGCTTTGTCTTGATTTTCTGATAATCCATTTCGGTTCTAAGATTTTCTCTAAAACTCATGATTGTATTATTACGAGTTTTTAAGTATTTTTCAAGGAATTTACGAGAAACTCCATAGAAAATAGTACTTTTGCTGATCCGTATAAGTACCATTTATAAGATAAATCTGTTATATTTAATGCAATGAATCGCGATTACCTGACAGAATCAAGGCCGTTACCGGCTCTGACAGTATTTGTAATTCCTATTCTCCTCGGAAATCTCTTTCAGCAGTTCTACAATCTGGTAGATTCGGCCATTGTTGGCCGTTATGTCGGTGAAAATGCCCTTGCTGCTGTCGGCGCATGTCTTGCTTTTACCAATGTTTTTATATTTATCGCTAATGGTGGCGGAATCGGTTCCAGCGTAATCGTTGGCCGTTACTTCGGTTCTAAAGACTACAGTAAAATGAAGACTGCAATCTTTACTGCCTTCATTGCGTTTGCTGTTTTCAGCTTGATTCTAGGGCTTTTCGGACTTGTTTTCGGCCGTTTTATCATGATTCTGCTTCGTACGCCTGACGATGTTCTTGATCTGGCAACGATTTATCTTAATATTTACTTTATTGGACTACCGTTTCTGTTTCTTTATAACGTCACTTCTTCGATGTTCAATGCGCTCGGTAAATCAAAATTCCCGCTGCTGTTTCTTATTATTTCATCCCTGATGAATATTGGACTCGATATTTTATTTGTCAAATATCTGCAGTGGGGAGTTGCCGGAGCTGCATGGGCGACATTAATTGCCCAGGGAACTTCTTTCCTGCTGTCGTTTTCCGTATTCCTTTTAGAGCTAAGTAAACTTGGCATTAAGAAAACACCATACTTTTCAAAATATGAACTTTTCAGAATGGCAAAGATTGCATTTCCTTCTATTATCCAGCAGAGTACAATTTCTATCGGATTAATGCTCGTTCAATCTGTCGTTAACAGCTTCGGTCCTCAGACCCTTGCAGGTTATTCTGTCGGTTTAAGAATCGAAGCCATCGGTAGCGTTGCAATGATTGCTCCTGGAACTGCACTTTCAACTTATACAGCCCAGAATTACGGAGCAAAAAAATTCCACAGAATCAAAGAAGGTTTTGTTGCTGCCAATATTATTGTCAGTTTTTGCGCACTTTTGTTCTTTACAATTCTGCGGTTCTTAAAGATAAATATCATTGATCTTTTCCTGGCAGAAAACCGTTCTAAAACCGCTTTCGATACCGCGGTTGCTTACCTTGATTACATGAGTTTAGTGATAAGTTTACTTGGCTTTAAATTAAACATTGACGGCGTACTCCGCGGCATCGGCCGAATGAAAGTATTTACAGTGGCAAGTTTAGTTAACATTACAATCAGAGTTTCGTTTTCAAACATTTTTGCGCCGATTATCGGTGTTCAGGCTGTTTGGATTTCAAATCCAATTGGCTGGGCAGTAAGCTTTGTATTGTGTTATATTGCCTACAAATTATGGTACAGCATTCATTTCAGGGAATTGGAAATGACCAATACCTAATTGTAATTAATAAACTGCTTGATTTTAATGACAAGTTTTCTTAACATAAAAAATAAAGGTTCTGCTTTTTTTGAAACATCATAGTTTCTTGCTGAACCTTTTTTATGACAAGTTTATTTGTCTTTATTTATATATTGTTAATTTCTTTATTTACCGCGAAACACGTCCTGTTCCGTCAGAATTAACAAGCTTTTGAACTTCTTTAACCGACACCTGATTAAAGTCACCTTCAATTGTGTGCTTAAGACAGCTTGCGGCGCTTGCAAATTCTACAACTGATTTTGTGTCCTTAAAGTCAGGATCTTTTTCTGCCTGTTTGATTAATCCATAAATCAAAGCGCCTGCAAATGCATCTCCGGCTCCAACGCGTTCCACAATCTGAATTGAATATTCCTTGCTGAAGAATGCTTCTTTACCGTCATATAAAAGTGCTGACCATTTGTTAAAATCTGCGTTAATTGACTGGCGCAATGTAATTGCAACTTTTTTAAAGCCATACTTTTTAGAAAGCTCTTCGGCTGTTTTTATGAAGGCGTTTTTATCAATGATTCCTGAATCTACATTTGTTTTCTGAGTTTTAATGCCAAATACGTTAAGCGCATCTTCTTCGTTTGCAACACACACGTCTACGTATTTTGCAATTTCAGACATTGTTTTTTTAGCCTGAGCTTTTGTCCAGAGCTTTGAGCGGTAATTCAAATCGCACGAGACTGTAACACCTTTTGATTTTGCAGCCTTACATGCTTCGATTGCAAGCGCTGCTGTTTTTTTAGAAAGCGCCGGAGTAACTCCTGTTATATGAAACCATTTTGCATCTTTGAAGATTTTGTTCCAGTCATAGTCGCTCGAGGAACTTTCGGCAAATGCAGAATTCTTTCTGTCATAAATACAAAGGCTTCCGCGCTGAGAAGCTCCTTTTTCAAGGAAGTAAATACCAAGACGGTCGCCGCCTCTTGCAACAAAATCTGTATTAACACCGAAACGTCTGATGCTGTTTAATGCCGACATTCCGATTTCGTGTTCAGGAAGTTTTGTAACAAAGTAAGCATCCATTCCGTAATTGGCAAGGCTTACTGCAACATTGGCTTCTGCGCCGCCAAATTCCGCATTGAAATTATTTACCTGAACAAATCTGTGGTGACCTTCAGGCATAAGGCGAAGCATTAATTCTCCGAATGTTACAACTTTATTCATAGTTACTCCTGAACTTTATCTGATTGTTTTATACCGATTTTATCGGGGAATTATTCAGCTAAGAACACTGTTCCGTTAGCTTTTCCTGCTACGAGATTTTCAAGAATGTTTTCTCTCGAACCGTTAGCGAGCAGAAGCTGTATTCCATAAACTGTAGTTTTTTCTGCAGCCTGAATTTTTGTTTCAATTCCGCCTGTACCGAACTCGTTAGCTGAACCGATTGTGATAGATTTTCTAAGTTCTGGAATTGATTCTACTGTTTCGATAAGTTTTGCATCAGGATTTGTTTTTGGATTATCAGAATAAACTCCATCGATATCGCTGAAAAGAACGAGAAGATCTGCGCTCCATAAAATTGCAGTCAAAGCGCTCAAGTTATCGTTATCACCGATTTTGATTTCATCAAATGAAACTGAGTCGTTTTCGTTAATGATAGGAACTACACCCTGATCAACAAGTGTAAACAATGTATTGCGGATATTCAGTGAACGGTGTTCGTCAACAAAATCGTCTTTTGTCAAAAGCAGCTGTCCGATATGAAGATCCTGTGCCTGGAAAGCCTTGCGCCACTGATGCATAAGTTCAACCTGTCCGATTGAACAGAGAGCCTGACGGTAATGAACGTCTTTTTTACGAGCCCATTCTTTTGTTGTAGAAACTCCGGCAACCTGAGCGCCTGAAGAAACAAGAATGATTTGCTTTCCTTTCTTGATTAAATCAGCACACTGTCTGGCAAAATTTGCCATAAACTCTGTATTCTGTGTTCCGTCTGCTTTAGCTAATGTATTGGAACCAATTTTGATTACGATTTTTCTTGATGATTCAAAAACTTCTGCAATTTTGTTATTCATTCCTTAATAATACACATTAAAAACTATTCTAGCAAGTTATTGATAATTCCGATATAATTAAAGCTGTGAGTAATAAGTTTAAGCCAAAGTTTCACTTTTCATGTCCGAAAGGATGGATGAACGATCCAAACGGATTTTCGTTTTTTAAAGGGGAATTTCACCTCTACTATCAGCACAATCCTGAAGACACAAAATGGGGTCCAATGCATTGGGGCCACGCAACTTCAAAAGACCTCTTGCACTGGAAAGAACAAAAGATTGCACTTTACCCTGATTCATCTGCAGATAACGAAGGCTGCTTCAGCGGAACTGCTTTAATCGAAAACGACTGCCAGTACTTGATGTACACCGGCGTTTCAAAAGACGGAAGCGAAAATATCCAGCAGCAGTGTCTTGCTGTTAATGACGGAGAAAAGATTTCAAAGTTTTCAGATAATCCTGTAATTAGAACTTCAGATGTAAAAACTGAATTCTGTAAAACCGACTTCAGAGATCCAAAAATCTGGAAAGACGACAATACTTACTATTGCGCTGCTGTTATCAAAAAAACAGATAACAACGGAGCAATTGCTCTTTTTACTTCTACAGATTTAATTAACTGGCAGTATAAAAACATAATCGCTGAAACTAAAGGCGAAATGGGCGGCATGTGGGAATGCCCTGATGTTTTCAAGCTTGACGGCAAGGATGTAATCATCGTAAGTCCTCAGTCAGTTAAGGCCGACAGCGAAAAAGGATTCCATGACGGTAACAATTCCGTGTACATGACCGGAACTCTTTATATGGATAAAGCTGTTTTTACACCCGATGTTCGTCCCGAAAACAACTTTACCGCAGCAGAATTAGATTACGGTATTGATTTCTACGCCCCTCAGACTACAGAAGCGCCTGACGGTAGAAGAATAATGACTGCGTGGCTCCAGGCCTGGGAATCATATCTGACTCCAGAAGGCAATGACTGGTCAGGAATGATGATAATGCCAAGAGAACTTGTCATTAAGAACAATTGTTTAATCCAAAAACCTGTTTCTGAATACGAAAAGATGGTCGAAAACCTTCCTTTCCTTTCAGGCTTCATATACAAGAACATGACTGCAAGATTCACCAAGGAAAATTACCCTCAGTGCGATCTTACCTTAATTGCCCGCGTTCCTGACACAAAGGCAGAAAATCCCGACAACGAACAGTTTACAGTTACTGTTTCTGACGACAAAGAAGGTTCTGTTGACCTCAATTTTGATTCAAACAAAATGGAATTATCCTTTGACAGAAGCAATTCAATCAATAACGGCGGGGCAATTAACAGGCGTTCTGTTGCCGTGACAGCTTCGAAAAACAAGCTTGTTACTTTCAGATTCATCTTTGATACCAATTCCTGTGAATGCTTTATCAACGGTGGAGAAAAGGTATTTACTAATGCTTATTTCTTAAATAAAAATGTCCGTAAGATTACAATTGATTCATCATTAACTTACGGACTTAATTTTAAGATTATAAATATTAAATAAAAAAAGACTGCCTTAGTAGTTGTCAAAAACTCTAAAGGCAGTCATTATTTTGTCAGATAGAACAATTTATCTAACAGTCTTTATCTTATCTGACCGTCACCGTCGATAAGATACTTTGTTGTTGTGAGCGCCTTGATTCCCATTGGACCTCTGGCATGAAGCTTCTGTGTACTGATTCCAAGTTCAGCGCCGAATCCAAATTCCCCGCCGTCAGTAAATCTTGTTGAAGCGTTAACATAAACACAGCTTGCATCAACGCGTGACTGGAATAATCTTGCGTGAGCGCGGTTGTTTGTAATGATGCTTTCAGAATGCTTTGTATTGTGGGAATTTATATATTCCACTGCACTTTCTACATCAGCCACCACTTTTACACAGCACGCATAATCAAGGTATTCATTACCGTAATCTTCTTCAGTTGCCTTCAAAAGCTTACCTTCAGTTTCTTTAATACCATTAAGGATTGCAAATGCCCTTTCGTCAGCATGCATCACTACACGACCTGCAAAGTTCTTTGCCATCATTGGTAAAAATGTGTCAGTAACTTTTTCGTTTACAAGCACGCATTCTATTGCATTACAAACACTCGGGCGCTGGATCTTTGCGTTTTCTGCAATCTTTACTGCCATTTCAAGATCGGCATCGTCATCAATGTAAAGGTGACATACACCGCTTCCTGTTTCGATAACCGGCACGCGGGCATTGCTTACAACATTGGCAATGAGCTTTTTACCACCACGTGGAAGTACTACGTCAATTTTTCCGACTGCATTCAAAATCTGGTTTACGTCATCGTGACTGTGTCCGTTAACTTCAACAAGTTCGATTGCTTCAGGAATTCCTTCGTATTCTTTAGCGCTTTCGAGTGCCTTTTTGATTACATCAACAATTACGACATTTGATTTGTATGAAGAAGAGGAACCGCGCAGGAGAATTGCGTTTCCGCTTTTATATGCAAGGCTGAAGGCATCAACTGTTACGTTAGGGCGGTTTTCGTAGATGATTGCAACAACTCCCATTGGAACTCTAACCTGACGGATGTTCAAACCGTTTGGTGTTTTCCAGCCGCCGATTTCTTCGCCGATAGGATCTGTCTGTCCGATAACGTCACGAAGGCTTGCGATGATTCCATCAATGCGTTTGTCATCAAGCATAAGGCGGTCAAGAATTGATTCGCTCAAGCCGTTTGCGCGGCCGTCGTTCATATCTTCTTTGTTAGCGGCAAGAATTGCAGCTCTGTTTTTATCCAGCGCATCTGCAACAACTGCAAGCGCCTTGTTCTTTTTATCTGCCTTCTGAAGGGCAAGCTTTTCACTGGCCTTTCTTAACGAAACATATGCATTCTCAAGATTCATACTTTTCTCCATAAGTGAATTTCTAAAGCCGGCAGATTTTCTGCAAGCCATTATATTTAAAACAAAAAAAACCGGAACTGATAAAAGTCCCGGTTGTGTGTTTCGAATTAGTAATTAGCGAGGAAGTACATTCCAAGCAGCATTACAACGCGGCTCTTATCGTTATCCATTTCTGCGCCTTCTGTCGGGAGGCTCTTGATGTAATACCAGAAAAGACCGAATTCGGGGTCAATGCGGAGTGCGTATTCCATAAAGTCATCAGTTTTTGTCATAGCACCAAACATAAGGTAAACAACGTCACTGATAATCTGAAGAAATTCTGCGTAAGCGTTTGACCATTTTCCTTTTGAAATTACTTTACAATATTCTGCAAGTTTATAAAGAACCTGATCTTTAAGATCAGCATCTGCTTCTTCTACCCATGTTTTCTGAATTAAAAGAGTAAGGTTTTTCTGAAAACTTGAAATAAGCTTTTCTGCAAAGTCATCAGCTTCTTTTGAAAACAAAGCACTTGATGCACCAAAATCTTTTACAATAACATCTGCAGCTTTTGTGATTTCTTTTTCGCTTGAACCAGCAAGAAGATTATCAATTGCTTTTCTAACATCCTGGTCTACAATCTGATTAATTATGTTTGATGAATCTTTCCCCATAACCGTATAATAATTTTTAAAAAGACTTTATTCAAGACCTTTAATTCTATGAAAAATAGTGCTAGAGTATTATTAACAATAAAATAGGAGGAGATGAATGGACAAATTATTTCATCTTAAAGAAAGAGGAACAACAGTAGGCCGCGAACTCGTTGCAGGTCTTACAACATTCCTCGCAATGGCTTATATCTTGGCAGTAAACCCAGGCATGCTTGGTTTGACTGGAATGAATCCAAGTGCAGTATTTACTGCAACAGCAGTTTCAGCAGCAGTTGCAACATTGGTTATGGCATTTATTGCTAACCTTCCAGTTGCATTAGCACCAGGAATGGGTCTCAACGCTTTCTTCACATTCACTGTAGTTAAGGGAATGGGTTGTACTTGGCAGCTTGCTTTAACAGCAGTTCTCGTTGAAGGTATTATCTTTATCCTTCTTTCTCTCTGTGGAATTCGCGAAGCAATCATCAAATCAATTCCTGACAACCTTAAAAAAGCAGTAGCTGTTGGTATCGGTCTTTTCATTGCAATCATCGGTCTTGCAAATGCAGGCATTGTTTCTTCTCAAACAGGTACAATCATTGGATTCGTTACATTCAAGATGGAAAATGCAGCAGCACTCCTCGCAATCATTGGTCTTATCATCACAATCGTTCTTTATACATTGAAAGTTCCAGGAGCAATCCTCATCGGTATCGTAATCACAACTCTTATTGGTATTCCAATGGGCGTTACAAAAATTCCAGAAGGATTCAAAGCAGTATCTGCACCAGATGCACCTTACTTCTTCGCATTTGACTGGAAAGGAACATGTATGGGAGCTGACGGAGTATTCTCAATTGCAGTTCTCGGAAAATTCATTGTAATCCTTATTACATTCCTCTTTACAGACTTGTTCGATACAATCGGAACATTGCTCGGTGTTGCAGAACAGGGAAATCTCAAAGACAAAGACGGAAACGTTCTTAACGCTAAAGGCGCTCTCCTTGCTGACTCAGTTGGTACAGTTGTTGGTGCTTGTCTTGGTACTTCTACAGTAACATCATATGTTGAATCTTCAGCAGGTGTTGGTACTGGTGGACGCACAGGTCTTGCTTCTGTATTTACAGCTGTATTGTTCCTCGTTTCATTGTTGTTCAGCCAGGTATTCCTTTTGATTCCTTCAGCTGCTACAGCTCCTGCATTGATCTTCGTTGGATACTTGATGATGAAATCTGTTGTTGATATCAAATTTGACGATCCTACAGAAGGAATCCCAGCATTCATTACAATCATCACAATGCCTTTTGCTTACTCAATTTCAAAAGGTATTATGTACGGAATTATTACATACGTAATCACAAAAATTTGTGCAAAGAAAACTAAAGAAATTCCAGTTGTTACATGGGTTTTGGCAGTTATCTTCTTAGCAGAAATCATTTTTGAAGCTGTAAAATAATTAACCGTAAATAGTTAATTACCAACAAAAAAGGCACATAATAGAAAATCACTTTTTCTCTTATGTGCCTTTTTATTTGCCCTTCATTATTTTCATAATTATTTCACAGACTCAAAACCAATCAACGCACTCCCTACCCAAACGACCGATTTTTTATTACAATACCTTCACAATGGAAGAAATCAAACAGATTAAAAAATTCGCAAAGACTCACTCTGTTCCTATCATGAAGGATGAAGGAATTGACTTTATCTGCAACTATATCGTTGAACATGACGTAAAAACAGTTCTCGAAATAGGAACCGGAATCGGTTATTCTTCCATTCGTTTTGCAAAGACTAAAGATGACGTTTTTGTGTATACGATTGAATTTGATATTGAACGCTATCAGGAAGCGGTTAAGAATGTTGCAGATAACGGACTGATGGAACGCCTGTTTGTATTCCTCGGTGACGCAGCCACTTTTAATTTTGAACAGAAGTTTGATTTGATTTTTATTGATGGTCCTAAGGCGCAGTACCGCAAGTTCTTCGAACACTTTCAGGACAATCTGTCAGACAGAGGAGTATTTATAAGCGACAATCTCTCGTTCCATGGAATGGTTGACGACCTTAGTCTTACTCATAACTACAGTACAATCAAGCTCGTTAAAAAGATCCGTAAATACATCGACTTCTTAAAAGAAAACCCAGAGTTCGAAACTGAATTCTTAACTCTGGGTGATGGTATCGCTGTTACTAAGCGTAAAAGTTTATTTAACAGGTAATTTATTAAATCTACCAGGTCAGCTTATCACGGCCGAACACACGGTCTACATAACTCTTTTCAAGTTTATCTTCAAGCTTAAAAAGTTTAATAAACAGTCTGTTAAGAAGCTTTGAAAGGAAAAATCCGAGAACGATTCCGCTGATTACAGAAACCCACAGAACAATATTTGACGTAGTAGCAATTGCATCTTCTGATGAAATTCCGATTTTATATTCATTAACAACCCAGAGACATCCAAGCATGATAAGAAATACAAGACAAACTGTATAAACAAGGTTGAGGATTGTCATTACAACTGTAAAAACAGATGTATTTATTTTTCTTTTCTTTGGTGAAATTTGAGTTTTATCAGGTGCATTAATACCTTTTAATTCTTCTTCTGTCATTTTGAACTCCTTTATTTATTCTTTTTCGCAGCTTTTTCTTTTTTAGCTTCTTTTGACTGTCTGGCATACATTACGAGGAATGTTACGATAAGAATCGCACCGCATACCACAACAAATGAATCACCAACATTGAAAGTAGCAAATCTGTCCATTCTGAAAAAACTGAATGGCGATTCAGTCCATCCAAACCACTGAACGTCAATAAAATCAATTACACCTTCATGCGGCCATAATGTACGGTCAATCAAGTTTCCAATTCCACCACCAATTACACCACAGATTGACCAGCGCTGTAATTTAGTAAGTTCTTCACTTTTCATATAAAGCTTGATTACGTATGCAATTACCAGAATCGGAATTACAATAAAAATGAATTTTCGCATCCACAATGGCCAGGTTGCTCCAAGACTGAATGCAACACCAGGATTTCTTCTGTGAGTAATCGCAAAAAATCCGTTAAAGCATGACCACGAAGTTTCTCCAACCGCAACATTGGCAGCTACAATTGCTTTTGTTACCTGATCAGAAATAATTGCAACTGCACAGAGAATAAATGGCAAAAGTTTCTCTTTATTCTGTTTTATTTTCTTCAAAAATGTTTCTTTTGTTTCCTGTTTTTCCATATTATAAATATACCAATTATAAGTTTTATCGTAAAGATTTTAATAATATTGTACAGACAACGGCAGTTGTCAAACCAGCAAATACTGCAAGTCCAAACATGAATACCGGCGCAAACGTACTTAATGCCAGAGCGCCGAACGAAATCGCACTTGAAATAAACGAAAGTACAATCGCAACTGTATTCTCAACCTCACTGCTTTCAACGGAATAAATAATGTAATCGATACTTAATCCGAAAACCAGAATTATTCCTGTAATACTGAAAAATCCCAGCGGAATATTACATGCCGCAAAAACAGCAACACATGCAAGAACTGTCACCATCGGAATTGCAATAATTTTTAAAACCTTTTTCCAGTTATAAAAGAAGAACATTATTACAATCATTACCGCAAATGCTATTGCAAGAAAAACAATCATCTGTTTTGTAAGTACATTTAATTCCCCGCTTACATCCTGAACTTTGTTTACAAAGAATACATTTTCATCTTCTGAGGCAAGCTGCTTACAATAATCTGAATCTTCAAAATGCATTGGCATTACTACACTGTAATATCTGTCTTCAACCTGACCAATCCAGAGATTCGAAACAGCTTCCTGCATAAACTGTGGAATTTCTTTTTCTACATCAATAAAGTTATCTTTCTGATTGTAATAATTTTCAATTAATTCTTCTTTCAGTTTTTGCGCTTCTTTAATGTCATAGCCAAGAAGAATGTACTGATTAATAAGTTCATCAAAAAGGTATTCGAACGAGCGGTATGATTTCTGCTGTTTTGTTTTAGAAGGAACATACTTGCTTGTCGCATTGTAGGTCATTTTCGATTTTGAATCCTTTGAAATAAATGCATCCAGCTTTTTACAGAGCTGAACTTCATTTTCAAGAACCTGATCTTTTGAATCGCCTCTCACGATAAAATACCAGCCCTTCGATCCTGAATCGAGAACAGTATTAGCCTCAGTTTCGTTTTCAAGAAGCTTACCCGTCATTGTATAAAAAGACTTAAGGTTGTTGTCTATTCTTATATTCTGTCTTGAGCAAAGTGAAATTACGATGAACGCGATTACGATTGCAGCAAACAAACCCGCTTTAACCTTACCAGAAATTTTCTGAGCCTTCACAAAAATTTTTGTAAGCGTAAGTTCTTTTTTAACCTTTGGTTTCTTGAACAGCGGATAAATACAAATTACCGTAAGGTATGAACTTAAAATGCCGGTTAAAGAAAAAACTGCAACCTGTTTTAAAAGCATAAACGGCGCAAAACATAAAATCAGGTAACAAAGCTCTGTCGAAACAAGCGAAAGCGTAATTCCCTTAAAAAGACTTTTTCTGATTTCTGAACCTGTCTTCAGTCTGCCGTCACCTTTCCATCGCACAAAAAAATGAACGCTGTAATCAAGACAAGTACCGATAAGAGTTGTACCAAATACAAATGTTAAAATGTGAATCTGCTTAAATACAATCAGAACTGAAGAAAGCGCAAATACCGCAGAAAGTGTAATCGCAATAATCGAAGATATTACCGGCAGAATATTCCTGAAGAAATAAATACAAAGTGCGATTATCAGAACCATTGAAATAATCGAAATCAATGTTATTTCTTTCTGCGCTGATGAAGAACTTTCATAACTGTGGAACGGAACTCCAGAATAAATAAATTCCACTTCATTATTTTCTTCTGCAGCTTTTAATTTTTCAACAGCATCATAAATTTTTTTAACACCGCTGTTGTTGTTTGTAATCGAAGCACCTTCAGGACTTAAAAGACCTCTGAGCATTACATAACAAAAATCGTCTTTATAACAGCAAAGAACACCGTCCAGCATATTCATACCAGTTCCGTTGTTAAGAACTTTTGCCAGGGTACTTGTTATTTCAATTTCAGAAAGATCAAATGGATCTTCTTCAATATTTTTAATTGTTCCTAAACTGTTGAACAGACACATCTGTGAATCAAGAAGAAAATCATTAAGACCTCTTTCTGTATTCAAGTTTTCGGACACTTCTTCTTCAAGAAGAAAATAACGGTTCTTAAAATAATAATCGTTAACCTCATTTACAGAATCGTTATTCATATAAAGTGAAAGTTTTTCAAAACAGGAATTATTTTCTTCTGCGTTCAATTCGTTGTAAAAAGCTTCAGCTGCCTCTTTTGATTTATCAAAGGAATTGCTCTTTACCAGCACCATAAACACACGGCCTGTTCTGGCACTCAACGCGGCATCGGCTTTACTGACTTCGCGACTTGCATTTGAATCAGGAAGAATATCAAAAAGGTTTGTATTAATTTTAAATTTTGTTCCGGTAAAAAACAGAACTGCCAGTAATAAAAAAACAAGCCCGTGAACCGCAATCCACAGGGCTGAAAATTTTTTATTTTTCAAAGTATTTTGCTTCATGAGAATTAAGAGTATCAGTTAGAACCTGTTTTGACAATTGGTAATCAGATCTGTCACCACTAACAGTTTCCATCATAATCATAAGAATATGACACACATCTGGCTTATTCAAAACATTAACCTTTATAGTTTTGATATAAGAAGCAATTGTTTTATTCTCAGGAGTAAGTGTAATGCCCCATTCAAGACCTGCATTTTTTACAGGACCGCATTCAACTATAAAGTTTTTTTCAATCTCTTCATAATTTCCGGTAAACAAAGATGAAATTGCATTTGCCATATGTGCAAAAGTCGGATTTTTTGTTCCGTCTATTTTACGCTGACGCCCTTTGTTCTCTTGAATGATATAATTTTTTGTAATTGCCATTACTGATTCAACAGGCTTTTTTGTAAACCAGATCATTCCATCGCTGGCACTGATTGTATATTTTCCTGAGGAATTTACAGTTCTTCCATTTTTTGCTGCGTACTGACTTAATTCAAAATCACCGCGAACAACTTTTACCTTCGAAAGATTTTCACAGATTCTTCTAAAATCTTTTTCTGATTTTGCGTCCGCAGCATTAGACTGTGCAAAAATTCCACTTAAACAAAAAATTAATGTTGCTGCAGTTGTAAATATTTTTTTTAATTTCATATTATGCCTTTTCTGATTTTGCCCAGAAATCGAAAAAATTGTACCATTGATAAGGATGTTCCATACAGTTTTTTTCAAGTTCCTGTATATATTCTAAACACATCTGCCTGATATTTGTTTCACGTTCGCTGCGTTTGCAGTCAGTATTTACACTGCTTTTGGTAACAAGAAAATCATATTTTCTGTCAAAGCCGTTATCTTTTTTTCGAAGTCCGTAAATGTAATAAACAGGAGCTCTCAAAAGCATTGTAATTAAATACACACCATAAGGAAAAGGCGCTGTCTTTCCGAGGAATGAACCGTCGACCGTAATATTATCGTTATACTTTGAAACACGGTCAGCAGCACAAATTACAAGTCCGCCTTCTTCAATTGTAGTCATCAGCTTTTCAATTGTTCCCGGATTGATATTATTTACGTCAACAATATTATCAGCAAATTTTGGATTTACCTTTTTCATTGTGTTTGTAAAGTTTGATGTTGTTCCAAGATCCATAAGTACAGAAACGGGAACTTCTTTACTCAAATTGATTTTATTCTTATTCGCAAGATTTCTGAAAATCTCACTGTTTCCTAAATGAGAACAGAGAAGAACGGCACCTTTTCCGCCGTTAACATACGAGATTAATTCATCAATGTCTTTTGCTTTTGAATAATCAATTTTAAAAGGACTTGATTTTTTAACCCAGCACTCAAGTTTTTCAACAAGTGTTATTGCAAATGCTTCAATCTGTTTGTAAGCACTTATGCGTTTAATGCAATCAGGATTGTGTTGCTTTAACTGCTCCTGATATCTGATGCTTTCGTTTCGTGATGTTTTATTGAACAGATAAAAAAAGAAGCTCGAACATTTAATGATGAAGTTCAAAAAAAATCTTGGGGAATATTTGATAAGACCTAAAGCTAAATAAATAGGAAAACTTGTATGAACAACTTCTTTTTTTGATGCCCATTTTGAGAGATTTTCATTTTCCTTATTTTTCTTCTTTGCCAATTTTGTTTCTCTTTCTTCTTCTTGCCAGCATCGGATATCTGATCCACATTCCTATTGTCATTCTCGCAAACATGAACGAAATTCTGATGTTGTCACGTACCATTCTGAAGTTAGATTTTCCACCAACCGGATATGAAACTTTAACAGGAAGGTAAATTAATGGAACGTTCTTCCATATTAACCTGATTAAGATTTCTGTGTCAAAACCCATATGCGTATCGATGTAAGAAAATTTCGATATTTTGAAAAATGGTTCTACAGGATAAACGCGGTAACCGCACATAGCATCCTTAATATAACCTTCAGTCAAAGTTACAAAACTTGCATAATTGTTGCTGATCTGTTTTCCATTTTTTCTGTTTTCAGGAATTGTTTCGTCAAAAACAGGGCATCCAGAAATCAATGAATCAGGATTTTCCTTCGACTTTTCAAGGAATGTTTTTACCTGCTCCATATCATGCTGACCATCAGCATCAATCTGAAACAGATGAGTAATTCCCATTTTGTAGGCTGTCTTAATTGCACGGCATACGGAATATCCTTTACCGCGATTTCTTCTGTTTACAATTAAAGTTATGTTATTGAATTTCTGGCAAACGAGATTAATGTAAGTTTTATCCTGTTCCTTATTTCCGTCATCGACAATCAATATAGGAAGATTGTAAGCAGACAATTCTGCTACAACATTCTGAAGAGTATTTCCATGATTATAAACAGGAATTATAAAACCTTGCTGCATTATTATCCGACTATTTGCTTACAGCAATGTTTCCACTTGAATATGCTTTTAATCCGTCTGATGAAGTTAATTTGTAACTAATCATTCCTTTTTCAGGACTATACTTAAATCCAAAGTGAAGAGTTGTTTCTGGTTTTACCGGTAAAGTAAACTTCAATCTTTTAGAACTGTCCATTGCACATCTTGTACCAAAATATTTGTTACAGAAATGCATTGCCATATCAATCTGAGCTACAGCAGGAACAAGATGAATTTCTGGAAAATGTCCGTCAAAAAAATCACATGTTTCTGGAATATGAACTTCCAGTACTACTTCATTTTCTGCCTGACTTACAATTTTTTCGGCCGGAATGCCATGTTTTGCTAAATACATAAATTCACCTACTGTAAAGAATTACTTCTCTACATTTTATCACCATCTTCCTTTTTGGTAAATAATGCCTGAATTTCAAGCTTTTTTTTCTTTCCCTGAAGATCGACAGGCAATTCTTCAAGGTAACGCCATTTTTTAGGCAGAACAACGTTTTCAAAATAATCCATTAAAAAGTCGTGGAAGAACATGTTGATGTCAAACTTTTTCCAGCCCGCAAACTTTTCTTCGCCGGCCTTATTAAATACCAATGCTGCTGCAAGATACTGACGTCTGTCACTCATGGCAACAACACAAACATCTTTTACAAGACCAGTCTGAAGAATACGGTTTTCAACTTCTGTAACTGAAACACGCTTTTCTTCAATTTTTACGATAGAGTCAATACGGCCTTTAAGAATAAATCTTCCGTCCTCGTGAATATCAACAAGATCGGCAGTCTGAAAGCCTGCAGGGTCTTTAATATATGGCGATTTAATGTTGAGACAGCCGTCTTCGTTCTTACTGATTGTGGCATTGGCAAACGGTGTCCATTCAAGACCATTCTTAGACTGTCTGTAGGCAATTCCACTTGTTTCGGTACTTCCATAAACTTCAACCGGCCAGAATCCGAAAACCTCATCTGTTTTCTTTGCAACTTCAGGCAAAAGAACACCGCCGCTTGTAAAAATAAACGGTTCCTTCATCGAAAGCTTGTCTACACTTTCAACAGTTCTCTTCAAAAATGCCGGAACAGCAATAATCATATATTTTTCGTCATCAAGCTTTTCAAACTCATTCGGAAATTCAATTCTAGTTCTTCTAAAAGGAATTCCTGCGGCAAACGGAAGGGCTATTGTAAAAAGAAATCCATAAATATGATGCTGGCTGACTGTAGCAACATTTTTTCTCTTAAGGAATTCATCGCCCCACTGTGAGAACACGAACTCATTATCGAGTTCGAACTCTGTCATGCGCTGCAATACATCCTTCGGCTTACCTGTACTTCCAGAAGTAAACATATGTATTTTTGTTTCATCTGCATTGATGGCAGGTGTAGTCCGGATTTCGTCATCAGAAGGAAGTGCAGCGTTTTCAATTATTTCTGGTACAAAGAATGAGTTTTTCTGACCGGCACTGTCAGTAATAAACTCATCTTGCGACTGTCTCATTTCTTTGATGAATTCTTCAGAAATATTTGCAGTTAACGCAACCTGCTTTTTGCACTGAAGCAAAGCAATAAAGGTACATAGAAAGTAATAGTAATCATTAATATGGACAATCCATTTTTCAGCAGGCTTGGAGGTAATAAACGCCCTCATTTTTGCTGTGTCGGTCAGGAAGTCTTTCCAGATTTTGTATTTTTTTGACGACCACTTATCTTCGTAGCAAACAATAAAATCATCTTTTCTTGAATCTGCAGTAAATTTTGAAATTGGATAAAGCTTTGGCATATTTTTGTTAACAAACCACCTTATTATAAATTCTACTGTAAAAATCACACCCATAATTCCATAGGAAATTCCACAGTTATATATTGTCCAGATTTTTTCATCACAGAAAAAAGCTGTGTAAGCTGCAACGAGACTGTTTAATATGAAAAATAAGCACCACACATAAGTTACTTTAAGGCAATATTTTTCAACGCGCTTTTCGTTTATTGATCCGATTATTTTCTTATCCTGCAAAGTTGCAAATCTGAAAATAATGTTCGGCTTTGTAAAAAGGGTTATGCCGAAAACAAAAAGTAATGAGATACAAATTACGATTGGATATAATTTTAAAAACAGGGAACTATTAGTTATAAAACAAATTATTCCGACTGCGAGTAAAAAAAATGAAGACAGTAAAGGCTTAACACTGAATGAAAACCGTTTTTTGCTGTCTGGATTGTTTTTAGGATTAACATTTGTTGCAGAAAGGAAATAAACAAGCGCAAGAAATACAACACATAGCGATACAATCCTGACCGGAAACTTATACACTACTAACAGTGTAAAAACCAGCACAGGATAAAGTACCGATATGATTGCTATGAACACCTTAAGAAAGGCTTTCATTTTTTTTAATTATTTAGACAATGGCTGAAGAACGTCTACAACAGCACCGATTGTTTTAGCACTCTTGAACATTTCTGGATCAATGTTACCGTTCATGTATGGCTTCATTTTTACAACGAGGTCTACAGCATCGATAGAATCAAGATCCAAGTCTTCAAAAAGTTTAGATTCGAGAGTTACATCTGATTTTTCTACTTCGAATTCACTTTCCAATACGTCCTGAAGTTTTGCAAAGATTTCTTCTTTAGTCATCTTTAATCTCCTTATTATTTATGTTTTTTCTGCTGAAATAAATTCAGCAAGTGCATTAACTGATGCAAAGTGTTTTTTACTGTCTTCATTTTCTGCTGACAGCTTAACACCGAATTTTCTCTTAATTGCAACCCCAAGTTCAAGGGCATCAATTGAATCAAGACCTAAGCCAGTACCGAAAATCGGTGCATCATCTTTAATATCTTCTGGTTTGACATCTTCGAGTTCAAGGGAAGAAATTATAAGTTCTTTAATTTCCTGTTTAAGTTCGTCCATTTTGTTTCCTTAAATATTAACAACGCTGTAATTGCAATTAAGCGTATTAATTCAATTATATACAAAGAAGTCAGATTTATCAAGTTATTCATATTTATACACACATATGTAGAAATAAGACAGATTTGCTAAACTTGAGATTATTTTCCCATTATGCTAATCTTTTAATATGAGAAGAAAATCTGATTTTGATATGGAAAAATTTTCCAAAGATGAACTTCATGCAATTGATGCAAAATTTGAAGCACAAAAAATTGCCTTTGCCCCGCTTACCTTTCAGGCAGTAAGAGCCTTGCTCGAACTTGGAATCCTGGACATTATCAGTGACAGCGGTAAAGACGGCATTACAATCGACGAAATTGTAGAAAAATCTGGAATTTCTAAATACGGTGTCGGTGTTCTTACAGAAATGGCTATTGGAATGCATGTACTTCTTCTTAAAACAGTTAACGGCCAGGAACGTCTTTCTTTAAGCAAGATCGGCTGGTTCCTTCTTGAAGACAATCTTACAAAAGCCAATTTCTATTTTACAAATGATATCTGTTACAAAGGTGCATGGGACCTTATGGATTCTGTTAAAAACGGAAAACCTGAAGGACTTCACGTTTTCGGAGACCAGTGGACAACTGTTTACGAAGCACTTTCTACACTTCCTGACCGCGAAAAGAAAAGCTGGTTTGATTTTGACCACTTCTATTCCGATATTGCATTCCCTGAAGCACTCCCGATCGTTTATAAAAACAAGCCTAAAAAACTTTTCGATATCGGCGGAAACACTGCAAAATGGGCAATTGCTTCCTGCAAATACGATTCAGATGTAAATGTTACAATTATCGACCTTCCAGGCCAGACAGCAGTTGCAGAAAAAAATGCGGCAGAAGCTGGTTTTGCCGACCGCATTTCAACTTATGCCGGAAACATTCTCGCAGAATCAACAGTTCTTCCTTCTGCGCCTGACGCTGTATGGATGAGCCAGTTCCTTGACTGTTTCTCCCTGCACCAGATTACTAAGATTCTTAAAAAAGTTCATGAAGCTGCGACTGAGAACACAGATGTTTATGTTCTTGAACCGCTCTGGGATAAGCAGCGCTTTGAGGCAGAAAGTTATTCCCTTCAGGCTACTTCTCTTTACTTTACATGTATTGCAAACGGCAACAGTAAAATGTACCGCTACGGAGAACTTGTAGATGCAATTGAAGAAGCGGGCTTTGAACTTAAAACTGCACATCATAATTTTGGATCTAACTGCTACTCACTGTTAGTATTCAGAAAGAAATAGGTGCAACTTTGCAGAATACCTTTTTTATTTCAGAACCAGCACTTTATGCTCCCGGACTTGATTCCCTTGAAGACATCAAACTCTGGGCAGACAATCAGAAAGAAATCTCACTGGAAAAAACTTCACCGTCCTTAAGCTATACTGATCCGCTTTTTCGCCGCCGTTTAAGCCAGCTTTCAAAAATGACAGTTGAAGTTGTTCACAATCTCATCGAAAAAACAAATATCGGTTCAGATACAAAAATAGTTTTCGTTTCGTTCCGTGGTGAACTTGACCGCGAATTTAAAATCAATCAGTCAATCATTGAAGATGAAATGATTTTACCTGCAGGCTTTTCTTTGTCGGTATTTAATGCACCTGTCGCACTTGCTACAATCGCCTGCAAGCTAAAGGCCGGCTATAACTGTATTTTTCCATCTTACGATGATTTTAAAGACGGACTTACATGCGCCGCTTCTTCAATTCTTGCAGGCAAACAGGAAAAGCTTATTTTCGTTTACGGCGATGAATTAATTCCTTCACAGTACGAAAATGTAACATCAATCGAAAGCAAACCGCCTGTTGCGTTTGCCTGTGTACTTTCAAATTCCCGACTTGAAAACGTAAATTCCGTTGAATATTCAATTTCGGATATTTCAAAGAATGTTTACGATTTTATTAGACTTCATATCAATAAATGTTATAATTAATCATTAACTAAAAAGTGAGGCAATCCTATGAGTAAAAATCTTGATCCAAAATATTCACCTGATGACTTACCAGAAATCACAGATCCTTTTGCATATATGTGGAGATGTTTCCGCAAAGTTTTTTGTTATGTCTTTTTCGGAATCGGAACATTCCTTATTGTAGTATTCTGTTTCCCTATTCTCCATCTTATCTGGAGAGACAAAGATACTTTTAAAAAGAATGGTCGTGTTTTTGTTGCAGGAATTTTGAATTTCTTTGTTCAGACAATGCGCTTTGTCCGTATTTCTAAATATGAAATTTCTGATATCGAAGCAATGAAAAAACTTGAATCTTGTGTAATCGTTGCAAACCATCCTTCACTACTTGATGTAATTTACACTTTTGCATTTGTAAGAAATGCAGACTGTATTATCCGCGCAGGATTAAAAAGCAGCCCTGTTTCTGGAATTGTAAAACCTTTGTACATTGCCAATGACGGTGACTGGGACCAGATGGTTGCCGATGCAAAAAGATCACTTGATTCCGGTTCAAATCTTATCATCTTCCCTGAAGGAACTCGTACACCACGCCACGGCATTAACCCTTACAAAAAAGGTGCTGCACGCATTGCTCTCGAAACTGGCTGCAATGTTCAGCCATTGCACATCGGTGGCGGAGATAAATACGGTCTCGGAAAACATGATCCTTTCTACAAGGTTCATCCGACACATTCTTACTTGTACAGATTTACTGTTTTACCACAGATTAAAATGGATAAATATAAAGGCCTGTCACCTACAATTGCTGCAAAGCGTTTGACAGATGACATGCGCGAGCTTATTGATTCTGTGAAAGACTAAGCAGGTTTTTATTTGCGGCTTTTTTTCTTGTCGTCTTCTTTTTCTTCGTTTTCTTTGTAAAGGATTGCAACATTGCCGATGATTCTAACAAGAGCGGCTTCGCAGGAATTTGCGATTTCTGAAGCGAGTTCCTGTTTATCTTCTTTGTATTCGTTGAACTTGATTTTGATAAGTTCGTGAGCTTTTAATGATTCAGCGATTTTACCGATTACGCCGTCTGTTACGCCAGCCTGTCCGATGATTACAACTGGTTTTAATTCGTGTGCCTGAGCACTTAATTCTTTTCTCTGTGAGCTTGTTAATTCCATGGAAATTATATTACAAGATTATTGTCATAAACTCAACGCAGTTTTATAATTTAGAAGTCAATAATTCAAGAACTTTTATGATTATGTGAAAGTTGCAGAAAATTCACTTTTTTTATATTTGACAAGTAAACTTAGCATTATGAAAAAAATAAATTACCAGAAAAAGCTCGATAAAATCCTCGAAACTGTTTCACAATCAGATTCAAAACCTTCTCTTTTGCTCCACGCCTGCTGCGGACCGTGTTCATCTTATGTACTTGAATACCTGATGAAGTATTTTGACATCACGATTTATTACTACAATCCGAACATTCATCCTGAAGCAGAATACAGAAGACGCCTTAATGAACTGAAAACTTTTCTTCCAAAGTTTGATAAAGACAAGTTAACTTGTCTTTATGAAGAAAATTACGATCCCGAGGAATTTTTTAAGGCCGTAAATACAGAAATCGATACTGAACTTAAAACCGAAGGCGAAAAAGGTGAACGCTGCCGGCGCTGCTATAAGTTCCGTATGGAAAAAGCTTACGACTATGCTGTTAAGAATAACTTTGACTGGTTTACGACAACGCTGAGCATCAGCCCGTTTAAGGATGCAGAAAAAATCAACATCATTGGAAAAGAGCTCGAGTCCCGAAATTCCACAGGAACTAAATTTCTGACAAGCGACTTTAAAAAGAAAGGCGGCTTTAAGCGAAGCCTTGAGCTCAGCGAGGAATATGGATTATACCGCCAGGATTACTGCGGCTGTATTTTTTCAAAGCAAAATATGGGCAAATTCACGAATTTAGCCGATAATTAACTTATGCAGGAAATTACACAAAAAGCACGACAGATCAGAGACGTTATTCGTTACCTCAAGGCATTCAAAAACGCTGTTACTGTCATTTACATCGACGACGAAATCATCAATTCCCCGATGCTGCCATCACATATCCGTGATATCAGCCTTATTCACGAAAGCGGAATCAATGTCGTTATCGTTCCTGGCTGCAGAAAAAGAATCAATGAAATTCTCTCACAGGCTGATATTTCCTGGTCCATCAAAAACGGTATAAGAATCGCATCTCCTGAATCGATGCCATTGATCAAGATGGCAGCTTTTGACGTTTCAAATACAATCATGAATGCGCTTGCCGGCGAAAAAAAGTCAGCCGTTATCGGTAACTGGGTAAAAGCACGCGGTATCGGTGTCATTGACGGAATCGACTACGGTACAACAGGCCAGATCGAAAGCATTGCCACAGATTCTATCAAGGAAATTCTTCACGACGGATTTATTCCAATCCTGCCATGTATCGGCTGGAGCGCTACAGGAAAGCCTTACAACGTTTCGACCCTTACACTGGCTACAGAAATCGCAAAGAACTTAAAAGCCGATAAGCTTTTCTATATTTTACCTGACACTGAAATCAGTCCCGACACCTTCAAAATTCCTTCAGAAATCATATTGACTTCTGATAACAATATTCCTGCAATGAATATCGAAGAACTGTCGGCTCTCATCGCGCTGAACAAAGACTCGGTTGTAAAAACAACAGGCGAAGCCTCGAACATCACAAAACAGGAAAAACTTATGGCGCTTTTCAAGCTCGCAAAAGATGCCTGTTCTAATGACGTTTCGCGCGTTCATATCCTTGACGGTTCTATCGACGGAATCCTGCCATGCGAAATTTTCTCCAGCATCGGTTCGGGAACAATGATTTATAACGACGAATATTCCGGCTTCAGGGCCATGACCTTGAACGACATTTCAAGCGTTCTGTCGCTTATGGATCCGTTTGTTAAAAAGGGAATTTTGCTTCCTCGTACAAAGGCAAGCTTTGCCGACAAGTTTGAAGAATACGTTGTCTATCAGGTAGACGGCGGCATTCACGCATGTGCAAGCCTTCACGACTATGACGGTAAACAGGCAGAAATTGCAGGCGTTGCCGTTGATGAATCTTACAGCAAGCTGGGAATCGGCGTTAAGCTTATGAACTACCTGCTTGTTAAGGCAAAAGAAAAAGGTCTTGAATCTGTGTTCGTTCTGACAACACAGACCGCCGACTGGTTTGAAAAGATCGGATTCGAAGCCGACAGTATTGAAAGCATTCCTGAAGAAAGAAAAAAGATCTGGACTCCGGAACGAAATTCAAAAGTATTGAGAATAAAGCTTTAGGCTAAAAAGGTCTGAGTAATTTTATGACAAGTAAACTAGTCATTATTATCTTTTACTTTCCTGCATTGTATAATCAGCAGTAGAAATCCCCCCCCCAAACATATCAATGAATCCCCAATTTCTGGCGCTTTTCAGTTTGCTTTCTGCTTCATCAAGCTCGGAAACCTCCTGAAATTAAGGATTCATCTTTGATATCTTATTTCTTAAGTAAAGCTGCAAATGGATTGTAACTCATTCCATCATCGCTTCCCTGATACTGACGCTGACCGCCGCGATTTTCACTTCGAGGCTTCTGATTACCGTCAGTTTTTGGCTTAGCTGATGCAGCACCTTTTTTAACAACAACGATTTTCTTTGCACCAGCCGGTTTAGCAGCCGATGCATTTCCTGTTGTTTCTGCACGGCTTGCTGCATCACTCTTGAGAGAAAGACTGATACGGCGGCGGTCCATATCAAGACCGATGATTGTAAACTCGTGAACATCACCGACTTTACAAACTTCCATTGGATCTTTAACGAAGTTGTCGCTCAATTCAGATACGTGAATCAAACCAGTTTCGTGCAAACCGATATCAACGAAAGCTCCAAAGTCTACTACGTTCTTGATCTTTCCAGTAACTTTCATTCCGGCTTTAAGGTCTTCAAACTGAACTACGCCTTTCTGCATGATTGGTGCAGGATATCCGTCACGAGGGTCACGGTTTGGTTTCTGCAATTCTTCTACGATGTCGTTTACTGTTGTTTCGCCGATGCTGTATTTTTCTGCGATTTTCTTGATGAGGTCAGAAGGAACTTTTTCGCCTTTCTGAATCAATGGAAGAACTTCGCGGGCTGCTTCATAGTTTTCTGGGTGAACCCATGTGTTGTCGAGTGGATCAGAACTTTCTGCAATCTTAAGGAATCCTGCGCACTGTTCAAATGCTTTTGGTCCAAGTCCTGGGACTTTCTTAAGTTCTTCACGGCTTGTAATCTTTCCGTTTGAATCACGGTAAGCAACGATTTTCTTTGCAGTTGTTTTGTTGATTCCCGAAACGTAACTCAAGAGCATGTAAGAAGCTGTGTTGAGGTTAACACCAACATTGTTTACAACGGAACTTACAACTTCGTCGAGCTGTTCTGCAAGCTTCTTCTGGTTAACGTCATGCTGGTAAAGACCAACACCGATTGCCTTTGGATCAATCTTAACAAGTTCAGCAAGCGGATCCTGAAGACGACGGCCCATAGAAATAGCACCACGAACCATAACGTCCAAATCAGGGAATTCTTCTGTAGCAACAGGTGAAGCAGAATAAACTGAAGCACCTGATTCATCTACTACTGTGTATTTTACGTCAGCGTCGCTGTAGTTTTCGCTGATTACTTTTGAAACGATTTCCTGTACTTCGTGACTTCCTGTTCCGTTACCAACTGCAAGAACCTGAATGTCGTATTTGTCGATAGCTTCGTTGATAAGGTCGTAAGCTTCTTTTGGATTGATTTCCTGAAAGATTTTGAAGAAGCCGAGGTATTTACCTGTTTCATCAAGGGCAGCACATTTAGTACCGTTACGGTATCCTGGGTCAATGCCGAGAACACGGCTTCCTTTAATTGGCTGTGTCATCAAAAGGTTTTTGAGGTTTTCACTGAATACGCCGATACCGTGATTGTCAGCTTCGTCTGCTTCATCACTACGGATTTCGCGAACTACTGCTGGTGACAAAAGGCGAACAACACCGTCTTCAATGGCAGCCTTGTGGTATTCATTATGAATTGTGGCTTTCTTCTGAAGGTCAGCAACTGCAGCTTCTACATCGACATCGATTGTAACGTCGAGAGCGCCTTCGCGTTCTGCACGGTTGATGGCAAGAATGCGGTGAGGCTTGAGCTGGTCGAGCGGTTCAGAATAATCCCAGTACATCTGGTATGTAGAAGTTTTCTGAGCCTGTTCTTCAGTCTGTCCTTCCGGAACGATTCCCTTTGTAACAATGTTTCCTGTTGCCATGTACAAATCGTGAATTGCTTCACGATTTTTTGTTTCCTGGCTGACGCGTTCTGCGATGATGTCTTTTGCACCGTTGAGAGCGTCTTTGGCAGTTTCAACATTGAGGGCTTTGTCTTCGTTGTCTGTCTTGATATATTTTTCTGCTTCTTTTTCGATAGCAGCATCGTTCATTTCGAGCATTGCGTCAGCCAGTGGTTCGAGACCTTTTTCGGCTGCAATCATTCCCCTTGTCTTCTTCTTTTTCTTGAACGGAGCCCAGAGGTCTTCGAGAGCTGTCAAAGTTGTTGCTGACATTGCTGCGTTGTAAAGGGAATCAGTAAGTTTACCCTGATTGAAAATTCCTTTAACAATTTCAAGACGACGTTCTTCAAGATTTTTGTAAGACTTGAAAAGGTGGTCTACGCTTGTAACTGCAACTTCATCGAGGTTATCAGTTTTTTCCTTACGATAACGGCTGATAAAAGCTACTGTACATCCTTCTTCAAAAAGGCTGATAACAGCACTAACCTGATTAACACGAATGTTTAATTCTGTTGCAATTTTCTTCATGATGTCGACTTCGTTTACAACCAACGCGTCGATCTGTTCTTGTGTAAATTCCATAATGTGATGATTCTACTCCAAAATCCTATTTTTTTAAAGTATAGCGGAATATTGACATTCGCCCAGAGAAAAAAAATTTCAAAAAATTGTTGACAAGTATACTTGGTAACGTTATATTTAAGTCATACCAAGTGTACTTGGCAAACTGAATCTAGCAAGCGCGCGCCAATTTCATGCCTTACATTTCATATTATTTTTAATTAAGGAGTCAAAAATGACAAAAGAAGAAATCTTAGAAATAAGCCGTAACGAAAACCAGAACAAGGATTTAGCTGATCTTGAAGCTGTAAACAAAGGAAGCAAAATTGCCTTCATTGTTGGTTTTACATTATGTGTGATTATTGCTTCTCTGGATATTTTTTTTAACGATCACATCGATGAAAGAATCTGGATGATTTTTACGGGAATGTTTTCTGCAATGTTCCTTACAAAATTTATCATGAAAAGAAAAACTCATGAACTTATAGTTTTCATTGTTTACATATTATTTTTCCTTTTATCTACTGTTGCATTCTGTGCAAGACTTTTAGGAATTATCAGATGAACGAAGAACTTGTCTTAAAAAATAATTTAAAGCAGGTTCGTGGTGAAATGAATCTTTCACAAACACAGCTTGCAGAAATGGTTGGTGTTTCGAGAAATACAATAAGTTCAATCGAAACCGGTCAGTATTGTCCGACAGCAAAACTTGCACTTATTCTGTGCATTGCATTAGATAAAAAGTTTGAGGAATTATTTTACTTTTAATTTAATTCTTCTATATAAAAGGCATTCAAACAGTTTAATGATTTTTATCATGGGAACTGTTTGAATGCTTTTTTATTTTTAAAATACATTGACAAGTTTTCTTTGCTCTAATATTATTTTAATATAAGACAAGAAAACTTGGCTTTATTATTATAAACTAACAACCGTTTGTTTTACCTTACAAATGAATAGTTATCAATTTGAACTTAAATTAAGGAGCTTTTTATGAATACTGAACTTCCATTAAAGAATAATATTAAAGACGTACGCCTTGATCTGAATATCACTCAGGCTGACCTTGCTGAAACTGTCGGAGTTTCACGCAACACAATCGTTTCTATCGAAAACGGAAAGTACACTCCAAACGCAAAACTTGCTCTCTTAATCTGCATTGCACTTGAAAAAAAATTCGAGGAACTTTTCTTCTTCGATTCTAATCCAGATGCTGAATAACGAGAAAATATTTTAATAAGTAAAGTTGACTAACGCTCGTTAGTCAAATAAAAAAATGGCTGCAGCTTTTCTGAAGGAAATGAACTTTAATCCTTCATTAAACTGCAGCCTTTTTTTTTCTTTATTTCTTTATCAACAAGTTATCCAAAATTAAAAATTACTTCTTGAATATGGGGAACCAATCCAGATCTGTAATTCTTCACTTCCCATATAATCTTTTCTCTGACCTTCAATCAGGAACTGAACACTTTCAACTGTTGCAAATTCTGTTGCTGTATAAACAACCTGCATGAGCTGGGCGCGATAGCTGTCGGCATTTATTCCATTAAACTCAAACTCATCGCTGAAGTTCAATGTTGCAATCCCATTCTTTACCGAAGCGCCAAGCAATCTTGTACCCGCAGGAATCAATGTCATACATTCCTTATCCGATGAATCTGGTCCGTCAAGTAATGTTTTGATGGCGTTTGTCAAAGGAGCATTTGTTTTATCAACTTCTTTTGTTGTCATCTTACGAATTACTTTTCCATCTGAATCAACATAAACAAAACAGAGTTTTGCCTTTGTTTTTGGAACATCTTTTGGTTTTACTGTTTCAGTTTTTTTATCTTCAGTTTTTGAAACTGTTTCTTCTTTCTGAGGATTCTGTTTTTCAACTTCAATCTTTGTTACGGAAGATTCCTGCTCAACATTGTTAACGTCAATAACTTCTGTCGTTGATTCCGTTTCTGCTTCGCCAGGAACGTATTCAAGATCAATCAATCCATTGCCTTTATTTGAATCAGATTTCTTTTCTGTCGATTCAACTGCAACTGATGTTGTTGAATTTTTTCCTGTAACTCTATCAAAGTTTTTATGAATCTTTTCGCGATTAATAAAATAGAATATTACAAGCCCTAAAGCTAATAATAACCAGCATGCTAAAAGCAATCCTGTTTTTTGTTTGTTCTTTCCACCCATAATTTACATTATAGTTAATTCATTTTTGATTTACAAGAAATGTTTTAACTATTCTCCTTTTATTATTCTAAACCTTACTTCAGTAGATTCTTCTCCGGTATTCGGATATTTTCTGAACAACTGCTCAGCTTCTACCTTCATTCCGATTTTTTCCATTACTCGTCTTGATGAAATATTTCTTTCATCGCAGCGGGCTTAAATTGATTCAAGTTTTATTGTTTCAAAACAAATCTTTTTCAAACCTTGTGCTGCTTCTGTACAATATCCTTTGCCGTGATATTTTTGATTGAAGGTCCATCCAATTTCTCCGAACTTTCTATTCTCTTCAAGGTAAACGCAGATAATACCGATTAATCTGCCTGATATCTTTTCCAAACTGAATCAGAATTATATTCGCATACTTCTTCAATATCTTTTGCAGAAAGTGGTCTGAGTTTAAGTCTTTCTGTTTCAAGTACAATTTCTTTCATAAATCTCTCATCTATTTTTTATTAGCAATTCGTATTTCTCTTTTCTCTTAAACAGTACTCCTCTTTTATTTTCGGTTTTATTTAAGAAAAGTTTAATACGTTTTTAATTAACTATCGTTCATATTTAATCTGACGAACGGTTGTTAGTTTAAAGCTTTAAAAAATTTTTCAAGAAAATTGAATTTCTCTTAAATTCTAAAATTTGTTGCACGTGAAACAGTTTTATTATTTTTCATAAATTGTTGCACAAGAAACAAAACCCAAACTGATTCAAAAAGTGTTTCACATGAAACAATTCTGTACGACTTTCCAATGTGGATAACTTGTGAATTATGTGGATAACTTTCCTGGCCAATTTATACAATTGTTGCACGTGAAACAGAATCATTATGAGATAATCTTGAAACTTGAAAGTAAAAATCCAGATAAGTATTTTTATTACCTGAATATAGGACGCATTTTTTTTCGAACCACTAATTCAGATAATGTTGCACGTGAAACAGTTGATGAGAATGCTTATGAGGTTGTCAGAATTTAAATTGGATTTTTTTTGATTTTTCTGGTTGAGAAAAATTTTACTGGAAAATATTTCTGAAAAATGAGATCGACGATTATGCACTTTGATTGATTAAGGATAAGAATAGATAACTGAGGATGCCCTGCTTCAAACTCAAAAATGTTTCACATGAAACACTTTTAAGTTATCCACATTATCAACAAGTTATCCACAGGTGTGGAAAACTCATGGGCAAAAAAATAACCGGGGCAAAACCCCGGTGCCTGATAATTCATTCGCTTTTTTGAATAAGCGTTCCCCTCTTGATTGTATTATACTCTATCTATTTTGTTTTGTCATTAGAAAAAATAGAGAAATAGTAAATTTTCTATAAATATTATTTTAAACTACCGAACGATAGTTAGTCAAAAGTATAGGAGCTGATGCTGCATTTTTTTTATCCTAAGGCGGCGTATTGTTCGTTGGTCATTTTGTTGAAGTAGAAATGAACGACACGGGCGATCCATTGTGAGCGACGAGAACGGAGCATCAATCCGCCGCCGCTGTAGGTTGTGACAAAATTTGCTTTTGCGATTTTGAAATCTTCGGAATTTCAATTTCTTATTGTATGGGTTACTCTTTTCTATTTAGTTAGCTTTAGCTAATTATTACTTAAGAATTTTTTTTTTTATTTATAATGTTCTCTTTATTAAATTCCCTGATAAACAAAAAACCCAGAAGCCTGGGCCTCTGGGTTGTAAGTTTAATTTTTATTTTTCTTCTTTACCGTCATCGTTGGCAATCTTATCAAGACCGACAAGGTAATCTGGTTCATCAATCTTAAGAACGCTTACTCCGGAAGAAGAAGGTCCCTGAACATTGATTGTTGAAACTTTAACTCTCAATGTTTTTCCCTGACCTGTCATACAAACAATTTCGTCGTTATCAGAAACTGAAAGGGCTCCGATAATTTCACCTTTGTTGTCAACATTTCCGAATACTCTCTGTCCACCAGTTCCTCGTCCGTGAACATTGTAATCTTCAAATCTTGCTCGTTTTCCATAACCTTTTTCTGTAAGAACAAGAATACTTGAATTTTCTTCAACCTTGATTACAGCTGAAAGTTCATCGCCGTCTGCAAGTTTAAGACCCTTGTTTCCGTGACCGGCACGACCCATTGGTCTTACGTCTGCTTCCTTAATTCTTAATGCTTTTCCTCTGCGGGAAATAAGAACTAATTCATCTGTTCCTTTTGAAAGAACTGTACTTACAAGTCTGTCACCTGGATCAAGCTTGATGGCTCCGATACCACGGCTCTTGGCATTTGCAAATTCCTTGATACAAGTTTTTTTGATAACACCATTTGCAGTTGCCATAAAGAGGAACTGGTCTTCTGTAAAGTCCTGGAAGTTAATGATGTTTGTAATTTCTTCGTTTGCACTAACCATCAACAGGCTCTTGATATGTGAGCCACGGCTCAAGCGGCTTGCTTCTGGAATTTCGTGAACTTTAACCCAGTATGCTTTTCCTTCATTTGTGATAAAGAGAAGAATGTCGTGAGTTGATGCAATAAAGATCTGTGAGATGAAATCGTCTTCAACAAGTGTTGTACTGTTGCTTCCTTTTCCACCTCTACCCTGCTGCTTGTACTGTGTAAGTGAAATACGTTTTACATAACCAAGTTTAGAAATAAGGATTACTACATCTTCTTCTTTAATCATGTCTTCAACGTTGATTTCTTCAACTTCGTCAGCCACGATTTCTGTCTTACGGTCATCACCGTATTTCTGTGCAAGTTCGTTTGTTTCGTCTTTGATTTTCTGAAGAATCTTTTCGTGATGATCAAGAAGGTCCTGAAGATAATCGATCCATGCCTGGAGTTCTTTAATCTGTTTTTCAAGATCTTCAATCTGGAGCTGTGTAAGTCTCTTAAGACGCATATCAACGATAGCCTGTGTCTGTTCATCATCAAATCCAAAACGTTTTGCAAGAGCAAGTTTTGCATCTTCTGTATCACGGCTTTCGCGGATAATCTTGATAACTTCATCAATATTGTTAATTGCAAGAATCAATGCTTCCAAAATGTGCATTTCATGTTTTGCAACTTTCAAGTCGTAAATTGAACGGCGAGTAATAACTTCATCACGATGTTTTACAAAGAGCTGAATCAACTGCTTCAATGTAAGGATTTCTGGTTTTAAGTAAACCTGTGGAAGCTGAAGATATTCCGGTTCATCGTATCTCAATGTTCCTTCTTTGTTCTGAGGAACAAGTGCAAGGTTGATTACACCGAAGTTAGACTGAAGATCAGTCTTGGCAAAGAGCTGGTTGAGAACCAGTTTTGTTACTGCACCTTTTTTGAGGTCAACAACGAGACGCATTCCGTCACGGTCAGAAGATTCATCGTTGGCATTTGAAATTCCTTCGATGAGTTTATCTCTGACAAGTTCTTTAATGCGTGTAATGATATTTGTTGTATTTACTCCGTATGGAACTTCTGTAAATACGATTGATTCACGACCATGTTTGTCTGTTTCAATTGTAAACTTTGAACGGACTACAACTTTTCCGCGGCCTGTTGTGTAAGCTTTGCGGATACCGTCGCGGCCGTAGATAATTCCTCCAGTAGGAAAGTCAGGGCCTTTGATGTGCTTCATCAGTTCTTCTATTGTGATATCGTTGTTGTCGATGTAAGCACCGATTGCAGAAGCTACTTCACGAAGGTTGTGGCTAGGCATGTTTGTTGCCATACCAACGGCAATACCGGTAGTACCGTTACAAAGAAGGAATGGAAATTTTGCAGGAAGGACTGCTGGTTCGTCAGTTGTATCGTCAAAGTTTCTGACCATATCAACTGTATTCTTTTTGATGTCTTCAACCATTTCTTCTGTGATCTTAGACATCTTTGCTTCGGTATAACGGTAAGCGGCAGCAGGGTCACCGGCAATTGTACCGAAGTTTCCCTGTGGAGTTACTGTTGTATAACGCTGAGCAAAATCCTGACCAAGGCGAACCAATGCATCGTAAACTGACGCATCACCATGTGGATGGTAGTGACCCAATACATCACCGACGATCTGAGCACATTTACGTGTCTTTCCGCCAGAAGCAAGATTGAGTTTGTCCATTGAGTACATGATACGGCGGTGAACCGGTTTAAGACCGTCACGAACATCAGGCAAAGCACGCTGTACGATAACTGACATTGAGTAGTCAATGTAAGCCTGCTTTACTTCATCTTCGATAGGAATCTTGATTACAGATCCGCCTTCTTTTGTTTTGTATTCTTCCAACATTTATTTTTCCTTAGATATCGAGATTTGCGTAACTTGAGTTGCTTTCAATGAACTGGCGGCGAGGTTCAACTTCCTCACCCATACAGACACTGAAAATCTTGTCTGCTTCAATAGCATCTGGAATTGTTACAACGCGCATCTTTCTGTGAGTTGGATCCATTGTAGTTTCCCACAACTGTTTACCGTCCATTTCACCAAGACCTTTGTAACGCTGAACGTCAACTTTAGCTCTTGTTTCTTCATCAAAAGTAGCAAGGGCAGCATCACGTTCTGCATCTGAGTAACAATATATTGGTTCTTTCTTTCCGTGCTGAACTTTGAACAACGGTGGCATAGCAAGATATACATAACCATTTTCAATAAGAGCTGGCATATAGCGGAAGAAGAAAGTTAAGAGCAAAGTACGAATGTGTGAACCATCCACATCGGCATCGGCCATGATGATGATTTTATGATAACGAAGTTTTTCTATATTAAAGTCTTTTCCGAATCCAGCACCGAGTGTCTGGATTACAGGCTGGAGCTTGTCGTTGTTCATTACTTTTTCTGGACGAACTTTTTCAACGTTGAGCATTTTTCCCCAGAGAGGAAGAATAGCCTGAGTTTTTGGATCTCTACCCTTCTTTGCAGAACCGCCGGCAGAGTCTCCTTCGACGATGTATACTTCACACATTTCTGGATCTTTTCCGGAACAGTCAGCAAGCTTTGCAGGAAGACCGAAACCGTCACCGATTGTTTTTTTACGCATGTTTTCTTTTGCCTTGCGGGCAGCGATGCGGGCCTTAGCTTCGTCTACTGACTTTTTAAGAATTGATTCAAGAACCTGTGGATTCTGTTCAAAATATAAAGTAAGTTTTTCTTTTACAACCTGATCAACGATTGTACGAACTTCTGTATTTCCGAGTTTGTCTTTTGTCTGACCTTCAAATTCTGGTTCAGGAACTTTCATTGAGATTACGACTGTCAAACCTGAAGAGAAATCTTCGTAGTTCAATTTTTCATCTTTGTCGAAACCTTTTTTTAATTTTTCGTTTGCATCAAAGAATTTTCTCAATACAAATGTTAATGCAGATTTGAAACCTTCGTAGTGAGTTCCGCCACCGCGAGTGTTAATGTCGTTTACAAATGTATGAAGGTTTTCTGAATATCCTGAATTGTAATGTAATGCCATTTCTGTAATTACATCATCCTGTTCGGCATTAATATAAATTGGTTCTTCAGGAACAACCTGTTTACCGACATCGATTTCTTTAACGAACTGACTGATACCGCCTTCAAACTTAAGGATTTCTTCTTTTGGTGTTTCAAGACGTTCATCACGGAAGTAAATTACGATTCCTTTGTTGAGGAATGCGAGTTCGCGAAGACGGTCTCTTAAAACTTCAAAGTTGTATGTTGTTGTTTCTGTAAAGATTGTTTTGTCTGCTTTCCAGCGGATTGTTGTTCCGTGTTCATCTGTATCGCCGATGATTTCTACTTTTGTTTTTGGAACACCACGTTCGTATTTCTGACGGTGAATATGACCGTCACGTTTTACTGTAGCTTCCATCCAGTCTGAAAGAGCATTAACACAGGATACACCTACACCATGCAAACCGCCGGATACTTTATAAGCACTTTTTTCGAATTTACCGCCAGCATGAAGACGAGTTAATACAAGTTCAAGAGCGCTGATTTTTTCTGTAGGATGAATATCAACAGGAATACCACGTCCGTTATCTTCAACACGAACAATGTCATCTTTTTCAAGTGCAACAACAATACGGTCACAGAAACCTGCCATTGCTTCGTCGATTGAGTTATCTACAGTTTCATATACAAGATGATGAAGTCCTTTTGGTCCTGTTGAACCAATGTACATACCAGGACGTTTACGAACTGCTTCGAGTCCTTTTAAAACCTGGATGTTGCCTGCTGAATAATTTTCTGACATGATTTTTCCCACAAAAAAAATTGTTTAAATAGCAAATAATTATCCTATAATATAGGAAAAAAAATTGCTTTATAATTATACTTATATTGAAAAATAAAGTAAAGGTGAATTATAATTACCCTATGAGCAGTCAAAATTACCAGGTTTTCTGGCAGGAAGCCCTAAAACAGTTAAGTGAAGAATATATCTCAAAAGGAAAAGAAGACGAATTTAAAATCTGGTTCAAAATGGACTATGTTGAAGATCATGACAACTCAATTGTTGTAAACGTTCCTTCAGATTTTATGAAAAATCAGATGATTTCCCGCGGATATGTTGATCAGATTAAGTCAAAATTATCAGAAATCACGGGCCAGTCTGATTTTGTTATCGAAATGAAATTTAATAATGCTGCTCCTTCACCTGCTTCACCTTCTGAAAATGAAAAAGCTGAAGTTAAAACAGAAAAAAAGCCAGATGTATCTGAAAAGAAATCTGAAAAAAATGAATCTTCAGGAAAACATCATCCTCAGCTTATGGAAAAATTCACTTTCGAAAATTTTGTTCCGGGTGAAAACAATAACTATGCTTACAGTGCAACTCTTGCAGCTGCAAAAAATCCAGGAAAGAATGATACTTTAAATCCTATTCTTTTATATGGTGCTTCAGGTTTGGGAAAAACTCATCTTATGCAGTCTTTGGGAAATTACATTTTCCAGCATAATGAAAAAGCAAAAATCTGCTGTATTTCATCTGAAAACTTCTTTAATGAATTTTATCATTCACTTCAAAATAACATAATGAATAAATTCAAAAACAAATATCGTAATTACGATGTTTTCCTTTTTGATGATATTCAGTTTTTGATTGGAAAAGAAAGTTTGCAGGAAGAATGTTTTCATACATTCAATGGTTTGATGGAACATCATGCTCAGATGGTTTTTACATGTGATAGACCAATCAATGAGCTTAAAGGAATCGAAGACAGATTAAAAACAAGATTCTCTTCTGGTGTCTGCATTGATTTAAAACCACCAAGTTATGAAAACAGAATTGCTATTATCAGAAAAAAACTTGAAATTGAAAATAAAAATATCAGAGATGATGTTGTTGAATACATTGCAAAAAATATTCAGATGAATGTTCGCGATCTTGAAGCTTCAATTAAAAAAATTGTCGGTTATCAGGATTTGATTCAGACAGAAGTTACAATTGAAATTGCACAGGATCTTTTGAAAGATACAATTACTGAAGCAACAGGCAATGCAGTTTCAATGGAAACAATTCTTAAAGTTGTTGCTGATATTGAAAACACTTCAATTGCTGATATCAAAGGAAAGAACAGAAGTAAAAGACTGGCAGAAACAAGACATATTTCAATTTATATTGCCAGAGAATTACTTGAATATTCCTACTCAGAATTAGGAAGTGAATTTGGAGGAAGAGATCATACTACTATTTTGTCTGCATATAACGGAATCGCCGACAGAATTAAAACTGATCCTTCTTTTGAAAAACGTATAAAAGATATTATCAGCGCAATTAAGGAATACAAGAAAATTTAATTGAATTCTTTAATAAAATAGTTGATAATTATATTAGTATTCTGTTGATAGATTGTGGATAACTTCTTCAACAGTGGAAAAGTTGATACATTGTTAATAACTATAAAAGGCTTTTTAACAATGTAAATCTATTATTTATATAGAATTACAATACTTTTCCACATATCAACCGACCCTACTATTATTATTACTAAATTTAAAAAATTTATAATAAAGATATAAAGTGGAAACTTAAGGAGATACACATGAAGTTTACATTCGATCGCGATGCAATGATTAAGGAAATTGCAGTTACACAGGAAATCATCAGTAATAAGAGTCCTAGTTCAATTCTTTCAAACATTCTTTTGATTGCTGAAAATAATACTTTGACAATTAAAGCTTCAGATTCTTCTGTTAACTTTATTACTAAACTTCCAGTTGATATTCAAGAAGAAGGAACTACTACAATTTATTGTGATAAGTTTATGAGTATTCTTTCTGCTTCACCTTCTGGAGAAATTGAATTTGATCATAAAGACATTACAGTAACAATTCGTCCTGCTGCTAAAAAAATTAAGTTCCAGCTTAAGAGTATGGCTTCTGATAAATTCCCTGAAATTGTTTCTACAGACGGAGTTCAGTTCTTTGAAGTTCCTTCTAAAGAATTTAAAGAAATGATCAGTCAGACAATTTTTGCTGTATCAGAAGACAGCAACAGATATTTTATGACTGGCATTTACTTTGAAAAGAAAGAAGACAAACTCATCATGGTTGCAACTGACGGTCGCCGCCTTTCTTATATTGAAAAGGAAATTGCACAGAAAATTAATGACTTCCCTTCTGCAATTGTTCCTACAAAAGTTCTTAACAGTGTTTTGAAAAATGCACCGGCTGAAGGAAATATTTACTTCGCTGTTGTAGATAAAATGATTTTCGTTAAGTTCGGAAATTATGAATATTCTTCACTTCTTCTCGACGGACAGTTCCCTAATTACAACAGAGTAATTCCTGAAAATCAGGCAAGCAGTTTCTCTGTTGATAAAAAAGAACTTGAATCAGCTTTGAAACGTATGTCAATTTTGATTGATAAAAAAGTTGCTCGTGTAATTTTCAAACTTCAGTCAGGCGTTTTGACTTTGATTTCTCCTGAAAGTGATCTTGGTAATGCTGATGAAGAAATTCCTTGTCAGTATGATGGCTCAGAAATAACAATGGCATTGAACTATATTTCAATTGAAGAACCTTTGAAAGTTATCAGTACAGAAAGAATTACTTTCGAATTTACTGAATCTTCAAAGCCAATCACAATCAAATCAAATCCTGAAAGTGATTACTTCCATATTGTAATGCCAATGAATTTGGACTAATGCCTTTCTTAAATATTTCATTCTATAATTTTAGAAATCTTGAAAATAATAAAATAGACCTTCTTTCAAAGGAGGTCTATTTTGTTGGTGAAAATGGTCAGGGAAAAAGTAATATTCTGGAATCACTTTATTATTGTGCTTACGGAAATTCTTTTAGAACACATTACGATTCAGAAATTGTAAAGCATGGCCAGAAAGATTTCTCAATAAAAGCTTTTTATAAAAATTCTCAGGAAAGTACACAGACTATAAATATCTATTTTGAAAATTCAAAAAAAAGAATTGAGAAAAATGGAAAATTAATTCATGACAGAAAAGATTTGATTAATACAATGCCTTGTATTTTATTCTGTCATGATGATATGGAATTTGTAACTGGCGATCCTGGTAGAAAAAGGTTTTTTATCGATCAGTCACTTTCACTTTATGATGTTCTTTACATTGATGTAATCAGAAGATATAAGCAAATTTTAAAATCACGCAATTTGATTTTAAAAGATCAGAAATATGAAATGCTTGATGTTTATGATATGCAGCTTGTTCAATGCGGTCTTGAAATTCAGAAAAAAAGAAAGGTTGCGATTTTTAAATTTAATGAAATTTTTACTAAATTATATAATGACATTACCGGCATCGATAATGTAAGAATGGTTTATGAACCTTCATGGAAAGAAATTTCTGACGGAGTTTCAAAAAGAATTCCTGATGAAGGTGAAGTTCTCCAGATGGTTCAGGCAAAACGTGAAATTGATAAAGTGATGAATACAACAATGAGCGGACCACATCGCGATAAAATTAAATTTATAAAAGATGGTCGTGAATTTGTTCCTATTGCATCTACGGGACAGAGAAGATTGATTGCACTTTTACTTCGTGTTTCGCAGGCGGTTTATTTTAGTCAGCTTACGAATGAAAAACCGATTCTGCTGATGGATGATGTAATGCTGGAGCTTGATCCGGACAAACGTCAGAAATTAACTTCGATGCTTCCGGAATATGATCAGCTTTTCTGTACATTCCTTCCGGGTGAACCATATGAACGATATCGTCATTCAACGACAAAGGTAATAAATATTAAGGAGGGCAGCTGGTATGAGTAACTATAACGAAAAAGAAATGTACGGTATGGGAGAAATTCTCAATTCTGTTTTTTCAAATATTGATGCTGCCCGTGTCAGTCAAGGAAATGATATCATCAACGTTTGGGAAGAAACTGTTCAGAAGATTTACAATTACGGACCTAAGCTTGTCGGTCATACAAGAGTTGTTGATTTAAAAAATGGCGTGTTGCTTGTTGAAACTGATCATCCGGGCTGGAATCAGATTTTGAATACATACAAGGATTTTCTGATTAAAGGGCTTAAGATGAAAATCAAGGACCTTGAAATTTCCACTTTAGCTTTTAAAGTAAAGGGAACTTCGGTGGCGCTGTCAGAATCTTACGAAGAAAGCAAAAAGCGTCAGGATCAGGAATTAATTGAAAAACTTGAGTCGAACGAAAAGAAGCTTGAGGAAATGGGATACAAAAATCAGGCTGAAGGAGAAATAAATCCCGAAATTGCGAAGCTCTTCAGCGGCATTCTCGGTGAAAAATAACATATCTTTTGTATAGGTTTTATACAGTTGACCAAAAAAACAAAAAAATGTTATATTTCATTACTATTTTCAGACAAAAAAAATTTTTTGGGGCTTCGCCCCATAATATAAGGAGTATATGTTATGAAAAGAACATATCAGCCAAGTAAAGTAAAACGTAACAGAAAGTTCGGCTTCCGCGCTAGAATGGCTACTAAAGGTGGACGTAAAGTTCTCGCTAGAAGACGTGCTAAGGGACGCAAAAAGCTTACTGTTTGTGACGAACACAAGAAGTACTAATTCTTAGTAGAAGATACCATGAAAACAGACTTGGCAACGGTAGGAAAATTTCCCCGCGCGGAAATGATTAAAAACCCTATTGATTTTCGCAATCTGTTTAAAAATGGAAGCAGGGTAAGCATTTCTGGTGCAAAATTGTTTTATCTTGAAAACAATTCAGACTGCAACAGAGTAGCTTTTCCTCTTCCACGCGGTTATGGCAATGCCGTGGAGCGCAATGCATCCAAACGCTATAGTCGTGAAGCATATCGATTAACAAAAACATTCCTGAACACCGGGTATGATATTCTATTTCTTGTATATCCCGGAAATGACTCGTTCAGCACAAGGTGTGTTCAATTTCGTACATTATGTGAAAAGGCAGGACTAATAAAAAAATGAGAAATTTTTTCGTAAAATTTTTCTCTAAAATTATTCGTGCTTATCAAGTTTGTATTTCTCCTCTTCATAAACCCTGCTGCAGGTTTTATCCTACATGCTCAAATTATGCGCTGCAGGCTTTAAAAACTCATGGGGTTATGAAGGGAGGATGGTACTCTTTTAAAAGAATTCTTCGCTGTAACCCACTGTGCAATGGTGGGTATGACCCGGTTCCTGAGAAAAAAAAAGGGCATTATTTTATGGAAAAATTTTCTGAAGATAAGAAGGGTTTAGAAAAAGAGGATTAAAATGAAAAAGAATGCAATTATGGCAGTTGTATGTTCACTTGTTGTTCTTGGTGGTTATATCTTTTATATGGGACGTAACAATCCGGACGAACAGAATGCAAATGAACTTGAAACGGCTGTATCAGAACAGACTGCTGAAGCAGCAACTGATTCTGAAACCTCTGCTGCCGAACAGGTAACAGAAATTCCAGATGCTGAATTAACAGCAGCAGAAGAAGAAAACGAAATTCTTGAAGAAGAATTCATAGAAGTAAAAACTGGAAAAGTTTATGTAAAATTCACTAACAAAGGTGGAGATGTTGTAGACTTCCAGCTTATCGAACATGAAGACAAAACAAGTGAATCTGGAAAAGTTCAGATGGCTTCTGCTGATAAAGAAATTGTTTCTGATGACAACAGAGCATTTGCTTTGAACTTTGGCATTGGTAAAAAAGCAATCGTAAATGATTTCTTCGCAGTTGAAAAAACTGGAACTGAAGGTTCTTTACAGACTGTTGTATTTACAAAGAACTACAAAGATTTTACTTTGACAAAAACATATTCTTTTATGCCTGAAGATTATATGTTCAAATTGAACATTTCTATTAAAGGTAAAGAAGGATTTAACGGTCTTGCATATGACGGTTCTGAAGAAAAAGGTGGTAAGGTAGCTTACACTTTGAGAACAGCTCCACAGATCGGACCTTACTTTGACACTCGTTACGATTTCCGTGACTTCCTTTTCCACAACAATTCTAAAGTTAAGACAAAAACTCTTTCTGGAAATGACAACAAATATGAAAGATATGATGATGATTTTAACTGGGCTGGTGTAGGCGGAAAATACTTCTGTGAAATCATCATTCCAGAAAACAGAGATACAATTCGCGGTGCTTATTATTCCTCGAATAAAGCAGACTACAAAGATTCTAATGCACAGGCTTTCATTGAAAGAAAAGACTTCGAAGGAAAAGAAGTTAACGATACTTACTATATTTATGTAGGTTCAAGAAGTGAAAAAGAATTGAGAAGATATGCTTCAGCTGCAAACAACGGCTGGAACTTTGAAGGAAGAAATGTTGGTGACGCACTCAGCTCAGGTGGTTTCCTTGGATGGCTTGAATCAATTCTTAAATGGATGCTTGAATTGAGCTATGTACTTGTTCACAACTGGGGTGTTGCAATTATCATTACAACTCTTCTTCTTAAGATTATTCTTTTCCCACTTACTTACAAGCAGTCAATCGGTACTCTTAAGATGCAGGAATTGCAGCCAAGGATGAAGGAAATTCAGGATAAATACAAAAACAATCCACAGAAGCTTCAGGAAGAAACAGCAAAGCTTTATCAGAAGGTTGGATATAATCCAATGTCTGGTTGTTTGCCGATGATTTTCCAGATGATGGCATTGTTTGCTATGTATAATCTCTTTAATAATTACTTCGAATTCCGTGGTGCAAGTTTTGTTTCTGGATGGATTGATGACCTTTCAATGGGTGATTCTATATTGTCATGGAAAGCAAATATTCCATTTATTGGAAATAACTTGCGTATCCTTCCTATCATTTATCTTGTTTCACAGTTGTTCTATGGAAAGATTACACAGATGAATGCAGCTGGCGGACAGAGTGCAGGAAGCATGAAGTTTATGACATACGGTTTGCCAATCATCTTCTCTTTCTTGTTCTATAACGCGCCTTCTGGTTTGCTCTTGTTCTGGACAGTAAGTAACATTCTCCAGATGATTCAGCAGATCGTTATCAACAAAGTAATGGCAAAGAAAAAGGCAGAAAAAGCAGAAACTACTTCAAACTTAAAACATTTTACCAAACAGGGTAAAAAGAAATAGAGGCAACGAAAATGGTTTACGAATACGAAGGAAAAACTGAAAAAGAAGCTATTGAAAAAGCTGCAACAGAACTTGGTCTTGAAAGAGATCAGTTCGATGTTGAAATTCTTGAAACACAGAAAAATTCACTTTTTAAAAAAGGATTTGTAAAAATCAGAGTTCACACTGAAGACAATACAAAGTCTGCAGTTTCTGAAACATCTTATGCTGGAACAAAGAAAATTGCTGATCCAGTTCCACAGGGTGAATTTGAAGAAAAGCTTACAACATTCATCAAAGAAGTAATCGAAAAAATGGGTTACGAAGTAAAAGTTGATGTAATGTTCCGTGAAGAAAAGAAAATTGGTATTAAACTTGAATCTTCAAGTTCTTCAATTTTGATCGGCCGCAAGGGAAAAAATCTCGATGCTTTACAGCTTTTGTTGAACGTTTATGCAGGAAAACTCGGACATGAAGAAGTACGTGTAATTCTCGATACAGAAAATTACCGTATTCGCCGTGAAGAAGCACTTGTTCGCCTTGCTTATACAACAGCTGACAAAGTTCGCTCAAGCAGAAACTCAATTCTCCTTGAACCAATGAATCCTTTCGAAAGAAGACTTATTCACACAACTTTAAATGATATCCCAGATATTGAAACTAAAAGCGAAGGAGATGGTTTATATAAACAGGTACGTGTTATCTATAAAGGACTTGTTTAATGAAACTATTTAAGGCTAAAAAGCTTTTAGCTGTCATTCCTGTGCTTTTGAGCATGGGAATACAGAATGCCGTTGCTGCAACCCCTGCAGTAATGGCAAAAGTAAAAAAAAGTGGTAAGGAATTTCACAAAATCACTAAAGATGAAAAAAATGAGATTCTTTTACCAGATTCTGTTTATGCTGACGACACAAGAAATTTTGTCTTCAGTGAAATAACTGACAAAACTGGCTTTGCAGCAGAGGTTCTGTATTACATCAGTAAAGATGAACTTGTTGTTAAGAGTTCAAAAGCTGATAAATCTAATATTGATACAAGCATGAATGCAGTATCAAAGATTGTCAGATCAGTCTCTAAAATGAAAGGAATGCAGTATTATTCCAATTCAAAGAAGAGATATGAAACTTTATACTCTGAATCTTATCGAGTAGATAATCCAGAAAACTGTAATCCGATTGCTGATGATTTGTCAGACAGTTCAGATGGAAAACAGATTTATATTTTCCAGAACGAACATACATTCGGAAAAGCAGTATATAGAGTTCGCTATCGTGAAAACAGCAAGGTAATTTCAATGAAGCTTAATAATGTAAGCAACATGTATTACGGAATTATTAAAGCTGTAGATGTTGATAAGTGCAGAATTGTTGTTAACATTGTTGATGACGGTGATGGATACTTTATTTATCTTGGAATGCGTGTAGACTGCAGCCTTCCTGGATTCCTTGAAGGAAAAATGACTCAGTCATTCCAGGCGAGACTTGATGCTTTATACAATTGGATTACATTACAATTTTAATTCGGAGGAATAAAAATTGAGAAAAATATTAAGTGCGATTTTGCTTGCTCTTGTTGTTCTTTCAACAGGATGTGCTCAATCAAAGGGGAAAAAAATGAAAGCTATTGAAGGAAAAGAAGGATTATTTGCTAATATTTCAACTTCGAAAGGTGATATCTTAGTTGAACTTTATTACAAAGAAGCTCCACTTACAGTAACAAACTTTGTTGGTCTTGCTGAAGGAACTTTGGACGCAACTAAGGGAAAGAAATTTTATGATGGTCTTAAATTTCATCGTGTAATTGCTGACTTCATGATTCAGGGTGGTGATCCACAGGGAACTGGAGCAGGCGGTCCTGGATATAAATTTCCTGATGAACCTGTAAACGGTCTTGTTTTTGATAAACCTGGTAAACTTGCCATGGCAAATGCAGGTCCTGGAACAAATGGAAGCCAGTTCTTTATTACACATGTTCCTACTGACTGGTTGAATTACAAACATACAATTTTTGGTGCTGTAGTTGACGGTGAAAGTCAGAAGGTTGTAAACACTGTTGCACAGGGTGACGAAATCAAATCTATTACAATCATCCGTCAGGGTGCTGAAGCTGAAAAGTTTACAGCAACACAGGCTGATTTTGATAAACTTGTTCCAGTTGCAAAAGATGCAGTTAAGAAGTTCAAGGAAGCTCAGATTGCTGAAGTAATCAAAGGCTGCGAAAAAACTTCAAACGGTGTTTACTTTCAGATCGTTAAAGAAGGATCAGGAAACGCAATCGGAAATGGAAAGAAAGTAACTTGTGAATATCAGGGATATCTTCCTGACGGACAGATCTTTGATGCTTCAAAGAAATTCCACCCACAGGGACATGAACCATTGGAATTCGTTGTTGGCGCAGGCCAGATGATTCCTGGTTTTGACCAGATGGTTTCACAGATGAAAGTTGGTGAAACACGCAAGATGGTAATTCCACCAGAATTGGCTTACGGTTCACGCGGTATTCCACAGGCTGGAATTCCTGGTGATTCATACATCTGTTTCGATGTAACATTGGTAAAATAAAAACTTCCGGTTAGTATAAGCCGTGAAGGTAAATAAAACCATTCAGGTAAAAAAAAAGCGGGCTGTCCTTGAACGATATCTTCGTAAAGGGCAGCCCATTTTGTATTTAAATCAGAATGGTATTTAAATCAGAATGGTATTTAAATCAGAATGGTATTTAAATCAGATTGTAAATTAATATTTGTAAGTAAAGTCTGACATTCCAACTAATTCGTTAACTGTTGTACCGAATTTCTTGGCGATGCTGTAAGTTGTGATTTTTATTACATTTCCTTTTGCATCATATTTGTAGAACTGGCGGAGAACGAGTGTGTTGTTAGGTGTATAAGTTGCAACTTCTGTTAATACATTTTTTGCATCATAACGGAAGAGTTCCTTTTTAAGAAGAATTTCTTCGTCGTTGAAGTAGCAGATTTCCTGAACTTTGTTCAAATCGTTGTACTTGTATGTTTTCTTTGATTCAAGTGAACCGTTTGCATAGTAAGAATTAACAACTGTAAGGTTATCTTTTTCGTCGTAAGCAAATGTGTTTTTCCAGATCAATGCACCGTTTCCGTTGTAATATGTTTCGTCGATACAATTTTTTCCCTGATACTTGAAAATTGATTTGCTGTAGAGAAGATCACTTGAACCGTATTCATTTTCTTCTATTTTCAAACCGTTTTTGTCGTAAATGTTTACGATTTTCCAGAGAACGTTTTCTGTATCATCATAACCTGTCTGACTGATCATACGACCATCGTTATCATATTCGTATGAAATTCTGTCTACGATTTTTCCATCAACAGTAAGTTCTGTATTTTCAACTTCCTGACCGAAGTTGTTGAACACGTGCTGATATTTTACGTTAGGTGTTCTGAAGTATTCTCCGAATTTTGATGACACGATGTAATCTGTTTTAACGTAGCTTTTTACGCCTGCTGCTGGAGCAAGGAATGCACTTCCGTCGAAAGCAAAAACAGAAAAACCAAGACATAATGTTAAAGCTGATATAATAAACTTTTTCATGAAACCTCCAAAAAATTTTACTTGTTAGATAATAAAATAATTATAACTTATTATCGGCAAATTTGGTATATTTCATTACTAATTGAAGTTGTTGGAAAATAAATAAAATTGATGTAATATTCTGAAAGATTTCAATTTTTAATTATAGTTGAAAGCCGTTTCTTAAAGGAAAAATTATGAGCGCTCACAAACTTATTTCTATTAATAACTGCAATATTGAAGGTTCAAACAAAACATTACTGAATAACATCAGCTGGGAATTTAAAACAGGTGAATCATGGCTTGTTATCGGACCAAACGGTGGCGGAAAAGCTGATTTTTTGAAAGCACTTTGTGGTCAGATGAATATTGTTCCTGACTCGGCTTTTTCTGACAGTATTTATTCTAATATCTTTAATGATTCTGTAGAAATTGTAAGTCTTGAACGAGCGGCCACTCTCATTGAAGAGGAAAGAAACAACGACGAAAGTGAATATGTAGAAGGCGGAGTCGATATCGGCAGAACCGGCCGCGTTTTTTTAGCCGAGGCAATTTTAGGCGCAAAGGTAAAGAAAAATACAGCGTTGCCTGAAGAAGCGTACAGACTTGACGGTTATCCTGAAGTAAAGCTCTGCGGAATTGAACGCATTCTCGACCGCGGACTTAAATATATGTCGACAGGCGAAATTCGCCGTACATTATTGTGCAGAGCGCTCATCAGTAAGAAAAAGCTTTTGATTTTAAGCGATCCATTTGCCGGTCTTGATGTTGACAGCCGCAAAATCCTTCTTGATTTCTTTGACACAATCGCAAAGAAGCAGCTTGATGACAATGATTCGCTTGATTTTCCGAGAATTATTCTTGGTATGGAACGATATCACGAAATTCCGGATGCGATTAATATGGTGCTGGAATTTGCTGAGAAAAAAGTGTCGTTCTGCGGACCAAAGTCTGAATATGAAAAAATTCGCGATGAAAGAAATTCCCTGAGTGAGAAAAACCGCGAACAGGAACGCGCTGATTTTGAAAACAATGTTGAAGAAATCAAACAGGCGACATTTATGCTTCAAACTGAAAAGGTTGAAGACGAAAAAGAAGCGCTCATCGAAATGAAAAACGTAAACGTCGGCTGGGGCGACAACCATGTTCTTGTTGATCTTAACTGGCGCCTTAATAAAGGTGAACACTGGCTTATTCGCGGACCAAACGGTTCGGGTAAGACTACATTCCTTGAGCTGATAACAGGCGACAACATGCAGGTTTTCAGCAACGACATCAAGTTATTTGGTGCCCGCCGCGGTTCCGGGGAAACAATCTGGGATATTAAGCGCAAGCTTGGAATTGTTTCGTACCGCCTTCATGTTGAGTACAGAATGGTTAATTCGACAACTCTCGAAGAAGTAATCATTTCTGGGTTCAGGGATTCAATCGGAATGTACGAAGCTGCCACTGATGTTGAAAAAGCTGCGGCAAAGAAATGGCTTGCGCTCGGCGGCTTTGAAGGTCGCGAAAAAGAAGCGTTCGGTTCAATCAGTTATGGTGAACAGCGTGCAATTCTGATTTTGCGTGCCGCCGTTAAGTGTCCACCGATTTTGATTCTTGATGAACCATGTCACGGCCTTGATGAGAGCTTCAGACAGAAAATTCTCGATCTTGTAGAAATTATTGCTAACAGCGGAACAACTACAATTCTTCATGTTACTCATGATCCGTCAGAAGTTCTCGAATGTGAAAAAAAGATTTTGGAATTTCACCCAAAAAACTCTCCGATGTATCAGATAATCTGCCGATAATTATTCAACAGACTATCACCTGTTCGTTTTCGAAAATTCCGCTTAACGGACAACACGGAGAATACATGATTAAAACACTCATCAAAAAGGTAATGGGAATCAGCCTTTTACTTGCCATCAGTTCAGTACCGGCATTTTCTGATACAAAGAAATATGAACGTGTAACTGAAAAGACAATAACTGAAGACGGTGTAATGTATCCAGGCTATACGTTCCCATATAAGTGGAATAGCGATATCAAGGGAGAACCAGTTTTATTTGACGAAGTCTGGGGCTATGTAATGATCAGTCGTCTTAAAGACTATGATGACATGACTCCTTTAACAGATGTTGGTCTTTTTGCCGCAGAAATCAACAGCTATGGTGAATTAACAAATGTTCCAAAAAGGACAGCTGTTGGTAAGAATTTCAAAGGTAGAGTACACCTTGTTACTATTTGCGAAAGTACTTCGCTTTCTCATTTCTGTATTGATCCTAAATACGGTGCTCGCAAAAAAATCGTTGAAGGTCTGCTTGAGGCTTGTGAAGAATTTGATGGTCTTCAGGTTGACTGGGAATTGATTCCTAGCCGCGATGCTGACAACTTTCTTTCGTTCCTTAAAGAATTGAAAAAAGGCCTCGGAAAAAAACCACTGACTGTATGTGTTCCTGCAAGAACTAAAACTTTAAAACAGGATGTTTACTCTTACGAAAAAATCGGAAAAATTGCAGACCGCATCATGGTTATGGCATATGACGAACACTGGACTGGCGGACCTGCCGGTTCAATCGCTTCGATGGATTGGTGTGAAAAAATTGCGGACTATGCAAAAACTGTATGGCCTGCAAACAAATACATTTTTGGTCTGCCGTTCTATGGCCGTATCTGGGGAAACAAATCGGTTAAACAGGCTCTGGCATTCAATGGAATGAACAGAACTGCTCACGAAAACGGCGTTGTAACAATTGAGCGTGAACGTGGAGTTCCTCATTACAAGTACAAAGTTGAAGTAGAAGTTGAAGGCTGGTATGAAGATGCTTACTCAAACGTTGAACGTTCCCGCATGTATAAACAGAAAGGATATAACTGTATCGCCTTCTGGCGCATGGGTCAGGAAGATGTTGCAGTCTGGGAATGGATCGGAAACAAAACATCTGGTGTTGGTCCTTTGACAGGGCAGATTGGAATTCTTGCCGACGAAGAAACTAAAGATAAATAGAAGATATATAATTGTAAAAAACCCCTTTTTTCTGTAAAATTGATTTCACAGTTTAAAAGGGGTTTTTTATGATTTTTTCACCAGTAGAAATTCAAGAAACAGTTAATATGTTTATGCGTCAGAAGCTTGATATCCGTTGTATTACAATGGGAATTTCACTTCTTGACTGTGCAGATTCAGATCCAAAACGTGCCTGCGACAAAATCTATGACAAGATTATGAAGAAAGCAGGAAATCTTGTAAAAACAGGTCAGGATATCGAAAAGGAATTTGGCGTTCCTATTATCAACAAACGTATTTCTGTTACACCAATCTCACTGGTAGCAGGAGCAAGCAACGCTACAAATTATGTTCCTTACATCAAAACTCTTGATAAATGTGTACACGAACTTGGAGTTAACTTTATCGGTGGTTTCTCCGCTCTCGTTCAGAAGGGAATTACTCCTGCTGATCGTATTTTGATTGATTCAATTCCTGAAGCTTTGGCTACAACTGATTTTGTATGTTCATCTGTAAATGTTGGTTCTACAAAATCTGGTATTAATATGGATGCCGTTAAATTGATGGGTGAAACAATCGTAAAAACTGCAGAAGTTTCTAAGAACTGCGAAGTTAACGGTTGTGCAAAGCTCGTTGTATTCTGTAATGCTCCAGAAGACAATCCGTTTATGGCTGGTGCATTCCACGGACCTGGAGAAGGTGACTGTGTAATCAACGTTGGTGTTTCTGGTCCTGGTGTAATTTTAGCAGCAGCAAGAGAATACAAAGGTAAACCAATTAACGAGCTTGCTGACGGTATTAAAAAGATGGCATTCAAGATTACTCGTATGGGTCAGCTTGTTGGTTCAGAAGCTGCTCGCCGTCTTGGAGTAGATTTTGGTATTCTCGACCTTTCTTTGGCTCCTACACCTGCTGTTGGTGATTCTGTAGCTCGTATTCTTGAAGAAATCGGACTTGATGGTGCCGGAGCTCCTGGTACTACAGCTGCTCTTGCTATGCTTACAGATATGGTTAAGAAAGGCGGCGTAATGGCTTCGACAAACGTTGGTGGTTTGAGCGGTGCGTTTATTCCTGTATCTGAAGATGAAGGAATGATTGAAGCTGCAAAGAACGGTTCAATCTGCCTTGAAAAACTTGAAGCTATGACTACAGTTTGTTCTGTAGGTCTTGATATGATTGCAATTCCTGGTGACACACCTGCTACTACAATTTCAGGAATCCTTGCTGATGAATTTGCAATCGGTATGGTAAACAACAAAACTACAGCTTGTCGCTTGATTCCTGCTCCTGGCAAAAAAGCCGGTGAATGGGTTGAGTTTGGCGGATTGCTTGGCGGATGTCCTGTAATGCCTGTAAGCAAATTCGGATGTGCTGATTTTATTAACCGTGGCGGACGCATTCCTGCTCCTATCCACAGTTTCAGAAACTAAGCTCGTAAATTATTATTCCGGCGTCATGTCGGTTATTTGAAAGTAAATAAAAACTGGAGAAAAAAATGGACGCAGTATTTTTCGCTAAAGTCGCAGCCTTTGTACTTTACTTAGGTATGATGATTTTTATCGGTTTAAGAAGTGCAAGTAAAAACAACAATTCTGCTGACTTCTTCTTGGGAGGACGTAAAGTTGGTCCTTGGGTAACAGCACTCAGTGCAGAAGCATCTGACTCATCAGCATGGCTTTTGATGGGACTTCCTGGTTTGTGTTATCTTGGTGGTATTCAGGAATCAATCTGGACAGCAATAGGTCTTATCTTAGGAACATACTTGAGCTGGCTGTTTGTTGCAAAACCTCTCCGTAAATGTTCAATTACATTCGGGGACTCAATTACAATTCCTGAATTCCTTTCTAATCGTTTTAACGATAAGTCACACATTCTTTCTGTTGTTTCAGTTATTTTTATTGTATTGTTCTTTACAATTTACACAGCTTCAGGATTTGTAGCTTGTGCAAAATTGTTCAACTCTGTATTTGGACTTAACTATTATGCAGGTCTTGCAATCGGTCTTGTTGTAATTCTCTGTTATACAGTTACTGGTGGTTATACTGCTGTTTGTACAACTGACTTTGTTCAGGGAACTTTGATTTTTATCGCATTTGTTGTTTCAACAGTAATTGCTGTATTTGCAATTGGTGGAACAGGAAACGCTGTTAACGTATTCCAGAACTTCAAAGAAGTTGTAGGTACAGAAATGCAGCCATTCAATGGAATGGGAATTGTTTCTGCTTTGGCTTGGGGTCTTGGATACTTTGGTATGCCACACATCATCGTTCGCTTTATGGGAATTCGTTCTAACAGCGAAGTTAAGAAAGCTCGTCGTATCGGTATTGTATGGATGATCGTTTCTTACATCGGTGCAATTCTTATCGGAACATTGGGTATTGTATACCTTAAGAAGTTTGGAATTACATTAGATTCTGTAAGTGCAGAAACAGTATTCTCTGCAACAATGCAGAATATGTATCCTGCATTTATCGCAGGAATCTTCCTTTGTGCAATTCTTGCTGCTTCTATGTCTACTGCAGACTCACAGCTTTTGGCTGCTTCTTCTGCTGTAAGCCAGGATATTTTCAAAGGTCTTATTAAGAAAGATGCTGAAGAAAAAGATGTAATGACAGTAAGTCGCGTAACAGTTTTCCTTATTGCATTGGTTGCTCTTCTTCTTTCTTTGAATGAAAAATCATCAATTTTCAGTCTTGTATCATTTGCATGGTCTGGATTTGGTGGAACATTCGGTCCGTTAGTATTGCTTGCTCTTTACTGGAAGCGTACAACAGCTCCTGGAGCAATTGCAGGTTTGATTTGTGGTGGTGTTACAGATGTTGTATGGCACTACATTCCTGGAACTGTAAATCCAATTTTTGGTGTTTACGAAATCCTTCCTGCATTTATCGTATGTCTCGTAGTAACTGTAATTGTAAGTTTGCTTACAAAACCAGATGCTGAAATTCAGGCTAAGTTCGACGCTTACAAAAAACTTGAAGACTAATTTTACATTCCGTTCTCTTTCTGAAAATGAAAGAGAACAGGCAGTACATTTTATTGAGTATCGTGAAATTGAATGTACTGCCCTGATGGAAGAACTATTATCAGGCACAGAAAATCTCTTTGTTCTGGAAAATAATCAGAATAAAAAGTTCTGCGCCTTATTTTATATTCGAAACGAATCTACACTTTTACACTTTATTCCTTTCTTAACAGAAGAAAAAAATCCGGACTATAATTTTTCTCTTGAGCAGCTTAAAGAGATCAGGGAACTTGTAACCAAGTTCATTTTATCTAAGAAAATTTTTTGTGTTTACGGCGAGCATTTTGGTACGGAATATATAAAGGCCATTCTCACTTCTAATGGCAAAGATTTGATTGCGGCGAATGATTACATTTTGATGCGGAATGATTTGACTTCCGAAATTTTTTCAGGTGACATACGGGTAAAGGATAACTGGAAAAATCTGAACGTCCGTAAATGTTCCCTGGAGGACAGCAGCAATTTAATGGAACTCGAAAGAGGCTATCGTAATGAAGAAATTTCGGTTCTTGAACACCGGGAATCAGATATGGTAATACAATTTGTGCTGAACAAGGCTTTAAGGGCACAGATAATTTTTGGTGCTTACATTTTTGATAAAGGAAAGCTAAGAGCCGTTGCAAAGGCAGCAACAAACGGAAGAGGTAAAAATTTTTACCAGATTGGCGGCGTTTACTGCGACAAAGATTTTAGAAACAACGGCATTGCAAATTATGTAATGCAGCATCTTTTGCGCTTTATAAAGGCAGAAGGAAAAAACGCAAACCTGTTCGTTAAAGTAAAAAATGAACCGGCAAAAAAATTATATGCTAATTTGGGATTTGTTCCCGTTGGAAAATATCAGATATCGTATTTTCAAAAATAAGTTGGTTTTGTATAATTCGTTTATTATATTTATATAAGAGTTAAACGAAAATTCACTTTAGATAAAAGGAGCCTTGTATGGCAGACAGCAAAATTGAAGAAACAGTAAAAGAAGCATTGGAAATGTATCGTCCAATGTTACAGGCAGACGGCGGTGATTGTGAACTCATTGAAATCGATGACGAAAACCGTGTTCATCTTAAATTAACTGGTGCCTGCGGTTCCTGCCCGATGGCAACTATGACTTTGAAAATGGGAATCGAACAGTATCTCAAAGATGCATGTCCTGAAGTAAAAGAAGTTGTTCAGGTAGAATAGCGTTAAACGAAAATTCCCGGTAATTAAAATTCAAAAAAATTCCCAATTAAGGATTACAAATGAAAATCGAAAAAGACAAACTTGTACAGATTCATTACACACTTACAAACAAAGAAGGCAAAGTTCTCGATTCATCAAGAACTGCTGGTCAGCCTTTGGAATACATTCACGGAAACAGATATTTGATTAAAGGACTTGAAGATCAGCTTGAAGGAAAAGAACAGGGCGATAAATTTATTGCTCAAGTTAAAGCAGCTGATGCTTACGGCGAATACGATGATAAACTTGTAATCGACGTTCCTCGCAACCAATTTGATGCAAGTATCGAAATCAAACCTGGAATGCAGTTTCAGGGCATGAGTCAGATGGGACCTACAATCGTTACAGTAAAAGAAGTTGGTCCGGAATCAATTAAAGTTGATGCTAACCACGAACTTGCAGGTCAGGATTTGACTTTTGATGTTGAAGTAGTTCTCGTTCGTGATATGACTGAAGATGAAGTTAAACAGATGGAAGCTGCTGCAAGCGGTTGCGGTGGTGGATGCGGAGGCTGCGGCGGTGGTTGTGGCGGCGGATGCGGAGACGGCGATTGTGGCTGTGGAGATGGCGGCTGCGGTGGCGGCTGTGGCTGTAACTAATTGATTTTGAAAATAATAAAGTCTGTGATTGATAAAGTGCACCCCTAAAGTTGGACAAATAAAGTTCAATTTTAGGAGGTGCATTTTTTATGCCTGGGTAAATTAATTTCTATAGAAAATGTGCGGGTTACGAAATTTTACTTACAATTTCTTCAGTAACTTTCTTGGCCGAGAGATTGCCTGAATTGATTGTAATGTCAGCCAGCATTGAATACTTCTTAGTACGCTCTTCGTAGAAATTGTGAAAGTGCGCACGAACATCATCAATTGTTGCAGGATTCTTTTTTGCGATGTATGAAGGTAAAGAAGACTGATCAGTGATGTTGTTTTTTTCGTCAGTTTTGGCTTCACGAACAATTCTGTCGGCGGCGATTTTTTCGTCAACATTGAGGTAAACAAAAATCGAATTGGTCGCAAGATAGCGCAGCGCTTCATCGTTTTCGCAGATGCCGCCGCCTGTTGCAACAATCACTGGTTTGGATTCCAGGATTGACTTCAAGTGCTGGCAGGCGAGTTTTTCAGCGCCGAGAAAAGATTCTTTTCCTTCGGTGTTGTAAATCTCACGTGGTGATTTCTGCATTAATTCCTGGATAACGTCATCAGTGTCGAAAAAGTCACAGTTGTATTTAGCTGCGAGTGCGCGGCCCTGAGTTGATTTTCCGGAATGTTTAATTCCAACTAAAATAATTGATTTGTCTAAAGCCATGACTTTATTATAGCTTGCTTAATTGCAAAAGTACAACTGATATTGTATTCTTACTTTATGGATATTTACGCACCGATAATTCTTTGTTTTATTCCTTTCATTGCAATTTTTCTTCTCTTGAAAGTCCTTGTTGATGGAATTTCTATTATCAGGGAATTACTTGCGTGTGCCATCGTTTTGATTGCGTTGATTCCGATTGTGATTCTGCAGTATTTTTGCGGTCAGTGGTTAACTCTTGTTAACAGGAATCTTCTGCTGATTATGCTTTATGCGCTTGTATTGAACGGCTTGATTGAAGAAGGAATAAAATGCGTAGTTCTGTTTTTATTCCCTGTAAAAAAAGTTAATGCAAAGCATATGTATTTTTATGCGCTTCTTGCAGGAATTTTCCTCGGAAGTTTTGAATCTGTAATTTACGTTCTTCGTGCAATTCAGAATGTAAATTCTCGCGGGGAATTATTACTGCACATGATTTATGTGAGAAACTTTACATCAATTCTCATTCACGGATTTTGTGCAGGTCTTCTTGGTTTGTTCGTGTATGGAATGAAGAATAAGAAACCGATGTGGGGAGCTGTAGTCGCTGCGGTTCTTCTTCACGGGTTGTATGATTTCTTTGCGGTCATGCCGGCGCCGTTAAGTTATTTTGCATATGTAACAATTGCATTGCTGCTGCTTGAAAATAGAATTTATTATATGAAAGCAAAGGCCTTGGATCAGGAACTTGGGAAAGTATAAATTCCTTTAAAGGAAAATTTAAAAAATATAACTGCTAAAAGAAGGAGCACAAAATATATGAACATGATTTTTGAAAGAAAACTTTCAATTCCAATGGAAGTTAAAGAAATGTATCCATTGACTCACGAAATGCTTGAGTCAGTTGAAAAAAAACGCATTGAAATAAAAAATGTATTTGAAGGAAAATCTGACAAAATCATTCTCGTTATCGGACCTTGTTCTGCTGATAACGAAGACAGCGTAATCGATTACATTTCGCGCCTGATTCCAGTTCAGGAAAAAGTAAAAGATAAGATTTTAATCGTTCCACGTATTTATACAAACAAGCCACGCACAACAGGTGAAGGTTATAAGGGAATGCTTCATCAGCCTGATCCAAATGGAAAGCCTGATATGTTCCAGGGAATTATTGCAACTCGCCGCCTTCATATGCGTGCAGTTGCCGAAACAGGTTTTGCCTGCGCCGACGAAATGTTGTACCCAGAAAATTACCGCTACCTTGATGACCTTCTCGGTTATGTAGCTGTTGGGGCACGCTCGGTAGAAGACCAGCAGCATCGTCTTACAGCAAGCGGCATCGAAGTTCCTGTAGGAATGAAAAATCCGACAAGCGGTGATTTTACCGTTATGATGAACGCAATCCTTGCTGCTCAGAAAAAGCACACATTCATTTACCGCGGCTGGGAAGTTCACTCAGAAGGAAACCCATACGCACACGCAATTCTCCGCGGTTCAACATCAAAACACGGAAACAATGTTCAGAATTATCACTACGAAGATTTGATCCGCCTCTGTGATGAATATGACAAGCGCGAACTTTCAAACCCTGGTGTTGTAGTTGATACAAACCATTCAAACTCAAATAAGAATCCATTGGAACAGCCAAGAATCGTAAACGATGTTCTTCACTCAGCTCGTCATGACGAAAGAGTGAAGAAGCTTGTTAAAGGATTTATGATTGAAAGTTACATCGAAGATGGCGCACAGAAACCAGGCGACGGCTGTTACGGAAAATCAATTACTGACCCATGTCTCGGTTGGACTAAGACAGAAAAACTGATTTATGATATTGCAGATCAGTTGTAGGTTTAATTGAGAATCTGGATTGAATAAAAAAAGAGTGTTGCTAACTTGAAGTTGGTAACACTCTTTTTTTTATCTAATTACGTTTGTAGGTTTTAAATATTTTACTGTACACAAGCCTTTACGAATTCTACGAACAAAGGACCGGCATTGTTTGGACGTGATTTAAATTCCGGATGGAACTGAACACCGATGTGGAAGTGGTCAGCAACTTCGACAGATTCAACTAACTTTTCGTCAGGACTTGTTCCGCTGATAATCAATCCGGCTTTTGTAAGTTCTTCGCGGTAATCGTTGTTGAACTCGTAGCGGTGGCGATGACGTTCCTCGATTGGATTTGCTTTATAGGCTTCTGCAAGAATTGTTCCTGGTGTAACTTTACAAGGGTATTTTCCAAGACGCATTGTTCCGCCCATGATTACGCCTTCCTGGTCTTTCATAAGATCGATTACCGGATGTGAACATTGTTCGTCAAACTCGCGGCTGTTTGCATCTTCATAACCAAGAACGGTTCTTGCATATTCGATAACAGCAATCTGCATTCCAAGACAGATTCCAAAGTAAGGAAGTTTGTTTTCGCGAGCATAACGGCAGGCACAAATCATTCCTTCAATACCGCGGTTACCAAAACCTCCCGGTAAAATAATACCTGCACAATCTTTGAAAACTTCTGGAGCTGTTGCATCAGTTACGGAATCACTGTCGACCCATTTGATGTTTACTTTTTTTCCTACAACGAAACTTGCGTGGTTTAAAGATTCAACGATGCTCAAATATGAGTCGTGAAGTTTTACGTATTTTCCGACTAATGCAATCTGAACTTCACCGTCGCGTGCGTGAATACTGTCGACCATAGCTTTCCATTCTGAAAGGTCAGGAGCTTTTCCTTCAAGACCAAGTTCGCGGCAGACAACATCGTCCATTTTCTGATCGTTGAGCATAAGAGGAACTTCGTAAAGGCTTGGAAGTGTTGTGTTGTTAATTACACAGTCTTCGGCAACGTTACAGAAGAGCGAAATCTTTCTGCGGATGTCTGCAGGAATTACTTCGTCACAACGGGTTACGATGATGTCCGGATGGATTCCGACGCCCATAAGTTCCTTAACGGAATGCTGTGTTGGTTTTGATTTGAATTCGTCTGAACCGCTGATGTAAGGAACAAGACAAACGTGAATGAAAAGACAATTTCGGCGGCCAACTTCGAGAGCAAGCTGACGGATTGCTTCAAGGAATGGCTGGCTTTCGATATCACCTGTAGTGCCACCAATTTCGACGATACAAACATCGGCCTGAGTAACTTCAGCGTTCTTCTGAATGAACTCTTTGATTTCGTTTGTTACGTGCGGAATAATCTGAACTGTCTGTCCCAGATATTCCCCCTGACGTTCTTTGTTGAGAACATTCCAGTAAACGCGGCCTGATGTAAGGTTTGAATATTTGTTAAGGTTTTCGTCAATGAATCTTTCGTAGTGACCAAGATCGAGGTCAGTTTCTGCACCGTCTTCTGTTACGAAAACTTCGCCGTGTTGGAAGGGACTCATTGTACCCGGATCGATGTTCATGTAAGGATCGAGCTTTTGTGAAGCGACTTTAAATCCGCGGCATTTTAAAAGGCGTCCAAGTGAAGCTGCTGTAATTCCTTTTCCTAATCCACTAACAACACCACCAGTTACAAAAATAAATTTACTCATATTCAAACCCCTCAGGCAAAAAAAAAGAAGTCGTAGACTTTGCCGCGAAGCCTGTCAGGTGACAGTTTCGTTGTAAAATCTACGACTTCTTTGCCGTATGTTTGTATATTAATACCTAAATGGTTTTTGTTCAATATGCACATACTGGTTAATTAGAAATGATTTATATCAACAAGACACAAATTACTTACATCGAACTTGCTTGCGAGACAGTCAGCCATTGCGTTTGCAGTATCAATTGAAGTAAAACAGTCGATGTCGTGTTCAACTGCAAGGCGGCGAAGCTTAACGCTTTCTGCAACAGGATCACGACCTTTTGCTGATGTCGAAATTACGTAATCGATCTTTCCGCTTTCAAGAAGTGTCATTACGTTGTCGTTGTAGTTTTCGTGAACCTTCGCAACGTGAATAACTTCCATTCCAGAGCGTTCAATTGTGCTTGCATTACCGCTTGTTGCATAAAGCTTAAATCCAAGGTCGTAATATTTTCTCGCAAGTTCAGGAAGTTCCGGTAAGTCAGACTGTCTTACGCTGAACAAAACTGCGGCGTCTTTTTTCTGATCCGGGTGAATCATCTTCCATCCGGCACCGAGCATTCCCTTGTAAACTGCTTCTTCTACAGTTGGTGCGATTCCGAGAACTTCACCAGTCGATTTCATTTCCGGGCCAAGATGTGTATCAACGTCCATCAGTTTTTCAAAGCTGAATACAGGAACTTTTACTGCGAAGTAATTCTGTGCCTTGTACAATCCTGTTCCAAAGCCCATGTCTTTAACAGGTTCTCCGAGCATTGCACGAGTTGCAAGTTCTACCATTGGAACGCCTGTTACTTTACTCAAGTAAGGAACTGTTCTTGAAGAACGTGGGTTTGCTTCGATGATGTTCAATTCACCGTTATAGAAAAGCCACTGAATATTTGTTAAGCCTTTTGTTCCCAGAGCTAGAGCCATTGCTGTTGATTTTTCAACAACAGTGTCGATCATTTCTTGAGTGAAAGACCATGTCGGATAAACAGCGATTGAGTCACCAGAATGGATACCAGTGCGTTCAACGTGCTGCATGATTCCAGGAATGAGAACGTCTTTACCGTCACAGATACAGTCGATTTCAAGTTCCATTCCTTCCATGTATTTATCGATCAAGATTGGGTTTTCGATTTTCTGTGCTAGAATGATTTTCATGTATTCTTTGATGTCGGCTGAGCTTCTTGCGATGATCATGTTCTGACCACCGAGAACGTAACTTGGTCTCATCAATACAGGGTACCCGAGTTTTGCAGCAGCTTCGAGTGCTTCAACTTCTGTAAGTACTGTAAGTCCTTTTGGTCTGTTAACATTGAGGCGGTCACAAAGTTCTTCGAAGCGTTCGCGGTCTTCTGCAAGGTCGATTGCGTCTGCCGAAGTTCCGAGGATTTTGATGCCCTGCTGGTCGAGGAATTTTGCAAGCTTGATTGCTGTTCCACCACCAAAGGCAACTACAACGCCAAGTGGTTTTTCTACATTGATTACATTCATTACATCAACTGGTGTGAGCGGTTCAAAGTAAAGGCGGTCAGCTGTATCAAAGTCTGTTGAAACAGTTTCTGGGTTATTGTTGATGATTGCAACTTCGTAGCCGAGTTTTTTTAACGCCCAGATACACTGAACTGAAGAGTAGTCGAATTCAATTCCCTGGCCGATACGAATTGGACCGGAACCGAGAACGACAATCGAACCTTTTGATTTTTTAGCATCAGTTTTTGCAGATGTCATTCCATTGAATACAGGATCGAAATCTGCTTTTAATTCTGTCGACGAAGTGCCGGTTGATGAACTGCCGGTTGATGATTCTGAATGAAGTTCTTTGATGAACTGTTCGGCTTCGTTGTCGCCTGATGTGCACGAATAGAAGTAAGGTGTTTCTGCGTCGAACTCGCCGGCACATGTATCTACCATTTTGAAGGAACGAGGCGGATAAAGCATTTCTTTTTTACCGAGCATTTCGTTTTTCTTTTCTGCATTGGCGATGTTCTGAAGTTTCCAGAGGAACCATTCGTCAACTTTTGTTACGTTGTGAATTTCTTCAACTGTCATGCAGCCGCGTTTGATTGCCTGATAGATTGCAAAGATTCTCTGGTCAGTACACTGACCAACACGTTCGCGAATTTTGTCGTCGTTTTCTGCGGCGAATACTTTGTAGTTCAAATCGCTTACGCCAAGTTCTGCACCGCGCACTGCTTTAAGAATTGCTTCTTCAAAGTTCTGACCGATGGCCATCACTTCTCCAGTTGCCTTCATCTGAGTTCCGAGCTTGCGGCTTGCGTATACGAATTTTTCAAATGGGAATTTTGGCATTTTAACTACAACGTAATCGAGAACAGGCTCGAAGCAGGCTGCAGTTTTCTTTGTTACGAAGTTAGGAATTTCATCAAGGTTAAAGCCTACAGCGATGAGGGCTGCAACTTTTGCGATTGGGTAACCAGTTGCTTTTGAAGCCAGAGCTGATGAACGGCTTACACGAGGGTTAACTTCGATTACGGCATATTCAAAAGTATCAGGGTTAAGAGCAAACTGACAGTTACAGCCACCTTCGATTTCCAGAGCCGAAATAATGTTCAGGGCAGCAGAACGGAGCATCTGATATTCTTTATCAGCAAGTGTTACAGTTGGAGCAATTACGATTGAATCTCCTGTATGAACACCAACCGGATCAAAGTTTTCCATTGAACATACAGTGATTACGTTTCCGGAATGGTCCCGCATTACTTCAAATTCAACTTCCTTCCAGCCTGAAATACATTTTTCAACAAGAATCTGATGAATTGGCGAACGGTGAAGACCGTTGTGTGCAATTTCGTCAAACTCTTTTTCGTTGTAGGCAATTCCACCACCTGTACCACCGAGAGTAAAGGCAGGACGAATGATTGCTGGATATCCGATTTTATTTGTAACGAAGTCGAGAGCGTCTTCGTAAGTTGTTACTACTTTAGAAGGAATACAAGGCTCACCGATTTCTTCCATTGTATCTTTGAACATCTGGCGGTCTTCGGCCTTGTCGATTGTAAGAGGACGTGCTCCGAGGAGCTGAACACCATGGCTTTTAAGGAAGCCTGATTTTGCAAGTTCCATTGAAAGGGTAAGACCAGTCTGTCCGCCTAATGTAGAAAGAAGGCTGTCTGGTTTTTCTTTTTCAATGATTCTTTCAAGGGTTTTTACGTTTAATGGTTCAAGGTAAATCTCGTCAGCCATTGCGTGGTCTGTCATTAAAGTTGCTGGGTTTGAGTTAACAAGGACTACTTCAAGTCCAAGCTGTTTGAGAGCTTTGCAGGCCTGGTTTCCAGCATAGTCAAATTCTGCAGCCTGACCAATAATGATAGGTCCAGAACCGATAACCATTACTTTGTGAATATCTGGATTTAAAGGCATCTACTTTGCCTCCTTGTTAGTAAGTATGTTCTGAATGAATTTGTCAAAAAGGAAGTTTGTATCATGTGGACCGCCACATGCTTCCGGATGGAACTGAACGCTGAACGCAGGAATGTCTGTGTAAGTAATTCCTTCGCATGTTTTATCATTTGAATTGTAGAATGCAAGTTTTGCAAAAGAAGGAAGGTTGTCGCACTGAACTGCGTAACCGTGATTCTGGCTTGTAATGAATACGCGACCAGTTTCAACTTCTTTTACAGGATGGTTTCCGCCGCGATGACCGTATTTCAATTTTGAAGTTTTGCATCCGCGGGCAAGAGCTAAAAGCTGGTGGCCGAGACAGATTCCAAAAATAGGAACTGGTTTTTTGCCTGCAGCAATCTGGTCCTGGTTGTATTTAACAAGCTTTGCTAGTTCAGAAATAATTCCTGTGTTGTCGGTCGGATCTCCAGGTCCGTTACTGAGCATGATTCCGTCCGGATTAAGTTTAAGGATTTCATCAGCAGTGTAGGAATATGGAACTGTTACAACGTCAGCATTGCGTTTTTCAAGTTCACGTGGAATGTTGTATTTAGCACCAAAGTCCCAGAGCACGATTTTTACTGTCTTGTCGTTCTGAAGGATGTGGTGGTTGATTTCTGGGTAGCCTGCAACTACGTTCTGTTTATTTGAAAGCGCCTGAGTTGTAGAAACTGTCTCGACAGAGTGTTCTACGCGGTAAGCTTTGATTTTGTCCAAAAGGGAATCTGTAACTTCCGGCTTTTCTGTTCCGGAAATAATCATTCCATTCATAACGCCGGATTCGCGGAGCTTTTTAGTTAAGGCACGGGTATCAATTCCTGCAATGCCTACGATGTTCTGTGATTTTAAGAAGCTGTCCAAATCTGACTGGCAGCGGAAGTTTGAAGGGAGGGAACAAAGCTCGCGAACGATGTAGCCTTTGACAAAGCATTTACGGCTTTCGAAATCTTCAGGGATTACACCGTAGTTCCCGATTAAAGGAAAAGTTTGGGTAACAAGCTGCCCGAAATAACTTGGATCAGTTAATGTTTCTAAGTAACCCGTAATACCCGTTGTAAAAACTGTTTCTCCAATCGTGGAACCTTCTGCTCCGATTGAAGTTCCTTCAAAGACTGTTCCATCAGCAAGAACAAGAAATGCTTTGCTCATTTCAAACTCCATAAAAGTTTAAACAGGCAAAAAAAAATACCCGCAAGATTTGGATATAAAAAAAGGGCGCTCATTCAATCGTGTAAAAAACAATTTACCTGATTGAACGAACGCCCTTGCTCGTTTTTTATAACCTTATTAGTTATAGAACTTTGTGAGAAAATAGTCAATTATGTATAAATAAACAATTCCGTTGACAGCGTTCATGATTGGTTTGACGAAGCTGCAGAACGATTTGGTAAAACGAATAGTGAATTTGCAGACTATTTGCCGGTGGAGTAACTAGTATTGGCGTAGGAAGGGATCTTCTGTGCAAGAGTGCTTGCTAGAAGATTGACTGCGCGGTAGTCATTTTCTGAAAGTGATTCGCAGGCTGAAATTAATTTCTGATGTTTGGAATAAAGATAAAGCTGGGAATTTGTTTCGTCTTTGGTTTTGTCGGAAAGGGAATTTTCAATGAACTGACCTTCAAGAAAATACTCAACAGGTTTCCCAAAAACTTTTGCAACCTTAAAAGCTTCCTCAACATAAATCTTACTGTCTCGTTCAATAGCACGATTAATAGTCTGAATATTAATTCCAGTTTCAGCCGCAATAGTCTTTCTAGTTATAGTTCCTGAAAACTTAATCTCTTCATCAACTTTCTTCCAAAATCCCATATTTAAATAATATGAACTTTAGTTACTTGATGCTTGTTATTTGTAACTAAAATCATAATAAAGTTAACTATGTAACTTGAGTTACCGATATATATAATAAGCGACTTGTGTCTAAAAAACAAAATATGAGGTAACCAAATTGTCTACAGAAACTAATTCTTTATACTCAAAAATCGAATCGATTCTTAAATCAATTCCTGAATTAATTACAGAGGAAAAGGAACTCAGATATAACAAGATAAAAGAAATGGCAGAAAACGGGGACGCCACTTTGCTGATAACATTGATGAAAGATAAAAAAATAAAAGATGCTTTTTTTGCACCGATTCTGGATTCCTTTGTTTTTAAGACAAAAGAGTTTAAGGAATTTCTTGATTATTCCTCAAGCAACAATTCATATTCGCAGCATTTAGGAAAGCGCATTGGATTGTATACAGGAGATTCTTCATTATTGGATAGAACCGAAGTTGTTTTGAATTTTCCTTTTAAAGACTGCGTACTTGAAGGTGGGCAGAAAAAAGAGGACGGTCTTGATACATATTTTGAATATGAGGAAAAAGCAAAAGATTATGTAGAAAAGACAGACAAACGAAAAGAAGTTTTCTTTAATGAAATATTAGCAAAAGATGAAATTGACAATCTTTTTTCTCCAAAAGCTTTCTGCAATGTAAAGAAGTTCACAGAAAAAGGAGCAAAAGCCTGCACAAGTTTTGAGCGTGACGCAGAATTAAATCGTAAGCGCGGATTAAGTGAAGACACCATTACGGATAATTTGATTGTTAAGGGAAACAACTTACTTGCCCTCCATTCTTTGAAAGAGGAATTTGAAGGCAAGGTTAAATTGATTTATATTGATCCGCCTTATAATACTGGCAGTGATGATTTTAAATACAATGACAACTTTAACCATTCTTCCTGGCTGACTTTTATGAAGAACAGATTGGAAGTTGCACGGGATTTGTTGAGGGATGATGGTGCAATTTATGTTCAATTAGATTACCATGAGGCTCATTATCTAAAAGTTTTAATGGATCAAATATTTGGTAAAGATAATTTTCAAAGAGAAATAATATGGCGTATAGGTTGGCTATCTGGATATAAAACTATAGAAAATAATTGGATAAGGAATCATGATACAATATTATTTTATTCAAAAAATTTTAAATGTTTAGATTTTAAGAAATACTATATCGAAAGCAAAGATTTTAAAAAAATTGCTGATTCAACCGCAAAGCAATATCCAATTGAAGATGTTTGGAATGCAAGTGAATACGATGATTTAAATAGTATAGCTATCGTTTCGTTTGCCGGGGAAACAGTATCGAAACTTCTTAATAAAGATGATGAATTAAAGGGCCAAAAATCAGAAAAACTAATACAAAGAATAATCAAAGCTCATACAAATGAAAATGAACTTGTAATGGATATGTTTTCAGGAACAGGAACTACAGGTGCAGTGGCACATAAATTGAAAAGACAATATATATTATGTGAGCAGATAGATAGACAAGTAAATATAACAACGCGAAGATTGCAGAAAGTTATGGGGGGAGATCAAGTTGGCATCTCCAAATCCGTTAACTGGCAGGGTGGCGGTTCCTTCGTCTACATGGAACTTGCAGAACGTAACGAGCGTGCGTTAAAGATGATTTCTGCATGTAAAAGTCTTGATGAGCTCATTTCAATTTTTGAAATACTCTGCAATAAATACTTCCTTCATTACAATGTTCGTGTAAACGAATTCATCAATTCAATTTGCAAAGAGTCAGAATTCAAAGAACTTTCACTTAAGCGACAGAAAGAAATTTTTTCTCGCATGATTGACCTTAATCAGCTTTATGTAAATCTTGATGACAGAAACGACAAGGATTCTGGACTTACAGTAAAAGATATTCAGGCAACAGAAAATTTTTATCAGCTTTCAAAGGATGGTGAATAATGCTGTTTGAAGATATCGAGAGCTTTAAAAAATTTGGAGCATGTCCGAAGATTCCGGAATACATTTCAGAAAATTTAAAATTTCCTTTGTATGAATGGCAGAAAGTTGCGATTGAAAATTTTTTGATCAATGAAAATAAACGCAATACTCAAATTCAAGCAGGTGAAAAGCTTCTGCCGAATCATTTAATGTTCAATATGGCAACTGGTTCTGGAAAGACTCTGGTAATGGCTGCGTTGATTTTGTATTACTACAAAGAATTTAAAATTACTAATTTCATATTTTTTGTAAATCAAAATGTCATTGTTGGAAAAACACAGGACAATTTTATTAATAAAGGGCACTCTAAATATCTTTATAAAGATAACATTGTAATTGATGGTAAACGAATAAATATTAAAGAAGTTGAGCAGTTTTCAAATTCTACTGATGCAATTCAGATTAAATTTACAACAATTCAAAAATTACATAATGATATTTATAAAGAAAATGAAAATTCTATTTTACTTTCTGATTTGCAAAAAAGAAATCTTGTGTTGATTGGAGATGAGGCTCATCATTTAAATGCAACAACTAATAAAAAAGTAAATTCTGAATTTGAAGAGATGTCTTTTATTGGTGAACTTAAAGATTCATCCAAAGCAGAAGATGTTGAGCGTTCCTGGGAAACTACTGTATGTAATCATATTTTGTATAAAGGCAAAAAAGAAGTTGATAGTCAGAATAGAAATGTATTGCTGGAATTTACCGCAACAGTACCGGAATCAGAAGAAGTTCAAAAAAAATATGAAGATAAAATAATTATTAAATTTGGCCTGAAAGAATTTGTTAATGCTGGTTGTACAAAACATATTCGGTTAGTTCGTTCCATTTTAGATAAAAAAGAAAGAATACTTCAGGCTTTAGTATTAAACTGGTATAGATTTGAAATTGCTCTTAAAAACAATATTCCAAATTTTAAACCTGTAATTCTTTTTAGAAGTAAAACGATCGAAGAATCAAAACAGGATTATTTAGATTTTATTGAACTTTGTCAGTATTTAAAAGCTTCTGATTTGAATTTTATAAAGAGCTATTCAAAATATATATCAACAGATGGAAATGTTTCTGCGGCTTATACTGCAGGTAAAGACATTTTTGAAAAAATCAAAACTTATATTACTGAAAACGAAATAAAAAATTCAAGAATCGCAGATTATATTCATGAAAATTTTCAGGAAAGAAATTGTATTATTACAAACTCATCTTCTAATAAAACTAAGACAGAAAAAACTGATTCAGAAATCGACAGATTGTTGAATAGTCTTGAAGATGTTCATAATCATATTCGTGCTGTATTTACAGTTCAGCGTTTAACTGAAGGATGGGATGTATTAAATCTTTATGACATTGTCCGTTTATATCATGGACGAGATACAGATTATAAAGCTGGAAAAGTTGGTAAGAGCACAACCAGTGAAGTTCAGTTGATAGGCCGTGGTGTAAGATATTATCCATTTGCTTATCAGAACAAAATGAAAAACAGACGAAAATTTGATAATGATGTAACTAATGAACTTCGTGTTCTTGAAGAATTTTATTTTCATAGTGATGATGACCATCGTTACATCAGTGATCTGTCAGAAGCTCTCAAGAAAAGTGAATTGATTCATGATGATAGGGAAGAAAAGAAATTCAAGATTAAAGATGATATAAAAAAAGATTTAGATAAAATGTATCTTTTCTGTAATGAAAGAAAAGATAACCCAAAAAGAAAACTAAAAACACTTCCAGACGATTTTGCAAAATTGAATTTTTCGTATGTCTTTGATGTAAACAGTTCTTACATTACTTCTGTAAATATGAATGGAGATGACGAAGAAAATGTTTCTACCCAGAAAACTGGAAAAACTTTTTCATGTAGCATCAATGAAATTTCTCGCCATGTTTTATTTAAAGCATTGCATCAATTAAATTCAGATTTGAGTTCATATTTTAATTTTGAAAACATTTCAAAACGTTTTAATGTTTCAAGTATGGAAGAGTTTATTAAATTCATTAATCCAATTCCATTAAGTCTTACATTTTATGATGAGAAAAATATTGAGACAGAAGAACCGGTAAAACTTCTTCAGATGGCAAAAGAGTTTTTCTGTTTTTGTCAGCGTGAACTTGAAAAGTATGATCATCCATATATTGGAACTGATTTTAAACTTGTTCCATTTGCAGATTTTCAATTTGAAACAACTCGCATGATTAATACATCAACAAATGAAAAAACGGAAAATCTAAGAGTCGAGAAAGAATGTCGTTCTGCTTCCTGGTATGCTCTTGATTCATTCTGGGGAACAAGTGAAGAGCGAAATCTTATTGAATTTATTCGAGGATACATCAGAGGACTTGAAGAAAAGTATGATAGGATTTGTCTTTTAAGAAATGAAGAAGTTTATAAAATTTTCGATTTTGATACAGGTGAAGGATTTCAACCTGACTTTTTACTTTTACTCCGTGGAAAAGATGCAAAGCAAAAAGCATATTTCCAGATCTTTATAGAACCAAAAGGTAAACATCTTGCAGGTGATGACAATGATGGCTGGAAAGAAAAATTCCTTATTGAAATTTCAAAACGCAAAATTTGTGCAAAGCCTATTATAAAATCAACAGACGAATATTTGCTTTTTGGATTGCCTTTCTTTAATGAAAGTGATTCAGAAATGAAGAATAAGTTTGAGAAAGAATTTCAAGATTTACTAAAAGTTAAAAGTTCTGTTGTAGAATATGATGATAATAATAATGAAGGATTAATGGTCGCAGATGATGGAAGGGATTAAAATTGACCGTATGTAATAACTGTGTTATAGTATAGATGAAGGAAATGCCCGACTCTGTCGGTTGTCTCCATATGTTTGACGATAAAGTCGCCCATCGTTTCTGAGACAAGTGGGCGGCTTTATTTTTTACTCATCTTTCTTTTTCAAGTAAGAGAGCACAGCTATAACTGTTCCAATAACGGTGGCAACGCAAGTTACCAGTGCGATTATATGTATAGAAATGATATTCCTGCGTTAGTGCTATGACCACCACAGAGCTTGCCCGAGGAGGCTGAAGCGAAAGCGCAATCTGGAATAGCACGACCGCCGAAGGCGGGAACGTCCGAATTATTCAACTGAAATTTAGCTTATACCGGAAAATTACGCATCAAATATGAAAAGATATCTACGCAGGAAAAAGCAAAGAAGTCGGGAATTCTGCGTAAAATTCCAGAAATATATATCAAAACCATTCCTGTATAACCTCACAAAAAAGAATCATTATGATGTTGTTTGTAATGCTGAACATCTTCCTTTCTTGAGAGAACATTAATTTTCTGCTATAACTAAAGTACTGGGGAGCTGGAAAATTTCCGGCTGAGAGTAGGAGTTTCCTTTACCCATAGAACCTGTTGGATAATCCCATCGTTAGGAAGTTATATGAATTACACAACTCAAATGGATGCCGCACGCAAAGGCATCATCACACCACAGATGAAAATCGTTGCACAGAAAGAGTACATGGAAGAAGAAAAACTTCGCCAGCTCGTTGCAGAAGGAAAAGTTGCAATCTGTGCAAACAAGAATCACAAATGTCTTAATCCAGAAGGCGTGGGCAGCATGCTCAAAACTAAAATCAATGCCAACATCGGAATCAGCCGTGACTGCAAAGATTACGACATCGAAATGCAGAAAGTCTTGAGCGCCGTAAAACTTGGTGCGGACGCAATCATGGATCTTTCAAGCCACGGAAACACTGAGCCGTTCAGAAAAAAGCTTGTTGAAGAATGTCCATGCATGATCGGAACTGTTCCTGTTTATGATTCTGTCATTCACTATCAGAGAGATCTAGCAACACTTACAGCAAAGGACTTTGTTGATGTTGTCCGCCTTCACGCAGAAAACGGCGTTGACTTTGTAACTCTTCACTGTGGAATTACTCGTAAGACAATCGAACAGATTAAAAATCACAAACGCAAAATGAATATCGTAAGCCGCGGTGGCTCTCTTGTTTTTGCATGGATGAGCATGACTGGAAACGAAAATCCGTTCTACGAATGTTACGATGAGATTCTCGACATCTGCGAACAGTATGACGTAACAATTTCTCTCGGCGATGCATGTCGTCCGGGCTGTCTTGCTGATGCAACTGATGTCTGTCAGATTGAAGAACTTGTTCGCCTCGGGGAACTTACAAAGCGCGCATGGGCTCACAATGTTCAGGTAATGGTTGAAGGTCCGGGACACGTTCCACTTAATCAGGTTGCAGCAAACATGGAAGTTCAGAAAACTTTGTGTGGCGGGGCTCCGTTCTATGTTCTCGGCCCATTGGTAACTGACATCGCTCCAGGCTACGATCACATTACAGCTGCCATCGGAGGAGCAGTTGCAGCAATGAGCGGTGCATCGTTCCTCTGTTATGTAACTCCAGCAGAACACCTTGCACTTCCAAATGTAGAAGATGTTAAGCAGGGAATCATCGCATCTAAGATTGCAGCTCACGCAGCTGACATTGCAAAAGGAATTCCTCATGCCCGCGACATCGACGACAAAATGGCAGACGCCCGCTGTGAACTTGACTGGGACAAGCAGTTTGAATGTGCAATGGACCCTGAAACAGCAAAGGCAATCCGCGACAGCCGTAAACCAGAAGATGATCACAGCGACACCTGCAGTATGTGCGGAAAGTTCTGTGCAGTCCGCAGCATGAACAAGGCTTTGTCTGGCGAATATATTGATATTCTTTAAAACATGAAATTCGTCAGACAGTTCCTTATTATCATTTCTATTTCTCTCATCGGGGAAGTTATGGGGCATTTTATTCCGCTTCCGATTCCTGGGTCTATTTATGGGCTTATATTGATGTTTTTTGCGCTGCAGTTTAAGGTGTTTCCGCTGGATGCGGTGAAGGAAACTTCAAAGTTCCTCATTGATATAATGCCGATTATGTTTGTTCCGCCTGGAGTTTGTATTCTTGAAAGCCTTGATGTTTTAAAGGCGCACTGGTGGCAGATTGTTGTGATTTCGATTGTGTCGACTTTTGTGGTGATGATCGTGACTGGTCTTGTGACTCAACTGGTGATGAAAGGGAAGGAAAAGAAAGGAAAATAGTACAATACATATAGATACTATACGGATAAAGTGTTATATTATATGTATTGGGAATGCCTGGTTTGTAAGGCGGTCGTCTCTCAAAACTCTATCAGTGTAAAACTGAAATAAGATTCTGGGAGGCTTGCTTATGACTCGAAATGAATTTATTGCATGGGTGACTTGTGTTGCCACAATAATTATGACAGTTATAGCAGTACTCACATATTTGTATAAATAAAGAGTAAAAAAAAAGCCGCCCTAGTTTCGAAGCGTGGGGCGGACTTTTCGCTAATCGCAGAGATGACCGGATTAATCGGGCATTCCCTTTAATTTAGTATAGCATAACAGAATTAAACCGTCAAACAACTATCACACACTGTTAAAATTATATTATAATAATGCTGTCTTGTATGGAAACCCTTAGAACTTTTTTAAATGATTCAACTTTCTTTTATGTGTTCCTCACTCTCATTACCTATGCCTTTGGCGTAATGCTGAAAAATAAATTTAAGCATCCGGTTTTTAATCCGCTTTTAATTTCTACAGCACTGTGTATTGCTGTTATTTTGATCTTTAAACTTGATGCTGCAAAATACAAGCAGGGAACAAAATTCATTTCGTTTCTTCTGACACCAGTTACGGTTTGTCTTGCAATTCCTCTTTATGAGCAGTTTGAAAAATTGAAGGACAACTGGCTTGCGATTCTGCTTGGAATTATTTCTGGTGTTGTAACAAGCTTGTCACTTGTTTTTGGAATGTGTCTTGCTTTTGGATTAAGCAAGCCGGAATTTATTGCGCTGCTTCCAAAATCAATTACCACTCCAATTGGCATTGCCATGTCAGAAAAGTTTGCAGGAATTCCGTCGTTAACAGTTGCAGCTATCGTAATAACTGGAATTGTTGGAAACATTTTTGCGGAATTGATTTTGAAGGTTTTCAGAATTACTCATCCGGTTGCGAAGGGCATAGCAATTGGAACTTCGTCACACGCACTTGGAACTGCAAAAGCAATGGAAATCGGAGAAGTTGAAGGGGCAATGAGCAGCCTTTCTGTTGCAGTGGCGGGAATCATCACAGTGATTTTATTTTCGTTCTACGCAAAATTGATGTAAATTATTTCTATAAAATAATTAATGGAGTTCACCAATGAAAAAAGTATTTATAACAGCTTTATGTTGTATTGAATTAAGTATTTGTACAGCTTCTGCTCAGATTAAAAATTATAATCTTGATGTAGAAAGCGGATTTATTCTTGATGAATCCACTGGTGAAATGTATTCAGCTTTTTATGGAAAAGAATATAAGCTTGATAAAAAAGAATTCGGTTATGGTAAAGATGGATACATGCACATCAAAGGAAAAGACTGGTCTGATAATTATAAAGAATATATCGCAGTTGGAACGGATTATGTAACTTCACGATTTGCAGAAAAAACTGCAAACCCAAAAAAATATGATCTTGAAAATTTTCCTCCTTTTTACAAATCGGAAATAATAAAATCAATTACTGCAAGTTCATATCTTATAGAAACTGTAAAAGGTCAGACAGTAAATTATACAGCAGACAATATTGGAAAAATTTACTATTGGGGTTCCTGTAAATGTCATCCTAAAGATTTCAACAGATTTAATCACATTCCTTGGGTTGAAGGCAAAGAAGATTATGGAATTGGTGAGACTATCACAGTCGAACTTAAAGAAAATGTTTATGGCTTTAAGGTTTTGAACGGATATGTTGATTTAGAAAATACAACTTTTTATAAAGAAAATTCCCGTGTAAAAATTTTTAAAGTTGAAGATCTTGAAAATGGTGAATCGAAAACATTAAGTCTCAAAGATGTAGTTCAGTTTACAGATTTCCTATTTGAAAAACCAACATCAAAATTCAGACTTACAATTCTTGATGTTTACAAAGGTTCAAAATATAAAGACACTTGTGTATCAGGATTGGTTTTCATTACTAATTCAAACTACAAACAAATTGAAGAAGAAAATCAAAAACGATTAGCAGATTATTTGAATAATTTGATTGAGAACAAAATAAATAATCCAATAACTGACTACGAAGACGAAAGATAAAAATAATATAAAAAAAAGAGGAAAATTAAATGTCAAAATATTTTATCATCATCGACATGCAGAATGATTTTACAACAGGTGCATTAAAAAATGATGCGGCAACAGAAATGATTCCTGCAATTGTAGAAAAAGCAAAAGAACTCAAAGCAAAGGGCTACACAATCATCGCAACCCGTGACACACATCAGGAAAATTACCTTGAGACTCAGGAAGGAAAAAATCTTCCTGTTCCCCACTGTATTGAAAACAGTGATGGCTGGCAGGTTGTAGAACCAATCGCGGCTGTGACAGATAAATATGTAAATAAACCGTCATTTGGTTTTGCAGGCTGGAAAGAATTTTTTGAAAAGTCTATGAATGATTCCAATGTAGAGGACATTCAGATGTGCGGAACTTGTACAGGAATCTGTGTCGCTTCAAATTATGCTGCGATTAAAGCTACATTCCCGGAACTTGCAATTACAGTTTATAAAAATCTTTGTGCCTGCGTTACACCGGAATCTCATGCAGCTGCAATCACAACAATGCAGATGCAGCACGCAGTTATCAAGTAATTGACAATTACCCCCGAAGATAATTAATATAAAAGAACAAACGGCAAAGAGGTCGTAGGTATTATTTCGTTTCTAACGAGGTAGTGTCTACGGCCTCTTTTTTTATCGTTTTGAAAACTGCACGAAAGAGGAGTATTCGATGAAGTTTACTAAAATGCATGGTTGTGGAAATGACTATGTTTATTTTGATTGTACAAAAGAAAGTATTGCAGATGAGAAAACTGCTGCCATCAAATTGTCGGACAGACATTTTGGAATTGGCGGCGATGGAATCATCATCATAAAAAAAGGCACAAAAGCTGATTTTGAAATGGTAATGTATAATGCAGATGGAAGTCGCGGTGCAATGTGTGGAAACGGAATCCGTTGTGTTGCGAAGTTCTGCTATGATAAAGGGCTTATAAATAAAACAGAGTTCACAATTGAATCAATGGGCGCTGTTAAATATATGAAATGTAAAACTGGAAGCGATGGAAAAATTGCTGAAGTTACAGTAGATATGGGAGCGCCAATTCTTGAACCTTCTAAAATTCCTGTTAAGGTTCAGGGTGAAAAAGCTATCAAGACTCCTATTACAGTGCAGGGAAAAGAATATGAAATGACTTGTGTTTCAATGGGAAATCCACATGCAGTTGTTTTCATCGATAAATCACCTAGAGAATTCCCTGTAACAGAAATTGGACCTTATTTTGAAAATCACGAAGTTTTCCAAGACAGAACAAATACAGAATTTGCTTATGTAGAAAACAGAACTGAAATTCAAATGCGTGTATGGGAAAGAGGTTCTGGAGAAACCTGGGCATGCGGTACAGGAACTTGTGCGACTGTAGTTGCTGCGATTTTAAATGGAATGGTTGAGGCTGGAAAAGATATTACAGTTCATCTTTTGGGCGGCGATTTAACAATTAACTGGAGCGGTAAAGAAGGGGACAGTGTATTTATGACAGGTCCTGCTACAACTGTTTTTGAAGGTGAAGTTGAACTTTAATAGAGGAGTATTTAGTAATGAAAATCAACAAGAACTTTTTAGACCTTGAAGCAAATTATCTTTTTTCTACAGTAGGAAAAAAGCAGCGCGAATATCAGGCAGCACATCCGGATGCTGATGTCATCAAACTTTCAATCGGGGATGTAACAAAACCTTTGTGTCCTGCAGTTATCGATGCAATGCACAAGGCTGTTGATGAAATGGCAGATGAAAAATCATTCCGCGGATATCCACCAGAAACAGGATACGATTTTATTATCGAAAAGATTTTGAAATGTGATTTTACAGACCGTGGAATCAAAATGGATAAATCAGAAATCTTCCTTTCTGACGGTGCAAAATCTGACTGTGGAAACATCGGTGATATTTTTTCTGTTGATAACAAAGTTGCAATCTGTGATCCAGTTTATCCTGTTTATCTTGATACTAACATTATGTACGGCCGCAAGAATAATGTAATCATCATGCCTTGTACAGAAGAAAACGGTTTCAGTCCAAAAGTTCCTGCTGAAGGCGACGAAGTTCCAGACATTATTTATTTGTGCTTTCCAAACAATCCGACCGGATCAGTTGCAACTCGCGAACAGTTAAAGGAATGGGTTGATTACGCAAACAAACATCACTCGGTAATTCTCTTTGATGCAGCTTACGAAGCATTCATCACAGACGATTCAGTTCCAAAATCAATTTACGAAATCGAAGGCGCACGCACTTGTGCAATCGAGCTCCGTTCATTCTCAAAAACTGCAGGCTTTACAGGAATGCGCTGCGGCTACACCGTAGTTCCACACGATCTCGTATTCGATGGAACAGAACTCAACGCAATGTGGTTCCGACGTCAGTCAACAAAGTTCAACGGCGTTTCATATATCACACAGCGCGCGGCCGAAGCAATTTATTCCGACATCGGTCAGAAACAGATTCAGGAAAATTTGAACTACTACCGCGCTAACGCAAAAATCATTTTTGACGGCCTTACAGAAGCAGGCTTCAAATGCTACGGCGGAATATATTCCCCATACATCTGGTTCAAAGTACCAGAAGGCTATACTTCATGGTCATTCTTCGACGAACTTCTCGACCAATGCAACGTCGTAGGAACACCAGGCTCAGGCTTCGGTAAATGCGGTGAAGGCTTTTTGCGCCTGACAGCATTCGGAAACAAAGAACGCACAATCGAAGCTGTCGAAAGAATCAAGGATAAGTACGGAAAGAAATAAACTGAACAAGATTTAGGTAAAGATAACTTTTTTTTCGGAGTTTTGATACTGAATTTTATGTCAAAAATAATTGCATAAAATTCAGAAAAGAAATTTGACTTTTAAGGAATTTCCAACTAAATTCAAATCATGAAAGAAAAACTAAAAAAGCTTCGCGAAAAACGCGGTTTATCTCAAGCAGAAGTAGCACACGAAATTGGAATCTCACGTCAGATGTACAATAAGTATGAACGTGGGGATACGGAGCCTTCTCTGAGCGTCATCAAATCACTTTGTACATTGTATTCAGTTTCTTACGATGAATTACTGGATTCAGAAAATTCTTCCGAAGTGACCGGTGATTCCTCTTTATACGAGATAAAAGAATCTGAAGATTTAACAGTCTGTGATTCTGCTGCAGCATATGGAACAGAAAACTACTATGCCAAGATTATTTCACTTCTCCCACATCTCCTGTTGTCCGAAAAATCAAGATTACTTTCAGAAGTTGCAGACAGCATTACATCTGAGGTAGAAGGAAGAAAGTCACAGCCATTGAAAGTAGATCAGAGTAAGACTTATTTTTCAACAGAAGAGGAATTTAATGCGGCATTGGAACGAACTTTAAAACTTGTAAAAGGAAAACACTACAGCTCTAATGGTGCTAAATGGACCAGGGAGGAAATGCATGAACGATAAATGTTTTTTAGATACAAATGTTTTAATATACGCATATGATGAAACTGATGAATTAAGACAGCAGTAAACTTTGAAAATTCTAGAAGATCAGCAAAAAAACCCAATACAGTTACTGGGATTCCCTTATTCTGGCAATGGCAATTGATACTGGTTGTTCAGTTTTGTACTCTGAGGACTTAAATCATGGTCATGAAATTGAAGGTTTAAAAATAATAAATCCTTTTAGTGGGGGTAATTGAAACCCACTTTTTTTTTGTATATAATGGGATGTAAGCGACTTGTGAAAATCGCGGAGGTTATTTTAAATGAACGTAGTTGTAATCGGTGCCCAGTGGGGAGATGAAGGAAAAGGTAAGATCGTAGATTACCTTGCAGAAGATGCTAAGTATGTTGTTCGCTATGCTGGTGGTCCAAACGCTGGTCACACAATCGTAGTTGACGGAAAGCAGTATGCTCTTCATCAGGTTCCATCTGGAATTCTTTATAACGATAAAAAAGTTTTCCTTGGATCTGGAATGGTAATTGACGCTGAAGCATTCTTCAACGAATTACAGATGTTAAAAGAAAATGGAATTAACTGGGAAGGTCGTGTTTTCATTTCTGACCGTGCACAGTTGATTTTGCCTCGCTATCGTCAGATGGACAAAGATCGCGATGCTGCTCGTAAACGTCCTATTGGTACAACAGGTCGTGGTATGGGTATTGCTTATGCAGAAAAAGCTCACCGTGACGGTGTTCGTCTTGCTGACCTTGACTGGCCAGAAAAAATGGCTGAGTTCGACGGTGAAGACAAAGCTTACCTTGATAAATTCAGAGACCAGCTCTTAAGCATGCGCGTTAACATGGCTGCAGAAATGTACAAAGTTAAAGGCGAAAACATTCTCTTCGAAGGTGCTCAGGGTGCAATGCTCGACATCGACAGTGGTACATATCCATATGTAAGTTCTGGAGCTTCTTGTGCTGCAGGTGCTTCTTCTGGTTGTGGAATCGGACCTCACGATCTCGATCAGATTGTCGGTGTATTCAAAGCATATCAGACACGCGTTGGAAACGGTCCAATGCCTACAGAATTCAATAACGAAAGCGAAGGTGAACTTTGCCAGTACGTTCGTGACACAGGTCGTGAATACGGTGTAACAACTGGACGCGCTCGCCGTTGTGGTTACCTTGACCTCGTTGCTCTCCGTTATGCTTGTCGTGTTAACTCACTTGACGGTCTTGTTCTTACTCACCTTGATATTTACGATGCAATGGATCAGATCGAAGCTTGTGTTGCTTACGATATCAACGGTAAAGAAGTAACAGACTTCCCTGCAAACGTAAAAGACATGGAAGCCGCAAAACCTATTCTTAAAAAATTCACTGGATGGAAGAAAGAACTTAAGAACTGCCGTTCTTACGAAGAACTTCCAGAACAGGCAAAAGATTATATCAAGTTCATCGAAGACTATTGTGAAACACCTGTTACAATTATTTCAGTTGGATATGAACGCAACGATACATTCATTCGTAAAAATCCTTGGAAATAATTAATTTCTGAATATGAATCGCCACTTTCGGGTGGCGATTTTTTTTTCGAAAATATATTTTTTAATATTGACAGTTTTTTTTTATCGCTGTATAACAGAATCATCAAACGGCAATGAGGTCGAAGAAGCGTGAGTTCTCTTCGACCTTTTTTGTTTTTAACACATTTTAATTTGTAATTAATTCGGCAAGGGCGTCGTGGTTAATCTCAGAGTATGCATATCTGGGAATAGTCACGGCGCCTTTTGTTTTGAAGCAAAAAAAGACGGAGGTCTATTATGGACAAAGTAACATCAATTTTCGGTGAAAACGTTTTCAACGAAGCAACAATGAAAGCTCGCTTACCAAAAGAAACATATAAGCAGCTTATGAAAACAATTGAAGGCGGAGAAAAACTCGATCCTTCAGTTGCTAACGTAGTAGCTAATGCTATGAAAGACTGGGCAATTGAAAAAGGTGCAACACATTTTACACACTGGTTCCAGCCTTTGACTGGTGTTACTGCTGAAAAACATGATGCATTCATTCAGCCTACAAAAGAAGGCGGAATCATCATGGAATTCTCTGGTAAAGAATTAGTTCAAGGTGAACCTGATGCATCTTCTTTCCCATCAGGCGGAATCCGTGCAACATTCGAAGCTCGCGGTTACACAGCATGGGATCCAACTTCATATGCATTCATCAAAGACGGAACACTCTGTATTCCTACAGCATTCTGTTCATACACAGGTGAAGCTCTTGATAAAAAGACTCCACTTCTTCGCTCAATGGAAGCAATTTCAAAACAGGCAGTTCGCGTTCTTAAACTTTTTGACGGAAACGAAGCTGTTACTTCAGTTAAAACAACTGTAGGTCCAGAACAGGAATACTTCCTCGTAGACAAATCAGTTTACGACAAACGCCCTGACTTGATTTACACAGGCCGCACATTGTTCGGTGCTAAAGCTCCTAAAGGACAGGAACTCGAAGATCACTACTTCGGTATGATCAAACCAAGAGTTCAGGCATTCATGAAAGATCTTAACGAAGAACTCTGGAAGCTTGGAATCCTTGCAAAGACAGAACACAACGAAGTTGCTCCTGCACAGCACGAACTTGCACCAATATTCTCAACAACAAACCTTGCTTGTGACCACAACCAGTTAACAATGGAAATGATGCGCAAAGTTGCATCAAAACACGGAATGGTTTGTCTCCTTCACGAAAAACCATTTGCCGGAGTTAACGGATCTGGTAAACATAACAACTGGTCAATTTCTACAAACACAGGAAAGAACCTTCTCGATCCAGGTGCAACACCTGACCAGAACGCACAGTTCCTTTTGTTCCTTGCAGCAGTTATCCGCGCTGTAGATGAACACCAGGATCTCCTTCGTATTTCTGTTGCATCTGCAGGAAACGATCATCGTCTTGGAGCTAACGAAGCACCTCCAGCTATCATCTCAATCTTCTTGGGAGATGAACTTACTGCAATCCTCGAAGCACTCGAATCAGGAAAACCTTACGGTGCACATGCAAAAGAAAAGATGCAGATTGGCGTAACAGTTCTTCCAGACTTTAATAAAGATACAACAGACCGTAACAGAACTTCACCATTTGCCTTTACTGGTAACAAGTTCGAATTCCGTTCACTTGGATCAAATGATTCAATCGCATGTTGTAACATCATGTTGAACACAGCAGTAGCTGACATCTTGAGTCAGTTCGCTGATGAACTCGAAGGTGCTAAAGATTTGAAAGCTGCAGTTTCTGCACTCATTCTCAAAACAATCAAAGAACACAAGAGAATCATTTTCAACGGAAACGGTTACTCAGATGAATGGGTTAAAGAAGCTGAATCACGTGGACTTCTCAACCTCAAGACTACACCAGAAGCTCTTGCTCACCTTTGTGACAAGCAGAACATGGATATGTTTGCAAAACACGGAATCTTTACAGACGTTGAAGCAAAATCTCGTTTTGAAATCCAGAACGAAAACTATTCAAAGATTATCAACATCGAAGCTTTGACAATGATTGATATGACTAAAAAGTTGTATCTCCCTGTTGCAAGCTCATATGCAAACGAACTTGCCGGAGTTGTTGCTTCAAAGAAAGCAGTTGATGCAGAAATCGATGCTTCATACGAAACAGAACTCGTAAAGAAAGTAAGCGCTCTTACAGCAGAAATCTACAGCAAAGTTCAGGCACTTGAAAAAGCTGAATGCAATGCACAGACAGTTTCAGAAGCTGGTGAAGTAGCTTCATACTTCTGCACAAAAGTAATTCCACTTATGAACGAACTTCGTGCTAACGTTGATGAACTTGAAGGATACGTTCCATCAGCAAAATGGCCAGTACCAAGCTACGGCGATTTGCTTTACAGCGTAAGATAATCTAATTAGGGAACTAAAGTTCTAAAAAAAGCCCGTTAACAAAATCAGGATATGTTCTTGAAGATGTTAGCGGGCGTTTTTATAAATCGTTACAAGATTTAAAAAATTAATTCAAAATTACATAACATTAGTAACAGTGCCGACAGAAATATAACCATCACGGATTGCTGCAACATCTGTTCCATCCGGGCATCTTTCCCAGTGCCGGCCAGGAACAACATTAAGCATTCGTTTTCCGTCGGCAGTGATTTCTTCACTGTAGCTGTCATCATAAAAATTATCGTAAGAAACGTGAACATTCCTTTTAATACCTTTGCATTCCGATGCCTTGCAATTCGGAAAATTAATGTTCCAGATTGTTTGAGAAGCCAATGGGGCGTTCATATATTCAGCCATTAATTCTTTTAAATACTTTTCAGTAACTTCATGAACATCGCAGGCTTCGTGAGAAAAAGCAATCGAATGAATGCCTAAGAATGCGCCTTCGAGTGCAGCACTAGCAGTTCCGGAATATTGAATATCACCAGAAATGTTATACCCATTATTGATTCCAGAAAAAACATAATCAGGTTTACGAGGCAAAAGTTTTAATGCACCGACACGCACGCAGTCGGCAGGAGAGCCGCTGACAGAAAAGGCTTTGATTCCTTCAATACCAAAATCAAAATCTTTTACTTCAATCTGTGTAAAATAAGAAACTCTGTGTGACATTGCACTCTGTGCAGAATCAGGAGCAACGACATAAACTGTACCAAAATCTTTAGCGGCTTCTGCAAGCATTCTGATTCCTGGAGCTGAAATACCATCATCGTTTGTGACTAAAATAATTTTTTCTGACATGATAAATCCTGATGGAACTTATAAATTCCCTTTGTAAAACATATATAACTAACTATAGTCAAAATGCAGAAAAAAATTCAGATGCTCATAATATTTAGTTATAAAAAATCGGAACTAAGAAGTCAAATTATCATAATCTTTATTGACAATTTTTTCGAAAATTATTATAACTGAAATATCAAACGGCAAAGAGGTCGAGGTTTTAATACCCTCGACCTCTTTTTTGTTTGTAACACATTCAAATAATTGAAAGACAAAGGCGTCGATAGTTTTCTTAAGTAAAGGAAAGAGAAGTATCGACGCCTTTTGTTTTTTCAACTATAAGGAGGTATATTATGAGTGAAGTTTGGGGCGTATGGTTCCTCATCGGTGCTGCATTAGTATTCTTTATGCAGTGTGGATTTGCAATGGTAGAAACAGGTTTTACTCGCGCTAAGAACGCTGGTAACATCATCATGAAAAACATGATGGACTTCTGTATCGGTACACCAATGTTTATGTTGCTTGGTTTTGGCTTGATGATGAGCGAAAACTATTTTTTTGGTTTTATTGGTAAACCAAACCTTCAGTTGTTTACAAACTTTGCTGAACTTGACTGGTCAGCTTTCGTTTTCAACCTTGTATTCTGTGCAACAGCAGCTACAATTGTTTCTGGTTCAATGGCTGAAAGAACAAAGTTCAGTGCATATTGTATTTATTCAGCAGTTATTTCTGCTGTTGTATATCCAATCGAAGCCGGATGGGTCTGGAACTCACAGGGCTGGTTGGTACAGCTTGGTTTTGTTGACTTTGCAGGATCTGCTGCAATTCACTCAGTTGGTGGTACTGCTGCTTTGATCGGTGCAATTTTCCTTGGACCACGTATCGGTAAATATTCATATGACAAAGCTGGAAAGGTAACAAAGGTTCACGCTATTCCAGGTCACTCATTAACACTTGGTGCACTCGGAACATTCATCCTCTGGTTTGGATGGTACGGATTCAACGGTGCTGCTTGTACACAACTTCTTGGTGTTGGTGGTCTTGCTGCTGTATTTACAACAACTACAATTGCTCCAGCTCTTGCTGCTGTAACAACAATGATATTTACATGGATCAAAAACGGTAAGCCTGATGTTTCTATGACACTCAACGCTTCACTTGCAGGTCTTGTTGCTATCACAGCTCCTTGTGCAACAGTAGATGCACTCGGTGCTTCAATCATCGGTATCGTTGCAGGTATTATCGTAGTAGTTGTAATCGAGTTCCTTGATCTTAAGCTTCATATTGATGACCCGGTTGGTGCTGTAGGTGTTCACTTTGCAAATGGTATCTGGGGTACTTTGGCTGATGGTTTGTTCAACGTTGAATCTGGTGTATTCTATGGTGGCGGATGGCATCACTTCGGAATCCAGGCTCTTGGTGAAGGTGCAATTGTTGCATGGACAACAGTTTGTATGTTGATTACATTCTCTTTGATTAAGAAGTTCCACGGACTTAGAGCAAGCAAGGAAGAAGAAACAATCGGTCTTGATAAGCTTGAACACGGAATTGATTCTTCTTACGCAGGCTTCATCATGGCTCCACAGGTAATGACAGAAGGTGCTGCTGGTGGTGCAAAACCTGTTCCAGTTGAAAAAGCAGTTCCAGTTACAAAGGCTTCAAGTAAGCCTGATGCTAAGTTCCATATGGTTACAATCATAACACGTCAGAGCAAGTTCGACGAACTCAAGGCTGCAATGAACGACATCAACGTAACAGGTATGACAGTAACAAATGTACTTGGTTGTGGTATCCAGCATGGAAAGACACAGAAGTACCGCGGTGCTGAAATTGATATGACACTTCTTCCAAAGATCAAGGTTGATATCGTAGTATCAGAAGTTCCAGTAGACTTGGTAATCACAGCTGCTAAGGAAGTTCTTTACACAGGAAACATTGGTGACGGAAAGATCTTCGTTTACGATGTTGAAAATGTTGTAAAAGTAAGAACTGGTGAAGAAGGTTACGAAGCACTTCAGGACTAAGCACATTCTCTGTGTTGGTGGTTAGAATGCTGGTAAGCGTCATGATGCTGGTAAACTGGTATTATTTATAATGAAATTAAATTCCCTGGATGGTTCGCTGTCCGGGGATTTTTATTTTAAAAAAAAGAATGGATTTTGTTGACAACTGTATACCTGTCTGCTATTTTCAAGTAAGGCAACTATTGGAGGGAAAATGCGCTTCTTACAGACAAGTGACTGGCATCTTGGAAAAATATTCCACGAAAAAAATCTTATCGAAGACCAGCAGTTCATCCTTGAGCAGATTATCGGACAGATTAAAAAAGCAGAGGAAGAAAAAAATCCATATTCTGCACTTTTAGTTCCTGGTGATATTTACGACAGAGCTGTTCCAAGTCAGGAAGCTACAGAGCTCTTAAGTTCTTTTATTGCCCAAATGAATTCTGAACATCCTTCCGTTCACATGTTTTTTCTCTCAGGGAATCATGACAGCTCCTCACGTCTTTCTTATGGCGCAAAAATTTTCGAGAAACAGAATATTCACTTCTGCACAAATACAAAAAATTTATCAGAACCTGTAATTCTTTCCAATGATAAAGAAAAAGTTGCAGTCTATCAGATTCCATTCTTGTCGCCTTTAAGTATTGAATCAACTGATGATAAACCGTTAAGACAGCAGCAGGAATTATACGAAGCTGCATGTACAAAAATTCTTGAAGGTCATAAAAAAAATTACAGTGAAATTCCTGCAGTTGTCTGTGCACATTTGTATTCAATCGGAACAAAGCTTGCCGCTTCGGAACGAAGTTATGTCGGAACTGCGGAGCAGGTTAATGTTTCTGTATTCAATGGTTTTACTTATGGAGCTTTAGGTCACATTCACCGTTTTCAGTACTGCAATAAAAATCATACGATTGCATATTCCGGTTCTCCGCTGCCATACAATTTTGACGACAGTCCAGAAACCTTTATGCTTGATGTAAACATTTGTGCAGAAACAAAAACTGCAGAGGCTGTCAAAATTCCTTTTAAAGCACTGCATCCAATAATTAAACTTGAAGGAAAGCTCGCAGAATTTTTGAACGAACGAGCAGATGAAATAAAAAAATATAAAAATTATTACATTGAAGTTACATTGACAGATGATGTAATTCAGCCGGGAGCGTACACAATTCTGCAGAGTATAATGCCAAATCTTTTAAGCTTGATATTAAAAGGTTCGAAAGCGCAGGAAAATTCCGGAAGCTTGCAGCAGAGAAAAGAGGCAATGGAATCTCGTGATCCTGTAAAAATTTTCAATCAATTTTTAAGCGATATTTATTCTGATGAAGAACTTGAGAAAGATGTTGTTACTTTAGAGAAAAAACTTTTTATCAAAGAAGCAAAAGCAGTTGAAAAAGGAGCTGAATAATGAGACCGTTAAAATTATCTCTTGAAAATATCGGACCTTATAAAAACGAAACTCTTGATTTTACTCAGCTTGAAAATTTATTTTTAATTACAGGCGACACAGGAGCAGGAAAAACTTTTATCTTTGACGCAATCACTTTTGCTCTTTACGGAAAATTAAGTGGTAATCGAAAAGGTAACGAACTTCATTTAAGAAGTCGTTATGTCAGTGAAGAAGATAAGACGGCAAAGTTTTCAGTTGAATTTAAATTTTCTGTAGGTCAGGAAGTTTATAAAGTTTTCAGAACGATTCCAAAGTCTGTCCGTGACAGTAAAGGAAGAAGCAAGCTTGTTGAAAAAGTTGTCAGTCTTGAAAAAAAGACAGGTAGTGAGTGGATTTCGATTGATGATCCGGATGATAAACTTGAAAAAATTATCGGACTAAAGATAGATGAATTTTCAAAAATCGTTTTGCTGCCGCAGGGAGCCTTTGCTGATTTCTTAAAACAGAGTTCAAAAGAACGGGGTGAAATTCTTCGAGAAATTTTTCCGGTAGACTTTTATTCTTCAATAATGAGCCGTGTTTCTGAAAAAGTTAAATTGAATGAAGCAGAACTCAAAGATATTGAAAGCGTAATTAAAGACAATGCAAAAGACATTGATCTTTCAAATGCAGAACGGGACATCAAAGTTTTTGAAACCGAAATTGAAAATTTAAAGCAGATAGAAGCGAATGCAATTGAAGAACGAAGAAATGCATCGGTATTAAAAGCAAATCTCAAATCAGAACTTGAAGATGCAATTGTAGCAGAAAGCAATGTTATAAAACTCAACGAATTAAAGGAACAGAAAAAAGAATTTGCAGCGCTTGCAAAAAAAATTGAAGCAGCAGAAAAAGCAAACAGTTTTTCGAAATTCATTGAGGCTAGAAATGATGCTGAAGAAAATAAAAGTGATGCTGAAGAAGAATTAAAAGCTGCAAGAGAAGAAAAAGTTCAGGCAGATAAAACCTTAAAGGAATTGAACAGCTCCAAGCCAGAAATGGATTTGTTAAAAACTGAAATTGAAAAGCAAAAAAAAGAAATTATACTTCTTGAAAAAAAATGTGAATCTGCTTCTGAACTAATAAATCTTACAGGCAAAGCTGATGCTTCAGAAAAAATCAAAAATAAATACGAAACAGAAAAAACAAATGCAGAAGAAAAGTTAAAGGTTCTTCAGGATTCACTTAACGGAAAAAAAGTTGAAGCTTTGATAAATGAAGTAACAGAAAAAATTTCAGAACTGCAGGCAAAAATAAATTCCCTTGAAAAAGAAAAGCAGGATGCAGCAAAAAGGGATGACTTAAAAACGACACTTTCAACCTGTCTTAAAAAAGTAAAACAGCTCGAAAAAGAAAGTGAAGCCGCAGAAGAAAGTTATAACCGTACAAATGAAACTGTCGAAGAACTCAAAAAAAAGATCGAAGAAAACAAAATAAAGCATTCAGCTTATACAATTTCTTCAAAATTAAAAAAAGGCTGTCCATGTCCTGTATGTGGTTCAACAGAGCATCCGCATAAAGCAGAAAAACCTGAAGGCCTTCTTAACGAAGATGAACTTCTCAAGACGACCGAAGGTTCACTGAAACAGCTTCAGAGAAGTAAAGATTCCCTTGTAAGAGAACTTGCAGGAGAACATGCAAACCAGGCTAACCTTGAAAAGCAGCTTGAACAACTTAAAGATATACGTGAAACAAAAATTATTGAACAGGAACTTTCTGCGGCTCAAAAAGAGTTTGCCGCAAAAGATAAAGAAAAAAACAATCTGATTGTAAGTCAGAATAAGATGGAAGAATTAAAAACTTCATACGATTCAATTAAGGATATGCTTTCAAAAGCCGAAGCTGATTTTAATACCGCAAAGGCTCAGAAAGAAGCACTTGTAAAAACAATCGGTGAAGGCGAAACATATGAATCGCTTAATAAGAAATTTCTTGAGCTGAATAAAAAACATAAAACTGATTCAGAAAAATATAATGACTGGTTTGAAAATCTGACTGATGCAAAAAATGATCTTTCTGGTGTTGATGCAAAAGTTGTTCAGTGCGAAAAAACTCTTGCATCATCAAAAGAAAAATTTGATAAAGCAGTTGAAGCGTTAAATTCAAAAATTGAAACTTCTGATTTTAAAACAGCTAAAGCAGTTGAAAACGCAATGATTGATCCGGATGAACTTTCCGCTTTGCGTGGTAATTTAAATGAATACAATGAAAATCTTAAGTCTGCAGAAGATGCTGTAAAAAATTCAAAGAAGACAAAACCATCCGACGGATTAAAAATTGAACTTTTAAAGACTTCAAAATTGCTCGAAGAACTTTCTGAAAAATATGATTTTAACCATCAGGTTCTTTCTGAAAAAACAGAGCAGTACAATAAATACAAAACTGCATATGCAAAAGTAAAAACTTCACAGAAACGATATGAAACTTTGCAGAAAGAAAATGAACCATTATTAAAACTCAACAACGATTTAAACGGAAAAAATCCGCTCAAGATTCAGTTTGATACATGGGCACTTGGAATGTATTTTGAACAGGTTGTTAATTTTGCGTCGAAACGATTTGAAGATATTTCAAACGGGCGCTTTCAGTTCAAGCTCAAAGATATTTCTGAAGTATCAGGCAGCGGTTATAAAGGGCTCGATCTTGTAATAATTGATAAGTATACAGGAACGATGTCAGAACCTTCGGATTTGAGTGGCGGTGAAATATTTGAGGCCAGCATCAGTCTTGCACTTGCACTTACAGATGTTGTTCAGAATAACAATGGCGGTATTCAGCTTGATTCACTTTTCATTGATGAAGGTTTTGGAACACTCGATCCTGAAAATATGGATAAAGCAATGGAGGTTCTTACAGAGCTTGGTGAAACAAAAATGGTTGGCCTTATCAGTCATGTCGAAGGACTCCAGAATCCGGATTTTATAAATTCAATCGTGAACGTAAAAAAGACAAAAAACGGCTCATTTATCAAAATTCAGGATAATTGAAAATTCCCATATAATTTTTCTAGACAAAAAAGAAAGATGATGTATAATAATCGATAGTAATGCTATCACAATGATATAGTAAATATCAAAAAAGGAATGAATATGAACAAAAAGCTTTTATCAATTGTTATGGGACTTCTTATTCCTACAGCAGTTTTTGCACAGGAAAAATCCAATCCGCTCGACATTAACCTGACTGTAGACTTTGCATATCATCCCCATGCAGACTTTATTGCTGGCGGAAACCATTATGCGCCTTTAACAGGATTCTACGAAAGTCTTGAAGGCCGCATTATCGGCGACGTGAATTATAAAATTAATACACCGCTTGGTGATCACTGGCTTTTGAACGGCGCTTACGTAAACCTTCAGGGAAATGCAGAATTGACACCTGTTTCAATTAAACCTGGTGTTCATGTTGATTTCTCGCCGCTTCCTTTCCTTGTATTCAGTGCAGGTGCTCAGGCTGGTACAGGCTGGGACCTTATGGGAATTATCGGTGCCGGCGAATGGAACGGTTATGATAAGTACACTGCATTCAAGCCGTTTGAATCATGGCTTTTGAAATGGTATGCTCAGGGCGTGTTCCAGTTTGATACAGGAGCAATCTGGAAGGGTGACTGGAATCACTTTCAGATTATGTATACTTACCAGGTTTATTATGAAGGACTTTCAAACGTAGCTAACGGCGATATCTGGATGTGGCAGGCTACAAAAAATAAGGCAAACGGAATTTGTAATTACCAGTCACTTATTCTTGCATACCAGATGCCGATGGTATTAAGCCGTGTCGGTGTAATGTTTGAACTTGAAGGACATTACAGCGCTTCAGACTACGGAAAATACACAGGTTACAAAGGCGACTTTAAAGCTCTCAGCATCAATCCATTGTGTCAGTTCTCATTCGGCGCAAAGGACAACCTGACAATAATGGCAACTTTCAAAACAAGACAGAGCTTCAAAGAAGCACATGAAAACGGATATGTTGAACCGCTTTTAACTTATGATGGTTATGAATGGTTCTTTAACAGAGTAGTAATCAGATATCAGCATAAATTCTAATGTCTGATTAAAGGCCATAAATAAAAGCCCTTCTGAATTTTGAAGTGTGAAAATGCACTCAATTTTCGAGAGGGCTTTGTTTATAGTTGAATTTTCAATGCATCAGGTGAAGGAACTTATAACTTCCAGATGTCTTTGTTGTATTGATCCCCTCTGCTGTTTCCCATCTAGCAAATTTTCGCAATTTCTAATAATCTCTTCTTGAGTCATTGTTAACCTACCTTTAGTTTTATTTAGCAAAAAACATTCTGGTGTTTTCAATGACTTTTTTCAATTATAAATACGAAATTGCGAACTTTATTTTACACTATCAAAAGAGATGTTGCTGTAATCGACTCACTTTTAAAAGGTTATCCGCTAGGTTTAATATACTTCAACAAAAATGGAGATATGTACGAAGTTTTAGACGGTCAGCAGCGTATTACTTCAATCGGACGCTTTGTAACAAATAAATTTGCCGTAAATGTAAATGACTATCCTCGAAATTTCGATGCATTGGATAAAAATGTTCAAGAAGATTTGCTCAACAATACTCTCACAATTTACATTTGTGAAGGAACAGAAAAAGAAATAAAGGAATGGTTCAAAACAATAAATATTGTCGGTGTGCCGTTAAATGAGCAGGAACTTTTAAATGCAGTATATTCAGGGCCGTTCGTAAATCTTTGCCGTGAAGAATTTTCAAATTCTCAGAATTCAAATATTCAGACTTGGGAAAATTACATTCCAGGAACTTACAAAAGACAGGATTATCTCAAAACTGCATTAGATTGGGTTTCTAAAGGTAATATCGAAACATATATGGGAACTCATCCAAATGATGATAATATCAACGAAATTAAAAAGTATTTTACAAGTGTAATCGATTGGATTGACCGAACTTTCAAAACAGTAGATTCTTCAATGGGTGGTCTGAATGGGGACGACTTTATGAAGAATATAAAAGAGTTCCTTACGATGTGAATAAACTTGATGAAAGAATAAATGAACTTCTTGCAGATTGGCGAATAAATGATAAAAAAGGTATTTATGAATATGTACTTTCTGGCGAAGCTCTCGAAAAGAAACCTTTATTGAACATTCGCTTATTCGATAAATCTGTAATAAAATCCGTTTACACAAAACAAACGAAGGAAGCTCAAGAAAAAGGTTGCTCAAACTGTCCGATGTGTTCCGCTGCAGAAGGTTCAAATTAATTGAACTTTAGGGCTAAGCAAGTTAGCGGTAGTACGCGGCTTTACGGCCACTCGGGAAATTATAAAATCATAGTTCCTTAAACAAAAATGAAAGAATTGTGGTATAGTGTATAGAAGAAATACAGTTTTGTATAAGAAATAAAATTGCCATAACATAATTTTCAAAGCCGACAGCGGGTCGAGCCCGCTGCGGTTTAACTCATTGTTATGTGGATTGCCCACTGGGCTGGAAGGAAAAAAATGAAAAAGAAGATTTTGTTAACTGCCACTGTCATTATTCTGAGCTCTTGTACGCTTTTCGCACAAAGAAAAGGAAACGGTAAGAGACTTTCGTTTAATCGCATTTCTGTTGAAATTCCTGAAAATTGGTACTTCTCATCAAATCCAATGGCAAAAGAGGGAACTGATCAGCTGCAGCTTTTTAGCCAAGATAGAAATCGAACCTTGATTATTACGTTAACGGACGCGAGAGATGATGTTGATTGGGTGGACATAAATCATGCAGGGCATTTGCAAATGCTAAGCTGTGCAGCAAGCATTCCTGAATACAGCGAAAGTGTTATACACACAATCGATTTCAACCTTGATGACTGGGGGTTCAGCCGTGATGCCATTTATACAATGGACGGTTTCTTCAAAGATAATAATGAAGAAAAAGCACTTATGAAAGTCTTTTATTACGGCTCATATGCGGAAAAAGGAAAGGGCGTTTTTTTTGTTTCTGCATTTATAATTGGTGAAGATAAAGATGATATTCAAAAAATTGTAAAAAGCATTAAATTCTTGAGAGATTAATTTTATTGTTCGGTGCGATAGGAAATTGCAAAAAGTATTTTTAAAACAGAATAAAAAGGCAACAACGGGCTAGCCGTTGCTAAATATACGTTATAGACTTGACAGTAGCATTCTATTGGTTGTATATTCTAGTCATAAGGAAATCGCGCCTTTAATCGCGAGTGTTATACGGAGGTCGTAAGTTTTCTTACGGCCTCGTTTTTATTTATGGACAAGTTACTTTTCTACGAAATTGACAACAAGTATATAGATTTTCTCTCCAAGTTTTCTGAACATTTGTTTCATAATGCAAAAATAACTCAGAGCTATTCAAGAAAATACATAGGAATCCTCTTTGAAATTAATGGCTTAAAATATTTTGCTCCGCTTTCATCATTTAAGCCGAAACATAAAAGACTATCCGAGACGGTAGATTTTATAAAAATCGGAGATATGGCTGTTATTAATTTGAACAATATGTTTCCAGTTATAGACGGCGTATTTTCTTTGAAAAATCCAGCAGAAGAATCTGATGCGCAATATAAAACTTTGCTTAATAATGAAATTCGTATTATCAGACAAAAAGAAGAACAAATTTTAACAAATGCAAAAGCTGTATATAATTATAAAATGACAAATGATGGTAAGTCAAAACTTAGCCAGCGTTGTAATGATTTTAGATTGCTTGAAGAAAAATGCAAGGAATATAAAATTCCTACAAAAAGAAATAAAGCATAACACATATAAGGCCCCAGCTTGTCAATAAGAATCCTCAAAAAATAATCACTTAAGGCTGTCTTTTTCAGGCAGTCTTCTTTTTTTGAGAAAAAAAGAGCTTCCGTTCAAAATAAAAAAGCAAAGCCTGAATCGCAATTCAGAAAAAGATTCCAGGAAAAGCGTCCTGAATCAAACACATATAGTCGGTCACGGCAAACCTGAAAAACAGATTTCCGGCACGAAGACATTTTTGGAAACAAGGACGCGAGTGACGCAGCGTCCGCCAAAAATGCCGAACGCCCCTGCGTGAAGG